>Ga0066709_100005327_pt1 | contig 10558 bp, 12 predicted proteins | sample GraSoiAngelo_158_FD_79665 | JGI IMG/M metagenome (GOLD analysis project Ga0066709, IMG submission 79665) | Grasslands soil microbial communities from the Angelo Coastal Reserve, California, USA - 14_1009_16_30cm | ecosystem: Environmental > Terrestrial > Soil > Grasslands | place: USA... | reverse complement strand
GCCGCGGGCGAGCGGCTTCTCGCCGTGGCGACGCTCGGCGGGGTGTCGTCGGTGGCCGACGGAACGAGCGTCGCCGAAACGGAAGCTCGCGTGTATTGCGAGTCCCGACCGATCGCCGAAGCAAGGATCATGTTCGTGTGCGTGAGCGTGCCAGGCGTCGATCTCGTCGCGCCGGGACGCGGCGCGTGACGGGACGCTCCGTGCTCCTGACCGGGCGCGGCGTCGTCACGCCGCTCGGCGTCGGCATCGCCCAGCACTGGGAGGCCCTCTGCGCGGGCCGCTCCGCGGTCGGCCGTCGCGACCGGCTCGCGGCGCTCGGGCTGCCGGCCTCGCACGGAGCCGAGGTGATGGCGGACGCGATCCAGCCGCACCTGGCGCGTCTGCCCCGCAAGCAGCAAAAGCTCTGGAACCGCGCGACGCTGCTCGCGATGCTCGGAGCGGCGCTCGCGATTGAAGACGCCGGGCTCGAGCCCGGCGCCGGCGATCCCGAGCGCTTCGGTGTCCTCCTCGGTGTGAACATGCTCGCCTGGGACCTCGCCTCGATGATCCAGTACCTCGCGGCGTCAGAGTCCGCGGACGCGCCGGGCACGCTCGACATGGCGCGCGCCAACGCGTTCTGCATGCGCTCGATCAACCCGCTCGACTTCTCGCTCAAGACGCTGCCGAACCTGGCGGCCGGCCACCTCGCGATCGCGAACGACGCCCAGGGGTTCTGTCGCGCGTTGACCGAAGGCCACGTGGGCGGTGCGCGCGCGATCGGCGATGCTATGCATCTCATCGCCGAAGACGACCTCGACGTGGCTCTCTGCGGCGGCGCCGACGACCAGCTCGAGGAGCTCTTCTTCACGACGCACTGGGGCTCGGGCGTGATCGCCTCCGACGACGGCCGACCCGGACTGATCCCGGGCGAGGGCAGCGGCCTCCTTGTCCTCGAGGAGGCCGAGCACGCGCTCTCGCGCGGCGCGGCGGTCCACGGCGAGCTGGCCGGCTTCGCCTCGGCCGCCGGCGACGGATGCCTCGGCGGTGGCGACGATCCGGCGCGGCTTGCGGAGCGTCTGGCCCGGGTGATCGACACCGTGCTGGAGGAGGTGCGGGACGCCCCCGATCTGGTGAGCCTGCACGGCGACGGCATTCCCGCCCACGACGCCGCCGAGCAGGCGGCGCTCGCGCGCGCGCTGGGCGCCCGCGCGTCGACGATCACCTGCCTCAGGATGAAGCAGGCTCACGCCGACCTCGGCGCGGCGGCGAGCCCCGTGGAGCTGCTGGCTTGTTCGGCGGTGCTCGAGCACGCTACACTTCCGCGTGCCGTCTCGCAGCCTCCGCAGTCGGCGGCCCCGGCGTTCCGGTCGGCCCTGGTGCTCTCGCTCGGACTCTTCGGCGAGTGCTCGGCGCTGATGGTGAAGAGCTAGCGGTGCCCGTGCAGATCGACCTGACCGGTCGGGTCGCGCTCGTCACGGGCGCCTCGCGGGGAATCGGGCGAGCGATCGCCACGGGTCTCGCGCACGCCGGCGCGACGGTCTGTATCAACTATCGGCAGCAGCACGAGCGCGCCAAGGAGACGCTGCAAGCAATCGAAGCGGCCGGCGGCCACGGCTTCGTCCATCAGGCGGACGTGAGCGACCGGGCTCAGGCCGAAGCGCTGATCGGCGCCGTCGTCGCGCGCGCCAGCCGGCTCGACATTCTGGTGAACAACGCCGGCATCAGCCGGGAAGGGCTGTTCGTCGAGATGTCCGACGGCGAGTGGACGTCGGTGCTGGAGACGAACCTGGACGGCGTCTATCATTGCGCGCGCCTGGGCGCCCACCACATGCTCCGCCGGGGCTGGGGCCGCATCATCAACCTGAGCTCGGTGCTGGTGTCGCGGGCCGGCCGCGGCCAGGTCAACTACGCGGCGTCGAAGGGTGGCGTGAACGCGCTCACGGCCGCGCTCGCGACCGAGCTCGGTCCCCGCGGCGTGACGGTGAACGCCATCGCGCCGGGGCTGATCGAGACCGACATGAGCCGGCCGTTCATCGGCATGTCCGCGTCGAAGATCCGCGAGTGGATCCCGATGCGGCGGGTGGGACGGCCCGAGGAGGTGGCGACGCTGGCCGTGTTTCTCGCGTCGGAAGAGGCCAGCTACATCACGGGCCAGGTCATCGCCGTCGACGGCGGCATCGGCTGAAGGAGGCCGCAGAGCGCATGGAAGGGGACACCGCGAAGATCTGGACTCGCCCCGAGGTGCACGCGACCGTGGGCAAGCTCATCGTCGAGTCGCTCGGGGTCGACGAGGCGAAGGTGACGTCCGACGCTGCGCTGGTTCGCGATCTCGGCGCCGAGTCGATCGACTTCCTCGACCTGAGCTTCAAGTGCCAGCAGACGTTCGGCGTCGACCTGCCGATGCGGCTGATCCAGGAGCGGCGCATCGAGTGGCGCGACCTCAGCGTGCTGGCCAGGGTGCTCGCGACGCGCTATCAGATCGCGGTGCCCGCGGACGAATTGCGCATGGTGTCGCCGGCGACGGTCGGCGCCGTGCTCGAGCACCTGGCGGCCAAGCACGGAGTGGCCCGAGTGCCAGGTGACGAGCAGGCGGTCGTCCGCTCGCTCGTCGAGCGCATGCTGGCCGATCTGGCGCCGACCCCGCTCGACCTGTCCGATCTCACGGTCGACCAGTTCGCCGGCTATCTGGAAAAGAGCCTGCACTCGTCGGAGGCGGTCGAGGTCATCATGAGCCGCCTCACGGTGCGCGCGGTCACCGAGTACATCGTGGGGCAGCTCGCCGCCGCCGGGCGTCTCGCCCCGGGGACCTGAGGCCGCGGAGCAGCGATCCGCGGCGGGTGTCTCCGAATGCGCTTCGTGTTCGTCGACCGTCTCGTCAGCGCCGTGCCGCCCCGTCACATCGAAACGCTGAAGAACGTGAGTGCCACCGAGGACGTGTTCACCGACCATTTTCCGGGCTACCCCGTGTTCCCGGGGGCGCTCGTCGTCGAGGCCTTCGGGCAGGCGTCCCAGCTGCTGATCGGGATGAGCCATGACTTCGCCGAGGTCGGCCGGCTCCGCCGGCTCTCGCGCGTCGCGTTCCGGCGCCAGGTCCGTCCGGGCGATCAGCTCTGGATCGAATGCGAGCGACGCCCGGGTGACGGGGCCTGGGTGCTCGACGCCAGCGCGACGGTCGAGGGCCAGCGGGTCGCGACGGCCACGCTCGAGTACTCGCTCGAGCCGACGCGGCCGGGGACAGACGCGGCGCGGCAGGCCGAGCGACTGCGCGCGCTAGCCCACGAGCTCCAGCGGTCGCCCGACACGGCGGCCCAGCCGGGCGTGAATCTGGCGACCGAGGGTCGCCTGAGACAGGCGACCGAGGGTCGCCCGCGGCGGGCGACCGAGGGTCCCCCGAGGGGGGCGACCGGGGGTCGCCGGAGGCCGACGACCGGGGTGTCGAGTGAGTGACGGGGTCTCCCGCACGGTGCTGGTCACGGGCGGTGGCCGTGGCATCGGACGCGCGATCGCGCTGCGCTTCGCCGAGGCCGGGGCGCGCGTCTTCGTGAACTTCTTCGTGAATCGCGAAGCGGCGGAGAAGACGGCGCGCGACGTCGAGCTGCGCGGCGGCACGGCCGAGCTGCTGCAGGCCGACCTCAAGGACCCCGCCGAGATCAGGCGCCTGGTGGCCGAGGTCGAGCACCGCGCGGGACGCCTCGACGTGCTCGTGAGCAACGCCGCCTCGGGCGTGCTGCGCGACGGGCTCGAGCTCTCGCCCAAGCAATGGGACTGGGTGATGGCGACCAACGCGCGCGCGCTCCTGATCCTCGCCCAGGAAGCGGCGCGGCTCATGGCCTCCGGCGGGCGGATCATCGCGCTGTCGAGCCTCGGGAGCCGGCGCGTCATCGCGGGCTACGCGGCGATCGGCGTCTCGAAGGCGGCGCTCGAGGCGCTCACCCGATATCTCGCCGCCGAGCTGGCCGCGAAGGGCATCACCGTCAACACGGTCTCGGCCGGAGCGGTGGAGACCGACGTGTGGCAGGCGATTCCCGACGGCGCGGCCGCGCTGTCGGCGATCAGGGCGCGCACCCCCGGCGGCGCGCTCGTGACACCGGAAGACGTCGCCGAAGTCGTGTTCTTTCTGGCGAGCCCGGCGGCGCAGGCGATCCAGGGGCAGGTCCTGACGGTGGACGGTGGCTACTCGCTCCTCGCGTGAGACGGGCGCGCGCCGGCGCGTGGTCGTGACCGGACTCGACGTGGTGACGCCGATCGGGTCCGACCTCGACGCCTTCTGGAAGGCCGCGCTCGCGGGGGTGTCCGGCGTGAGGCGGATCGCCCACTTCGATCCCGAGGGATTGCCCACGCAGATCGCCGCCGCGCTGGACGACCACGCGCTGATCGAGGAGCTCCGGGCCGAGGCCGCGCTCGACCCGCAGGAGCCCCGCGGGGTCGTGGTCGGCGTGCGCGCCGCCCGCGGCGCCGTCGCGGGGGCCGGCGCCCGCCGGGTGCTCGCCTCGCCGCGCGCGGGCGTCTTCGTCGGCACCAGCGGCGAGCGCCACGACCTGCGCGAGCTCGGCGACGTCGCGTACGTCAGTCGTCCGGCCGGCGGCCTGGTGACGCAGGCCGGTTTCGTCAACGAGTTCGGGCGGCGCGCCGCGCCCCGAGCCTTCTACCGGACGTGGCCCCAGTACCTCGCGTCGCGGCTGGCGGGGCACTTCGGGATCGAGGGGCCGACGGCGACGATCCAGACGGCCTGCACCTCGTCGGCTCAGGCGATCGGCGAGGCGTACCGCGCGATTCGCCGGGGGGCGATCGACGTGGCGCTGGCGGGCGGCGCCGAGTGCATCGTGTCGCCGATCGAGGTGCAGCTCTTCTGCCTGCTCGGCGTCATGTCGCGCCAGAACGCCACACCCGCGCTCGCGAGCCGTCCCTTCGACGCGCGCCGCGATGGCTTCGTGATCGGAGAAGGCGCGGGGTTCGTCATCCTCGAAGAGGCCGAGCACGCCGAGCGCCGCGGCGCGGCGGCCATCGCCGAGCTCGCGGGCTATGGCACGACCTGCGACGCGTACCGCGTCACCGACGAGGCGCCGGACGGCCGCGGGGCGATCGGCGCCATGCGCCGGGCATTGGCCGACGCGAGCCTGGGCCCGGCGGACGTCGACTACGTCAATGCCCACGGCACCTCGACTCCGATGAACGACCGCGTCGAGACCGCCGCGATCAAGACGGTGTTCGGCCCCGAGGCGGCGCGGCTCCGGGTGAGCTCGACCAAATCCATGATCGGCCATACGATCTCGGCCGCCGGCGCCATCGAGCTGGCGACGACGGTGCTGGCCGTGCGCGACCAGATCGCGCCGCCGACGATCAACTACCGCGTGCCCGATCCCGAGTGCGATCTGAGTTACGTGCCGAACACGCCCGTGGCCGGCCGCATCCGCGCGGCCATCTCGAATTCGTTCGGATTCGGCGGCCACAACGACTGTCTGCTCGTGCGGGAGATCAGGCACTGAGCGACGGGGCGCGGCCCGCACTGTCGGTCGTCGTTCCCGTCTTCGACGAGGTGCGGAGCCTCGGCGATCTCCACCATCGTCTGGCGCTGACCCTCAAGGAGCTCGGCCAGCCGTACGAGATCATCTTCGTCGACGACGGGAGCCGCGACGGCTCGGCGGACGTCCTGCGCGCGCTCCGGGCCCAGGACGCCGCGGTGAAGGTGATCCGGTTCAACCGGAACTACGGGCAGCACGCCGCAGTGTTCGCCGGGATGGAGCGGGCGAAGGGCGAGGTCGTCGTGACGCTGGACGCCGACCTGCAGAACCCACCGGAGGAGATCCCGCGCCTGCTGGCGGCGCTGACGGACGGGGTCGACGTGGTCGGCGGGTGGCGCGCGGGTCGTTATGACCCGTGGGCGCGGCGAGCCGCGTCCTGGGTCGTCAACCGCGTCACGTCAGCCGTCGTCGGCGTGCGGCTCCGCGACTACGGGTGCATGTTGAGAGCGTACCGGCGTTCGGTGGTCGACCAGATCGTGGCCTGCCAGGGCGTGTCGCAATTCATTCCGGCGCTCGGGGCCAGCTTCGCAGCCGCGGTGTCCGAGATTCCGGTCGAGCACGCCGTGCGCGAGCACGGGCGCTCGCGGTACGGCCTCTTTCGGCTCCTCAGGCTCAACTTCGACCTGCTCACGGGCTTCTCGCTGCTGCCCATCCAGCTCGTCAGCCTCATCGGGATCGGCGTGTCCCTGATGGGCCTCGGCTTCGCGCTCTTTCTCGGCCTGCGTCGGCTCCTGGTCGGGCCCGAGGTCGAGGGCGTGTTCACGCTGTTCGCGATCCTGTTCTTCTTCGTCGGCCTGCAGATCCTGGCGCTGGGGCTGATCGGCGAGTACGTTGGGCGCATCTATCAGGAGGTGCGGCGGCGGCCGCGGTACGTGATCAGCGAGGTGCTCGAGTGACGCGCGCGCGCTGGGCCGTCTTCGCCTACCACACCTTCGGCGCCCGCGCGCTCGACGCGCTGCTCGCCCGCGACGAGGCGGTGGTGGCCGTCGTGACCCATCCGGATGATCCAGCCGAGGGCGACTGGTTCGAGTCGGTGGCCGAGATCGCGCGCATCCGGCAGATCCCGTGCCTGGCGCCGGCCTCGCCGAATGTCTCTGGCGTCGTGGAGACCTTGCGCGACCTGGCGCCCGATCTCATCCTGTCCGTCTGGTATCGCCGGCTCCTGGGGCCCGAGCTCCTGGCACTGCCCCGCGTCGCGGCGCTCAACCTGCACGGCTCGCTGCTGCCGGCGTACCGCGGGCGCGCGCCGCTCAACTGGGTGCTGGTGAACGGCGAGCGGCGAACCGGCGTCACGCTCCACCACATGACCGTCGCCGCCGACGCCGGCGACATCGTCGCCCAGCAGCCGATCGACATCGAGCCCGACGACACGGCCTTCACCCTCTACAAACGAATGGTCAAGGTCGGCGTCGATCTCTTGCTCGAGTCGTACCCGGCCGTGCTCGCCGGGACCGCACCGCGCGTCCCCCAGGACCACGCGCGCGCGATGGTCGTCCCGCGGCGTCGCCCGGAGGATGGGCGCATCGACTGGGCGTGGCCGGCCACCAGGATCAGCGACATGATCCGGGCGGTCACTCACCCCTATCCCGGCGCGTTCGTCGGCGACGGTCCGGCCCGTCTCCGGCTGTGGGCCGCGTCGACCGTCCAGCACGCATCGAGCGGTGCCGCGCCCGGCACGCTCCTCGCGATCGTGCCGTCGCGAGGGATCACGGTGACGGCGGGGACGGGCGTGCTGCTGATCACCCGCGTGCAGAGTGCGGGCGGCGTCGAGGAGCCTGCCGACACGTGGGCTGCGCGGCGGGGGCTGCGTCCGGGCTTGCGGCTATGAAGGTCCTCATCACGGGCGGCGCCGGATTCCTCGGCTCGCACCTGGCCGAGGCGTTGCTCGACCGGGGCCAGGAGGTCACCATCCTCGACCCGGCGGGCGACCTCAAGGTCCGCCACCTGCGCGCGAACCCGCACTTCCGGGCGATCCGCGAGTCGGTATTGAGCCGGGAGATCCTCGACGGCCTCGTCGCGTGGTCCGATCTGGTGTACCACCTCGCGGCCGTGGTCGGCGTCGAGCACTACGTGGGCGATCCCTATCAGGTGCTCACCGTCAACATCAACGGCACCCAGGAGGTTCTGACCGCCGCGTTCCGCCACGGCAAGAAGGTCGTCTTCAGCTCGACCTCCGAGGTCTACGGGCGGAACACCGCGGTGCCGTTCGACGAGGACGGCGACCGCGTGCTCGGCTCGACGCGAACGGACCGTTGGTGCTACGCGACCTCGAAGGCCGCCGGCGAGCACTTCTGCTTCGCGTTCGCCCGCATGGGGCTTCGCGTGGTGGTCCTCCGCTACTTCAACGTCTACGGCCCGCGGCTCGACCAGATGGATCGCGGCCGGGTCATGACAATCTTCATCGGCCAGCTGCGACGGGGCGAGCCGGTGACCGTCATCGGCGACGGCTTCCAGACGCGCACGTTCACCTACGTCGACGACGCTGTGCGCGCGACGGTGCAGGCCGGTCTCCGGGCCGAGGCCGAGGGGCAGGCGATCAACGTCGGCTCGGAAGAGGAAGTCTCGATCCGCGACCTGGCCGCGCGCATGATCCGGATCACCGGGTCTCCTTCTCGAATCAGCTTCGTCCATCAAGATGCTGTCTACGCCCAGGGATACGAGGACATCCCGCGGCGCGTGCCTTCCGTGCGCCGGATGCGGGAGCTCCTGAGCGTGCGAGCCGAGACCACGCTCGACGTGGGGCTCGGGCAGACGATCGAATGGTTCAAGCGACAGTAGCCCTGCGCGTCGACGTCGACACGCGCCGTGGGCTCGAGGAGGGCGTCCCCCGCCTGCTTGAGTTGTTCCGGCGCATGGAGCTTCACGCGTCCTTCTTCGTGACGATGGGGCCGGATCGCTCGGGGCGGGCGATCCGGCGGGTGCTGCGCCCGAGCTTCCTTCTGAAGATGTGGCGCACGAACCCGCTCGGGCTCTACGGACTGCGCACGCTGCTCTCGGGGACCCTCTTGCCCGCGCGTCTGGTGGGCGCCGGCGCGCCGGCGCTGCTCCAGCAGATCGCCGACGAGGGCCACGAGCTGGCGCCCCATGGCTGGGACCACGTCGGCTGGCAAGACCGCGTCCACCGCCTCGGTCGTTCCGCGATCCGGGCCGATCTGGATCGGGCCACGCGCGCGTTCGAGGCGGTCGTCGGCGTCGCTCCGCACGCGAGCGCGGCGCCCGGCTGGCGCACGTCGGCGACGGCGCTCGCCGCCCAGGACGCCTTCGGCTTTCGCTACGCGAGCGATACGCGTGGCGAGGCTCCGTTCAGGCCGGAGATCGCCGCCGGCGTGCTCTCAACGCTCCAGGTGCCGACCACCATGCCCACGATGGACGAGCTTCTCGGGCGAGTGACGGACCTTCCGGGAACGCTCGCGCGAGCGGTTCGGCCGGGCATCAACGTCTTCACCCTCCACGCCGAGGTGGAGGGCGGGCGCCTGCTGACGGCGTTCGAGGCGTTCATCGCCGGGCTCGGCCGGACCGGCGTCAGCTTCGTCAGGCTCGACGCCGTCGCCGCCCAGGCGCTCGCCGCGGGCGACGAGCTGCCGGTCGCTCCCGTGGTCCGTCGCTTGGTGGACGGCCGCAGCGGCTGGGTCGCCGCACAGGCCCACGCCCGCTCGCGCCAGATCGTGGCGCCGCGATGACGCGCTGGATCGTCGCGACGGTCGCGGCACTCCTGATCGTCGCGACGCGCGCCGAGACCCAGCCGCGCCCGCCGGTCGTTTTGGATCAGTCGGCGATCCGGGTCGAGAGCAGCGGCAACGAGCTGATCGTCATTCGGAACGCGCCGGTCGCCTATTCGACCCTCGAGCAGATCGCCACCGGCATCACCGCGCCCGGCGTCAGTCGCGATGTTCCCGTTCGCATCGTGCGTGCGTCGCCGCCCCAGGAGATCGACTATCTCTTCTGTGTCACGAACGGCGGCACGCTCGTCCTCGGCGAGCGCATCCACACCCGCGAGGCCGGCGAGCGTCGCTACGTGTTCGCGCGAGGCGCGATCGTCAGAAGCTATCCGTCGCTCAGCGTGCCGGAGGGCTGGCTCTGGCTCGTCGAGGTGCCGCTGAGCCGCGAGGCGACCGTGACGCTCCAGCTGCGCGCGCGCGCCCACTGGCCGCTCGACTCGGTGTCGGTGACCACGATCGGCGTACCGTGAGCCGAGCGATGCTCCGCGTGACGCTGGCGGCGCTCGCCCTGACCGGATGCGGGGGTGTCGCCACGCAACCGGCTACGGGCGAGGCGCCCCGGCCGGCGGCGGCGGCGGCGCCGGCCGACCAGCCGTCGGCGACCGCGTCCGACCAGCCACGTCTGGCCGAGCAGATGACGAGGATTGCCGGCGAGCTCAGCGAGTTACAGAACGCCGTCGCCAAGCTCATCGCGGGCTCACGACAACAGGACGACCAGCTGACGTATCTGCGCCGTCGGGTGGAGGAGCTGGAGGCATTGAATCGAGGGCGACTGCCGGCGGCCGCGCCGAGCGGGTTTGCCCCGGGAGCCCAGCTGGCTCCGCCGACACCGGCGGCCGCGCCGGCTCCCCTGGCGTCGGCGACCACGACCCCGGCCGCCGACCTCTACCGCGCCGGCGCCGAGAAGCTCCGGGCCAAGGAGCTCGACGCGGCGCTCCTCAGCTTCTACGACCTGATCGTGACCTATCCGGACCATCCGCTGCGCGAGAGCGCCCAGTTCCTGGTGGCGGACATCTTGTACACGCAGAAGGACTATCGGGGCGCGCTCGCCGAGTTCGAGGCGCTGGTCGCCGCGGTCCCGCGCGGCGAGAAGGTCCCGGACGCGCTCATGAAGATCGGTCTCTGCCAGAAAGATCTCGGGGACACCGCCCAGGCGAAGCGAACGTGGGAGAGCATCGTCCGAGACTACCCGACGAGCGTCGCGGCCCGCCAGGCGCGAGTCTTGCTCAGGAACTAGGAAGGGACGTGGACGACGTCCGCGGGGTGGATTTCCACCACCGCGGCCTGACGGATGAGCGTGACGGCGAGGACCAGCCGGGTCACGCGGTCCTTACGCAG
>Ga0066709_100005326_pt1 | contig 10559 bp, 6 predicted proteins | sample GraSoiAngelo_158_FD_79665 | JGI IMG/M metagenome (GOLD analysis project Ga0066709, IMG submission 79665) | Grasslands soil microbial communities from the Angelo Coastal Reserve, California, USA - 14_1009_16_30cm | ecosystem: Environmental > Terrestrial > Soil > Grasslands | place: USA... | reverse complement strand
GTCCACACCTTCTTCTCGCCGGTCAGCAGGCCGCGCCGCTCTGCGTTCGAGACCAGGTTCTCGATCAGCGCGATCGGCAGCCGCGCCGAGACGCCCGAGTTCTGATCCACGTATTCGCTCTTGCGCGCCTGGATGGCCACTTCTTCGACCAACTCGCGCATGAACTCGGGCACCACGACTTCGACGCCGCTGTCGCGCTCGAGCCAGGATTCCTGCTCGGTGATGGCGATGCCGTGCTCGCGCGTGAGCGGATAGTGGGTGGTGATCTGCGAGTTGATGCGGTCGCGCAGCGGCGTGATGATGTTGCCGCGGTTGGTGTAGTCCTCGGGATTCGCCGAGAACACCACCAGCACGTCGAGCGGCATCCGCACCGGGAAGCCGCGGATCTGGAAGTCCTTTTCTTCCAGGATATTCAGCAGCCCCACCTGGATGCGCGGCTGCAGATCGGGCAGCTCGTTGATGGCGAAGATGCCGCGGTTGGTGCGCGGGATGATGCCGTAGTGGATGACGCGCTCGTCCGAGTAGTCGAGCCGCAGCGTCGCCGCCTTGATGGGGTCGATGTCGCCGATCAGGTCGCCGATGGTGACGTCGGGCGTCGCCAGCTTCTCCTGGTAGCGCACCTCGCGCCCGATCCACTCGATGGGCGTGTCGTCCCCACGCGCCTCGAGCAGCACCCGCGCATGATGCGTGAGCGGCTGGAACGGATCGCTGTGCAGCGGGCAGCCCTCGATCGCCGGGATCCACTCGTCCAGGAACTGCACCAGCGAGCGCAGGATGCGGGTCTTCGCCTGCCCGCGCAGACCCAACAGGATGAAGTCGTGGCGCGAGAGGATCGCGTTGACGATCTGCGGCTGGACCGTGTGCTCGTAGCCGACCACGCCCGGGAAGAGCGGTGCCCCCGCGCGCAGTCGGGCGATGAGATTGGCGCGCAGCTCGTCCTTGACCGAGCGCGGCCGGTGGCCGGAAGCCTTGAGCTCGCGGAGCGTGCGGGGACGCGACATCGACGGGATTCTCCTGTGAGCGGGAAGACGCGCCCGCGGCGGGGCGTCGTCTAGGCGGATCGGTAGCGCGGCCCGGGTGGGGCGACGGCGGCAAACGCAAGTCTAGGAGGTCGCCGCGGGCGGCGCAATGCGACCGGACCGCCCCCTCGAGTGACCCGCGGGCCCCTCGGGCCAGGCGGGACAACTGGCCGCGGAGCCAGTCGGACGGCGGTCGTGCCAACGGGTTCCGGGACCAGGGGCTCGGTGGGCGTGCCAACTGTCCCCGGGGACAGTTGCCCGACCGGCACGGCCGAAGCAACGTCTGATCATCGAGATGAGAGCGCTCCATGTGAACCTCGCTGCAGCTCCGCCTGGGCGAAGTACCGAGGGTCCAGCCGAAACAGGCGGGTCCGGCCCACGGTCCTGGCGGCGACGTCCATCCCGCTCGAGGCCCCCGAGCGCCCGTTGCACTGCGGAAAGAGGGAGCTCGAGGACTCGGGCCAGCTCGCGGGCGTAACTGTCCGTGAGCAGACTCAATGCGAGCAACGCCCGGGTCCGCGTCGCGCTGCCGAATGGACTGGAGTCCAGCATGACCTTCATATCGGGTCATATGACCACGATTCGAGGTCATGGTCAGCCCACGCCTCTCGGCCCGGCATCGCCCCGCGGCCCCATCCCCCCACCCCGCCCAGCCGTCCCTCTGCTATCCTGCCCGGCACCCGGCGCCTCTCCCTTTCGCCTTCGAGGGCCCGATCATGATCACGAGACGGCTTTGCACCACGCTGCTCGGACTGCTCCTCTTCACGGGACTGCCCATGCCTGAGACCAGCTTCGCCCAGGAACGCTCCACCCCGCTCGAGCCTCCGGTCGCCAAGAAGGTGCCGCGCGCCGAGGTCATCTTCGGCGACCGGCGCGTCGACGATTACTACTGGCTGCGCGAGAAGTCGAACCCCGAGGTCATCTCGTATCTAGAAGCCGAGAATGCCTACACCGAGGCGATGACCAAGGCGAGCCAGCCGTTCCAGGACGCGCTCTACCAGGAGATGCTGGGACGCATCAAGCAGACCGACCTCTCGGTCCCCTACCGACTGCGCGGCTACTTCTATTACTCCCGCACCGAAGAGGGGAAGCAGTACGCGATCCAGTGCCGCCGCAAGGGCAGCCTGGAGGCGCCGGAGGAAGTGCTGCTCGATCTCAACGAGCTGGCGGCGGGGCACAAGTTCCTCGGGCTCGGCGCCTACACGGTGAGCGACGACGACCAGAAGCTCGCCTTCTCGCTCGACACGACCGGCTTCCGCCAGTACACGATGCACGTGAAGGACCTCGCCACCGGCCAGTGGGGCCCCGAGGACATGCCCAAGGTCGGCTCGGTGGTATGGGCCGCCGACAACGCCACGCTCTTCTATACCGTCGAGGACCAAGCCAAGCGCCAGTACCGGCTCTACCGGCATCACCTCGGCGCCGCGCACGCCACTGACGACTTGGTCTATGAAGAGAAGGACGAGCGATTCGACCTCGATGCCCACCGCTCGCTCGACCGCGCCTACGTGTTCCTGACCTCGGCGAGCCACACCGCCTCCGAGGTGCGCTACCTGGCCGCCGACCATCCCGCGGACGCGTTCCGGCTGGTCAGCCCGCGCGAGAAGGACCACGAGTACTACCTCGAGCACCACGGCGACCGGTTCTTCATCCGCACCAACCGCGGGGCGCCCAACTTCCGACTGGTCTCGGCGCCGCAGTCCGACCCGGGCCAGGCGAACTGGATCGAAGTCGTGCCGCATCGCGCCGACGTAATGCTCACCGGCATGACCTTCTTCGCCGACCACTACGTGCTGGTCGAGCGCGAAGGCGGGCTGCCCCAGATCGTCATCACCGACTTCCGCACCGGCGCCACGCACCGGATCGCGTTCCCCGAACCCGTGTATACGGCCGGGGCCGGCAGCAATGCCGAGTACGATTCGAAGACCTTCCGGTACACGTATCAGTCGCTGGTGACGCCCAGCTCGATCTTCGACTACGACATGGACCAGCAGGAGTCGACACTGCTCAAGCGCACCGAGGTGCTGGGCGGCTACGACCCGGCGAACTACCAGTCGGAGCGGGTCTGGGCGACCGCCGGCGACGGGGCGCGCATCCCGATCTCGGTCGTCTATCGCAAGGGGTTCAAGCGCGATGGCAGCGCCCCGATGCTGCTGAGCGGCTACGGCTCGTACGGCATCGCGACCAATCCCACCTTCAGCTCCAACCGCGTGAGCCTGCTCGACCGCGGCGTGGTGGTCGCCATCGCCCACATCCGCGGCGGCGGCGAGATGGGCAAGGCGTGGCACGAGCAGGGCCGGATGATGCACAAGAAGAACACCTTCACCGACTTCATCGCCGCGGCCCAGGGCCTGATCGCCCAGAAGTACACGTCCAGCGACCGGCTGGTCATCACCGGCGGGAGCGCGGGCGGGCTGCTGATGGGCGCGGTGGTCAACCTGCGCCCGGACCTGTTCAAGGCGGTGGTGGCCGAGGTGCCGTTCGTGGACGTGGTCAACACCATGAACGACGCGTCGCTCCCGCTGACGGTGGGCGAATACGAGGAGTGGGGCAATCCCAAGGTCCAGGCCGAGTACGACTACATCAAGACCTACTGCCCCTACACCAACACCGCGGCGCGCGAGTACCCGGCGATGCTGGTCAAGACGTCGCTCAACGACAGCCAGGTGATGTACTGGGAGCCGGCCAAGTGGGTGGCGAAGCTGCGGTCGGTCAAGACCGGCCAGCATCCGCTCCTGTTCAAGATCAACATGGGCGCCGGCCACGGCGGCTCGTCGGGCCGCTACGACGCGCTGCACGAGACGGCGTTCAACTACGCGTTCATCCTGGGCCAGTTCGCCATCCGGAGCTGAGCGTCGGCGCGCGATGACGGGACGACACCCGACCGGCCGGCGACCGGTGCCGGTCCCGTCGGGCGGCGGCCGCCGGACGCCCCGCCTCCCGTGACGCCCGACAAGGCGCCTTCGGTCGCGGAGTGCCAGGCGCTGGCGGGAGCGCTGCGCTGCTGGCCCACGCTCGCGGCACTCCAGGCGTCAGCGGAGTGGCCGTCGCTGCGGGGCCGGCTCGACGCCGTGCTCGCCACCGTGCGGCGTCACGAGCCGACCCATGCGCCCGCGCCGCCCGCCGATCCCACGCGGCTGCGCGCCGTCCAGTGGAACATCGAGCATGGGAACGCCTACCCGCGCATCGAGGCGGCGCTGCGGACCCATCCGGAGCTGGCCGGCGCCGACCTCGTGACGCTGGACGAGGTGGATCTCGGCATGGCCCGCTCGGGGAATCGCGACGTGGCGGGGGCGCTGGCGGCCGCCCTCGGGCTCCACGCCGCGTGGGCGCCGCTCTTCCTCGAGACCACCGCCGGGCGCGATGACGACACGAGGAACGCGGGGGGTGCCATGAACCGAGAGGCGTTGTTCGGCCTGGCGATGCTCGCGCGCTGGCCGCTGCGCGACGTGCGCCTGGTGGAGCTGCCCGGGCCCGAGCGGTACCAGTTCGAGGTGGAGCGGATGCTCGGGCGGCACCTAGCACTGGTCGCGCGCGTCGAGCGTCCGGGCGCCCCCTTCGTCGCGGTGGCGGCGCACCTCGAGATCCACCGCACCCGGGCGCATCGCGCCGCGCAGATGCGCGTGCTGCTCGCGGCGCTGCACGACGAGACGCGGCCCACGATCCTCGGCGGCGACTTCAACTCGACCACGCTCGAGCGCGGCCGCGCCTGGGACACCGCCGCGGGCGCGCTCGCGCTCCTCGGCTGGCCGGAGGCGCGCCTGCGCCGCCGCCTGCTCTGGCCCGACCGCGGCTCCGATCGCGAGCCGCTGTTCGACGCCCTGCGCGACGCCGGGTTCGACTGGGAGCCGTTCGTCGACCGCGAGCCGACCTTGAGCCTCCGCTTCGCCCGGGTGCCCGAAGCGCGCGGGCTGCTGGCGTGGCCGGCCGGCCGCGCGCTGATCCGCCGGGCCGAGCGCCGCGCCCGACTCAAGCTGGACTGGTTCGCCGCGCGCGGCTGGCGCGGCGGCCGCGGCGCGACCGTGCCCGGGCTCGACGGCCCCGGCCTCGCCTCGGACCACGCGCCCGTCGTCGCGCAGTTCTGGTAGAGTCCTCGGTCGCACGCTCGTCTCGTCCTCGCCCGTTCCCCGAGAGCGCCATGCCCGTTCCTGCCCGCAACACCCTGGCCATCGTCGGCGCCGGTCCCATCGGCCTCGAAGCGGCGCTCGCCGCGCTCGATGCCGGCCTCGACGTGCACGTGTTCGAGCGCGGCGAGGCGGGCGCCCATCCGCTGGCCTGGGGCCACGTGCGCATGTTCACGCCGTGGCGGATGAACATCGGCCCGGCCTCGCGCGTCCATCTCGACCGCGCCGGCTGGACCGCCCCCGCGCCCGACGTCCACCCCACCGGCCGCGAGCTGGTCGAGCGCTACCTCGAGCCGGTGGCAAGGCTGGAGGAACTCAAACCCCGGCTCCACCTGCACGCGCAGGTGGTCCACATCGGCCGGCAGGGCCTGCTCAAGGGCGAGGGCGTGGGCTCTAAGGCGCGCCGCGAGCATCCGTTTCGGCTGCTGGTGCGCGATCCCGGCGGACGGGAGAACTTCCTGCACGCGTTCTCGCTCATCGACGCCTCCGGCGTGTACGGCCAGCCGAACTGGGCGGGCGACGGCGGCATCCCCGCCCGCAGCGAGCTCTACCTGGCGCCGCAGATGTCCTACCACCCCGACGACGTGCTGGGCCTCGGCCGCGAGCGCTATGCCGGCAAGCGGGTGATGGTGGTCGGCTCGGGCACCAGCGCCGCCACCACGGTCTTGGCACTCGCCGATCTGGCGCGCGCGGCGCCCGGGACGCAGGTGGTGTGGGCGGCACGCCGGCCGCTCGCGCAGGTGCTGCCGCCCATCCCCGACGATCCGCTCTCCGAGCGCCATCGCCTCTACGCCCGCGCGCGGGCGCTGGCGGGTGGCGGCGAGAGCGTCGTGACGCCGATCGGCGACGCCCGCGTCGAGGGCTTCGAGTTCAACGCCGCCACCCATCGCTATCGTGTCACGCTCATGATCGGCGAGCAGCCGCGGGTCGAGGAGGTCGAGCGCGTCATCGTCAACACCGGCTTCGGCCCCGACGACTCGCTCTACCGCGAGCTGCAGGTGCACGAGTGCTACGCCTCGCGCGGCCCGATGCGGCTGAGTGCCGCGTTGCTCGACTCGGGCGCCACCGATTGCCTCGACAGGCCCGCCTTCGGCGCCGACGTGCTCGCCAACCCCGAGCCCGACTTCTACATCCTCGGCCACAAGTCCTACGGCCGCCGGCCCGACTTCCTGCTCGAGACCGGCTACCGGCAGGTGGCGGACGTGGTGGCCAGGCTGACGGAGGAGCAGCAAGCCTCGACCGCGCGGTCCTGATCTCACGATCGCGGCGCGTGAGCGCCCGCGCGATAGATGGAGGGGCCACCATGCAGGTCCAGGACGCACAGCGCGAGGTTCGCTCGGTGTATCTCGGCGGCTCGGTGGGCCAGTTCGTCTCGGGCGCCCTGTGGCTGGCCTCGGCCGCCATCGGCACCTGGGGCTCGCGCCGAAGCGCCATCCTGGCCCTGGTCGTCGGCGGCATGTTCATCTTCCCAGTCACCACGCTCGTGCTCAAGGCGATGGGGCGCCGCGGGGCGCTGAGCCGGGAGAATCCTCTGGGGGCGCTCGCGACCCAGATCGCGTTCACCGTGCCCCTGAGCCTGCCGCTGGTCGGGGCCGCGGCGCTGCATCGCATCGACTGGTTCTACCCCGCCACCATGATCGTGGTGGGCGCCCACTACCTGCCGTTTACGTTCCTCTACGGCATGGGGCTCTTCGCGGTGCTCGCGGGGGTGCTCATCAGCGGCGGCCTGTGCCTCGGGCTCTACCTGCACGCCGGCTTCACGGCGGGCGGATGGGGTACCGGTCTCGCGCTGTGCCTGTTCGCCGTGGTCTGCCTCATCGTCGGCCGGCGTGACGCGGGACCGGAGGCGGCTCCGGGGGTTCGATGATCGGCACCACGCTCTGCCACTACCGCATCCTGGAGCAGCTGGTCGCGGGGGCCATGGGGCTCGTCTACCGCGCGCAGGACGAGCGGCTCCGCCGCGACGTGGCGGTCAAGGTGCTGCCCGAGGGGGCGCTCGCCGACGAGGCGCGGCGCCGGCGGTTCCGCCAGGAGGCGCTGGCGCTCTCGCGGCTCAACCACCCGGGCATCGCCACCGTCCACGACTTCGACCGCGACGCCGGCGCCGACTTCCTGGTCATGGAGCTGGTGGCGGGCGAGACGCTGGCCGCCCGCCTCGCGGCCGGCGCGCTGCCGGTGAGCGACGTGACCGCACTCGGCATCCAGATCGCCGAGGCGTTGGCGGCGGCGCACGAGCAGGGCGTCCTGCACCGCGATCTCAAGCCCGCCAACATCGTGGTGACGCTCAAGGGCCGGGTGAAGGTGCTGGATTTCGGCCTCGCCAAGCTCGCTCAGGCGAGCGTCGACACCCGCGCCTCGACCGTGCTCGACACCGGCGACGGGCTCGCGGGCACGCTCGCCTACATGGCCCCCGAGCAGCTGCTCGGCGAGGAGCTGGACGCGCGGGCCGATCTCTTCGCCCTGGGGGTGGTGCTCTACGAGCTCGCGACTGGGCGACTGCCGTGGAGTCAGACGCTCGCCACCGCCCTGGTAAACGAGATCCTCCGCACCGCCCCGCCCGCGCCGCGGCGGCTGCGGCCCGAGCTGCCCGTCCACCTCGAGCGCATCATCCTCAAGGCGCTGGCAAAGGATCGCGAGGCGCGCTACGCCACCGCCGCCGAGATCGCCGCCGACCCGAGCGCCGGGCACGGGCCGGAGCCGGTCGCGGCGGCCGCGGCGTCGGCGACCGCCGCGACGCCGGACCACATCGCCTCGCTCGCGGTGTTGCCGCTGCGCAATCTCTCGGGCGAGGCCGACCAGGACTTCTTCGCCGACGGCATGACCGAGGCCCTGATCGCCCGCCTCGCCCGGATCGGCTCGCTGCGCGTCATCTCGAACACCTCGGCCATGGCCTACAAGGGCGTCCGCAGGCCCCTGCCCGAGATCGCCCGCGAGCTCGGCGTCGACGCGATCGTGGAGGGCTCGGTGCTGCGCTCGGGCGAGCGCGTGCGCATCACCGCCCAGCTGGTCGCCGCCGCCACCGACCGGAGCCTGTGGTCGAGCACCGTGGACCGCCCGCTCGGGGACATCCTGGACCTCTACAGCGAGGTCTCGCGCGCCATCGCCGAGGAGCTGCGCCCGCGGCTGACCGCGAGCGAGCGCGTGCGCCTGGCGGGGGCCGCGGCGGTGCGGCCCGCCGCGTACGAGGCCTATCTGATGGGCCGCTTCTTCTGGAACAAGCGCTCGCCGGAAGGGCTCGCCAAGGCCGCCGCCTTGATGCAGGAGTCGATCGACGCCGACCCGCTCTACGCGCCGGCCTGGTCGGGCCTCGCCGACTGCCACAACCTGCTCGGGGCGTTCCGCTGGAAGCCGGCGCGCGAGGCGTTCCCGCTCGCCCACGCCGCGGCGGCCCGCGCGCTCGAGCTGGATCCCAACCTCGCCGAAGGGCACACCTCGCTGGCGTTCGCGCTCCAGTACTACGACTGGGCGTGGGACCGCGCCGACGGCGCCTACCGCCGGGCGATCACGCTGCAGCCGGGCTATGCCGTGGCGCACCAATGGTACGGGGACTTCCTCACCGCACTCGGCCGGTTCGAGCCCGCCTTCGGCGAGATCCAGTGCGCGGCCGAGCTGGACCCGCTGTCGCCGGTGGTGGCGACCTCGTACGGCGACACCTTCTACTACGCGCGCCGCCAGGAGGAGGCGATCGCCCGCTACCGGCAGGCGCTGGAGCTGGACGCGCGCTACCTCTGGGCGCGGCTCAACCTGGGTCGCTCGCTTCAGGAGTTGGGCCGCCACGAGGAGGCGATCCGGAACTTCGAGGAAGGCCTGCGCGGCGCCGGCGTCGCGTTCGACGACTCGCCCGCGCTGGCGCAGGCCTGGGCGGCCGCCGGCGATCCGCCGCGGGCCCGGGACATGCTGGCGCGCGTCATCGAACGCTGGCGCGAAGGACGCGTCTCCCCCTATTCTGTCGCCAACATCCAGGTGGCGCTGGGCGATCACGACGAAGCCTTCGCCTGGCTGGAGCGGGCCTTCGAGGAGCGCGACCGCATGATGGTGAGCCTCAGGGTGCACCCGCGACTCGACCCGCTGCGCGAGGATCCGCGCTTCACGGACCTGCTGCGCCGGATGGGGCTCGCCGCGTGAGCCGCTTTGGAGGCCGCGTGATCGACGGAGGCCCGGATCAAGGACTGACCCCAGTGGCCGCAGGCACCGCCCCATGACGCGCACGAGCCGCCGCGCCTTCCTCGCCGCCCTCGCGCGTGCCGGCCTCGGCGCGGCGACGCTCGCCTCCCTGCCGCGCTGGGCACGCGCGGCCGCGGCGGCCGGGGCGCCTGCGGCCGCACCGGCCCCGCCGCCCTCCGGCGCCGACTTCATCGTCCGCAACGACCGCCCCGAGCACTTGGAGACCACGCTCGAAGCCCTCGGCCGCTCGTGGATCACCCGCAACGACCGCTTCTTCGTGCGCAGCCACCTGCCGGTGCCGAGCATTGCCGCCGCCGACTGGCGGCTCGCCCTGACCGGCATGGTGGCGACGCCACTCACGCTGACGCTCGCCGAGCTCAAGGCGCTGCCACAGATCACCGCGGTCCATACCCTCGAGTGCGCCGGCAACGGCCGCGGGCTCTTCCAACTGCCCAGCACCTCGGGTACCCAGTGGGAGCGGGGTGCCATCGGCAACGCGGAGTGGGTGGGGGTGCGGCTCTCGACCCTGCTCGCGCGGGCGGACGCCGCCGCCGAAGCCAAGCACGTGTGGTTCGAGGCCGCCGACCTGGCGCCAGTCCCGGGGGTCCCGCCCTTCCTGCGCAGCATCCCGATCGAGAAGGCCAAGGACGACGTGCTGCTCGCCCACACGATGAACGGCGAGCCGCTGTCCGAGCGGCACGGGTTCCCGCTGCGGGCCATCGTGCCGGGATGGTTCGGGATGGCGTCGACCAAGTGGCTCACCGGCGTGCGCGTCGAGAACCAGCCGTCGGACAACCACTTCATGGTCAGGGGCTACCGCTACGCTTACCCCGGCGAGGACCCGGCGACCGCTCCGCCGGTCGAGACCTTGCGGGTCAAGTCGGTCATCACGGGCCCGGTCGACGGCTCGATCGTCGTCGTGCCGCGGCGCACGGCCAAGAACAAGCGGCCGCTGCTCCGCGTCCAGGGCTTCGCCTGGGCCGGGCCCGCGGGCGTGCGGCTGGTGGAGATCTCGACCGACGGCGGCCGCGCGTGGCGGCCGGCCGGCTTCATGGGCGACACCGCCCCCGGAGCCTGGCGCGCCTGGGCGACCGAGATCGAGGTGACGCCGCCGGCCCGCGTGTCGGTGATGGCGCGCGCGACCGCCAACGACGGCGAGACCCAGCCGCCCGAGGCACGCCCCAACGCCGGCGGCTACGGCAACAACTCGATCCACAAGGTGACGGTCAGTGTCCGCGCGATCTGACGCGCG
>Ga0066709_100005325_pt1 | contig 10559 bp, 10 predicted proteins | sample GraSoiAngelo_158_FD_79665 | JGI IMG/M metagenome (GOLD analysis project Ga0066709, IMG submission 79665) | Grasslands soil microbial communities from the Angelo Coastal Reserve, California, USA - 14_1009_16_30cm | ecosystem: Environmental > Terrestrial > Soil > Grasslands | place: USA... | reverse complement strand
GGTGGGGGGGACCAACGCAGAGGCGTCGCCGGAGTGACGACGAATGGGCTGGTGGACGCGCTGAGACAGCTGGGTCTCTGGGGGAAGCCCGCCGAGACGAAGTTCATCCCGGACATCTATCTGCACGCCTCGCGCGGCGCGCGGGTCGAGCTCTTGCGCGGCTTGATGGATACGGATGGGTGGGTCGAGCGCTGGGGGAGCACGCGGTTCTGCTCGACGAGCGAGCAACTGGCCCGTCAGGTGGCCAATCTCGTGCGCTCCCTCGGAGGATGGTGCACGGTTCGGAGCCGACGGACGACGTACAACTCTCGCGGTACCCGGAAGCTCGGCCGCCCCGCCTTCGTCTGCAACATCCACTACGGCGAGCCCAAGACGATCTTCCATCTCTCGGCCAAGCGTCACCGGGCCCTCCCGGCGCCTCGACGGCAATGGCGACCCGTGTTCGTCGCCATCGACCCTGTCGGAGCGGCGGAGACGCAGTGCATCGCCGTCACCCATCCGTCGCGGCTGTACGTGACCGACGACTACGTGGTCACCCACAACACGGCCTTCGCGCTGAACGTCGCGCAACACGTGGGCATCGCGCTGCGCGGGCGCGTGCTCGTGCTGAGCCTCGAGATGTCGGCCCAGCAGATCGTGCAGCGCATGCTGTGCTCCGAGGCGAAGGTGGACTCGCAGGCGGTGCGCACGGGCTATCTGACCTCGTCGGACTGGCACCGGTTGACGGCCGCCGCGGGCCGGCTCTCCGAGGCGTCGATCTTCATCGACGACAGCCCCGGGCTCACGGTTCTCGAGGCGCGCGCCAAGGCGCGCCGCATGAAGGCTGAGCACGGGCTCGACCTGCTCATCATCGACTACCTGCAGCTCATGCGTGGCCGCGCCGCGATGGAGAGCCGGCAGCAGGAGATCTCCGAGATCTCGCGTTCGCTCAAGGCGCTCGCGAAGGAGCTGAACGTCCCGGTGGTCGCGCTCTCGCAGCTCTCGCGCGCGGTCGAAGCGCGGCAGGCGCGCGAGTTCAAGCCGCAGCTCTCGGATCTTCGCGAATCGGGTGCGCTCGAGCAAGACAGCGACGTCATCCTCTTCCTCTACCGGCCGTCGCAGTACAAAGAAGACCTGCCGCCGGACGAGAAGAACATCGCCGAGGTCATCATCGGCAAGCAGCGGAACGGCCCGGTGGGAACGGTGCGCGTCGTCTTCCTTCCCCAGTACGCGCGATTCGAGAACATCGCGGACCAGCACCGACAACCCCAGCCGTTTTAGGATCGCTCCCTCGCGGCTCGTCGTATGATGGGCCCTGTGCGTCTGAGTCGGCTGAAGCGTCTCTTCCTCGGCACCCCGCTCCCCACCGCGCAGTCGCGTCACGAACGACTCGGAAAGGCGACGGCGCTCGCGGTCTTCGCTTCCGACGCGCTCTCCTCCGTCGCGTACGCGACCGAAGAAATCTTGCTGGTGTTGATCCTGGCGGGCACGGCCGCCCTGAGCTATTCGATTCCGATCGGTATCGCGATCGCGGTGCTGATCGCGATCGTGGTCAGCTCGTACCGGCAGACGATTCGTGCCTACCCGCAGGGCGGCGGTGCCTACATCGTGAGCAAAGACAACCTGGGTGTGCCCGCCGGGCTGGTCGCCGGCGCGGCGCTCCTGATCGATTACGTGCTCACGGTGGCGGTGAGCGTGGCGGCCGGAGTCGCCGCGTTGACCTCGGCCGTCCCGACGCTCTTCTCGTACCGGTCGTGGCTCTGCGTCGCCGCGGTCGTGGGCGTCGCCGTCGCGAACCTCCGGGGCATCCGAGAGTCGGGCAAGCTCTTTGCCGCGCCGACGTACCTCTTCATCGGCAGCTTCGGCCTCCTGATCCTCTACGGCGGCCTGGGCGCGATCCTGAACTTCCTTCCCGAGGCGCCCTATCAGCGGCACGCGCCCGGGTTCGAGGGCGTCGGCCTCTTCCTGTTCCTCCGCGCGTTCTCCTCGGGCTGCACGGCGCTCACCGGCGTCGAGGCCGTGTCCGACGGCGTCCCCGCGTTCAAACCGCCCGAAGCGCACAACGCGCGGATCGTGCTGACGTGGCTCGGCCTTATCTTGATCGTGCTCTTCCTCGGCATCACCTTCCTCGCGTACGACTTCGGCATCACGCCGCGCCACGAGGAGACGGTGGTCTCGCAGCTCGCGCGCCACGTCTTCGGCGGCGGCGCGCTCTACTTCGAGATCCAGGCGGTCACGATGCTGATCCTCCTGCTGGCCGCCAACACCTCCTTCGCCGACTTCCCGCGGCTGTCGTTTTTCCTCGCGCGCGACCGCTTCATCCCGCGCCAGTTCGCGACGCAGGGCGACCGGCTGGTGTTCTCCAACGGGATCCTCATCCTGGGAGGGCTCGCCGCGCTGCTGCTGGTCATCTTCGGGGGCGACACCCACGCGCTGATCCCGCTCTACGCGGTAGGCGTCTTCCTCTCCTTCACGCTCTCGCAGGCGAGCATGGTGCGGCGCTGGTTCCGCCTCCGGGAGGAAGGGTGGTGGTGGCGCGCGTGGCTCAACGCGCTCGGCGCGCTCGTGACGGGCCTGGTGATGCTCACGATCGCCGCGACGAAGTTCACGCACGGCGCGTGGATCGTCGTCCTGCTGATCCCGACGCTGGTTGCCGTGTTCGTCCTGGTGCACCGCCACTACGAGGAGGTGGCGCGGCAGCTCTCGCTCGACGCCTTCTCGCCGCCGCCGCCGATGACCAACACGGTGCTCGTCCTGGTCGGGGACATCCACCGCGGCGTGATCAGGGCGATCCAGTACGCGCAGACGCTCTCGCCCAACGCCAAGGCCGTCTTCGTCGAGACCGATCCCGAGCGCACGCGGCGGCTCGAGGAGGAGTGGGGCAAGTACGGGATGGGGGTGCCGCTGATCGTGCTGACCTCGCCCTACCGGTCGTTGCTCGGCCCGCTCACCGAGTATATCGACCACCTGCAGCGGCAGGGCGAGAACCACGTGGTCACGATCGTGCTGCCCGAGTTCATCCCGGCCCGCTGGTGGCAGCTCGGGCTCCACAACCAGACGGCGTTCCTCATCAAGGGCGCGATGCTCTTCCGCAAGAACGTCATCGTCACCGACGTTCCTTACCACCTCCGGCACTGAGGCCGCGTCCCGCTCAGAGCGTGAGGCGGTGCCCCGGCGCGACCGCGTCGACCTCCACCGTCGGCGCGACGTCCCGCACCGCGGTGATGAACTCGGCGGGCGACCGCGAAGCCAGGCCGATGAAGTCGAAGTAGTCGGTGTGCGGGTGGAAGAGCACGAGGCGGCGCGGGCGGAGGATCGCCGCCGCCGCCGCGACCTGCCGGGGATAGTCGAGCTGGGCGCCCGCCACGACGACGTCGGGCCGGTCGCGCTCGGCGACGACGCGGACGCGGTCGAAGCGGGTCTGGTCGTTGAACCCTTCGCAGTAGTACGTCAGGCGGCGGCCGTCCTCGAGGAGGATCGTGAAGCCCATCCGCCGCGCGTCGTAGGGGTTGCCGAGGTAGAGTCCCGAGAGCATCGCCTTCGCCTCGGGCCGCGCCGCGAACATCGTGGCGGTGTCGACTATGCGGTGATCCCACTCGAACGTCGTCACGGTGAGCCCGTTCCACTCGATGGCCTCGTCCATCTCGAGCGCTCGCATCCGGTCCGCCGGGAGCCCGTGGGTCTCGCGCAGGAAACGGCAGACCTCGGGCGAGGCGACGAGCGCCATGCGGGAGGCCTTCATGAGCGCCGGCACGTCCTGGATGTGGTCGAAGTGGCCGTGGGTCACCAGACACAGATCGGCGTCGGCGAACGAGGCAGGCCCCCCGTGCGGCCGACCGAACGGGTTCGTCCAGTTCGGATCGAAGACGAGCGTGCGGCCGCGCGCCGTGGCGAGCGTGAAGCAAGACCAGCCGTGGTAGACGAGCTCCATCGTCCCAGATCCTCACCGTCGCGCCGGAGCGCGACGCCCACGGTCGCCTAGCGTAGTCGACACGCGGGGGGCGAGCAACTCTCTGGTACACTCGGAAGCCGCGTGGTCACCCGATGAAGATCGTTCTGGCTCCGGACGGCCCGCTGGACGCCCGCGGGACGCTCGCGCGCTACCACCTGTGGGGAGAGGATCCGACGAACCAGGTCGTGGGCGACGTCTTCCGGCGCGTGCTGCGATTCGGCCGCCGGCTCGTGCCGTACGACGTACGGTGGAGCGGCCCCGTGGACGACACGCGGATCACAGTCCGCGTGCCGGGCGTCGACGCCGCCGTCGGCGCGGCCGCGGTCGTGGAGGTCCGCCGCATCCTCGGACTCGATCACGACCTCGTCGGCTTCTACCGGATGACGAAGGCCGATCCCCCGCTCGCGTCACTGGTCGAGCCGCTCTACGGCCTACGCCCGACGCTGGCGCCGGCGCCGTTCGAAATGCTGGTCGGGTCGATTACGGCCCAGCAGATCAACCTCTCGTTCGCCTTCGCGTGCCGGGCGCGTCTCGTGCGCCGGTACGGGACGCCCGTGCGGGTCGGTCGCGAGACCGTGTGGGCGTTCCCCGAGGCCGCTCGGCTCGCGACGACGCGCCTGCGCGAGCTGCGGGCGCTCAAGTACTCGACGCGCAAGGCCGAGTACATCCGTGACCTGGCCCGTGCCGTCGTCGCGGGCACCCTCGACCTCGATGCAGTCTGCGCGGCTCCGTCACCGATGGTGATCGAGCGGCTCACGGCGCTCCGCGGCCTCGGCCGCTGGACCGCGGATTGGTTTCTCGCTCGCTGTCTCGGCCGCGGGGATGTCTGCCCGGCCGGCGACCTCGCCGTCCGCAAGGCCTTCGACCATTACTACGGCCACGGCCGGCCGCTGAGCGAGAAGGCCGTTCGCGGTCGCGCGTGCGCGTGGGGCCAGTACCAGAACCTCGCCGTGCACTATCTCCTGGCGGGGATGCGCCTGGAGCGCCCCACCGTCGGCGGAGGCACGTGAAGAAGACGGTCGGTCTGAAGATCCTCGGCCAGCCCGATCCGGGCGTCCCGAAGGACGTGCACCTCGTCGGCCGCTACGCGCTCGGCGTGGACTGGGCCGACGGCCACGGGTCCATCTACCCGTTCGATCGCCTCCGGCACGACTGCGCGTGCGGCCAGTGCGGCGCACTCGAGGCGCTCGCATCCGAGATGACGTGGCCCGAAGAGATCAAGAGGACGGACGAGGGGCTCCGCGTGACGTGGCTCGACCGGCACGCGAGCCTCTATCCTTATGCCGACCTGCGCGCGTTGTGCCGCTGCGCCGGTTGCACCGGCGGCCACTGATGGCTGTATGAACGACGAAACCCGGAAGCGGTGGGTCTTCTTCGGGATCATGCTGTCCATCTTCCTCGCGGCGATCGAGTCGACGGTGGTCGCGACCGCGATGCCAACGGTCGTGACGCACCTCGGCGGCATCCGGATCTACTCGTGGGTCTTCTCTGGATTCCTGCTCACCCAGACGGTGACGATGCCGCTCTGGGGCCGCTTCTCCGATCTGTACGGGCGGCGGCCGGTCTATCTGGCCGGCCTCACGATCTTCCTGGCCGGCTCGGCGTTGTCGGGCGCGGCGCAGGACATGGTGCAGCTGATCGTGTTCCGCATGGTGCAGGGCCTCGGTGCCGGCGCATTGATGACCCTCGGCTACACCATCATCGCCGAGCTGTTCGGTCTCGAGCGACGGGCGAAGATGCAGGGGTACATCTCGAGCGTGTGGGGCGTGGCCTCGCTCATCGGCCCGTGGGTCGGCGGGCTGCTCACCGACCACGTCTCCTGGCGCTGGGTGTTCTACATCAACCTGCCGTTCGGCGCGATTGCGATCGCGGTGATCGCGACGGCGTTGACCGGACTGCCGCGCCCGGCCCGCCGCCCCGTCGTGGACTGGGCCGGCGTGGCGCTGTTCGCGGCCGGCGTCTCGGCGCTCCTGCTCGGCATCGTCGAGGCCGGCCGCGCGGGGTCCTGGTCGCGGATCGACGTGGTGGCGCTCCTGGTCCTCGGCGCAATCGGGCTCGTCGCGTTCGTCGCGATTGAGCAGCGGGCGGCCGATCCGATCGTCCCGCTGCGGCTGTTCAAGAGTCGGATGATCGTCGCCGCCGTCGTCACCCGGTTCCTCGTCGGCACGGCGATGTTCGGTGCGCTCTCCTTCGTTCCGCTGTTTCTCCAATCGGTGACGGGCGCCACGGCGACGGGCGCAGGCCTCGTCCTCACGCCGTTCGTCCTCGGCTGGGTGGTGACATCGGTCCTGAGCGCGCGGCTGGTCCTGCGCATCAGCTACCGGAGCGTCGTGCTGGCCGGCATGGCCTGCCTCACCGGAGCGTTCCTGCTCTTCGCGCGGTGGTCGGTCACGCTCACGCCGGGCGCCGCCGTCTGGGACGTGCTGCTGGCCGGTGTGGGGATGGGGCTGGTCGTCGTGCCGATGCTGATCGCCGTGCAGAGCGCGGTGACGCGGAGCGATCTCGGCGCCGCGACCTCCATGACCCAGTTCTTCATGTCCATCGGCGGCGCGCTGGGCCTCTCGATCATGGGCACCGTGATGTCGCAGCGTCTCCACGCAGGCCTGCCGATGGTCGAGGCGCTGCACGGCGTCTTCGTGGTCGGCGGGGCCGTGTGTGTCGCGGCGCTCGGCGCGACGCTCCTGGTGCCGTCGGGACGGGCCCAGGACCTGGCGCGGGCCGAAATGCGCGGCGAGCCGACGCGTGTGGGAGGATGAGTCATGGCCGGTGACGCGCCGCTCCTCGAGCGTTTGGCCACGTTGCCGGCGGTGCCGGCGGCGGCGGCCGTGGAGCTTCTCGAGCGCCTCTCGCAGCCGCAGACGGATCCGGTGATCGGCCCCCTCTTCGGTGTCGACGAGGAGGGCGACGCCGCCGTGAATCCACTGGTCCCGGCAGTGCTCAAGCAGTTCGACGACCGGAAGGAGCTGACGTGCTACGCCGCGCTGATCGAGGGACTCACGGGGATCTGGAACGCGGCGGTCCGCGCGGCCGTCGTGGCGCGGCTGCGCGCCTCGGGGCTGCCGCCCGACGACCTGCTGCTGCGGCTCGGAGCGCTCTCGCCCACGCTCGGGTTCTCGGCCGAGAAGCCAGGGTGGGCCCGTGAGTGGCTCGCGGATCCGTTCACGCAAGACGCGCTCCTCGTCCAGCAGTGCGTGGTCCGGATGCTGTTCGCCCTGCGCGCCATGGCCGACGCCCGCGCCGCAGAGCTGACGACGACCAAGGGTTGATTGGAGGACTGCACATGCCCATTCCCGAGAGCTATCGTGACCTGTTCGCGAAAAAGGCGTTCGCCCATGTCGCGACCCTCGGCCGCGACGGCACCCCGCAGGTGACCCCGGTCTGGGTGGACTACGACGGCACGCACGTGCGCTTCAACACCGCCCGGGGACGGGTGAAGGACAAGAACCTCCAGCGGAACCCGAAGGTCGCGCTCTCGATCCAGGATCCGGACAACCCCTACCGCTACCTCCAGGTCCGCGGACGGGTCGTCGAGATGACGGAGAAGGGCGCCGACGAGCACATCGACGCGCTGGCCAAGAAGTACACGGGCCAGGACCGATACGCGCACCGCCGGCCCGGGGAGGTGCGCGTCATCGTCAGGATCCTCCCCGAGAAGATCCAGAGCATGGGATGAGCGCGATCTATCCCCGGGCCCCCGCGCGCGCATGATCCAGCTCGAGGGGATTGCGAAGGGCTATGCGGGACAGCCGATCCTCCGCGACTTGTCGTGGCGGATCCCGGCACACGAGCGCATCGGTCTGGTCGGGCCCAACGGGGCGGGGAAGACGACGCTCTGCCGGCTCCTGGCCGGGGTCGAGGACCCGGACGACGGGCGCATCACCCGGCCGCGCGAGACCACGGTCGGCTATCTTCCGCAGGAAGCGGCTGGACACCCGGCGGGCTCGGTCCTCGTCGAGGCGCTCGCCGGCTTCGACGACGTCTGGCGGCTCGAGCGCGAGATGGAAGGGGTCGCCGGGCGGCTCGCGGCGACGGGCGGGGCCGAGAGCGACGCCTTGACGGCGCGCTACGGAGATCTCCAGCACCGGTTCGAGGCGCTCGGCGGTTACCGGCTCGAGACCGAGGCGAAGGCGATCCTGGGCGGCCTCGGGTTCCGCTCCGCGGATTTCCCGCGCCCGCTCACCGAGTTCTCGGGCGGCTGGCGGATGCGCGCCGCGCTCGCGCGGCTCTTGCTCCAGCGCCCGTCGCTCCTGCTGCTCGACGAACCGACCAACCACCTCGACATTGAGTCCCTCGAGTGGCTCGAGGCGTTCCTCGCCGACTACGAAGGCACGGTCGTCCTCGTGTCGCACGACCGCTATTTCCTCAACCGCATGGTCACGTCGATCGCCGAGCTCGGGCCGTCGGGCCTCGCCGTCTATCCCGGCGACTACGACGAGTACCTGGTGCAGCGGGAGGCCCGGCGCGAGCTGCTCGAGGCGCAGGCGCGGAACCAGGCCAAGCGCGTCGCCGAGATCGAGCGGTTCATCGAGCGCTTCCGCTATCAGGCGACCAAAGCTCGGCAGGTCCAGAGCCGGGTCAAGATGCTCGAACGCATGGAACGCGTCGAGGTCGAGCGCGAGGCGCGCGTGATCCGCTTCGCCTTTCCTCAGCCGCCGCGAACAGGCCGGCGGGTGGCGGCGCTCGCGGGCGTCCACAAGGCCTACGGCGACAACGTCGTCTACGCGAGCGTCGACTTCGAGGTCGAGCGGGGCGCGCGCATCGCGCTCGTCGGGCCCAACGGCGCCGGCAAGTCGACGCTGCTCAGGATCGTGGCGGGGGTGCTTCCCTTCGATCGGGGCGAGCGCACGCTCGGCGCCCACGTGGCCGTCCACTACTACGCGCAGCACCAGCTCGAAGCGCTGACGCCGTCGCTGACGGTCCTGGAGGAGCTGGAGCGCGCGGCGCCGGAGCTCGGACAGACGCGGCTCCGGACGATCCTGGGCACGTTCCTCTTCTCGGGCGACGCGGTGGAGAAGAAGATCTCGGTACTGTCGGGTGGCGAGAAGGCGCGTGTCGCGCTGGCGAAGATGCTCGTGCGGCCCGCGGCGTTCCTCTGTCTGGACGAGCCGACCAACCACCTCGACCTCGCCTCGCGCGAGGTGCTCGAGCGGGCGCTCGCCGCCTTTCCCGGCACCATCGTGTTCATCTCTCACGATCGCTACTTCATCAATCGCATCGCCACCGGCATCGTCGAGATCACGAACGGCACGCTTGTCACCTACCTGGGCAGCTACGACGACTACCTCGACGCGAAACTCCGCGCCGCCAGCGAGGGTGCGCCGGAGCCGGGGAGGCGGGGCGGCCGGCGCCTCTCCGCTTCCCCGGCTCCGGCGCGCCCAGAACAGGCATCACGGGCGGCGAAGAGAGAATCGTCCGCGCGCCCCGGGAAGGCGACGAAGGACGTGCGTGAGCTGCGGCGGCGGCTGCAGGAGGTCGAGCGACAGATTCACGCGTTCGAGGCTCGACTCGCGGAGCTCGGCGCGCGGCTCGGTGACCCGGCCCTCTACGCGAACGGCGAGCGCGTCCGCGAAGCCGCCGCCGAGCGCAAGCGTGCGGAGGAGCAGGTGACGTGGCTCATGCGCGAGTGGGAGCAGCTGTCCACCGCGCTCGCCGCGCATGAGTGATTTCTACAAGCCCGTCGATCCCGCCACGCTGCGGCGCGAGCGGGCGAAAGCGCGCGAGCTGCGCCAGAGTCAATGGTGGAAGCGGCGCATCGCGGACGGCGTGTGTCACTACTGCCGCCGTCGTGTCGGACACCGCGCGTTGACGATGGACCACCTGGTCCCGCTCGGGCGCGGCGGCCGATCGGCGCGCGGCAACGTCGTGCCCGCCTGCAAGGACTGCAACACAAAGAAGAAGTCGCTGGTGCCCGTGGAGTGGCAAGCCTACCTCGATCGGCTCCACGAATCCTCGGTCGACTGACCGTATCCGTTTCGCGTGTCCGAATGATTGGACGTTGACGCGTTCCGCCGACGGCGGGTTCAATGGCTTCGCTCGCGAGCGCTCGAGCGTATGCCGTGCACCCCAACGAACGGAGGAACCCCATGAGTCGTTTCCGTCCCGTGATCGTCGTCCTGCTCATCGCGTTCGCCTGGCTCGTCCCGTGGCCGGCGTTCGCCGCACCACCGTCTCACACCAGCGAGACGCAGGTGCCGGTCGGCGCCCCGGTCAACATCAACACCGCGGACGTCAAAGAGCTGATGAAGCTGGAAGGCATCGGCCGCCGCGCGGCCGAGAAGATCGTCGAGTACCGCGACGCCCACGGTCCGTTCAAGAAGCCGGAAGAGCTCCGCAAGGTCGACGGCGTCGGCAGCGGGCTCTGGGAGCGCAATCGCGCGCGGATCGTCATCAAGTAGCCCCGCCAGCACTTTGTGCTTTGGATCACACGGGACCCGGGTGTAGGATTGGGCAAATCGACCGGAGCGTCACAGCGTTCCAGCAGCGTCCCCGTCGACAATTCCGCCGGCGGCTGACGTGGTCGAGCCCCGGGCCGGGAGTCGGCATCCGGTTCTGGGTGGGTGGGAACTGGGCCCGCGTGGCGGCCTTGCCGAGAATAGGAGGTGATCCAGCCGATGTGTAACCCTACGGT
>Ga0066709_100005324_pt1 | contig 10559 bp, 7 predicted proteins | sample GraSoiAngelo_158_FD_79665 | JGI IMG/M metagenome (GOLD analysis project Ga0066709, IMG submission 79665) | Grasslands soil microbial communities from the Angelo Coastal Reserve, California, USA - 14_1009_16_30cm | ecosystem: Environmental > Terrestrial > Soil > Grasslands | place: USA... | reverse complement strand
CCGTGGCGCTCCTCGCTAACCCGTGCGTCACGCGGCCACCTCCAGCAGGACAGCGACGAGGCGCTCAGCGGCGTCCGGAATCGCCAGCGTGCGGGCGCGCTCGCCCATGTCCTTGAGGCGGGCGGGCTCGGCGAGCAGGGCGCGGATGCGCTCGAGCAACAGGTCGGGCGTCAGTGTGGCCTGCGGCAGGATCGCGCAGCCGCCGGCGCGTCCCACCAGGCGCGCGTTGGCGGTCTGCTCGTCGCCGCTGGCGCCCGGCAGCGGGATATAGAGCGCCGGCAGGCCGAGCTGGCAGCACTCGTTCACGGTGCCGGCGCCGGCGCGCGCCACCACGAGCGCGGCGGTCGCATAGATGCCGGCCAGCTCGGCGCCGACCCACGGCAGGACGGTATAGCGGCGTGCGAACGCCGGCGGCAGCGCCGCCCGCTTGGCCTCCAGCCACGCGAAATCGCCCGTCGTCTGGTTGTCGCCCGACTGGTGGATCACCTGCGCGTGCGCCACCAGCGCGCCCGCGATCTCGCCCACCGCACGGTTCACCGCGCGCGCGCCCTGGGCGCCCCCCGTGACGTAGACGAGCGGCAGCGCGGGATCGAGCCCGAAGCGGCCGATGGCGTCGGCGCGCGTGCCCGCGCGCAGGTCGGGGCGCAGCGGATTGCCGGTGACCACGACGCGATCGGGCGGAAAGTGCCGCTCGCTCGGCGCGAACGTGATGGCGACGCGGCGGGCCAGCCGCGCGGCGATGCGGTTGGCGAGGCCCGGCACCGACGTCTGCTCGTGCACCACCACCGGCACGCGCGCCGCCGCCGCGCCCAGCACGACCGGCAGCGCGACGAAGCCGCCGGTGGCCAGCACCACGCGTGGCGCCAGCCGGCGCACCAGGCGGAACGCCTGCACGATGCCGGCGGGCACGTTGACGGTCAGGTCGGTGACGTTGCGCCATGCCCAGTAGCGGCGCAGCTTGCCGGTGGGGATGGCGTAGTACGGGATGGACTGCTCCGCCGCGCGGCGCGCTTCCACGCCGTCGCGGCTGCCGATCCAGGCGTGGGCGATGGACCGCTCGCGCAGCAGCGTCGCGACGGCCAGCCCGGGGCTCGTGTGACCGCCTGTGCCCCCGCCCGCGATGACGATCACTTGTCCCGGTGGCGCTCCAGGGCGAGGTCGACGAGCTTCTGCACGAGATCGGGATAGGCGAGGCCCGTGGCCTCCCACATCTTCGCGTAGCCGCTGGTGGCGGTGAAGCCGGGAATCGTGTTGATCTCGTTCACGAGGACCGTCGGTCCGTCGAGGAAGAAATCGACGCGCGCCATGCCGGCGCAGTCGACGGCGTGGAAGGCGGCCACGGCTAGCTCGCGGAAGCGCGCCGTGAGCGCGGGCGTTACCGGCGCCGGGCACACCAGCCGCGCCTGGCCCTCGGCGTACTTCGTCGCGTAGTCGTACCACTCGCTCTCGTATACGATCTCGCCGGGCAGGGACGTTTGCGGGTCGTCGTTGCCGAGCACGCTGACCTCGATCTCCCGCGCGCGGCCGACAGCGCGCTCGACGATGAGCTTGCGGTCGTGGCGGGCCGCCTCGTCGAGGGCGCCGGGCAGCGCGGCCGCGGTCGTGACCTTGCTGATGCCCACGCTCGAGCCGAGGTTGCAGGGCTTCACGAAGCAGGGGACGCCGACCGCGTCGAGGACGTGGCGGGCGATCTTCTGGCGCTGCGCGCGCCAGTCGCGGCGCAGCACGACGACGTGCTCGACGATCGGCAGGCCGTGGGCGCGGAAGATCGTCTTCATCGTGGCCTTGTCCATGCCGACGGCCGAGGCGAGCACGCCGGCGCCCACGTAGGGCACGTCGGCCATCTCGAGCAGTCCCTGGATGGTGCCGTCCTCACCGTACGGGCCGTGCAGCGCGATGAAGACGACGTCGAGGCCCTGGCGCAGCTCGCTCGGCACGCTGCCGGCCGGCTCGGAGCGCACGAGCGACGTGGAGGCGGCGCCGCGCACGCTCTCGGCGCGGTCGGCCAGCGCCTTCTTGACCGAGCCCGTGTCGTCGCCGCTGGGCAGCGCCCCGCGCGCCTGCTCGGCCAGCGCGCGCATCGGATCGCCGCCGACGACCCAGCGGCCGTCGCGCGCGATGCCGATGGGAACGACCTCGTGACCGCGCCGCTCGAGCGCGGCGATGATGGAGGCGGCGGAGGCCAGCGAGACCTCGTGCTCGCCGGAGCGTCCGCCGAAGATCACGCCCACGCGCGGCATGAGCGGATTGTAGCAGTCCGCCTCCGCCGCGCGTGAAAGCTTAGGCGCCTAGCGCGAGGGCGGTGACGCGGCGGGCGAGCCCGCGTCGCTCTGGATGAAGCCGTTGGCAACGAGGCGGCGGTCCTTGCGCGGCACGCCGAAGAGCGACACGCGATCGCCGGTCCGCAGCGCCTGCCGCGTCTTCTCGTCGAGCAGCGAGACGTCGACGCTCGCCGTCCGTCCCGCCGTGGTGCGCAACGTGACCGTCGTCCCCGCAACCGATTGCACGGTGCCGTCCATGCGCCACATCGGCTCCGGCGGCGAGCCCGGCGTGGGGGCGGTGGAGGGGATCGAGGGAATCGACGCCGAGGGCGTCGACGGGCTATTGCTGGGCGCCACGCCGAGCGACGTGGCATCGACGCCGAGGGCGATCGCGGCGATCTCGTACGGCCGCGAGCCCTCGACGCCCAGCACCGCCATGCGCGAGCCCGCCCGCAGCGGATCCGGCGTGCGCCGCTGCGCCACGCTGATGTCCGCGTAATAGAGCTTCCCGTCGTCGCCCCGCATGACCACGAACGGCTCGCTGGTGACGGTCGCGGGCCACTCGAGCGTGCCCTGCAGCACGCGCGGATCGCCGGGTGCGGCCGCGGCGGCGCCGGCCGAGAGGCCGAGGAGGGCGAGGGCAACGAGGGAGCGCTTCATGACTAGAGACCTCCACGGGGGAGGGAGGCAAACCCGATGCCAGGGACTTACGATTTCGGTCGGTGCTGCTCCCGCCACTGTCGCCATTCGGCGAGACGGCGACCCAGCTCGGCCTCGAGGCCGCGGTCGGTGGGCCGGTAGTACTGGCGGCCGCGCAGCGACTCCGGCAGGTGCTCTTGCGCCACGCGCGCGTCGGGTGCGTCGTGCGCGTACTGGTATCCGCTGCCGTAGCCGAGGTCCTTCATGAGTCCCGTCGGCGCGTTGCGGATGTGCAGCGGCACCGGCTCCGACGGCCGCTCTTCCACGTCGGCCTTGGCCTCGTTGTAGGCGACGTAGGCGGCGTTCGACTTGGGCGCGAGCGCCAGGTAGAGCGTGGCCTGCGCCAGCGCCAGCTCGCCCTCGGGCGAGCCGAGGAAGTCGTAGGCCTCCTTGGCGGCCAGCGTCAGCGTGAGCGCGCGCGGGTCGGCGTTGCCGACGTCCTCCGAGGCGAAGCGCACGAGCCGCCGCGCGACGTAGAGCGGATCCTCGCCGGAGTCGAGCATGCGCGTCATCCAGTACAGCGAGGCGTCGGGATCGGAGTCGCGCAGCGACTTGTGGAGCGCGGAGATGAGGTTGTAGTGCTCCTCGCCCGACTTGTCGTAGAGCAGCGTCTTGCGCTGCGCGGCCTCGCGGATCCCGGCCTCGCTGACGGCGCGCCGCCCGCCCGCCGGCTTGGTGAGCTGCACGGCCAGCTCCAGGATATTCAGCGCGGAGCGCGCGTCGCCGTTGGCCAGCCGCGCGATCAGCCGCAGCGCGTCGTCGCTGACGTCGGGCGCCAGGCCGGCGAGGCCGCGCTCACGGTCCGCCAGCGCGCGCCGCATGATCTCCACCAGGTCGTCCTCGGTCAGCGCGCGCAGCACGTACACCCGGCAGCGCGAGAGCAACGCCGAGTTCACCTCGAACGAGGGATTCTCGGTGGTGGCGCCGACCAGCACGATCGTGCCCTTCTCGACGTGGGGCAGGAAGGCGTCCTGCTGCGCGCGATTGAACCGGTGGATCTCGTCCACGAAGAGAATCGTGCGCCGCCCGCGGCGCTGGCGCTCGAGGTCGGCCTCGCCGACCACCTGGCGGATCTCCTTCACCCCGGAGAGCACGGCCGAGAAGGCCACGAACCGCGCGCCGGCCACGCGGGCCATCAGCGAGGCGAGCGTGGTCTTGCCGGAGCCCGGCGGGCCCCACAGGATCATCGAGTGCAGCTCGCCGCTCTCGATCGCCGTGCGCAGCACGCGGGCGGGGCCGAGCAAGTGCTCCTGGCCGACGATCTCGTCGAGCGATCGCGGCCGCACGCGATCGGCCAGGGGCCCCGCCGGTGTCGTCCCGCTCGGACTCCCCGCGTCCTCGAATAACTCCAGCTTGTCTATCGTCGGGGGGAGCGACCGCCGCTCCCCCCCACGCCCCCCAACGGGGACCGCCGCCGGCCAGCCTCACCGTCTCGAATCGTGCCCCTCATTGCCCGTGTCATTCTCGAGGCGCGACCGCCGCACCCCCCGACGCCCCCCAACGGCAACCGCGGTCTGGCCGCCAACATCGTTTCGAATCAGGCGCTATCATCGCGCGCCTCGATCCCGCGCGCGGAGCCAGGCGGGGAGCGCGGCCAGGTCGGTGAGGCGGGCGACGGGGGTGATGTTCCAGCGCGCGAGGTCGGGCTCTTTGGGGCGGTAGGCCACGAACGGCACGCCGGCGGCGCCGGCGGCCACGCCGTCCACCCACGAGTCGCCGACCACCACGGCATCGCGCGGGACGCCGAAGTGCTCGACGATGACGCGCCAGCCGTCCGGATCGGGCTTGAGCGCGCGCATCTCGTCACGCGTCACGACGAGGTCGAGCACGCTCAACAGGCCGAAGCGGGCGAGCGCCTCGGCGCTGATGTCCCGCGCGTTGTTGGTCCACACCGCCGTCGCGAAGCCTGCCGCGCGCACGCCCTCGATCGCCTCGCGAGCGCTGGCCTCGAGCGAGGCGGCCGCCATCGCGCGCCGCTCGTGGTCGAGGGCGACCTCCCACAGGGGCTTCTCCACGTCCGGCGCGTTCGACTGGCACCACTGGATCAGCTCGCCCACGCGGTAGCGATCCGGACGCGCGGGCAGCGGGCCGCAGCGAGTTTCCAGCAGCGCCCGCATGTCCACGGCCATCGCCGCCAGGTCCAGCGGGGTGTCGACGAGGGTGTGATCCAGGTCGAAGACGCACAAACGCACGCCCTGACCGTACCATGGCCGTGCTACGCTCGACGGCATGAAGCGCCGGCTGGCGATCGTCGCGGCCCTCGCTCTCGCCTCCCTCCTCATACCCGCGGTCTCTCCGGTGTCCGCGCTCGAGGAGGCCGACCGGCTTTTCCTTGTCGGCGAGCGCGCCATGGCCGACCGCTTCTTCCCCGTCGCGCGCCGGGCGCTCGAGCGGTTCGCCGTCCAGTTCCCGGACGATGCGCGCCAGCCGCGCGCGCTGCTGATGCTGGGCAAGGCGCGCCTCCAGCTGAACGATCCGGAGTCCGCGCTGGAGGCGCTCACGCGGGCGCAGAGCAGCCTCACGGCCGCCGCCGAGGTCCAGGAGGTGAAATTCTGGCAGGCCGAAGCGCTGTTCCGTCTCAAGCGGTTCGCCGAGGCGCGCACGGCGTACGACGAGATCGCGCGCAACGACGCGGGCGGCCCGCTGGCCCCCGACGCGTTCTACGGCCTGGCATGGAGCGAGCTCGAGCTCAAGAACCCGGAGCCGGCCATGACCGCGTTCCGTGAGTTCCTCACGACGTGGCCCGATCACGCATTGGCCGCGACCGCGGCGCTGCAGCTGGCGCGGGCGCTGGTCGAGGCCAAGCGCATCAGCGAAGCGCTGCCGCTGCTCTCCACGTTCAAGGCGAAGTATCCGGGCTCGAAACTGCTCCCCGACGCGCAGTACCTGCTCGGGTGGGTCAAGTACACCAACGGCGATCGGCAGGGCGGTCTCAAGGACCTCAACGAGTTCGCCACCGCCAACCCCAATCACGACCAGGCCCCGGAGGCGCGCCGCCTCGTCGCCCAGGGCTACGCCAAGTATGGCGACCGCACGCAGCGCATCACCGCCTACAAATCGCTCATGGCGCAGGATCCTCCGACCGCCGAGGCCTACGCCGAGGCGGCCGCGCTCGCCGGCGGCCTGGGGCTCCTCGTTGAGCAGGAGGCCGCCTGGCGCAAGCTGCGCACTGACTTCCCCACGGATCCTCTCACGCGCAAGATGGCCGGCGACCTCGCGCGGACGGCGTTCGAGAAGAAGAACTGGAAGGACGCCATCACGCTCGGCACCGTCGCGGCCCAGAGCGACGACGACACCGTGCGTGCCGACGGCTGGCTGACGGTCGGCGAGTCCGAGCTCAAGCAGCGGCGCTTCGCCCCGGCCGCCAAGGCGTTCGAATCCGTCGGGTCGGTGAGCGACGTCGAGGCCGGTGTGCGCTTCCGCGCGCTGGCCGGTCTCGGCCTGGCGCGCGAAGAGCTCAAGGAGTACAACGCGGCGCTGACCGCCTACGAGGCCGTGGCCAAGAACAGCCCCGACACGACGCTGCGCGACTGGGCCCGCGCGCGCGCGGCGGCGGTCAAGCCGTATGCGACGAAGCCCGCCAACGGCACCACGCCGAAGCGGTCCGAGCCGGCCAAGCCGGGGAGCAAGAAGTCGTGAGGCGCACCCTCGTGCTGCTGACGCTCTGGACAGGCCTCGCCGGGGCCACGCCGCTGCCGCTGACGCCGCCGCCGCCCGACCTGGCGGCCCTGGTCCCGTTCGTGGTGGCACCGCTCGACAAGCCGCCCGTGCTCGCCGACGCGCCGGTACCGCCGCCGCCGATCGGGTTGCCGGCGCTGCCGCCCGCCGGCATCGTCGTGCCGGCTGGCGAGAAGCCGGCCGCCTTCGTGCAGGCGCCGCGCGCGCTGCCGTGCATCGGGGCGTGGACGGGCGCCGCCAGCGAGTCGCTCGAGTGCGGCCGCGCGCGCTTCCAGCGCGGCGAGTACGAGGAGGCCGCCCGCGCGCTCGAGAACGCCTCCAAGCCGGGGACGACCGACCGCGACGTGCTGCGCGAGGCGCGCTACTGGCTCGGCGAGACGTACTACCGCCTCGGGCGTATCGAGCAGGCCGACTGGCTCTTCCGCCAGGTCGTGCAGGACGGCCCGCGCCAGGACTGGGGTGTGTGGGCGCTGCACTCGAGCGGCTGGACGGCGCTGCGCATCGGCGACGCCGCGCGCGCTCGCGATGCGTTCGCCACGGTGCTGGCGGCGGCGATGCCGGCGCCCCTGGAGCCGTGGGCCCGGCACGGCCTGGGCCTCGCGAATTACGCCCTCGCTCGCTACGAGGACGCCGAGCAGACCTGGAGCACGCTGCTCCAGCGGGGCGCGCCCAACGTTCTCGCGCGCGACGTCCTCTTCTGGCATGGCGAGGCGCTCGGTCGCATCAACGAGCCCGGCCGCGCGGAGGCCGACCTCAAGCGCTTCGTCGACGGCGGAGCGCACCCGCTGGCCACGACCGCGCAGCTTCGCCTGGGCTGGTGGGCGCTCGCGGCCGGCCACGCCCCCGAGGCGCTGGCGGCGCTGCGCGCCTACGCGCCACCCGCCAACAATCCCGAGCGCGACTGGGGTCAGGCCGGCCTCGCCCTGGCGCTGGTGGCCGGCGGCGACTGGAAGGGCGCACGCGATGCCGCCGCCGTGCTCGCCACCCGGCGCTCGACGCTGACCGTGCCGCTGCTGCTCCGGCTCATCCAGATGGCGCTGGCAACGCCGCAGACGGCCGACGTCGAGGCCCTCGTGCAGGACGCGCTCGCCGCCAACCTCACGCCGGTCGCGCGCGGCTGGGTGCTGCTGGCCAAGGGCGAGATCGATCGGGCGCAGGGCAATCGCGACGAGGCGCGCACGCAGTTCGACCTGGCGCGCACGGTGGCGGCCGGCACGCCGTCGGCGGCGCAGGCGAGCTTCCGGCTGGCGCGGATCAACTTCGAGCTGCGCGAGTTCACGCAGGCCCTCTCGGACCTGGCGGCCCTGAGCAAGACCACGCTGCCGCCGGATCTGCGCGCCGCCGTGCTGAACCTCCAGGGTGAGGCCGCCTACCAGGCCGGCGATTACGCCGCCTCGGGGGCCGCGTTCCGCCGCGCCCTCGTCGAGTTCCCCGCCGCCGCCGAGACGCCGATGATGCGGCAGGCCATCGCGTGGACGTCGCTGCGTCAGGGCCATGCCGACGTCGCGCGCCGGGAGTTTCTGGAGTTCGCGCGCGCCACGCCCGATCATGCCAACGCCGTCGATGCCCTGGAGCTGGCCGCCGAGCTGGCGCTGGCCGCGGGCGACTACGCGGGCGCGCGCGAGCTGCTGCAGCGGATCGTGCAGACGTACCCGACGCACCCGCGCACCGACTTCGCGCGCATCAACCGCGCGATCCTCCTCGTGCGCACGGGCGATGCCGCCGGCGGCAAGACGGCGCTGAACGACTGGCTGGGCCGCGCGCCGTTCCCCGCGCTCTTCGGCCGTGCCCACGCGGCGCTCGCCGCCGCGCTGATCGAGGGCGGCGACATCAGCGGGGCGCAGCGAGAGCTGGCGCTGGCCCAGAAGGAAGGGCTCGGTGCCTTCGCCAGCGCGGGCGCCGGCGTGGTGGCGCTGTTGCAGAAGAGCTGGGACGACGCCGCCAAGCGCTTCGAGGAGGCGCGTGACGTCGGCACACCCGACATCGTTGCCGCCGCCGACTACGGCCTGGCCGTGGCCGCCTTCGCCAGGGGCGCGATGACCGACTTCAAGAAGCCGGCGACCGCGGCCCTTGCCGCCGCGCCCCGCGGCCCGCGGACGGCCGAGCGCAGCGCGGCCCTGCTGTACGTGCTGACCGGCATCGCCGTCGAGGAGAAGAACTGGCCCGTCGCCTTCTCGTACGCGCGGCGCCTCGTCACCGAGCAGCCCGCGCACGAGGCGGCCGACGACGCCCTCGAGCGCGTGGCCGCCGGCGCGGCGCATGTGCAGGCGTGGCCGACCGTGATCGACGCCGACACGCTGCTGCGCCAGAAGTTCCCGCAGAGCCCGTTCGCGGCCGAAGGCCGCATGCGGCTGGCCGAGGCCCTCCTGGAGACCGGCAAGGCCGGTCAGGCGCGGCCGGACGTCGAGAAGCTCGCGGCGGAGACCCCGAATGATCCGCGCGCCACGCTGATGCTGGCGCGCGTGCGCGAGGCCGTCGGCGATCGCACGGGCGCGCTGGAGGCCTACTCGCGCGCCGCCCGCGACAGCAAGGGGCCGGAGTGGACCACGGCCGCGCTGATGGGCCACGCCCGGCTGCTCGTGCAGGACCAGCGCTGGGACCAGGCCCGCAACATCCTCGAGCGGCTGCTGAAGAACGACGAGACGGCCGTCGCCGCCGAGGCCGCGCAGGTGATCGGCGATACGTACAGCGGCGAGGGCGACGCGCTCGCCGCCGCCGAGTATTACCTGACGGCCGCCTACGTGGCGCCCTCGTCGCCGCCCGGCCGTCGCGGCCTGCTGGGCGCCGCGCGCGCGTTCGCCGCGCTCAAGCAACCCGATGCTGCCGCCACTGCCTGCCGCAAGCTCCTGACCCAATCCGATCTCCCGACCGACCTCAGCACCGCCGCCCGCCAGGGCCCCTGCTCCGCGACTCCGTCGCGCTGAGCGGGTAAGATACGTCCGCAATGAAGGGGTATGGAGGCCGGATCCTGTTCGTCGACTGCGCGACCGGACGCTCACGCGTCGAGCCGCTGAGCGAATCCACCGCGCGGGCGCTGCTCGGCGGCAACGGCCTGGCCGCGCGCCTGCTCTACGAGCACGTGCCCGCCGGCATCGACGCCTTCGATCCGCGCAACGCGGTCGTCTTCGCCGTCGGGCCCATCACCGACACCACCGTGCCCGGCAACAGCCGCGCGCTCGTGGCCGCCAAGTCGCCGCTGACCGGCCTCTTCTTCGACTCGACCTTCGGCGGCCGCTTCCCCGCCACGCTCAAGCGCACGGGCTTCGACGCCGTCGTCCTCACCGGCAGCGCCGCCGCGCCGTCCTACGTCGTCGTCGACGAGACGGGCGCCCGAGTCGCGCCGGCGGCGGCGCTCTGGGGCCGCTCGACGCGCGACACCGTGAACGCGCTGCTGGCCGCCGAAGGCGGCGACGCCGACGCCATCGCCATCGGGCCGGCGGGAGAGCACCGCGTGCGCTTTGCCGCGCTCGCCCACTACTGGAAGAACCGCGAGGCCGTCTCCGGCCGCGGCGGCCTCGGCGCCGTGCTGGGCAGCAAGAACGTGAAGGCCGTCGTCGTCAAGGGCGCGCGCAAGACGGAGATCGCCGATGCCCCGGCGCTCAAGGCCCTGCTGGAGGAGACGCGCGAGCCGCTCAAGAAGGGGACGGCGGCGCTCTCGACCTTTGGCACCCCGTTCCTCGTCGGTCCCATCAACGCCCTCGGCGCGCTCGGCAGCTACAACTTGCGGCGGGAGGTCTTCGACCAGGCACGCGTCATCGGCGGCGAGGAGATGAAGGCGCACTTTCACGACCGCGACACGACGTGTCTCAAGTGCCCCGTCGCCTGCGGCAAGCAGTACGCGATCCAGGAAGGCGAGTTCACCGGCACGAAGGCCAAGATGCCGGAATACGAGTCGATCTTCGCGCTCGGGCCCATGCTGGG
>Ga0066709_100005323_pt1 | contig 10559 bp, 9 predicted proteins | sample GraSoiAngelo_158_FD_79665 | JGI IMG/M metagenome (GOLD analysis project Ga0066709, IMG submission 79665) | Grasslands soil microbial communities from the Angelo Coastal Reserve, California, USA - 14_1009_16_30cm | ecosystem: Environmental > Terrestrial > Soil > Grasslands | place: USA... | reverse complement strand
GTCGACCGCGGTGCCGGCGTTCGAGACCGCGAACTGGCGCGCCGCCGGGAAGGTGTCGCCATGATCGATCGACGACGCGAGCGCCTCGTTCGCGACGACCTCCTGATCGGCGAAGAACAGATCGCCGTTGATCAGGTTCACCTCGTTCTCGGTGTCCCCACCCCCTTCGGTGAGGCAGTTCGGACGGCTGCGCTGCGCGCAGGTCCGGTCGTACAGCAGGCGGAACGAATCGCCGCCGTCGAGCGACCGGGACAGCTGGCCGATGCCGGTGCGCGATGAGAGCGGCCAGTCGATGAAGATCCGGTTCGGGTCGACGCGTCCGCTCTGCGAGCCCGCGAGCCGCCGCTCGAGCGTGGTTTGTGGCTCGGCACCGAAGAAGCTCGCCGAGACCGTCGTCGTCGGCGCGAACGAGAACGGTGTCGCGGTATCGAAGGTGACGGTCGGCGTCACCGGGAGCGGGCCACTCACGAAGCTGAAGTTCGAGGGCGTCGTGGTCGCGTCGTAGAAGACGTGGATCCCGTTGCCGGTGATGATCGAGGTCGCCGCGACCTGGATCAGCATCTCCCTTTGGACCGCGCCGTTGATGAAGATCGCGCCGTGCATCTCGCTGGCGCCTCCGGCGGGGGCGAGCTGCACCACACCGCGGCCGATGATCCTCTCCGGTTGCACGCTCGACGGCGCGGCGTAGTCGGGATCGGCGAACACCGTCACCGACACGCTCGTCGCCGCCGGAGCGGTCCACCACCAGTCGAAGACGAGCTGACCGGTGAGCGTCCCGGCCGGGAACGCGCCGTGCCAGTACGCGGTGAGGGGGTTCGCGATGAAGTCCTGGTTCGCGACCCCCGTCGTCGTCTGCACGACCGGGACGGTCCCAGTTGGGGCCGTCTGGTCGAAGGTCGCGTTGGCTACTCCGTTCGCCTTGTCGGCTTGATCGGTCGTCTGGCCGTGAAAAAAGTACGTACCGGCCGCGGCCGCGCTCGCGGGGGGCATCAAGGGAACAGTCGAAAGAGCGAGCGCGAGCGAGGCGCCGAGCACGAGCAGAAATCGCATGGGTCCTCCGCTTCCGATCGGCCGAACGGGGTCGGCGAGTACCGGAGGGCGGGGCGCTGCAGGTTACGTGCTCGTTACGGTCTACGCGCGGTAAAAAATGCGCTGACAGTCGAGGCTGACGACGGGCATGCCCAGAGGCTCAGCGAGCGGCGGCCTCCGGCATGACATCGCCTTCTCCGGGATCGACGCGGATCACGCGCGACTCAGCCCGCGAGATCGGCTGGATGTGCAGCTCCCGTGCGCGATCAAAACTCGCGAGCCAGTTCCACAGCGTCTTTCCCGGAAACATGAGGACGTCGATGACACGCTGGAGCACGAGACCGAGGCCATCCGTGACGCGCGCGAGGAGCCGCAGGCCATACACGACCGCTTGGGCCACCAGCCATGCGGCGATCCACAGCGCGAGGCCCACGGCGCCGAGAACGAGGACGGTCGCGACAGCGACGATGCTGATCGCGAAGTAAACGATCGCAGCCAGACCGAGGAAGCCGATCACGGCGCCGAGCGCGATGATGCCGATGATCCGCAGGAGTCCGCCGAGCAGGACCGCCGCGGGCGGGAGCGCGCGGCTCACCGCGCGCAGGACGAGAGCGACGAGAAGCATCGCGAGCGCGAGCGCGCCGACGACGAGGATCCACGCCAGCCACGGCATCGCGATCGCCCCCCACGCGATGAGCGCGGTCGCGAGGAGCATGAGCGGGACGGGCGCGGTGAGCGCGATGCCGAGCAGCTTGTCAGCGAGCTCGGGCGGCATGAACGAGGGCACGATCACCGACGCTCGCCATAGGGCGAGGAAGAGCGCGAGCAATAGGAAGGACACGGCAAGCGCTCCGGCGATGCGCGTGAGCCATACGCGAGGTCGCTCCTCGAGATCGTCCCACGGCCCGAGATGCGTCATTCCCATGAGGTCGAAGAACACCAGACCGAGCATGAGCGCGCCGACGAACGACGCGATGGCGTACGCCAGCGTGATCTCCCTGAACCAGTCGGGCAGGAACGCGACCGGAGCGCCTATCGCCTTCTCATGGCTCGCGATGGAGAGCGCCGCATCCGCGTAGAGGAACAGGCAGAGTCCACCGAAGAACAGGAGGCCGCCGATCACGCGCCACCCGGCCCAGCGACCGGACCTCCCGCGTAGCTCCCCGGCCGCCGAGCGCGCCTGCGTGGCAAGACGGTCGCTCCCGTTCTCCGCGTGGGTGGCGGCTTGATCGACGAGCGGGCTCACGAGACCGACGATCGCGTTCGTGATCGGCGCGACCGGCCACACCGGTGCATGCGTCGCGGTCGCAAAGAGCGCGACGATCGCGCGACCCAAGCTGCGAGCCGGACGATCCAGGACCGGACCGAAATATCCGCGCAGATTCCGGAGGAACCGATTCGGCGCGGACGGCGCCACGCGACGCAGCGCGGGATCGATGTCGGTGCGCGTGAACTGCGCCGGGACGCGGAGCACGACCGCGAGCGCGCCGACGAGATTCCGCGCCGGGTTGCCGAGGAGCGTCACGAGCACCAGCGCGAGCAGCACGACCTGCCAGCGGTCGAGGATCGGCTGGAGCCAGTCGAGGACGTCGCTCGCGGTCATCGCGCACTTCCCTTCAGCTGCTCGGCGAGCTTGTCCGCCGTCGTCGCGGCCCACGGAAGGAAGACCGGAGCGCGCGCGCCGAGCGCCTTGAACGTGGCCTCCCAGTCCTTCTGTCCCTTGCCCTGATCGCTCGCGTCATCACGGTGGTACAGCGCGACCAGGACCTCGCTTTGCGCCAGGTCCGGGCGCACCGGATTGCCGATCGTGTCCGTCATATCCGAAAAGACGACGAGCTTGTGGGTCCCAGGATTCGCGGTGAACACCCCGGATGCGACCGCGAGGCCACCGAAGATGTCGGTGCCAACGGGATCCTGCGACGGCGCTGCAGCGCGGATCGCAGCCGAGGTCGAGGTGATGAAGGATGCGACGTTGCGTTGGTCTTCATCGTTCGCGCGCTGCTGCACCTCGATCACCTTCGCCCGCCACACGGTGGCGGCCTCGTTGAACGTCCTCACACTCGCCGCATACTCGTTGCATTCGAGCTTGTTCAGTGGAAGCTTCGGCGCGGTCGGTGCCGCCGGAAGCTCGGGCATCGGCGCCCGCGTTACCTGGCTGATCGGCAGGAAGATCTCGCTCGTGTTGTTCGAGTTGTGGCTGATCCAGGCGCCCATCACCGCATCGCCAGGATGCAGATCGAGCTTTGGCAGCGCCGCCGCGACCGTCTCCAGCGCGGTGCGCGGAAGCTGCGGCCACGGATATGACGGCGATCGCTTCGCGTCGCCCGTGTACGCGCGATCGATCAGAACGGCGTACGTCACCGGCACGACCGCCTTCGTGTCGACCGTCACCGATTCGAGTGTCGCGGGCGGGCACAACGTCGCGCTCGGCCCCGACCCCCCGATCGCTCCGCACGCCGCGAGGACGAACGCCGTCGCGAGCGCCAACGCCAGACCGCGCCGCGCAGAGTTCGTCATACGACTAGTACCGAGTATGCGGGCGGCGGATTGCACTCTTAGCCAGTTCTTAACTAGCTTGGCAGGTGACCAGGCGACTTCGCCGGGCTAGAACGGCGTGGTGCTGACCAGCGTGCTCTTCAGGCCGAGCGTCGTGCGCAGGAAGCGGTCGCCCTTCACATCCACGGCGGCGTCCGTGCCCCGGACGCGGACGGAGATCGGCCGGCCGCCGGGGCTCTCGTTGAATTCCAGCGCGATGAAGCTCCCGATGTCGACGCCGTAGTCCTCGATGATCTGCTTGCGGATCTCCGCGCCGCTGAAGTGCGTGGACCACAGGCCGTGCGGCATCCCGCCGCGCTTGTCGTACGCCGCGGTCTCGGCCGGATCCGGTGTGACCTGCAGGTACGGCCAGCCCTGCGCGCACTGCCACGTGTCGCCGACCCTCTCCGCATCGAGGATGCAGCCGACGTTCTCGCTGACACCCCCGCTCGCCGATGAGTACAGCGCGCGGATCGGCTTCCCGTCGTACGTGAGGATGAGCCCAGCGGTCGAGTCGACGGCTGCGGTCGTGCGCGGGCTCTCGAAGCCGTCGCCGCCGTAACACTGGTCCGCCGTGTCGTCACGCACATCCCAGGTGCGATCCCCCGCCGTCGACTGACGCCACGCCGCGTACGTACGCGCGGTGATCGCCTGCGCGCGCAGCGCTTCCATCTCCCAGTGCGAAGGCATCTCACCCGGCAGCGCGCCACGCATGTAGTCGTCGGACGAGACGAAGTTCACGACGCGCAGGTTGCCCTCATCACGCAGGCCGACCTGGATGTTGCCGCGGTAGCCGAGATTCTTCTGATCGATGTAGATCGGATCCCAGAACTGCTTCGGCATGAGCACGACCGTGTCGGCGCCGAAGAAGACGATCTGGTTGTTCGAGTCATTCCGAACCGCCAGCGAGCCGCCATCGTTCCAGAACCGCAGCGGTTGATTCGGCAAGGTCTCCGTATAGACGACGCTCGGATCCGCGTTGTTCACGAGACGCATGCCGCCCGCCGATTGCATGCGCGCGACGTTCGCGATCGTGCGCCCGATGCATGCCGTCGACGGCGCGGAGAGGAGCACGCGGAACGGCTGTGTGATCGGCTGGCGCGCGAGCCGCGCTCCGGGGAAGTACGTCGCGACGATCTGTTCGCCGGTGAGGCGCGGCCCGACGGCGCCTTCCGCCCATCCCTGCGCGCCCCACTGTGAGAGGCCGATGCCATGGCCCCAGCCCTTGCCGTAGAACGTCACGCCCTGCCAGACCGCGACCACTTCGCTCTTCGTCGGCACCGCATGACCCGAGAACCAGCCGATCCCGCCGTCCTGGACCATGTCCCACACCAGTACGTAGTCACCGTCGTGATCCGGCGCGCGCACATTCACGCTGAGCGTGATCTCGCGGCCCGGCGCGAGGTCGCGGGCGAGCGGTACCCGTGCGCCGTCCCACACGACCGCGTTGCCGTTCCCGTCGAGCCAGTGGTACCCGAGACGCACCGGAGCGTTCCCGCCGGCGGGCCAGCTCTGCAGGCCGGTGTTGGTGAGGTGGACCTCGACCGGAGTTTCGCCGCCCGGGATGATCGCCGCGGGCGCGGTCGTCGCTCCGTAGCCGGCGTCAAGATCGGACGTGACGCGGAGCGGGAACGAGCCCGGCGCCCCGCCCGCGGATGAGAACCAACCGACTCCATCACGAACGAGATCGGGCTTCACGGTGTAGGTGCCGGTGAGCGCGGGAGCAGCGACGGTCATGGGGATCACGTCACCGCCGCCGACCGGGAGATCGTCGGGCAGGCTCGAGCGGAGACCGTCCCAGGCGATGACGCGACCGGCCGCGTCGTACAGGTGATACGACAGCTTCACGGCCTGCTCGCCCACCGCGGGCCAGTTGACCGTGTCGCGATTGCGCAGCGCGACCGGGATCATGAGCGTCTGGCCCGGACGTGCAGTGCCGCTCGGGTAGCCGATGTACGTAACGGTGGAGTTCGTCTCGATCGCCGATGCCGTGGCGTTCGCGCTCTGCGCATCACCACGGGCGATCGCGACCGCGCGCTGCGCCGCAGCTTCCGCATCCGCGCTCGCTCGAGCACTCGCGCTCGTTGGACCGCCGTCGAAGGGAACGATGGCCGCGGTGACGAGCGCAGCGATCGCGATCCGGATGAGGAATGGTGAAGGGGTCCGCACTACAGTGCGGAACGCCGCGCGACCGCGCGCATGACGGCCACCGATCCCTTCCCCATCGCGAGGAAGCCTGACCCACTTGGCGGGTCAGGGCCAGCCTGACCTCTGTACGACCATGAGGTACGGTGGCCGTATGGCTGTGTTGCGATCAAGCAAGCTACTCACGCACAGAACATTGGTCCGCCGCTCGCGCCGTGTGCGTTAACCGGGCGATTCTCTGCGTCTTGCCCGGATCGTTCGATGTGTTTGATACAGCACCGCGACCGAGCCGCTCACGTGGCTCAGTGCTTTCGCAGGGCTCCCACCCACGCCGCGATCACGATCGCGGAAACGACAGGGACCACGATCGCGAGGACGACCGCGAACGCGTAGCGGACCGCGTCCGTGTACGGACCGCCCGCCGGAGTCTGAAGCATGTAGTTGAGCGCGAGCCAGGCCACGACCGCGATCCAGATGATCGTGTTGCGGATGAGGTCGTCGATCTCTCCGTCTCGGAATCGTCGCATTGACCGAGACTACGCTCGGTCGATATCAGCGCGCTCCTAGACTTTCACGGATGAGGGCGAAGCTTACGCTCGCGTTGCTACCGCTTGTTCTCTGCGCGTGGATGCCAGCCGGACCACGTGACGCCACACAGGTTCCCGACGACCCCGCTGGTGCGTGGGAGCCTGGCTTCAACTGCACTGGACGCGTCGACCTCCCGCTCATCCAGAACGCCATCGAGGCGAAATGGTCGCCCGATAACAAGACGCTCGCGATCACGGCGGGGCAACGCACTCCCTCGACGACGTCTCCCGTCGGTTGGAAAGAAGACGAGGTCATCTACACCGTCGACGTCCGCACCGGTTCGCTGTCGCCGGTCGGGTTCGGGATCCGGCCCGAGTGGTCGGGCACGGGCACGTACCTCTCCTACTGGCCGAGGGATCAGGACCTGCGCGTGCTGCGCGGCCGAAAGGTCGAAGCGAAGCTGCTGATGTCGATCCCCGAGGTGCGCTGGGTCGGCGACAAGCTCCTCTACATCTACAAGCGGGACATCCGAGAGTGGTCGAATGGCGAGACACGCACGGTCGCGCGATTCGACAAGGACTTCGAGCCGGCGTATCCGCTCGACGATGTGTACTGGAGTGCGGACGGCTCCCGCTTCACGATGACGCGCTACTCGTACGACGGGACCGTCGAGCGCTACATGGGCAAGACCGCGACCGCCGAGGTCGACCTGCTCGACGCGCCGGGAGCGACGTACACGGAATGGTCGCCGACGGGCAATACGCTCCTGGTGCGTTATCCCGACAGGCTCGAGCTCATCGCCGCCGATGGCGGTACGCAGAGCACGCCTCTTAACCGTTTCAGCGGCGCCATCGCGTCGTGGACAGCGGACGGCCGGTCGCTTCTCATCGGGCGGATCTCGTCGACGATCCCCGCGGGCGATAGGTTCGAGAAGTTCGCGGTGTGGGGCGGCGCGCAGGCGAAGAGCGTCGCGATGCTGCCGAATCTCATCGGCGCGCGCACCTTCAGCCCCGACGGCCGCTACTTCACCGGCCTCAGCCGGGAGCGTCTCGATACGACGCGTCTCGAGCTCTACCGATGCGGCACCTGGTCGGACGAGGAGTGGAACATCCGCGGGGACCCGGAGGCCCCGGCGCGTCTCGGGTTGATCGACGGCGACGAGCTGCGGTTCGTCCGTCCGGCTGCGGGCGACGTCGCGCAGTTCCTCCAGTACTCGCACACCGGCATCGACATCGCGGCGCCCGTCGGCTCGACCGTGGTCGCCGCCGATGGCGGAACGATAAGTAAGGTCGGATGGCAGGGCGGCGGTGGCAACGGCGTGTGCATGTCACATGGGGGCGGGCTCGAGACCTGCTACTTCCACACGTCCGCGACGCTGGTGAATGTCGGTCAGCGTGTCGTGCGCGGTCAGCCGATCGCGCTCGTCGGCATGACGGGAGTGACGACCGGTCCGCACGTCCACTGGGAAGCGCATCTCTTCGGACAGCTCATCGACCCGCTCGCGCGCTAGCGCCCCGTCACGCCCTCGATCGTGACCGTGCCTTCGCCGAGCGTCACCTTCTGCACCGTCACCGTCGATGGCACCAGCTGGCCGATCGCGCCCTCCACCGAGGCAGCGGCCGAGGCCCGTACGGAGTCCGGCAAACCGAAGCCGCCGAGCGTGACCGAGTCCACGCGGACCGCGACCCGCCCGGCGCTCGCGTAGGCGGTACCGGTCATCACGAACTCGGTCGTGCCGAAGAACAGGCGCGCGGACGCGGTCAGTCGGACGTTCGTCGTCGTGGTATGCACGACGGGATCTCGTACGGTCACGCCGCTCACGGTCTGCGGGAACGATGAGGCCGCAGCCTTCGTGAGCTCTGCGTCGGTCACGGTCAGCGCGAAGGTCGCGGGCGGTGCGATCGTCGCCGTTCCGCTCGCCGACGGCCGCGGCGTCACCGATCGCGTCGGCGCCGCGCTACCGGGCGACGCGGTCGGACTCGGTGATGGGAAGACCACACGCGACGGCGCGCACTCGCGCGACAGCAGGAACACCAAAGCGATGACGACGGCAATGATGGCGACGCGCGCGAGAGCCGCCACCCGCTAGGCGTCGCGGCGCAGCAGCCGCCCGAGCCAGAGCCAGTAGATCGGACCGCCGATCGCTCCCGCGATGAGCGATGTGAGATAGACGACGCCGCGGTTCTCGGACAAGCCCGTGACGAACCCCGCGAAGAGATCGGCCGCTGCGACCAAGCCCAGCAGCGCGAGAACGCGGGGCGTCCTCGTGCGCCAGAGCAACAGGTTCGCGACGAGGAACCAGAGACCGGTGAGGCCGAATGACATGATGCCGAGCGGATCCGTCGCCGAGGCGCCGGCGAGCGGCGGATTCTGTCGCAGATTCGCGACCTCGTACATCGCGGTGACCATCGTGCCCACCGACGCCGCGACGCCGACGAGCGTGGCGAAGAACGCCCACGCCTCGCCAACGGACCTCACACGGTAGTAGACGGCGACGATGGCGAAGAGCGCCCAGAAGGCCACGAGCGCGTACAGGAACCGGAAGATCTGGAGGCCCAGGGGGCTGGTGCCGGGCTGCACGAGAGCGGCGTAGGCGAGCACCGCAGCCCACGAAGTCAGAGCGAGCAGGATCGCCGCGAGGCCGCCGAAGCGCGCGAACGAGCGGTCGTCCATTGGAGCACGATACGGTGCTCATACCATTCAGCGCCGTGAGCGACGTCGCGCTCTTACCGCTTCAGGCCGCCTCCGAGCTGATCCATTCCCGTCGAGCGTCGTCGGTGGATCTGGTTGGCGCGTGTCTCGATCGCGTCGCGCGGCACGACCGCGAGCTCGGCGCCTTCATCACGCTCACCGCCGAGAGCGCCATCGCCGAGGCCAAACGCGCCGACGCCGACCTCGCGAACGGCGTCGATCGCGGGCCGCTCCACGGCATCCCGGTCGCGCTCAAAGACCTCTATGACACCGCCGGCGTCCGAACCACAGGTGGGTCGCGCATCTTCGCCGACCGCGTGCCGGAGCGGGACTGCGCCGTCGTCGAAAAGCTGCGGGCCGCCGGGGCGGTGTTCGTCGGCAAGCTCAATCTTCATGAGTGGGCGCTCGGCGTCACGAATCAGAACCCGCACTTCGGCCCGGCGTGCAATCCCTGGGACACCACGCGCATCCCCGGCGGCTCGAGCGGTGGCAGCGCGATCGCCGTCGCGTCCGGCTTCTGCTACCTCTCGCCCGGGAGTGACACCGGCGGATCGATCCGCATTCCCGCTTCGCTCTGTGGCGTCGCGGGCCTCAAGCCGACCTACGGCCGCGTCAGCCTACGAGGCGTGATCCCGCTCGCGTGGACGCTCGACCACTCCGGACCGCTCGCCCGCACGGTCGGCGATCTCGCGCTCGCGCTGAGCGCGATCGCGGGTCACGACCCGCTCGATCCGTCGTCGTCGGACACGCCGAGCGAGGACTACGGCGCAGGCATCGAGGACGGCGCCAAGGACGTGCGCGTGATCATCCCGACCAACCATTTCTTCGATGACATCGATCCCGAGGTCGACGCGGCGGTGCGCGAAGCCGCACGCGTGCTCATCTCGCTGGGCGCGTCCGTGGCGGAGCTGACACTTCCGCGCGCGGACCTGATCTCAGCGCAGCGCGCCATCCTTCTCACCGACGCCGCCGCGTATCACCGCGAGCATCTGCGCGAGCGCGCCGCGGACATCGGGGCCGACGTGCTGACGCGCCTGCGCACCGGCCAGACGTTCACCGGCACGGAGTACGCGCAGGCGCGGCGCGACCAGGGCGAGCTGCGCCGCGAATGGCTCGGGGTTCTGCACGAGCACGACGTGATCCTCTCGCCGACGACGCCGATCGCGGCGCCAGCGCGCGAGGGCCAGGACGCGGTCGCGGCGGCCCAGCGTCTCACCGCGAACACCGCACCGTTCAACCTCACCGGCCTTCCGGCGATCTCGATCCCCTGCGGCTTCACCCAGTCGGGCCTGCCGATCGGACTTCAGCTCGCCGCCGGGCCGTGGCGCGAGCGACTTCTCCTACGCGTCGCGCGTGCCTACGAGCACGTGACGCCGTGGCACGAACGCCTGCCGCTTTCCTGACCACAGCAGCGCACACAGCGCGACCGCGGTCTCGATCGGCTCGCCCGAATCGGTCGAGCCGAAGATCAGAAGGACGATGAGGCCGACGAGCGCTCCGATGAGCAGCAGGCACCCGCAACCGGTCACGCCTGACCGAGCCTAGCATCGCTAACCTCAACGACCGGGAGGTGCGCCGATGACCCGCGATGAAGCCTGGGACCTGCTCTGCGAGCACACCAAGGGCGACAG
>Ga0066709_100005320_pt1 | contig 10561 bp, 9 predicted proteins | sample GraSoiAngelo_158_FD_79665 | JGI IMG/M metagenome (GOLD analysis project Ga0066709, IMG submission 79665) | Grasslands soil microbial communities from the Angelo Coastal Reserve, California, USA - 14_1009_16_30cm | ecosystem: Environmental > Terrestrial > Soil > Grasslands | place: USA... | reverse complement strand
GTGTTGCGCCCATCGCCCCGAGAGTGCTCATAAGCAACGCTCCCGTGACGATTGTTAACCTCATCCATCGCTTCATTCGAGTCCCCCAACCATAAGGCTTTTCAATTGCGACACGCGAAGCCTCAGTAATTTTACTCGGGGACGCACTCTTTCGCTCGCAGAATTATTCATCCGCCTATTCATCCGCCGACCCTCCGTGGAGCAAGTTTTTCGATCGCGGGGAATGGCGTGGGAGTGATGAAGAAATGTTCAGGAACGGAGGTCCCAGAACGCAGTGCTTTGGTCATTAACGTCATGGCTTCTCCAGTGCTGGGCGGCACCACTACGGTTGCGGCCAATTGCCCGGTGCGGACCCACGTCTGGCCCGTTCTTGGCACGCCATCGCACCCGGTAATGGGAATGCCGAGCCAGTGATCACGGTCCCCATCGACAATGGTCTCCTCGATAGCTTTCCGCGCCCCCACCCCCATGGCATCATTCTGGGCGACGATTAGATCAATGCGCAACCTCTGGGCGGCGATCATACGGAGCCACGAGCAGACGCTATGATGGGCGCTTTCCTCAGTCCACCGGCCCCGCAGGCTGGTAACATGCACGTTGGGCGCGAGCAATTCCTGAAGTCCAGTGTGACGATCGCGGGAGACCGAACTCACCGATGGCCCCTGAATGAGGAGCACGGAGCCGCCCCGGGGAAGAAGAGCGGCGACCTGACGGCCCTGAATGCGGCCAACTTCCACCTGATCCGCGCTGACGGAAAAAACCGGAGAGCTAGCCGTCTTGCGAAGCTCGCCAGCGTAGTCAGTTTCCCGGCTGAGGATGGCCCAGCCGATGCCGGCGCTGGCGGCGGTTGTGGCGACTTGAGGAAAAGAGGTGGCTCCGACGGGCTCAACAAGGATACCGCTTGGCCAAAGGGAGGGTTCCGTCTGGATGGCCTTGAGTATCTGGGTGCTTTGCGTAATTGGATCGTTGTTGGCGTAGACGATCTGAGCCTCGACGCCGAGTTCCCCAGCCGCGGCTTTCGCGGCTGCCGCCTGTTCCATCTGATAGTCGTTGTCCTCCGTGATTAGCGAGACCAGGAAACGTAGCTTGGTCATCCATTGCCTCCGCTGTCCAAGAAACGCCAAGTCTCCAGCGCGAAGCCGGAAAGAAGAATTAGTCCAGGCACCGATGGTTTAGCGGGCTGCACCAGCATGCGCCGTCTCCGACAATTGAATCAAGCCGGGGAGCAGACTTCCAAACTCAGTGATTTGCGGCCGGCCGAAGGCAAAATAGATCTTGCTGTAGAACGAGTAGAGCTTGTCGTAAACGCCCTTTGCGGAAATTTGGGGTTGAAACACTTTATACTGAGGACAAAGCTTGTCTTGCGCCTCCTCGACGGTCTTGAAGACGCCGGCAGCGAGAAAAGCAAAAATGCCGGAACCGAGGCTGACCACCTTGCCCGCGGGCACGAGCACGGGCCTGCCTAGCACATTCGCATAGACTTGATTCAGAACATTGTTTTTCTGAGGAATGCCGCCGGAATTGATGACACGCCGGACGATGACGCCGTGCTCCTCCATGCGATCCAGGATGACCCGGGTATGCAACGCGGTGCCTTCGATGGCGGCGAATAATTCGTCCTGCGCGGTGGTCTGCAGATTCCAGCCGAAGGTAATGCCGCGAAGATTTGGATTTACAAGCACGGTGCGATCGCCATTGTCCCAAGTGACGCGAAGCAGGCCGGTCTGTCCGGCGTGATAGTTTTCCAGTCCACGGCAGAGAGTTGGCACATCGGTTTCGGCGCGCGCGGCAATGGCCTGAAAAATATCGCCGACGGCGGAGAGGCCGGCTTCGATGCCGGTGCGCTGCGGGTGCACACTGCCCTGGACCACGCCACATACGCCGGGAACCAAACGCACAGAAGGAGTGATTCCGATGATGCACGTGGACGTGCCAACGACGTTGACAATGTCTTCGCTGCGGCAGCCGGCGCCGATGGCATCCCAATGCGCGTCGAAAGCGCCGACAGGAATGGGGATACCGGCCTTCAAACCGAGTTGTTGCGCCCAATGGGGCGAGAGCCGGCCAGCGAGCTGATCGGAAGCCGCGTATTCACCGTCCATCTTTTCGCGTAAACCCGCAAATAGCGGATCCACTTTGACGAGGAAATTTTCCGGAGGCAGGCCGCCGAGCGATGCGTTCCACAGCCACTTGTGGCCCAGGGCACAGACGCTGCGCTTCACCCGCTTTGCATCGGTGATGCCGCACAGAGTTGCGGCGACCATATCGCAGTGTTCGAAAGCCGAAACGAATGCAGAGCGCTTCGCGGGATTATGGCGAAGCCAGTGGAGAAGTTTCGAGAAGCCCCACTCGGAAGAGTAGACGCCGCCGCACCAGTCGATCGCCGGGAGTTTTTCGCGGTGCGCGGCCGCGGTGATTTCCGCGGCTTCGGCCTTGGCCCGGTGATCACACCACAAGTAATAGTCGTCGAGCGGCTGGAGATTTTTGCCGACGGGAATGACGGAGGAACCGGTGGTGTCGAGAGCAATGGCGAGAATCTGATCAGGGGGCACCTCTGACGTTCGCACCACCTCGCGCGTCGCAGCCGCCAGGGCGCGCAGGTGATCTTCATGCGATTGGGTGGCGTATTCGGGATCTTCGCGTTTGCGGTGGAGGGGATATTCCGCGATGGCGGAAGCGAGCAGGCCGCGCTCGCTGTCCACGATGGAAACGCGGACGCTCAATGTTCCAAAATCAACGCCGGCAACAACAGCCATTTACTTCTCCGATTGATCGCCTCAGTTCGCCCCGGAACAGCCGGAATCCTCATGACTTCCGAGCGGGGGAGAACTTGATGCAATAAGTCAGGCCCAGAATAAACAACAGGCCTCCCCACCATACGGGTGCGTGCAGCTCCGCTAATACCGTGCTCGGGGGATGCGACCATTCCGCCAGCCCGCTGGCAAAAATCAGAAACCCGTACACTAGCAAGAGCACTCCTACAAAGAACCATACCTGAATGATGTGATGTTTTTCGGTCATCTCGCCTCACCAGAAAATGATTTGAAGCACTACAAGGACCGCGAGGGCTGCAACTCCCCAAAACATCGGCCGGTGCAGAAAACTGGTGTGCTCTTCACGCGCGACTTCTGTCAGGGCATAAACAAGGCCTTTCAGTTCCTCATCAGGCCGCGGCTTGGTCACCAGCGTCACGAGCACGGTGACCACCACACAAGTGACGCAGGACCACAACGCCTGGTACATGTCTTGAGCGAGTCCCTGAGCATTCGGAGACAAGGCGAATACGCGCACCCAACGATGATCCAATTTCATCAATGTAAACATGGTGACCGAGGAAAGCGTTCCCGCCAGCAGGCCCCAGAACCCAGCGGCGCGGCTTACGCGCTTCCAAAGCATTCCGAGCAATACGGTACCGAACAGCGGCGCGATGAAGAATCCGAACAGCGCCTGCACGTAATCCATGATGCTGGCAAAGCCCATCGCCAGATAGGCGGTTCCGATGCTGACAAACAGGCCGATCAACGTGCACCAGCGTCCCATGGAAACGTAATGCTGATCCGGGGCGGTCTTGCGCAGAAATGGACGATAGATGTCGTACGTCCATACTGTGGCAAAAGCGCTCACGTTGCCCGCCATTCCCGCCATGAATCCTGCAACCAACGCGGTAATGCCGAGCCCCAACAAGCCAGGCCCACAGTAGCGGGCGAGCATGAGCGGGAGCACCTCGTTGTAACTGTATTGTCCGGGCTGCAAGCTGCTCGCCGGAACCAGGTGCATCGGCAGTACGGCGAGCCCGAGCAATCCAGGGAGAATCACAATCAAGGGTACAGCCATCTTGAAAAAGGACCCGATGATCGGCGCCATTTTGGCCGAGCGAATGTCCTTCGCTGAAAGCACGCGCTGCACCACGAGAAAGTCCGTGGTCCAATAGCCCATCGCCTGCACCGCACCGAGGCCGAACACAATGCCGGTCCAGTGCATGCCCATTGGATTATCCTGAAAGCGGCCAAGCGTGCTCCAGGCGTGAGTGTAATCCTGGCCTGGGAAATTCTGTTGTATGCGCGCGACCATGCCCTTCCATCCACCCGTTTCGATCAAACCGAGGATGGGAATGAGGAGCGCGCCGAACCAAATCAGGAAAAATTGCAGCACTTCGTTGAAGATAGCGGAAAACAGCCCTCCGGCCGCCACGTAAATGCCGACCGTCAGCGATGACACCCAAATACTGAAATTGATGTTCCAACCGAGGACCACCTTCATCACAACAGCCATGGCATACATGTTTACGCCGGACATGAGGATGGTCATGATCGCGAAGGTGACAGCGCTGAGCGCGCTCGCCGCCGAACCGTAACGCAGTTGCAGATAACCGGGGACGGAATGAGTTTTTGAAATATAGTAGAAAGGCATCATCACGATGCCCAGAAACACCATGGCGGGAATGGCGCCTATCCAATACCAGTGCGCGGCGAGGATGCCGTATTGGTAGGCGGAACCCGCCCAGCCGAGCAGCTCCAAGGAACCAAGGTTTGCCGAGACAAAGGCCAGCCCGGCCACCCAGGCAGTCATTTCGCGGCCGGCCAAGAAGAAGTCTTCGCCAGTCTTGGCGAAGCGCTTCAGATAAAAGCCGATCCCCAGCACCAGAGCAAAATAGAAAGCAATAATGCCGAGATCCACTGCGGACAGATGAACGAGAGTTGTCGGCGCAGTCGATGCCATCATGGCGATCATTTTTTCTCCTTAGGCTGCCCGTAGTAAGCAGCCTTCCCGTGTTTCCTGAGGTAGTGTTGGTCGTGAAGAAAGCGTCCAATAGCGGTGGCCTGCTGATTGATGCCAAGAGTAATGAACGCCATGCGCGCTACGGATTCCAGTATGACGGCATGGTGAGCGGCAGTTGCGGGATCGTCGCCCCAGGCAAACGCTCCATGATTGGCTACCAACGCGGCGGGGATCGCGGAATAATCCAGGCCCGCAAATGCACGCGCGATGGCGTGTCCGGTGTTTTCTTCGTATTTTGAGGCAATCTCCGCATCCGTCATTTCCTGAGTGACAGGCACGGGTCCGTGGAAATAATCGGCGTGCGTGGTTCCTAAGCAGGGGATGGGCCGGCGCGCCTGGGCCCACGCAGTCGCGTACTCCGAATGTGTATGACTGATGCCGCCAATGGAGGGGAATGACTTGTACAAAATGAGGTGCGTGGGCAAATCCGAGGAGGGACGCAGTTGGCCTTCCACAATCATGCCGTTCAAATCCGTGATGACGAGATCCGCAGGTTTCAATCTGTCGTAAGGAACGCCGCTTGGTTTGATAACCACGAGCGATTTCTTGCGCGAAATGGCGCTGGCGTTCCCAAACGTGTAGAGGACCAAGCCCTTGCGCACGAGCTCAAGGTTTGCTTCCAGGACCGCTTTGCGAAGATCAGGGAGCAGCATGGTTTCGTTTGTGGGCCTGCCAAGAATGAGAAACCAATTTCTAAATCGCCGGATTGTCCAGGATACTTAGAGTTTTCGCAGTTCCCGGAGATCTACGGTGCCAGCGTTTTCCACCACCTTCGCGGAACGCAGGGCGAGACGTTAACACGCCCCCGACGGGGGTGCCAAGCGTAATCGTTTACAAGGCTGTATTTTGTGGAGTGTACGGGAATCGAGGCCTAGGTATTGCGTTGACCCGCGTTTCGATCCAAATAGTGCGTCTCTCCTGCTTCCATGAGCTGCACTGCGGCGCGCTCTGGCGTGACGTCCCGCTGGGAAGAGCCGAGGAGTTCGTAACCAACCATGAATTTCTGAATGGTGGCAGAGCGCAGCAGAGGCGGAAAGTAGTGCGCGTGCAAGTGCCACTCTTGGTAGGCACCGCCGCCGGTGGGTTTCTGGTGGAATCCCATGGAATACGGGAAAGCAGTCTCAAACAAATTGTCGTAACGAACGGTAATGCGGCGCATGATGTCGCCAAGAAGATCCCGCTCTTCCCCCCTAAGTTGATCGATTGAAGCGAGATGGCGCTTACTCAACACGAGCGATTCGAATGGCCAAACGGCCCAGAAGGGCACGACCACGGCAAAGGCGTGGTTCTGGCAGACCACCCGTACATTCAATTGCAGCTCCAATTGTAAGTAATCGCAGAGCAGGCAGGAGTGTTTTTCGGCGCGATACTCCCGGAACGACGCCAGCTCCCGAGTGGGAAGGTTTGGCAGTGAAGCATTCGCCCATATCTGGCAGTGCGGGTGGGGATTGCTCGCGCCCATCATTTCGCCGCGATTTTCGAAAATCTGCACATGACGAATCCAGGGAATTTGTCCCAATTGGGAGTACTGCTCGACCCACCCATTCACGACGCCACGCAATTCCTGGACGGTCATTCTCGGAACGGTCAGATCGTGCCGGGGAGAAAAACACATCACGCGGCAGATTCCCTGCTCTGCCTTTCCCACCAGCAATCCGGTAGTATCAATTTGGAGAGGTACAACCTCCGGCAGCATCGCGGGGTAGTCGTTTTCAAAAACATAGGTTTCCGTATACGGTGGCGTCTGGGCTCCGCCCGCGCGCCGATTTCCTGGACACAAGTAACAGTTGGGATCGAAAGTGCCTGCGGGGGGCGTGTGAGGTTTCTCCACTCTCCCCAGCCACGGGCGCTCGGTCCGATGGGGTGAGACGAGAACCCACTCTCGCAGGAGCGGATTGAATCGCCTGTGTGGGATTCGATTTAGCTCGTCGAAACTCATGGGCAATGCCGAAGCTGGACGGATATTAGCAACTCGCTGTGGTTCCCTTTTCCCCTCGTTCCTGTCATTTGGCGGGCTTGCTCTCTTCGAGGGCCATCTGTTGCGCGCCTTCCGACGCCGGCGAAACGTAAATCTCAGGAGTCAGACCTGTTCTTGAGGAATATGCCGCGGCCACGTTCCGTCTGAAATCGCTCACCGCTGCGGACTCTACCAAGTTGATGGTGCAGCCGCCAAATCCTCCGCCGGTCATCCGCGCGCCAATCACGCCCGGCTGGGCCATGGCAATTTCCACCATTAGATCGAGTTCCCGGCAGCTGACCTCATAGTCGTCCCGCAGGCTGCGATGCGAGTCCTGCAGCAATGGCCCCAGCGCTTTGCTGTCCCCGAGGTGAAATGCCTCGACGGCGCTCTTCACGCGTGTGTTTTCTGAAATGACGTGGCGGCACCGGACAAACACCTTCTGCGAAAGGTTTCGACGATGAGCTTCCAACTGAGAAAGTGTGACATCGCGTAGCGCCCGAACCTCCGGGAGAACTATACGTAAGATTCGAACGCCCTCTTCGCACTCCGCGCGACGCGCATTGTACTCCCCGCAAGCCAATTCGTGGCGGACCATGGTATTGCAAATTACCAATTGGAGGTTCGCCGGAAGCTTCACGAATTTGTGCTCCAGCGATCGGCAGTCCAGCAAGAGGGCATGCGAGGCGCGCCCGTGGCAGGAAACGAACTGGTCCATAATCCCAACACGTGCGCCCACGAACTCGTTCTCCGCTTTTTGGCAGAGTTGGGCCAGCTCGGAGCGGTCGATGCCGTTGTTGTTCTCCTGCAGCAACGCAAAGGCCACGGCGACCTCAACGGCAGCCGATGAACTCAATCCGGCTCCGAGCGGAACTTCGCCGGCGATATAGATATTTGCCCCGGTGAGCGGCTTTCCCGCTTGACGGAGCGCCCACGCCACACCCAGCGGGTAGTTGGCCCAGTGCTTCTTTTCCAAGGGCGCCAAGGAATTCAGGCGGGCCTCGGCCGTTTCATTGAAATTCTCGGAATGGATGACCAGCTTGCCGTCACGGCTTGCGGCAACGGCCACCCAGCAATAGAACTGAATCGCGGCAGGCAGCACGAAGCCGTCGTTATAGTCGGTGTGTTCGCCAATCAGATTCACGCGGCCGGGCGCCCGGTAAATGCTCGCGGCCGTCCCAAAGCGGGACTTGAATCCGTCCAGAACTTGGAGGGAGGTTTTCAACGACGGCTATTATCACAGATTTGCTTTGCGTCCAGTCTGAGAATTTGCGAAGGAAAACCGGGAGTCAAGGGCGCCTTGGGAGTTGAAGTCGGTTGCGGTACCCTTCTGTTGCGTATGCGTCGCAAGACAAGCAGACCCGGAACATGAGCCTCAAAGCTTTTCTCTCACGACGGGTAGTGACGCCGCACGGAATCAGAGAGGCGGCGGTGCTCGTCCAAGGCGGACGTATCCTCGATGTTGTTACGCCAGATCAGCTGCCCGCGCAGATTTCTGTGAGGAACTTTGGCGAGGGCGCCATTCTGCCGGGGCTGGTGGACTCACACATCCACATCAACGAACCAGGGCGAACGGAGTGGGAAGGATTCCGGACGGCGACTCGCGCGGCTGCGGCCAGCGGTTATACGCTGCTTGTGGACATGCCGCTCAACTGTTTACCTGCGACGACAACGGTGGCTGCGCTCGAAACGAAACGCAAAGCCGCGAGCGGTCAGTGCCACGTGGATTGGATGGCGTCGGGCGGAGTCGTGGGCGACAACCAGGAGCACATCGAAGATTTGGCGGCCGCGGGCGTCCCCGGATTCAAATGTTTTCTCATTCGCCCGGGCATCGATGGCTTCACCATGGTCACCGAGCGAGAGCTCCGCGCGGCCTTGCCGCATGTCGCGAGGACCGGCTTGCCGCTGCTCGTACACGCGGAACTGCCCGAGCCCGTAGACGTAGCAACGCGCCGGTTGGCGGGGGCGGACTGGAGCAAGTACGCGACCTATCTGCAATCGCGGCCGGATGAAGCGGAGCTTTCCGCGATTCATCTCATGATCTCCCTGTGCCGCGAATATCATTTTCGTCTCCACATCGTTCATCTCTCTACAAGCAAAGGGCTGGACGTGTTGCGCGCCGCGAAGTCGGAAGGCCTGCTGGTGAGCGTTGAAACTTGCCCACACTATCTGCATCTCTCTTCGGACAAAATCCCGGACGGCCAGACGCTATACAAGTGCGCGCCGCCGATCCGCAGTCCGGAGAATTGCAAACAATTGTGGCAGGGGCTTCAAGACGGAGTCATTGATCTGGTGGCGACGGATCATTCACCCTGTCCGCCCGAGATGAAGCGGCTCGACGAGCGAAACTTTCGAACGGCATGGGGTGGGATTTCCAGTTTATCGCTGGCGCTGCCGGTGATGTGGACCGAGGCCAATGGCCGCGGATTCACGCTGATAGATATCGCGCGGTGGATGGCGGAAGGTCCGGCGCGGCTTGCCGGGTGTGAATCGCAAAAGGGCCGCATTGCCAAGGATTTCGATGCCGACTTCGTGGTGTTTGAGCCAGAAGCGGAGTTTATTGCGACAGCCGGGCATCTTGCCTATCGCCACCGCGTTTCACCCTATCTGGGTGAGAGGCTTCGCGGCGTCGTCAGGGCGACTTACCTGCGAGGAAAGTGCGTATTCGCCGATGGGGAATTTCCTGGAGAACCAGCGGGGCGCGAACTACAGCGCTAACAGGCTGATGGAAGCTTCAAATGGACATTTGAAACTCCTGTTGTTTCCTACAGAATGCGGCCTGCAAAAACATTTATAATCGTCCCCGATCAAGATGCTGCGGTCGCAAAATCTATGCGAGCAGCTTGCCGCCGCGGACACGTCCCTCTGATTTGTTGCGCGAAAGGGTGAGGTCGGCAAATTTGCCAGAACGTCACATCGTCGGGGCATCTGTGCCACGCAAGGAAGGCTGGGACAAGGTCACGGGGGCGGCGCGTTACGTCGACGACATGGTTCTGCCCGGCATGCTTTACGGCGCAACCGTGCGCAGCAACGTAGCGCGCGGAAAGATCAGGAAGATTTCTTTTGATCCGAGCGTTGCCTGGGACGAATTTGTCGTCGTAACAGCCAAGGACATTCCCGGAAAGAATTGCATCGCTCTGATCCTGGATGATCAGCCTTGCCTTGCGGCCGAGACAGTGAATCATCCCGAAGAGCCGATTCTGCTTCTCGCCCATGCGGACTGTCACAAACTTCGAAAAGCGATCGATCTGGTTTCCATCGAATTCGAGCCGCTTCCCTCCGTGTACACCATCGAGGAAAGCGAGCAGCAATCCACAATCATCTGGGGCACCGACAATACCTTCAAGAGCTACCTGGTTGAAAAGGGCGACGTGGACTCTGTATGGAAGGACGCAGCGCATATCGTCGAGGGCGAGTATTTCACCGGCGCACAGGAGCAGCTGTACATCGAAAACAACGGAGTCATCGCCGCGTTCGATCCGGAAAACGGAGTCACGGTCTGGGGCTCGCTGCAGTGTCCGTACTACGTTCACAAGGCGCTGATGACCCTTTGTGGCCTGCCCGAGGACAAGATTCGCGTGGTGCAAATGGAGACCGGAGGCGCGTTCGGCGGCAAAGAAGAATATCCTTCCATGATCGCGGGGCATGCGGCGCTCTTGGCTATGAAATCCAACCGGCCCGTGAAAATCGTGTACGACCGCATGGAAGATATGGTTGCGACGACGAAGCGGCATCCCTCGCGAACGCGCCACCGCACCGCAGTTAGCAAAGATGGAAAAATTCTCGGAGGCGAAATCGAGTTCACCATCGACGGCGGAGCCTACG
>Ga0066709_100005319_pt1 | contig 10562 bp, 11 predicted proteins | sample GraSoiAngelo_158_FD_79665 | JGI IMG/M metagenome (GOLD analysis project Ga0066709, IMG submission 79665) | Grasslands soil microbial communities from the Angelo Coastal Reserve, California, USA - 14_1009_16_30cm | ecosystem: Environmental > Terrestrial > Soil > Grasslands | place: USA... | reverse complement strand
GTCCGCGGCCATCCCCGGCTGACCAGTTCGCGTGCGCGCCCGCGGGTCCTCGTGCAGCTCGCGGTCCAGGTTCCGCCACAGGCGGAACAGCTCGACGAACGCGCGCACGATAACCTCGAGTCGCGCGCCGGTTGGGCTGCCGGCGGTGCGTGGCAGGTGGCTGACGGGCATTTCTTTCACGTGGAACCCTAGCCGTCGCGCCTTGATCAGGAACTCGGCGGAGAAGGTCGCGCCGCGCGCGTGAACCGTCATGCTCTCCCACACACGCCTGCGGAACAGCTTGAACGCGCAGTCGACGTCACGCGCGGTGTAGCCGAAGAGCAGGTTGACCAGCAGCTTCCAACCGAGCGCGTTGAGCTTGCGCATCGGCGGATCGGCGCGGTTTCGCCGCCAGCCGATCACCAGGTCCGTCTGAGGGTCCATGGCCGGCAGCAGTTGGCTGAGCTCGGCGACGTCGAATTGCTTGTCGCCGTCGGTCATGAAGACCAGCTCCTTGCGCGCGGCATCGAAGCCGCTGGCGAGCGCTGCGCCGTAGCCGCGATTACGCTCATGGGTGACCACGCGCAGGTGGAGGTCGGGCTCGTGCGCCTGCAGCGCGGCCAGCACCTGGCCGGTGTCGTCGCGCGAGCCGTCGTTGGTGACGATGACCTCGAACTCATTCGCCAGCCCCCGCAGCACGCCCGCGACATGGCGCACCGTTCGCTCGATGATGGCTCCCTCGTTGTACGCGGGAAGCACCGCCGAGATGCTGAAGGCCCGCTGCCACTCGTGCATTTCTGTTAATTCTACCCCTCGAATAGCATGACTTATTGCCTGGCATCGTTCTCGATCTGGTAACGCTTGGTCTTCATCTCGAGAGATTTCGTGAGCGCGGCGCGCGCATCGTCCTGACCAATGGCGTCTTCGACCTGTTGCACGTGGGCCACCTGCGCTACCTGCGCCAGGCGCACGCGCTCGGCGACGTGCTGGTGGTAGGCGTCAATGCCGATGCCGCGGTCGTGAAGCCTGGTCGCCCGCTGATGCCTGAGGCCGAGCGGGCCGAACTGGTCGCCGCGCTGGAGCCAGTCGATTACGTGGTGATCTTCTCGACACTCACCGCCGACTCGCTCCTTCGCGCGGTGCGCCCCGACGTCTACGCCAAAGGCGGCGACTACGCCGAAGCCAGCCTTCCCGAGGCCGCCACCGCGCGCGAGCTCGGCGTCGAGCTCGTCTTCATCCCCCTCGTCGAGGGCCACTCCACGTCAGAGCTGCTTCGCAACCTCAGCTCCTGACAATCGCCTCATAGATCCCCTGGAGCTCGTCGTCGGAGAAGAAGTGGATCACCAGCCGTCCGCCGCGGCGGCCCTTGAGCAACCGCACCCGCGTCCCCAGCGCCTGGCGGAACGCATCCTCAAGTCGCTCGACGTCGGGGTCGGTTACCGCCTCGGCCGCGTGCGTTCGAGCCGAAGGCGCGTTCATCTCCCTCGCCAGCGCCTCGGTGTCACGTACGCTCAGGTGGTCCGCGAGCACGCGCTCGAGCAGTAGCAGTCGCTGCGTCTCGCCGTTGGCCATCAGGATCGCCCGCGCGTGGCCCTCAGTGATCGAGCCGCTAGCCAGCGCCTCGTGCACGGGTTCGGGCAGCTGCAGCAGGCGCAGCGTATTGGTCACCGCCACCCGACTCTTGCCGATGCGCTGCCCGAGCTTTTCCTGGGTCAGCCCGTGCTCGTCGATCAACTGCCGAAACGCGTGCGCCTCCTCGAGTGGATTCAGATCCCGCCGCTGGATGTTTTCCACCAGCGCCATCTCCAGGCTGGCTTGCGGCGTTGCTTCCTTGACCATCGCCGGTACGCTCGGCATGCCTGCCAGCTGTGCCGCCCGCCAGCGCCGCTCACCGGTAATCAGCTGGAACGTGCCGTCGCGCCGCTGACTGACCAGCACCGGTTGGAGCAGTCCGTGCTCGCGGATGGATTGGGCCAGGTCTTCGAGCTCCTGCTCGTCGAAGTGGGTCCGCGGCTGCAGCGGGTTGGGCAGAATCGAATCGACAGGTATGTCGCGCAGTCCGACCGCGGCTCTGGGAATGAGCGCGCCCAGGCCGCGCCCGAGGCCGTGCTCGCTCGAGCGACTCATCGCAGCAACCCGCGTTGGATCAGCTCCTGGGCCAGGTCGGCGTAGGCGCCTGCGCCGCGCGAAGTCGGCTCGTATTCGAGTACCGGTTTGCCGTAGCTCGGCGCCTCGCTCAATCGGACGCTCCTGGGGATGACCGTTTCAAACGTGTGCTCGGGGAAGTGCCGTCGCACTTCATCCACCACCTGGGACGACAGCCGCGTTCGCGGGTCGTACATCGTCATGAGCATCCCCAACAGCTCGAGCCGCGGGTTCAGGGTATCGCGAACGAGCTCGATCGTCTCCATAAGCTGGGCCACACCTTCGAGCGCCAGGTATTCGCACTGCACCGGCGCCAGCAACAGGTCGGCCGACACCAGCGCATTGAGCGTCAGGATGCCCAGCGAGGGAGGGCAGTCGATGAGCACCACGTCGTATCTGGTTCGCACCTCCGATAGTGCCACTCGCAGTCGATGCTCTCGGTCGGGCATCTCGACCAGCTCCACCTGCGCTCCCGCCAGCGCGCGGCTGGCAGGCACCAGGTCGAGTTGAAGGCGACCACTGCTGACGATCGCGTTGGCCATCGGCACCTGGCCGATCAGCGCCTCGTACGTCGAAAGCTCCACCCCGCTGGGGTCGAGCCCCAGTGAGCTGGTCGCGTTCGCCTGTGGATCGAGGTCGATCAGCAGGACGCGCACGCCGAGCGCCAGGTACGCCCCGAGGTTGACTGCCGTCGTGGTCTTGCCAACCCCACCCTTCTGATTGGCCACCGCGACGACGGGCATCTACAAGTTCGGCCGACGAGCCGCTCTTCGGCACAAGTCGCAGGCGGCCGAACTTCGATCAACAGATTGGCCTAGAGGGGCGGTCACGGCACGGAGACTTTTCGGCTGCCCCTCTAAAATGCTTCCAATTAGAGGAGGTGTCATCCTGAGGGAGGAACGACCGAAGGATCCGCTTCCTGTTGCGAGCGTCGGAGTCGCGGATCCTTCGCAAGCTCAGGATGACAAATCGTGCATGAAATGCTGGGAAGCATTTAGGGCGCCCCGACGCGAGCTCCGATGCGCGTTCCGCTTCTCCAGCGCTTTTCGACGTCGGCCAGCTTCGGCACGCCGGCCACGCCGCGTTTTTCGACGACGAACGAGGCGACGCAGTTGGCCCAGTCGGCGGCGGTCTGCCAGTCGCCACCGCTCTGGTGGAGGTGCCACAGGAAGGCCGCGGCGAACACGTCACCCGCCCCGGTCGGGTCTGCTTCGATCGCCGACCGGAAGGCGGGCGAGTGAAACGGGTGCGGCTGCCCCTCCCGATAGACGTCGCAGCCGCGATCGCCCAGCGTCACCACGAGCATTCTGGCCTTCGCTGCCCAGTCCTGAATCACCGACGGATCGGCAACGTCGTCTTCCGAGATCACCACCACGTCGGCCTTGCGCAGCACGCGGTCTGCGTCTGCCCATTCCACGGCTCGCACCAGCCCGGTCTCGTCCCACTGCCGCATCCAGCCCTGGGGCGTGACCCCGATCAGCGAGCGCGGAAATCGGTTCACCAGGCTCGCCTCGATCTCCTGGCACAGCGGTCCAAGGTGCACCACTGGCGGGTTGCGCCACTCGGGCAGGATCTGGTCGTACGTCAACTTTTCGGCGACCGACTCGATCGTCTGGCGGCGCTTGCCCGCGCTGTACTCGTTGACGAAGCAGGTCGTGTATTCGGCCGGAATGCGCGCGACCAGAACGCCGCGCAGGATATCGATCAGCCCGGGCTCATAGGCCGAGCTGGTGTGTACCCCGACGCGGGCACCCATGTTGCGCGCGGTGAGCGCCGCGTACGTGGCGGTGCCGCCCATGGCGACCTTCTTGTCATCGAGTCGATCGACGGTGACATGGCCAAGCAGGAGGTAGTCAACGGTCCCCCGTTCATCCGAGCTCTCAGCCATCAGCCATCGAGCTGACGACTCTCAACACAACGTTCCGATGTACCCGCGTCATGGCGCTCGGTGCGGTCGAGGCAGCATCCTCAGTGGGTCCCCTCTGCGGGGATTCTCGTTCGGCGGCTCGCCCGCACGCGGCCGAGGCCAGATGCCAGCTGGGCACCATCCTCAATGGGTCCCCGCTGGGGAAGAAATCATCTAGCGGCGATATCCTCCGCCGCCAAAACCCGAGCGGCCCCGCCCGCCGCCGCCGCCGCCGGGGCGACCACCGCGACTGAAGCCGCCGCGGCCACCAGGCGCGACGGGTCGCTCGGCGCGCGGCACCGGACCGCCGTGCTGCGCGACAAAATCCGCCGTTGGTTCGACGATGACTCGTCGGTTGTCGCCCTCGCCTTCGGAGTGCGTCGTGACGAACTCGTGGGCGGCCAGCGTCAGGTGCACGATGCGACGCTCGCTCGGAATCATCGGGTCCAGCTCGATGGACTCGCGGTAGCGCATCGCCTTCTCCGCCGCGCGTAGCGCGGTGTCCTTCAGGTAGCGCTCGCGGCGCGAGCGGTAGCCCTCGATGTCTAGCAGCACCCGAGTCCAGTGGCCCACGCGGCGATTCACCAGCAGCTGGGTGATGAACTGGAACGCCTGCAGCGTCTCACCACGCCGGCCGATCAGCGCGCCCATCGATTCGCCGTCAACCACGGCCATCGTCAGCGTCGGCGTGTCGTTCTCCTTGCCTGCGCGCAGAACGTCGACCTCGCCCGGAAAGCCCATGTAGTCCAGCAGGTCTTCGACGATCTCGCGGCCGGCCGTGGCGAGGCTCTCGTCCCACTCGCCTTCGACGCCCTCGCCGAGATCGCGCTCAGCGACCGACTCGGTGCTGATCTCGCTGCGCGGCGTGGCGCGCACGCGCGCCGGCTGACCATCGCCACCCTCTGACAGGATCTCCAGATCGACCTGATCCTCGTCGAGATCGAGTTCTTCGAGGGCTGCGTCGATCGCATCGTCGACGTTCGGACCGCTGGTTTCAACGCTTGCCACGTTTCCTCCCCTTGCCCTGGTTACCAGGCCGTGGCCGGCGCGTTGCACCGGCTCCGCGGCCGTCACCAGGCGCAGGTGTTTTTTGAGCGATGTTTTGAACTTTGTCCGCGCGCCCATTGCCGCTGGAAGAGCCACCTGATCCGCCAACGTCCGCGGTCAGCGCCGCCGCGACTGCAGGACTGCTCCCCGGGACGTGCGCCCAGGACGGTTGGAGATCGCGCCCGGTGAAGCGCTCGAGGTCGCCCCCGAGCAAGCCGAGGCCGACCGTGAAGTACTGCTGGAACATGCTGAAGACGTTGCTCGTGAGCCAGTACAGCACCAGGCCGGCGGGCGTCTGCAGGAAGAAGAACAGGTACATCAGCGGCATGAAGGCCATCGAGCGCATCATCGCCTGCTGCTGCGGATCCTCGGTTGGCATCGTCGCCATGCGCTGGCTGACGAACGAGGTGATGGTCATGATGATCAGCAGCACCCCCGGCAGGTTGAAGTTGATGCTGGGGAGGCGCCACGTATCGGGCTGGCCGAGGCTCGGCAGCCACAGGAAATGGCTCTTGAAGGCCAGGTCGGCGGCCTGGATCTTCGGCGTCTCGATCTGAACCACGTCGAGCTGGCTGGGGTCGTGACTGAGCACGACCTTCGCGGTGTCGGCGTTCGTCGCGTTGACGTTTACCCAGACCTCGAGGACGTACGTCCGCCCATCGTTGGGCACCGGCACGTCGCGATCCATGGTGATGCCGTCTGGATCAGGCTCGCCGCCGCGCAGGAAGATGCTCGCCGGGGCACTTGCCGTGGGATTCGGCGGGTTTTGATTCGCGGCAGGCGGCACCTGACCCGGCGTCAGCGTCAGGCCTTCCACGGCCCCGAGCAGTTCCTGGCCGCCGAATGACACGGACGACTTGTCCTGTTGGATCGTGATAGGGATCGGATCGGTCCCGTGCGGGACGACCTGCACCTGGGCGAGGACGAACTGGTTGTACGGCAACGGCTCCTCGCGCCGCTCCGCGGCGTAGACCACCTGACCCGGCTGGATCTGACGCGTGGTGACCTGGTCGAGGGTCAACCCGACCGTTGCCAGCTGCGACATCGCGGCGTACATGCCGAACAGGATCGGCATCTGGATCAGCAGCGGTAGACAACCGGCGGCCGGGTTGATGCCGCGCTCCTTGTAGAGCGCCATCTGCGCTCTGGCGAGACCCTCGCGGTCGCCCTTGAACTTGCGCTGGATAGCCTTCAGCTCGGGCTGGATGGCCATCTGGTGACGCTGCGACCTGATCTGCACCAGCGACAGCGGCAGCAGTATCAGCCGCAGGAAGATGGTGAACAGAACGATGGCCAGGCCGCCGGCCACACCCGATGGCAGCGCCCCCAGCCACGGGAGGGTCGCGACGAACTCCAGCCCGTGCATGATCGGGTGGACGAGCAGCGCGTTCCAGAGCGGCAGCAGGGCGTTGAAGTTCAATGTATGGCTCCTGGTTGCCCAGCAGTATCGCGCAAACTAGGGGACGGGATCGTAACCACTTCCGCCCCACGGGTGGCAGCGCGCCAACCTTTTCAGTGCAAGCCATGAGCCGCGCAGCGGTCCGTGGCGTTCGACGGCCTCGTACGCGTAGTACGAGCACGACGGCGCAAACCGACACGACCGCGGCAGCGCCGGCCCGATCGTCGACTGGTACACCCGAATCGCGCCCAGTAGCGCCAGTTTGATCGGATTCGGGAAGCTCATCTTGCTCGGTCCGGCCCGCTCACGGCTCATGGCTCGCTGGTGCACCGCGACCTCCGCCTTATACGCTTGCATCTGACGCCCGGGTTGCACCAGCGCGTTGCAGGAGGGTGTCGAGCGCCGCGCTGAGCTCAGCCCAGGTGGCCTCGGCGCTGGTCGGCCTGGCCACCACCAGCACATCTGAGCCCGGCAAAAGGCGGGAAAGCCTGGCGCGCAGCGCCTCGCGCAGACGGCGTCGCACGCGGTTGCGCACCACCGCGTTGCCGACGCGGCGGCTCACGGTGATCCCGACACGCGTACGCTCGAGCTCATTCGGCGCGAAGTACAGCACCAGCAGTCGATGCGGCCAGCCGCGCGGCGCCCGCTCGCGCGCCTGCCGAAACTCGGCCGGCGTACGCAGCCGCTGCTCGCGCTTCACGCTTGCTCACGCTGGCGCTCACGCGGCGCAGCTCAGACGACGGTCAGCCGCTTGCGCCCGCGCAGGCGACGGCGCTTGAGCACGGCGCGGCCGGCGGCGGTGAACATACGTTTGAGGAAGCCGTGCTCCCGCTTACGCGGGATGCGCTTCGGCTGATAAGTACGCTTGGGCACGCTACGTCAGTCCCTCGATACGGCCAGCAAAACAGGTCTGGCAAAAATCAGTCGCCCCCAAACAATCGATAACAGGGCGACAAACGGGCGAACTGCGGCGAGTATACCAGCGCCCCGCCACCCCTGGCTATCTAATTCTCAAGCGTCCGCCTTCGTAAGAAACCGGCCCGTGACCCGGTTAAAAACGTGACCCAGCGGTCACTGTACATCGTGAAACGTATGGCGAGCGTTTCGGGCCGTAACAGGTTTGAGAATCGCGAAGTACTCGGCACGCAAAGCGTCACGTAAGGCTTCACGTACACTCCGTAGGCTGTGTCGCGGCCGCCAGCGTGGACATCGGGGCCCTGGCGCACGCGATCGCCGATACCCTCACAGTCGAATGAGCAGCGCTGATTGGGACGCCTCGCGCTACCACCGCGTGGCCCGGCCGCACGCCGCCTGGGGCGCCAACGTACTCGACCGCCTCGACCTCCATGGCGACGAAGCGGTGCTCGACGCCGGCTGCGGCTCCGGCCGCGTCACGCTGCAGCTCGTGGAGCGTCTACCGCGCGGTACGGTCATCGCCGCCGATCACTCCGAGAGCATGCTGGCCGAAGCGCGCAACACGCTCGCCGGCTACGCGGACCGGGTCACCTTCATCCAGGTCGACCTGCTTGATATCCACGAGAAGCTCGATCGCCAGGTCCAGGTCATCTTCTCGACCGCCGTGTTCCACTGGATCCAGGACCACCCGCGCCTGTTCAGCGCTCTGCGGCGTGTGCTCGAATCGCGGGGAAAGCTGGTGGCCCAGTTCGGCGGCGGCACCAACCTGCAGCGCTTCATGCGCGCCGCCGACACCGTGGCTGGCCGCGAGCCCTTCGCGCAAACGCTGGGTGGCAAAGACCTCTGGCGTTACTACACCACGCCCGAGGAGACCGAGGGCCGCCTGATCGCAGCGGGATTCACGCAAGCCAACGGCTGGCTGGAGCCTTCGCCGCAGACTTTCGAGGACCATGCCAGGATGGCCGACTTTTGCCGCGGCGTGGTCCTGAGCAGCCACGTCGCCGCCTTGCCCGACCCACTGCGCCAGGACTTCACCGACCAGGTGGTCGACGAGATCGCCCGCCGCGAAGGCGCGCTGACCCTCGACTACGTCCGCCTCAACGTCGACGCCTCGGGCTGAGAGCCGCTGACGGCTGATAGCTGACGGCTTCGCAAGCCGAAACTCTCGGTCGAAACGGGCCAATCGAGTACAATTTAGTTCGTGCACCACCCCTTGACGGCCCGCCGCGAGGCGTCGCCGACCGGGGTGATCGAGACGCTTTCAGCCGGTTTCACCGCCCTAAACCGCCAGCTGTGGGTGCTCGTGCTGCCCGTGTTGCTGGACCTGTTCCTGTGGCTCGGACCGCACGTTTCCTACTCGCCGCTGGTCGGTCCGGCCGTCACCGATGCCGCGGAATGGACGCGCCAGGTCGCCCTCGGTCCGCGGCGCGTTCCGCGTAACCCCGACGTGCTGTCTGCGCTCGACCAGACACGTCAGTGGCTCATCGTCCGCTCCGACGACGTCAACGGTCTCGACGCGCTGACGTGGGGGCCCATCGCCCTGCCCAACCTCGCCGCGCTGCCGAGCGCGAACGATGAGCTCGCCTTCGTCAATGGGTGGGTGGACGGGCTGGCGCTGCTCGGCGCATCGGCCGCGCTCGGCCTGCTGCTCGGCGGCTGGTTCTACGGCGGGCTGGCTGCCGCGAGCACCGGCGCCCGTGGCGGTCCGCTCGAAGCCGGGCGTGCAACGCCTCGCTCCGTCGCCCATGTGCTTGGCCTCACCGCGGTGCTGATCGGTACCGCCCTGCTGCTCGGTGTGCCGGTCGTGCTGCTGATCGGCTTCACGGCCCTCGTCTCGCCCCCCGTGGCGGTGCTGGGCGGCGTGCTCCTGGCCGCCGCGATCCTGTTCGCCACGGTGCACCTGTTCTTTGCCGTGGACGCGATCTTCGTCTCCCGTGCCGGGCCGCTGGCCGCGATCCAGCGCAGCGTCGTGCTCGTGCGGCGTCACCTCTGGCCGAGCGTCGCGCTGATCCTGCTGACCTGGCTCATCCTGGCGGGCATGGGTCGCGTCTGGGACGTCGTCGCCAGCAGCCTGCAGTCACCGTACGGCGTCGCCCTGGGCATCGTCGGCAACGCCTACATCGCCAGCGGCCTGATCGCCGCGGGCATGATCTTTTACGTCCAGCGCAGCGAGCCCATCGCGGCCTCGAGCGCCCTCTCCCAGGGCTGACCCAGCGCAGCCCCAGCGCACCCCAGCGGAGCACACACAGTGGCACTACCTCACGAACCGTTCGAAGAGCCCGAAGACGACCAGTACGCCGACGGACATGACTTCGCGACCTCGGCCGACTACACCGGCGCGAACATCGAGGTTCTCGAAGGCCTCAAAGCCGTGCGGCGGCGGCCAGGCATGTACATCGGCAACACCGATGTCTACGGCCTGCACCACATGGTCTACGAGCTCGTCGACAACTCCGTCGACGAGGCGCTGGCCGGCCACAACGATCTCATCCAGGTGGTCATCCACCCCGACAGCTCCGTCACGGTGCGAGATAACGGCCGCGGCATCCCCGTCGACCTGCAGCCGCAGCTGAAGAAATCCGCGCTCGAGGTGGTGATGACCGTGCTGCACGCCGGCGGCAAGTTCGGTGGCGGTGGTTACAAGGTCTCCTCGGGTCTGCACGGCGTGGGCGCAAGCGTGGTCAACGCGCTCAGCGAATGGCTGCGCGCCGAAGTGCGCAAGGACGGCAGCCTGTACGTCCAGGAGTACATGGAGGGCGTGCCGCTCGATCCCGTGAAGCGCGTCGGCGAAACGACCGAGCCCAACGGCACGACGGTCACTTTCATGGCCGATCGCAGCATCTTCACCACGCTCGAGTACAGCTTCGACACGCTGGCGCAGCGCTTCCGTGAGATGGCGTATCTGACCAAGGGCCTGACCATCACGCTCCTCGACGAGCGGCCCGGTCCCGACGCCGAGCGCGAGTGGACCTTCTACTTCGAGGGCGGCATCGTGTCGTTCGTGCGGCATTTGAACCTCAGTCGCGTGCCGCTACACAGCAAGCCCTTCTACGTGGAGCGACGCATCGGCGAGACGGCGGTTGAGGTCGCGCTGCAGTACAACGACAGCTTCGCTGAAAGCGTCTACACGTTCGCCAACAACATCAACACCGTCGACGGCGGGACGCACCT
>Ga0066709_100005317_pt1 | contig 10562 bp, 9 predicted proteins | sample GraSoiAngelo_158_FD_79665 | JGI IMG/M metagenome (GOLD analysis project Ga0066709, IMG submission 79665) | Grasslands soil microbial communities from the Angelo Coastal Reserve, California, USA - 14_1009_16_30cm | ecosystem: Environmental > Terrestrial > Soil > Grasslands | place: USA... | reverse complement strand
TATCAATTTGGACGCGACGCAGCATGGCTGGCGACTGCCGCGTACTTGTACGCTCCGTATTTTCATATAGACATCTTTGTTCGGCACGCCTTGGCCGAATTCACGTCGTTTCCGTTCTACCCACTCGCTTTGTATGGCTTTAGCCGGCACAGCCGGGAACGTGATTTGCGTTTTCTCGCGGCCGGCGCAGCCGCGTGGTCTGCAGTCATCTTGAGCCATAGTCCGTCGGCGTTGTTGTTTTCTCCAGTCTTATTGACTTTCGTCAGTTTTCTCGCTTGGAAGAATCACTCCTTTCGCCTGTTCGGGCAGATGGCCGGTGGAATTCTGATTGGGATTGCATTGGCGGCGTTCATTTGGGCGCCGATGCTAGAAGAATCGAAATTTGTTTACATCGAACGTTCACAGCAAGGGAAAACCCATTATGTCGATCATTTCGTATTTCCTCAGCAGTTGTGGTCGGGAATTTTGGGTTAGGGACTATCGGTACCCGGACCGGACGATCAACTTTCGTTCTCACTGGGATTAGGACACGTGCCGCTGATCGCGGCTGCAGCCTGGCTCATTTACCGTGATAAGAAACGAACACTCGGAAGCTGGTGCATGTTCCTGTTATCGGGCTTGGTTGTCCTTGTGTTCATGATGATTCCGGCATCGCAATTTCTTTGGGATCATCTGCCGCTCTTGCAACAGGTTCAATTTCCCTGGCGGATACTTGGTGATATTTGCCTTCTCAGCGCACTGATGGCGGGTCTTTACGGCGCCTCGTTAAAAGACCGTCATTATTCGGGGCTGTGGTTTTGGGCTGGAATAGCCTTCCTGATTGTTCCGAATCTCTCACATATTGGGCCTCAGGAATACTATTCGGTCGTCTCTTCCGAATGGACGCCGGCGGCGATGGCACAACGCGGTGTGGAAACAACCGTAATGGCGGAATTCGAGCCGCGCTGGGTCAAGGAAAGAATGGAATATACGCCGGATAAGGCTCGGATTGTATCCGGACAGGGGACTGTGTCCGCTGTCGAGCGATTTCCGACGGCATGGAAGCTGGAAACCAGTTTGGACAGGGATGCCCTCGTTGAAGCCGCATTGCTGTACTTCCCGGGATGGACCGTTTCTGTCGACGGTATGGAGACACAGGTCGAGATAGCGGATAGCGGCCGCATGCGATTTCGTGTGCCAGCTGGCAGGCACCTCGTCGCGATCGACTTCAAACGCACCAGAGTTCGCTTCGTGACTGAGGTGTTAAGCCTGCTGACCTTTGTTGCGCTCATCGCCGGTCTTCTCTTAACGTGACCTATGGCAGCGCTCATTCATTTATTTGAGGCTGCCGCTATCGCGCCGGCGCTTCGCGGAGCGCCTTACAGTTGACCAGTTATCTCTTCTCGAGCCAGTTACCTTTCAGAGCTAATTCTTGAATCGTCTTAGTCAGGTTCTGCTCGACTCTTTCCAGCTTGACATAGATGCGATAGACGACGAAGAGGAGAAAAACCAGGCCCATTCCAAACACGGTACCGAGACCGGCCTGCCCGGAGCCGGAATATGCAAGGATGAAATCGACAATGGTAGGGAAGAGCGCGACGATGACAACAGCCGCCCATGTGAGCGTCCACAGCAGGAACATTTGTAGCGATTCTGTTCTGGCACGAAAATCGACGTAGCTTTTGGAGATCGCAATAGCAGCCAAGACCAGCGAAAAAATCTTAACAAAGATCGGAAACATTTCAGACGCGCCTCACTAAGCGCATGAGCATTCCAAGTATCAGATTTACGCCATTGAGAAAATGCTGTCCTTTCCGCTGCGAGTAACGGCTGTAAACGGCTTTGACTGGAAGCGATTTGTAACGCAAACCATTTCGGTGTATTTCCCCGATGAACTCGGAGCAGATCTCGTAGCCACTGGCGTTCAGCTTCATCCGGCCGAGGGCCTCCCGCGAAACGGCTTTGAAACCGGACTGCGAATCGGATACAACCTTTCCATAGACTGCGAAAGTAATAGCATTGAGAAGCAAATTCGCCCCAAAACGGCTTAAAGGCATGCCATGCGGGGCAAGAATGCGGCTGCCGATCACCGCATCGAACGGCCCCTCCACCAGGCACCGTACCAACGAAGAAATTTCGCCGGGATCATGTTGGCCATCGGCATCCATGGTGACGATGATATCCGCCCGCAGTTCTTCTGCGGCACGGCAGCCGGTGATGGTAGCCGCGCCGACCCCAAGATTCGTGAGATGCCGGACGACGAGCGCGCCGCTGTCCCGTGCGGCATCACCGGTGCCGTCGTCCGATCCGTCGTCAACCACGATTGGTATGACAGCCATCCCGTCGATTGTAGACGGTATATGAGATATCACACCGGAAATGACGCTCGCTTCATTATGCGCGGGCATGATGACTGCTACGGTCCGTTCAACTGGTTGAGTTGGTCTGCTCATTGCAATCTAGCGTTTAAACTTTTCCCCCCAAACTCCGCAATCCACGACACCATTGTCTCCGCAATACGCCTCCACTCGTAATTTGCTCTAGTGACTTCAACTCCTCTCACGCCGAGATCTTCGCGGCGCTCGGATTGGTCGAGGAGGTCGCCTATACAATCGACGAACCTAGCCAGGGAACAGTACACGATTCCATGCTCTTCTCCCGACAAGAACGGAACCGTGCCGGGAAGTTTTGTGGCAACGACAGGCCTGCCACACGCGAGATACTGAAACAACTTTGTCGGCAAAATGTTTCGCGTGATGCCGTTCAACTCGAACGGATTAATGCAAACATCACTGGATCGAATGAAGTCCGCTAATGCCGAATACGGTTGTAAGCCGCCAAAGATGATATGGCTCGCAATTCCGATTTTCATAGACAATTCCTTCAACCGGTCTTCGTCTTCACCGCAGCCGATAATCAGAAGTCTGGCGCCGGGATGTCCGGAAAGGAGGCTCGGAAATTCCGCAATGACTCGATCCAGACCACTAAATTTGTAAATTGTCCCCATGAACAAAAGGACTGGATCTTGGGCTCCGATCCCCCACTTCTGAAGCAACTGGATATTCCGTGGACCTGGGCTGAACATCCTGGTATCCACGCCGGAAGGGAGTACGCGAATTCGCGATTCAGGAACACCATACGAAAGAATGTGTTGCTTGAGATGCAGCGTCACGGGGAAAACCGCGTCCACTTTGCGGTAGATATGCCGTTCCAGAATTCTCGTGGCAGCCGCAAGACTTCGCCATGGCACCAGCTCATGGAGAACATCAATGGATCGAAAAACGATCGGAACGTTGAATTTTCGCGCCGACAGCAAAGTCTGAATACCCACAGTGGGCCAGCCGTACAGAATAACGGCATCGACTGGATGATTGCGAAGAAATCGATATGCTTCCAAACCATCGGTAGCTGCGCCCGAAATTCGCGACAGGGCCGGCAACCGGATCATTCCCGGACGCCGGACGGTCACCGACGCTTCCGGATAAGCGCGATGAATATTCTCGCGGATTCGGGTTCTCAGACCATAGTCTTTGCCTGTACTTCCATTTGAAAAAACGTTCCAACTGTCGTCATAGTCGATGATGGTGATGTTGTGTCCGAGCGTAGACAGGATCTCCGGTAAAATCTGGAACTCGTAAATGATCTTTTCAAGGTAATTGACCTCGTGCACGATGAGGAAATTCATTACCGGGACCGGTTGAGAATCAGTCCTGCTGCCGTATTTCGAATACTCTCCGCGTAAACGGATTTCATCCACTCTATAGTCCGGGGAACACCTTCCTCTAGAACGATACGTGGATTGTGGCCGAATGCACGCCGCGCTTTGTCGATGTCGGGTTTCTTATTGAGAACGTTGTGCTTGTCTTCGGGGAGGTAGTTCACAAGCGAATCGTCCAGATTGATGTGACGCAAGATCAGATCGCTAAGCTCTTTGACACTTCTAAATTCCTCTCCACCGATGTTGTACACCTCGCCCGGAATGAAGTTGTCCGGCACGCGGGCCAGTGTCGGAATGAAGTCATCGATGTACATAAACACACGGTGGTATCCGAGATAAACGTCGTAGGGTATGCGATGAAGCGCCCGATAGCTAAACAGACACACGACGCTGCGATAGTTGTGGTAAAACTCACCCGGTCCATACGCGTTGAAAAATCTCAGGCGGACTATCGGATTCCCAAACCGCCTCTCGAAATTCATGATCTGAATTTCGTTTACCCATTTCGTCACAGCGTAGTCGTTGTGTTGAATAATGGAGTGGTTCAAGGGAATGTCTTCCGACAAAACATGTTGATGCTTGTCGCCGTAGATCTCAGAAGATGAGGCGAAAATCAGTTTGAATTTCCTTCGCTTTTGGATCTCGAGAATGTTCCTCGTGCCAATGACATTCGTTGTCCACAGGGTGTCGTAGTATTCTTCGCCGTTGATGCGGCCGAACTCTGCGGCGAGGTGATAAACAAACTCGTAGTCGTGCTCGAATGCGCGTTCCAATTGTCTGAAATTGGCGACGTCTGCCCGATAATATTTCTCCTCCGCCTGATGCTGCAGGTCCAAGCCCCAGACATGATGGCCTCTTTTTTCGAGCTCTCGTTTGAGCGGCCGTCCCAGCGTACCCATGACTCCAGTGATCAATATCTTTGCCATCAGTTTTGCCTTACCTGCTGCCAAAGTGCCGCTGCCTGGGGATTGTCCGGCGAAACCGCCAATACGGTCGACAAGTGTCGGCGCGCGAGTTCTCTGTTACCCTGGGCCAGGTAGATCGAGGCCAAATTCAAATTCGAGCTGAGATGTTTGGAATCAAGACGAAGGACCTCGTTAAACGAGTCGACGGCCTTGGCATATTCTTTCCGGTGCATGTAAATGAGTCCGAGATTGTGGTGTGCCTCGATGAAAATCGGGTCCACACGTATTGCTTTTATATATTTGTCGATTGCACGGTCGTTCTGGTCCAGAACACTCAGCGCGTACCCGTGGTTAAAAAACGCAATCCGCACATCGCCTCTCAGTTTCTCCGCCTCCTCAAAATAAGCATCCGCTCTCTGATAGTTCCCATTATTGAAGGCGACCTTCCCGATGGAATAGAACGCAGAAAACAATTCCAACTTTTCTTGAGGTTTAAGTTCCTTGATGTCGACCGTCTGCTGCCTCTTCAGCCGCTCTGTAGCGATTGATTCGATCTCATGGCCTCTGCCCATATAGGACATGGCATTGATGTAGGAATCGAGAGCTGGCCACAAGTCCGGCTCAATTTCCACTGCCTTTGAAAACGCTTCGGCGGCGGGTCTCAAGATTTGCTCCCTCCTGGAAGCAAATTCCTCGGCCGGCATTTGATTCCGGCGGTTCTGAAGATCCGTCCAAACGTAGAGATAGGCCACTCCCAGATTGTTATAAGTCATCGCCAACGACTCGCCTTTGAATGATTGCGTGGTTTTTTGGAAGAGATCGATCGCCTTCTCGTACTGCCCAGCCTTAAGGAGCAGGTTCCCTAGTGTGTCGGAAAGTTCGGCAGTTTTATCCGGTAATTTATCGAATGCGTCCCGAACAACAGCTATCGCCTGGTCGTACTCACCGCGCTTGTAATGAGCCCATGCCAGTTGGTTATACGGCCGCTCCTTGTGCGGGGACTTAGCAACGACATCGGCAAACAACCGAACTTCATCGCACCACAGTTCGTTGCGCAGCACCGTCCCAATAAGTAGCAAAAATAGGATGATCGAAGAGCAGACCCAGATTCCCCTCTCCCTCTGGGAGAGGGCAGGGTGAGGGTTCCAGGATTCGGCGAAACTTGGGAGCCTACGGACTTTTCTGCATATAAGGCTCACCAAGAGCGGAAACGACATAGCCACGCCCACCATCGGCAAATACAACCGGTGTTCGAATATGAGATCAACGATTGAAACCACACTTGAGGTGGGCGAAAGAGTTATAAAGAACCACAGAATGGAAAAAGCAAACACAGGAGCACTCCGGCGCAGCCGCCACCCAAGCAGCAAAAGGCTTGCTAGGAAAAGAATGGATGCGAGGACAGCCGGTTCCAACAGACTGAAGGAAGGCCTGAAGTCATAATCCAAATTCAGACCTGTAGGCAAAAAGATCAATCGAACATACCGGACCAAAACGTGGGTCTGCGTTAAAAAGTAGTGCCAGGATCCCAAAGTCCCAGTTGCAGCGCTGCCCACAGTGCCTTTCAGGCCGGTTGTCAAAAGATAGAAGATGGCAGCTGACGCACCGATAAGGTAGGTCAAATAAAACCGCCACCTCGAAAGGACAGTCCGCAACTCGGCTTTAGAAAGAAACAAGAAATCGTACAGAAGTATTGCCGCCGGCAATGTGACAACGGTTTCCTTGGATCCTAAGCCAAAGAAATACGGTATTCCGACCGCCAAACTGCAACAAAAGCCGGCACGATATCCCGGCCAGAACACGAAAATAAGGAAACCGGTTAGGTAAAAGCAAGTGGATAGTAATTCCGACCGGCTCGATATATATGTGACGGATTCCGTCTGCACGGGATGAACCAGGAAAAACGCCGCCGCTAGCGCCGCATAAATTCGCGAATTCGATTTACTCTCTTCCTCCCGGGGAAAGCGTGAGGGTCTCAGCCCTTGAAAGATCCTTTCGGCAATCACGAAGATCAGCAACCCATTCAGGAAATGCAAAATGAAATTGACGACGTGATAGCTCCAGACCTCTTGCCCCGACCACAGGTAATTCAGCGTAAATGTTTTATAAAGGACGGATCGCGGAGAGATGAAATTCCACCCCAATTCGCCAAAGCGAACCGTCGTGCTCATTTGAATCGTCACCAGATCATCAAAGACCAAGGGCACGCGGAACGAATTCCAGTAGGCTGCAAGCGTTACGGCAAACAATCCAGCGCTCGCCAACCATAGCCTCGGCAACCCCAAAGTTTTCGGTGGCTTCTTGTCCTCCTTCTTACTCATAGTCCGATTCTCTTTCGGAAGAGAAAAACAAGATTATTAAACCCGTCGCGCCAGGGCATCAGTTTCTTCTCGCCGACCCGCTGAGAGTAGTTGACGAAAATCTCGCGGAAACCAATATTCCTGTTCTTTATCGCCTCGATTTTAATTTCCTCGCTGAAAGCCATCCCTTGGCTCGTCAATTTCATCTTGGCGAGCGCGTCTCGACGAAAGACCCACATGCCGGACTGGGAATCATGGATCCAGCGCAGGAACAACACCGACATGACGATCGAAAGAATTCGATTCCCGATCCGATGTTTCAGAGTCATAGCCGCATCGTTCAGCATTGGAAATCGCGAAGCGGATAAAAATCCGACGCCAGAATGGATGAATGCCTCCAATAAATAGCTAAGAGCATCGACCGGATACGAATGGTCTCCATCTAGAGTGACTATAATATCTCCGGTGGCACGTGAAAATCCGCCTTGATACGCCCTTCCGTAGCCCCGGTGCAACTCGGAGATGACCTGCGCTCCCATTTTGCGAGCAATTACCGCTGTGTGATCGGTCGAACCGTTATCAACGACGAGAACTTCGTCTACAAACGGAGGCACTTCCTGAAGCACCTTCCGGATGCCCACCTCCTCGTTAAGACACGGTATGACAACGGTGATCCGAAGATCTTTGTACATCCCTGATCGATGTTATGAGCACTCAGTGCCGAACATTTCGGAACGGGTAGGTGTAACTATTTCGCCCCTCTATAGGCATTTCGAGTTGAAGAGATAACCGATCGGGGAGTGAAGCAAAACGCAATTTAAAAACGACTTCCACTTCTTCATGAGGCGGCAGAACCTTCGGTTGCTTCACAATATCTAATTTGGCATCTACCGAAATATAAGCGACTGCAGCTTCTTGATCCGTGTTGTTTCGGATAAAAACAGAAAATTCGCGTCCGGGTTCTAGCGGAAAGTTAGTTGGAATTTGACGAAATGCCACGGGAACAAAAACGCTGCCGTTCACGACGAGCCTGCGCTCTACAACTACATTCGCATATCTTAACTTCAGAGGAAGCGGAAGCGTAAAAGGACCGTCCCAATTGTCCGCTCCCACCAATAACAGAAAGCTTTTTGAATCGGAAGTGATCGGTTCCGGCATAGATCCCAAAGCAACGAGCGGATTCGGCAAGTCGAGCTCCAATGAGAGAGGTTGTTTTCCAGTATATCTAATGGGAACCTCAACACTGAAGTGTTGACCCGGATTCAAAGTTCCAAGATCTATGTTATCGCGCAGTATTTGATAATTCCTGTCGATTTCGTCCTGAGCTGTTTGAGCATCGAGCGGACTTTCGCTACGACCACTGGGGAAAATGGCTTGCGCTGATTCGACGTCCAAGTACCAATTGTCGCCTTTCCAAATCCATTTGTCCGCAATCGTCCACGTTAAGGAACCCGCGGCGCTCTCTTTTGAAAAAACCTCCGCGCTGACTCGGACGACCGCCTGATTGGCAGTCGTTGTCAAGTCGAGACCCACCAACTTTGCTTTTAAGATGGGCATCGGACTTCCGGATAAGAACAATTCCCTTTTTTCGGGTAGAACGAAGTCGAGAGCGCGCAAGCGTTGATTAGATGTAATAGCAGCGTAAAACTTCTGAGCTCTATCGATCAACTTATTGGTATCGCGTGGTAAATGGAGATCTTGAGCGGAACTGAATACCGTTGCTGACAAAAATAAAGCGAGTAACCGGCAGGAAATTCGTTTCATACGCCCATGGAAACACTGAATGTGTCGAAGTTTCAGCTAAAAAATTGGGGGGCTTTTGGAGCCCCCCAATTCTGATCGCAGGCTAGTTGCTAGTTCTCTAACGCTTCAGCTCCGGAGCCTGGAGCGTCGCGACTCGACGTCGCTGGCGGCGGCAAGACAAGCACGTTCGTCGCCAACGAATACGACTTAAAATCTGTAACTGTCGCAGTGCCATGAGCATCTAAGAAATTCGCCCGGATAAATATATATCCGCTGAAGCTCCCGGTCTGCCCTGCGGCGGTTATCAACTGACTCAGGAGAACCGTCCAGGTCGCCCCTGCTGCGAGGGTACCGTCAGATGATAATCCCGCGCCAGGCTTGACCGTAGAACTGGTGGTCACCGACCACGGTGGTCCGGCTCCTCCAGTTAACGTCGTCGGGAAAGCATCGATCGTGATCGTGCCACTAGATTTGGTTGCACCACCAGCGCCAACACCGAACGGGTCGGCGGTAGTGTTGGCAACGGCTATACCTGTATCGAACGCTCCTGCCACGTAAGCAAAGGATACTAGCATTGTCGTGTTGGCAGCTACGATGTTCACTACCGTAACCGGGCCGATATCCGCTTCCACAAACGTCGGATAGCCTTGATCTTCTCTTGGTAACCCGACACTGCCCACTCCATCGCCGATAGGGACCAAAGTTGCCGTGACGGTAATGACGCCAGGAGTCGTGACGGCTGCCGTATTGCTCACGTTGCTTTGTGGAATATTTATGTCAAGTTCCACGGACTCCGTGCTTGTAGTGGAAGTTTTAGCAAAATACAGCTCCGTCGTGGTAGCAGAGGCAGTTATTGTGGTGTTGCTCAGTACTGGAGCCAACGGAGCTGCCGTATTAGCGGCACCGGTACCTATTTGGGTGCCAAGGCTCAGCGTCACGCCTGCAGGCACATTATTGAATGTCAGGCGGATTCTTGTGCCGTTCTTAACCGGTGTCGTGTTGTTGCCCGCCTGGCACGGCGTGCCCGATGCACATGTCCCGGCACCGCCGGCGCCGTTCGACCTCCACGCTGATGCGAATCCCTCCGTGATCAAAAGGGTTGCTAGCGTGCCGGAGACGTTACGGTTGGTGAAGATCGTCGCAGACTTGGCGCTGGAATTTGAACTACCCGAGACCGTGCCGATCGCAACACTGCCAATGCCGGCACCCAGATTGTTGATCACTGTGGCGCTCGTCGTGGTCAGAAGGTAGTTATTGGCGCTGGTATTCAAGCTCGCTGAAATCGTTTGCGCGCCAGTCTTGCCGTTCGCGTCAATGCGGACTCCCACGATCCTAAAAGAACCGGAATTGGTGTTTGTGGCAGGTACGGCACAGTCTCCCGCAGCGCAGGCCGATGACGGCAGATCCATTTCAATCCTGGACGACGCCGTGTTGAGCCGGAGCGCGGTGACGCCGGCAAATACGCCGGTGGCCCCTTCTATCCTCAGAGGGTCGCCCGCTGGTCGCCCGGCCGTTCCACCTTCATCAGGAGATCTGAACGGGCATGGGATGAAGGCACCATCACCATCCACGCAGTTGTTCGGGTTGCCTGCGGTGGCGGCGGGTTGAGAGGTGATCGGCCCGGGATAAACGATCCTCAGTCTCGTCGTCGTGAGGGGAGAATTGGCGAGAACTGAGCCGGTAACGAGCAGGCCAGCGCCGACGGTACCCGGGGTGGCTGTCTGTGCATTCCGGTTCGTCTGAACTTCACCGGACGAGATGTCGGGAAACAGTGAGATTGAGACTTGGGCAAAGGAACTCGGCGCCATTGCGAAGAGCACTAGAATGGTCACCAACCCAATCCATCGTGACTTTAACGTCATTTCTTCTCCTTTCGAAGTCGTGGCAACTCAATAAACTTAACCAACGAGCCGTGGT
>Ga0066709_100005316_pt1 | contig 10563 bp, 8 predicted proteins | sample GraSoiAngelo_158_FD_79665 | JGI IMG/M metagenome (GOLD analysis project Ga0066709, IMG submission 79665) | Grasslands soil microbial communities from the Angelo Coastal Reserve, California, USA - 14_1009_16_30cm | ecosystem: Environmental > Terrestrial > Soil > Grasslands | place: USA... | reverse complement strand
GCCATCGCCAACCAGCTGAAACGATTGTCTCCGGGCACCAGTGCCAGATCGAAGCCGCGCTCGAGCCACAGTTTGGAAGACTGCGGAGCGCGAACATTCCAGCCGATAGCGCGCACCCCGTACGGACGCTTTGCATACAGCGATGCATAGGCTTCCGGCAGCCCCATGACGATATCGGCGGCGGGATGCTGCTCGCGCAGCTTCGCGAGCAGCGCTGTCAGCATCAGCGTGTCGCCGAGCAGCAAGTGATGAACGACGAGAATTCTTTGTGGCAGCCGTGCTTTGCGCCGGCGAGCCACGATGCGATGACGCAGTGCCCGCGCCACCACTCGCGCACGTCCGGCAAAGCGCGTCGAATCAGCTTGTGCGCGAGCGTTCATCGGTGGCCGCGCGAAAGACGCTTTCCATGCGGTCGAGCATGGCGGCGAGACTGAACTTGGCGCATGCGTGCGCGCGAGCGGCCTCGACCAGTCGCGTGCCGAGCTGGGCATCCGCCAGCAGACGGTCAATTGCGGCGGCGAGTGCAATCGGATTCTCCCGCGCAGCCACCAGCGCGGTGTGATCATCGATGGCGACTTCGCCGATCGCGCCGGCGTCGGTCGTTACGCAAGGCACGCCGATCAACATCGCCTGTACGAGCGCCTGCGGTACGCCTTCGTTGGCGTACGATGGAAGCGCGAAGACGTCCAGCGCGCCGAGCCACGGCGCAACATCGTCCTGGTTGCCGACGAGGCGAACGCGCTCGCTCAGGCGAAGATCGGCAATCTGCCGCTGCAGCGCTTCTCGCTGCGGGCCCTCGCCGACGATGATCAGCTGCGCGTCACGGTGGTTGAGAAGCGGCATCGCGTCTACGAGAAAACGATGGCCTTTCCAGCTGCGAAGCGTGGCGACGATTCCCGCCAGCGGAATTCCCGCGGGCAGCTTGAGCGCCTCGCGGGAAGCGCACTTCGAGCGTGGCGCAAAGCGTCCCGGGTCGATGCCGGTCGGAATCGAGCTTACCCGCGAGGGGTCGATTCCCAGCTCCTGTATGAGCTGATGGCGGATTGCTTCGCCGGTGGTGACGATCTGCGCCGTCGCGCTGGCATACAGCCATCGCGTCAATCGGTCGCGAGGAACTCTCGCGGAAATGTGCCGCGTTCGCACCATGGGTGGCGGCGCCTTGAGCGCGCGACAGGCGATCGCCGCAAGCCAGCTGTCGGTCGAGCTGTGAGTGTTGATCACGTCGAAGGCATGGCGCGAGAGCAGCCGCCGCAGAGCGAGCACGCCTGCGGGATGCTTGTGGCCGATCGGCAGCGCAGTCGCGGGCACGCCGAAACGCTCAGCTTCGGAGCAGATGCGCGACTCCCGCGGGCAGGCAAGCGCGACCCGGTGCCCACGACTGATCATTCCCGCGGCCTCAGTCAGGATGCGAATCTCCTGGCCACCCCAGCCCAGCGATGCTTCGGTGTGAAGAATGCGCAATGGTCAGGCCGCGACGGCGGCCGCAAACTGGATGTGATGCAGCTTCGCATACAGACCGTTTCGCGCCAGCAGCTCTTGATGGGTGCCTTGTTCGACCACGCGACCGGCGTCGAGAACGACGATGCGATCAACGCGTTCGATCGTCGACAAACGATGAGCGATGACGATGGTGGTGCGTCCCCGCATCAGCGCCTCCATTGCGGCCTGCACATGACGCTCCGACTCCGAGTCGAGCGCCGAGGTCGCTTCGTCGAGGACCAGTATCGGTGCGTCCTTCAATATCGCTCGGGCAATTGCCAGGCGCTGTCGTTGCCCGCCGGAGAGACGGACGCCGTTCTCACCAACGATCGTGTCAAATCCCTGGGGGAGTGCGCGAATGAAGTCGAGTGCGTGCGCGGCGGAGGCCGCCTGCTCGATGGCGTCGCTGCGAACCTTCGACATCGCTCCGTAGGCGATGTTGGCCGCCACGGTGTCATCGAACAGGATGATCTCCTGACTGACCAGCGCGATGTGACTGCGCAGGTTGGCGAGCGTTAGCGCATCGATGTCGTGCCGGTCGAGGAGGATGCGGCCGGATGCGGGCTCGTAGAACCGCGGGATCAGGTTGACCAGCGTCGTCTTGCCGCTGCCTGAGGGGCCAACCAGCGCGACGCTTTCGCCCGGAGCGAACTTCAGCGTGATACCGGCGAGCGCGTCGCTCTCCGCTCCTGCGTAGCGTGCGTAGACATTCTCGAACTCGAGCTCGCCGCGCACGCTTGGCAATTCGAGCAGCCCACGTTCCTCTTCCGGCTTTTCATCGAGAAGTCCGAAGATGCTCTCGGCAGCCGCGAGCCCGCGTTGAATGTTGGCGTTGACGCCCGAAAGCGAACGCAACCGGTCGAGCAGCGTCAGGAGCGCGATGACATAGGCCGCAAACGGGCCGGCATCGAAGCCCCCTGTCTCGCTTTGCTTGAGCATGATGTAGACGATCACGCCGACGGCGCAGGCCGCGACAAATTGCATGATCGGCGAGCTTGCCGCGCTTGCCGAGGACTGCTTGCTCATCGATTGCCGCAATCGATTTGCCCAGGCAACCGCTCGCCGACGCTCGTAATCCTGGCCGCCGAAGATCTTGACCACGCGCTGCCCGCCGACGATTTCCTCGAGCGCCTGGGTAATCGATCCGGTGCGCTGCTGGACATCACGCGCGACACGCCGCAGCCGTCGGCTGAAGTAGCGCGTCACCGCAGCGACCAGCGGCAGCACCACGATCGCGATGAGCGTCAACTGCCAGTTGAGCCAGAACAGGAAGGCGATGCTACCGGCGATGGTGAGCGCGCTCCGCACCGCGGTGGTGATTGCCGAGGAAGTTGCCGCCGCCAGCTGGTACGCGTCGAAGGTGAACTTGGATATCAGCCGACCCGACGATTGCGCGTCGTAATAGGGGGTGGGCAGCATGAGCAGGTGGTCGATCATGCGCTTGCGCAGATCGAATACGACGCGATGACCGGTCCAGGCCATGCCGTATTCCGACATGAAGGAGCCGATGCCACGCAGCAGGAACACCGCAACGACGGCGAGCGGCAGTTCAAGCGTTGTTTCCGGCTCGGGATGCTGCAGCTTCTGCACGATCGGCATGACCATGTAGGCCATCAGTACGTCGCCCGCCGCGACGATGATCATGCCGACGACGGCCAGCGCGAACGCCCACCAGTAGGGACGAACATAGGAAAGCAGCCGCCGGTAGAGGAGCACGCTGGGCGACACGGGGACAGGACGCGCGCGCCGGCGCTTTAAGCCGACGCAAGAACGAAGTGGCGGCGATTATAGCGCAGCCGCCTCTTTACACCGTCAGCAAGAAGGTCCTGTCACGCGTCGGCGGCTGGCGTCGATTCGCGGGCGCTCGCACCCCACTCGCTCCGCGAGCGGGACTTGGGCTCGCTGCTCACGACGCTGTGGCCGGCGCCGTCGGCTTGGCGGCATACGCGGCCGCGAGCAGGTCGCGGTAGAGCAGTGCCAGTTGCAGCGTCATCGCTTCCGGTGTAAGCGGCAGCACCGCCTCCCGGGCGCGCGCGCCCATCGCCGCGCGGAGGTCCGCGTCATCGGCAAGCGTGCTCATGTGGCGAGCCAGCGCCTCGAGATCGCGGGCAGGGCAGATCAAGCCGGCTTGGTGTTCGGTCAGCAGCTCTGCGGCGCCGCATTTGGTGCTGGTCACGACGGGGAGGCCGCACGCCATCGCTTCCAGTGCCGCATTGGGGCATGGATCGTAGAGCGTAGGCAGCACGAACACGTCGGCGGCGCCGAAGAAAGGCTTAGCATCCTGCCGCGGTCCGAGCAGTGCAACGCGTTCGAGAACGCCCAGCTGTCGGGCAAGCCGCCGATACGCACCGAATGCCTTGTCGCGACCCACGACGATGAGAAACGTGTTCTGACGCAGGCGCGAAAGTGCATGCAGCGCGGTTGCTACGCCTTTGCGTGCGTAACCGGATCCCACCAGGAGAAACACGGTCGCGCCGTCCGGCACGAGCAACGCCTGGCGGACGGCAGCGCGATGCTGTCGAAGCGCGGGCGAGAACGCTTGACTGTCGACGGCGTTATAAACTACGGGAAGTTTCTCCAGAGGGAGTCCGAAGCGCTCGTGGATCTCCTGGCGCACCATCTTGGAGTTGCAAATCACTGCGCGCAGCAGCGGACTGGCGAAGAGGCGCCGCTCGACACCGAGCACGTAACGGTGGTAGGGGCTCGATTCGGTGAGCCAACGTCGCAGGGCGCTTGCGGTGCGCAGCCGCTCGTCGAGGAACGCGCGGTGCACTCCGTCGCCGGCACGGTAGACATCGCAGCACAATAATCGCTCGTGCGATTGCACGAGTTCCGGCGGCTTGGCCTTCACGGCGCGGCACACCTCTCGGGCGAAGCTCCAGTCTCGCCACAGTCGGCCGATATAAAACGGGTTGCAGATCACCGGTTCGATGAGCTGCAACCGCGTCTGCGGCCATTGCCGCGTATAAAGCGATATCGCGATGCCGCGTTCGAGCAAGGCCTCGAGCGCGCCTTCCACAAAACGCTCGGCGCCGCCAAACGGGGTGTAGCGCTGACGGATGATCGCGAGCCGCATCACTGCCGGTTATGCGCGTCAGCGTCGACCGGCGGTTTCGGCGAGCAGGTCCACGAGCGCGGCATACACGCGATCCACAGGCAATTCGGTCAGGCATTCCGAGACTTTGCCTCCGCCACAACCATCGTTGCCGCAGGGCCGGCACGGATGAACGAGCGACGCGACGACGCGATGTTCGACGCCCCAAGGTCTCCACTCGACTTCGCCGCTGGGGCCGAACATGGCGACCACCGGCGTTCCCATCGCCGCGGCAATATGCATCGGCGCGGAATCGACGCCGACAAACGCCTGCGCCTGACCGGTGAGCGCGGCAAGCTCACGCAGGGTCAGCACACCGCAGAGATCGACCAGTGAGCGGCGAGTCAGCTGGGCGCTTGCCGACAAGATTGCATCGACCAGTGCGCGCTCACGTGCATCCGGAGCCGCGGTCAGCACGACCTGCGTGCCGTCGGCGACGATTCGATCGAGCAATGCGGCGTACTGCGGCGGCGAAGCGCATTTGAACAGCCATCGTGAACCGGGGTGCACCTGGATGAAAGCGCGCGGTTTGAGACTGTGTTCGGCGAGCAGAGCGCTCACTCGCGCTGCATCAGACGCGCTCGGCCGAAGCACCAGGCGCTTTTCTTGTGGAAACGGCTGCAGGCCGATGCGGCGCAAGGCGTCGAGATTGCATTCGACGGTGTGACGCGGCGTCGTGCGAGGCAGGCGGTAGTGATGGGTGAAACTGGTGCGCCACAGGCGATGCGCATCTTCTAAGTGTCTGCCCACCGCGTAACGCGGCCGAAGCATGCGCGCCAGCAGCGCGCCACGCGGATGTTCGGTCAGATGGACGATCAGGTCGTAGCGTCGCGCACGAAGTGCTGCCAGGAGTGCGCGTTCGGCACTCGCCTGGCGGATCAATCCCTGGCGCTTCCACTCCCGGTCGATGCAATGAATCTCGCAGATCGCAGGATGGCCTTCCAACATGGGCGCAGTTTCGCGATAGACCAGCGCATCGATCTCCGCTGCTGGAATCGCGCGCTTAAGCACCGTGAAGACGGGCGAGGCGAGCAGGACGTCACCATGATGCCGAAGCTTGGTGACCAGCGCGCGGCTGACACGAGCCGTGTCGATCGGGTCCGGCAGCGAGCTCAGCATGCGCGGACGATAGCAAAATGCCTTATCTCGTACAAACGACACGGATGACAGCCAGTCAGGGCTTACTTTTAACAAGAGCGGCGCTGATATTGTGTCTTGATGCGTTCGGGTACAATCCTCCGAAGCCAATGACCCGCGTCCATTCAACGTCCATCGAGGCCGGTTCTCCTGCACTCAAGGCGCAAATCCTGGCCGAGGCGCTGCCTTACATCCAGCGCTTTCATGACAAAGCTATCGTCATCAAGTATGGCGGCAACGCCATGACCGAGACCCATCTCAAGGCCGGCTTTGCCCGCGATGTCGTGATGCTCAAATTGGTGGGAATGAATCCGGTGATTGTGCACGGGGGCGGACCACAGATCGGAGACTTGCTCAAGACGATGGGCATCCCCAGCGAATTCAAGCAGGGGATGCGCGTCACCGACGAAAAAGTGATGAATGTCGTCGAGATGGTATTGGGCGAGCTCAATCAGGAAATCGTCGGATTGATCAATCAGCACGGTGGTCGCGCGGTGGGACTGACCGGCCAGGATGGTGCCTTCATTCATGCTCGCAAGCTTCTGCTCAAGAGCGAAGATGATCAGGGTGAGCTCATCGACATCGGTTTGGTCGGCGAGATCGAGAAGATCGATGCCGAGTTGATCAACCTGCTCGATTCGCGTGATTTCATTCCGGTGATTGCGCCGATCGGCGTCAGTGATCACGGCGAAGCCTATAACATCAACGCCGACCTCGTGGCTGGCAAGCTCGCCGAGACGCTCAACGCAGAAAAGCTGGTTTTAATGACCAATACTGCCGGCGTGCTAGACCGCAACGGACGGCTCTTGACAGGGCTCACCGCTACCGAGATCGAGGGACTGTTCGCCGACGGGACTATTCACGGCGGAATGCTGCCCAAGATCGGCTCGGCACTCGAGGCCGTGAAAAACGGGGTCAGGAGCTCGCATATCATCGATGGCCGGGTCGAGCATGCTCTGCTCCTGGAGGTGCTCACCAACGAAGGCGTCGGAACGATGATCAAGGCGGGTTGACGTTCAGCTAACACGAAGACCCAGGGAGTGCGGCGATGGCGACCAAACCCGGAGAGCGCCGGCTGCAGATCCTGCAGACGCTCGCAGCGATGCTGGAGACTCCGCGCGGCGAGAAGATCACGACCGCTGCGCTGGCGGCGAGACTCGAAGTGTCGGAGGCGGCGCTGTATCGGCACTTCGCCAGCAAGGCCCAGATGTTCGAGGGCCTGATCGAGTTTATCGAGACCACATTGTTTTCGCTCGTGAATCGAATCACGACCGACACCACCGACGGCGTGGCACAGGCCACGCAGATCGTCGCGGTCCTGCTCGGTTTTGCCGAAAAGAATCCGGGAATGACCCGGGTTCTGATCGGCGACGCACTGGTCAACGAAGATGAGCGCCTGCAGACCCGCATGAACCAGCTCTATGATCGAATCGAAGCATCGTTGCGTCAGTCGCTCAAAATCGCACAAGCGGGAGGTTCGTGGCCCGGCGATGCGGTGGCGGACGCCAATGCGCTCCTCGCGTTCGTGGTCGGCCGCTGGATGCTCTTCGCCAAGAGCGGATTCAAACGCTTGCCGCAGGAAGCATGGGATGCGCAGCGAAAATATCTGTTCGCGTGATTGCCGCGCGGCGATTTTCGACCACGAGCACTCCTGACGCACTGCTGAACGACGCGAGGCGCGCCCTCGCCGGTGGGCGCAGCGCCGACGCAATCGCGCTCTTCGACCGAGCCGTCAGGCAAGCGCTCGACGTACGCCATGCCGAAGCGTTATTCGACATCGGCAATCTGTTCGCAAGCGGTGGAATGGCGCCGACGGCGATCGCGGCGTTCGAGCGCGCGCTCGAGTTGGTCCCGGGGCATGCGGGATTGCTGATCAATCTCGGTGTGCAACTCGATTGCGTGGGTGAAAGGGACCGAGCCGAGCGCTGCTATCGCGAGGTGCTGAGCCGGCGACCCAATGACATCGCCGCGCTGGCGAACCTGGCGCAACTGCTGTTCACGCAAGAGAAGTTTGCCGATGCTCTGGCCGTTTACGATCGGCTGGTGGCGGCAGCGCCGCATGCACCCGCGGAGATCTGGAACAATCGCGGCGTGTGTCAGCGGCGCCTTCGCGACGCCGGCGCCCAAGCAAGCTTCCGCCACGCTCTTTCGCTTGCTCCGGATTCACCGCAGATTCTCGCTAATCTGGGCTTTCTGCTGTGCGAGCAGCGCCGCTTTGAAGATGCACGACCGCTGCTTGAGCGAGCTCATGCGCTCGATCCGTCCAGGCTCCAGATCACGGCCCAATTGCTCGACCTTGATCTGCAGCTCGCCGACTGGAGCGATTTCGAGCGCAAGCGCTCGATGATCATGGCGGGGATGCAAGACATCGACGAGGGGCGGCGGCAAACCGTGCCACCGTTTGCTTTTCTTTGCATTTGCGACGATCCCGCTTTGCAACTCCGAGCAGCAAGGAGCTTCGCCTGGCCGCAACTTGAAGCGGGCGCCTCACGGCGCCCGGCCGCGGATCTGCCACTGCGTCTCGGATTTGCGGCAATGGCATTCCACGATCATCCGGTGCCCAGGCTCGTCGTCGAACTTCTGGAGCGGCTCGACCGAACGAAGTTCGAAGTCTTCGCCTACGCGCTGGGTCCGGATACCGCGGATGCGCTGCGCATGCGCATTGCAACCGCGGTGAAGGCGCTAAAGGATCTCGCAACAGCTTCGAGCGCCGACGCGGTGAAGCAGATCCGCACTGATCAGATCGACATTCTTTTCGACCTGACAGGCCATACGGAACAGGCGCGCTCGGAGATCTACGCCGCGCGCGCGGCGCCGGTGCAGATCAACTTTGTAGGCTTTGCCGGGACGCTGGGTGCGCCGTATTACGACTACGTAATGACCGATGCGACCACGACGCCTGTCACGGAGCAGGTCAATTTCAGCGAAACGTTGTTGTTCGTCGATGGATGCTATCTACCGAGCGATGCCCAACGGACCCTGGCCGAGCCGAGCCCATCGAGGGCTGATTACGGTCTTCCGTCCCAAGCTTTCATCTTCGCCGCGCACTCGGCGCCCTACAAGATCATCCCGCCGATGTTTGATCTCTGGATGAGGCTCCTTCGGGAAGTCGACGGGAGCGTGCTGTGGTTGCGCCCCATGAGGCCGCAGGCTGAGGAGAACCTGAAGCGCGAAGCGATGAGCCGCGGGATCGGCCGGGAGCGACTGGTGTTTGCGCCACGGGAGCACGTCGAGCGCTACCTCGCGCGATTTGTGCTCGCCGATCTTTATCTAGACACCTATCCTTTCGGCTCGCATACCACGGTCAATGACGCGCTGTTCGCCGGGCTGCCGGTCCTCACGCTCGCCGGACGGAGCATGGCGGCGCGCGCGTCGGCTTCTCAGCTTACTGCCGCGGATTTGCCGGAATTGATCGCGACTTCGCACGATGAGTATGCGGCGATCGCGATTGCGCTCGCGCGCGATCGGCCACGACTTGCAAACCTGGCGTCGAAGCTGCGAAGGGGCCGACGCGCAAGCCCTCTTTTCGACATGAACGCATATGCGCGAGGCTTTCAAGATACGCTGCTCCGGATCTCTCATCCGGTGCGGCGTTAACGCCGATCGCCCGATCCGACAGCCACTGATGAAGCGTGAGAACGAGTGGCGGAATCCTGCGCTTCATCGCGATCTCGAGCCGCAGACCTGACACGCCGGATCCTTCAACACCCGCACTTCCCGCCATTGCATCGACAGCGCGTCGAGCATGAGCAAGCGCCCTGCCAGAGAGCGGCCGACGCCGGCGAGGAGCTTCAGTGCTTCCGCCGCCTGCGTGGCTCCGATGATTCCGACCAGCGGTGCGTACACGCCCATCACCGCACACCGCGTCTCCTCGATTTCGTCGCCTTCACCGAACAGACAGTGGTAGCACGGGCTCGCCACATCGCGAGCGTCGAACACGGAGACTTGAGCGTCGAAGCGGATGGCGGCACCGGAGACCAGCGGCTTGGTCGCGGCGACACTCGCCCGGTTGACGGCATGACGGGTCGCGAAATTGTCGGAGCAGTCAATGACAATATCGGCCGCTGCGGCGAGAGGTACCAGTTCGGCATCGCCAACCCGCGACGCGACGCTGATCACGCGGACGTCGGGATTGACGGCAGCTATTCTCGCGGCAGCGGCTTCGACCTTGGGGTGTCCGATCGCTGAGGTATCGAACAGAATCTGCCGCTGGAGGTTAGTCAGATCGACGTGATCGGCGTCGACCAGCGTCAGCGTCCCGACTCCTGCGGCGGCGAGAAACTGTGCCACCGGATTTCCAAGTCCGCCGACGCCGACAATGAGAGCGTGTGCGGAAGCGAAGCGCTGTTGCGCATCGAGCCCTAGCTCGGGCAACAGGATGTGCCTGCTGTAGCGGAGCAGTTGCTTGTCGTCCATGACCTTGCCGGGGCTTCGCGCGCACCACGCAAAAACGCCCGGGGGATGCCGGGCGTTCTGCTCAAGAATGAATCGATGTGACCTATTGCGGCTTGGCCTGCGCAGAGACTGCCTTTGACGTAGCGATCACCGGCAGACCCTTGAGCTGGTTCATCGCCTGCTTTAATTGAAAGTCGTCAGCCGATCCGAACTCCACTCGCGGCGGATTCGGGTCGACCGTCGCTTTCTGCAGCGACTTTTCGGCATCCTTTTCAGCCGCGGTCCTGGCCTTGAGCTTGGCTATAGCCTCTGCTTCCGCTGAAGCGACGACCTGGCCCTCGGCCAGATGGTGATCGAGATTGGCTTCACGCAGCCGGTTTGCCGAATCGCGCCCATCGTCGACGGCGACGTCAGGCTCGATGCCCTTGGCTTGGATGGAGCGCCCGTTGGGCGTGTAG
>Ga0066709_100005315_pt1 | contig 10563 bp, 9 predicted proteins | sample GraSoiAngelo_158_FD_79665 | JGI IMG/M metagenome (GOLD analysis project Ga0066709, IMG submission 79665) | Grasslands soil microbial communities from the Angelo Coastal Reserve, California, USA - 14_1009_16_30cm | ecosystem: Environmental > Terrestrial > Soil > Grasslands | place: USA... | reverse complement strand
GGCGAGAGCAGCAGCTCCAGGTCCTCGCGGGCCGAGGCGGCGTCGCGCACGTGGAGACGGATCTGCTCTTGGGCGGCGAGCTGGTCGCCGACCGCGATGAAGCCCCGATCCCGGTCGGCCCCGAGGAGGTTGCGAATCAGATAGTCCCCCCGCCCGCTCGCGCCGGCGCGCACCGGGCGCCCCACGTAGAGACCGCTCTTCAGGTGCTCGCGCTCCTTCCCGGCCAGCTCCCGCAGCACCTGCTCGGCGCGCTCGAGCGCCGGCTGCCCGTCCAGCTCGAGCACCACGTTGCCGTCCACCCGCGACACGGTGAGCGGCGGGCCCACCGGGCGGCATCCCTGGGAGACGACGACGTCAGCGCGCAGCTCGCCCTCGAGCGCCAGGGCGACTCCTCCCTCCCCCGCCACCCAGTCGTTGAGGATCAGCGCGTTGGAGCCGGGCCGGACGCCGGCGCTCGCGAGCCCACCCACGATCCGCACCTCCGGAGCGCCGCGATGGAAGGCCGTGAGAACGTCGTCGGTGTCGAGCGTGAACGGGTCCGCCAGCATCATCACGATCTCGGCCCCGATCGCGTGCGGGGCGCAGCGCTGGAACTCGACCGGATCCCGGGCGGCCTCCTCCCACATCTCGCGCGCCAGGATGAACGGATGGATCTCGACCTCGGGGAGCCGCGCCCCGATCAGGGTGAGCGCCGCGCCGGACTCGACCTCGTGGCCGCTCGTGATGACGCCGTTCGCGCTCGCCCCCACCAGGCATCCGGGCTCGAGGCGCCGCTTGAGGGTCTCGGCGATCTTGCCCGCCGCCCCGACGTGCGCGGCGCTGAAGAAGCAGGCGGCGAGATCGAGGGGCCCGCTGCCGAGCGCGGCCTCGAGCGCCGCGCAGGCCTCCGCCGCGGCGGTGCCGGCATCGGCGTTCGAGGAGAAGGCCGACGCCCAGCGCATCGCCTCCGGGCGCTCGACGGGCTCCCTCATCGCGACCTCAAACCCCGCGCAGGATCTCGCGCGCGATCACGAGGCGCTGGATCTCGCTGGTCCCCTCGCCGATCTCCATGAGCTTGGCGTCGCGATGCATGCGCTCCACCGGCAGGTCGCGCATGTAGCCGATCCCGCCGTGGACCTGGATCGCCTTGTCGGTGACCCAGTTCGCGGTCTCGCTCGCGAACAGCTTGGCCATCGCGGCCTCCTTGACGAACGGGAGCCCGGCATCCTTGAGCATCGAAGCGTGGTAGACGAGCAGCCGCGCCGCCTCGATCTTGGTCGCCATGTCGGCGAGCATGAACTGCACCGCCTGGAAGTTCGCGATCGGCTGATTGAACTGCTTGCGCTCCTTGGCGTATCGGAGGCTGTGCTCGTGGGCGCCGCGCGCGATGCCCAGGGCCATGGCGCCGATCGAGATCCGGCCTCCGGTGAGGGTGCGCATGAAGGACTGGAAACCCCCGCTCGGCTCTCCGATCATGTTCTCGGCGGGAACCAAGCAGTCCTCGAACACCACCTCCACGGTGTCCGAGCCGCGATGCCCCATCTTCTTCTCGCGCTTCCCGACCCGGAAGCCGGGGGTGGCGGTGTCGAGAATGAAGGCCGAGATCCCCTTGACGCCCTTGCTGGCGTCGGTGCGCGCCGTGAAGGTGATGTACTTCGCCACGCTCCCGTTGGTGATGTAGATCTTGCTGCCGTTCACGCGCCAGCCGCCATCGACGCTCTCGGCGCGCGTCTGGGTCCCGGCCGCGTCGGACCCCGCGTTGGGCTCGGTCAGTCCGAAGGCCCCGATCGCCTCGCCCCGGGCCATCGGCACCAGGAAGCGCAGCTTCTGCTCCTCGGTGCCGTTGGCGTAAATCGGACCGCAGCCGAGCGAGACGTGGGCGGCGAGCGTGATGCCGGTCGAGGCGCAGGCGCGAGAGATCTCCTCCACCGCGAGGGTGTAGGAGAGCGTGTCCAGCCCCGCGCCGCCGTACTTCTCGGGATAGGGCATGCCCATGAAACCGAGCTCGCCCATCTGCTTCACGGTGTCGGCGGGGAACTCTTCCTTCTCGTCGATCTCCTTGGCGCGCGGCGCGACCACCTCGTCGGCGAACCTTCGCGCCATCTCGCGCACCTGGAGGTGCTCTTCTTTGAGCAGCATCATGTTCGAGAGTTCCCCCATCAGGCAGAAATTGAGGCGCGTCGCTCGAGGCGCGAGCCACTCGTGGAATCGGCGCGGCGCGGAATACGCCCGAGGCGCCGCCGTCCTCGGCAATCTAGCGCACGCCCGAGAAGGGCGAAAACGGGTCGCGCTCCATTCGAGCCGGACGCGGCCACCGTGTTTTCCGCGACATCCGGGCTTCCGAAGCCGGCTCCGACTCCCCGGCACCGCGTCTCGCACGGAGCTCTCGGCCGCTTGCCCTTGGCCCTTCCACTTTGCACTCCGCGATACGTCCGCCACGCCCCGTGGCGCCGACGCGGGCAGCACCCCCGGCGGGACAGACCACCGTACGCGCGGTACTCGTTGCCCCGCCCCGCGTTGACAAACCCTTGAGCCATAGGTGTTTCAATGGCACGGGCCCTGCCTGCATCATAAGGACCGTGGCTGCCCCAGGGCGTGTTCCGCCGAAGCCGGGAGGCAGCCGCGCCACGACAGGAGGAGTAATGACGATGAAACGATATGCCCTGTGTGCTGCCGTCGGCCTGGCGCTGGCCGCCTCACCCGCGTGGTCCAACACCAACACCTACTTCGGATTCACGATCGGTGTCGGCAACGCGCCGCCGCCTCCGGTGGTCGTGTACCGCGAGCGGCCGCATGTCTATCTGGAGCCGGAGACCCGCGTGTACGTGGTCGAGGACTCCGACGACGACGACGTCAACTATGATGTGTTCCAGTTCGGAGGCTACTGGTACGCCTGCGACGACGGCTACTGGTACCGCGCGCGCAGCTACCAGGGCCCCTTCCGCGTAGTCGATGTCCGCTACGTGCCGCGCCCCATCTTCGCCGTACCGGCCAAGCACTGGCACCACCGCCATCCGCACGGCGGTCCTCCGGGACTGACGAGGAGAGGCGGCTACGTGGTGGTCGAGGACCGGGACGACCACGGTCATCACCATGGCCACGGCCACGGCCACAAGCACGACGACTAGCAGCGACTGAGACCCTGGAACGCGCGTGGGGGGTGTTCGCCCTGGGAGGGCGAGCATCCCCCACGCGCGTTCCATCGAGGATGATCCGGCAGCCCGGCCCGCGTCAGGCGGGGAGCGGCGCGCTCTGGATGAGCCGGCGTCCAGCGCCCCGAGCGCGGTCGAGCAACTCCGGCCGAGCGAGCACGCTTCCCGGGTCGTTGTCCTCGTGCAGGTAGGCGATCGTCTCCTCCCAGCGCGCGCCGACCCATTTGAGAAAGCCTCGCACGCTCCGCTCGGCCAGGTCGTAGCGGTGCCGGCTGCTGCACGCGGTGACGAACAGGCCGTGCCGCGTCCGCGACCATCGCGGACGGAACTCGTAGCCACCGGCCGGGAGCCGCACCAGCGGCGTCACGCAGTTGCAGCGGTCCATCACGCGCTTGAGCTGGGCGCTCACCCCGTCGAAGTAGATCGGCGACCCGATGGCGATCGCGTGCGCCGCCTCGAGCGCCGCGTAGACGCGGTCCATGTCGTCGTGGAAGACGCAGTAGCCGGAGGTGGGCTCGGGGCCGCAGGCCTGGCAGGGAATGACCTCGAGCGCGTTGCAGTAGAGGTGCACCGAGCGGCCTCCGGCCTCCTCGGCGCCCTCGCACACCGCCCGGAGCATGCGGTCCACGCTGCTTCCCAGCACCGGGCTGCCGTTCAGCGCCACGAGGAGGCGTGGAGGGCCGCTCACCGGCGCACCGCCCACACCAGCGAGGTGGCGCCGAGCCGCCGGACCAGCGGGAACGACTCGGCGAGTCTCTCGGCCGCGCGGCCCGCGGCGAGCAGCGGGTCGGGGAGCGTCTTCAGGACCCACAGGAAGCGGGTCGCTCCGCGGACCTCGAGCCCCGCGGCCTCCAGCCCGCCGGCCAGCTCGCCGAGCTCCAGCGGATGGTGGTAGCGATACGGGTGATAGGTGGCCTCGTCGTCCGGCGCCTCGGGGAAGCACGCGCCCGGAAGCCGGCGGCGCAGCGCCGGCCAGCGCACGGCCAGGCGCTTGGCGAGCTCGATGGGCGAGCGCGCGTTCGGCGTCGAGATGGCCACCCGGCCTCCCGGCTCGAGGACCCTCGCGATCTCGGCCAGCACGAGCCGGCGATCCGGGCGAAACACGTGCTCCATCATCTCGACCGAGACGACGCGATCGAACGCGCGATCGCGAAACGGCAGCAGCTTGGCGTTGGCGCGCGTGAGTCCGAGCCGATCGCCCCGCTCGAGCGCGTACCGCGCCCAGCGCAGCTGGTCGAGCCCGAGATCCACCCCGGCGACCCGGCACCCGAGCGAGCGCGCCCACAGGGTGCCGTACGCCCAACCGCAGCCGAGGTCGAGCACGCGCTGGCCGGGCTGGAGGTCGGCGCGCTCCAGCACCTCGCGGAACCGGCGCACCATCATGTAACGCCGGGTGCGGGATCCCAGGTACCAGTGCTCGACCAGGAAGGGGAGCCCTTCACGTCTCGCGATCGAGATCTCGGGCTCGGCCCCCAGGACCGCCATGCGGGACCGGAACGGACTGCGCGGCTCGGCTAGCCGCGCCGGCGGGCGGCGGCCTTGCGGCGCGCGCGGGATGGGGCGGACGCCGCGGACCGCCTCTTGCGCGAGGACGTGCGGGAGGCCGCGCCGGGCTTGGCTTTCGCGCGCACGCGCCGTTTCGGGCTCGCGCCCGCGCGGGCCGGCGTCGCCTTGCTCTTTCCTCGGGCTGCCCGGACCCGCTGCCGCGGGCGCGCCGTCCGCCCGGATCGGGCGGTGGTCGCGCGGCCCGGGGCCGCCACGGCGGCATCGTTCGTCGCCGGCGCCGGCGCGAGGGCCCGCGGGCCGTGCTTGCTCACGAACCACGAGCGGATGTACTCGGCGCTCTCCTGGGTCGAGGAGCCGGGCCCGAACAGCCGTCCCACTCCCATCTTCGCGAGCGCCTCCATGTCCTCGGGCGAGATGATGCCGCCCCCGGTGAGGAGCTTGTCGTCGATGCCGCGCCGCCGCATCAGCTCCAGCACCTCGGGGAACAGCGTCATGTGGGCCCCCGAGAGGATCGAGAGCGCGACCACGTCGACATCCTCCTGGAGCGCGGCCTCGACGATCTGCTCCGGGGTCTGATGGAGCCCGGTGTAGATCACCTCCATGCCGGCGTCGCGCAGAGCCGCGGCCACGACCTTGGCGCCGCGGTCGTGGCCGTCGAGCCCCGGCTTCGCCACCAGCACTCGGATCTTGCGCTGCACGGATTCTCCTCGATCGTTCGGGCGCGGGCGCGCCCGATGCACCGGCGCACTATACTCACGCACGGGGAAGGCGCGCCAGACATGCCGGGAGGGGCCACGCGATGCCGCAGCCTGCTCCGCAGCGAGCGGCCCGCCGGGCCGCTACTCGTCCTCCTCGAAATCGTCCTCGGGCAACTCCAGGGCCAGCTGCCGCTCGGTCTCCTCCATCTTGCGGCGGGCCACGACGAAGTCCTCGTCCCCGACCGGGATCGGATTCCCGTCCGGGTCTCGCGGGGGGCGAACGATGTGCTCCTCGATCAGGCGGAGCGCCACCTGGGCCGCCTCCTGCGTCTCGAACGGCCAGGCACGAAAGTCGTAGTCGCGGCCGAGGGCCTCGAGCCTCCAGGGGTCCACTCCCGGAGCCCCGCGGCGCACGCGGGTCGCGATGAGGTCGCCCGGCGAGAGGACTCCGCCTGGTTTCCAGCCCGGAAGCCGCCCGCCGGTCTGCGGGTTCCTGGGGACGCTCGGGGATCGGCGGGATGCCTCCAGCCAGGCGTCCTCGGTCTCGCCCGGTGGGACGAGCTCGACCGTGCCCTCGCGGGGGACGAATCCCCAGCCATCGGAGGTCACCGCCACGGCCTTCGAGGAGCGTGAGCCGGCGAGCCCGAGCCGTTGTCCGGGCTCATCAGCCTCGTCGACCCCGTCGAGGTCCGGCGGGGTGATGACGTCGGGCCGCGCGATTCGCCGCAGCAGCCACGCCGCGGCCCCGATTCCGATCAGGGCGGCGACGGTGACCTGCATCGGGGTCATGTCAGTGTCCTAGCCATGTGCCACGGATGATCGCTGGCAGGCCGATGGAAACGCCCGAGACCCACGCTACGCGTGGGTACCCCAAGGCGCGAGGGAAGCGACGAGCGAGGCGTATCGTCAGATACTCCGCAGCGAGGAGCGACCGAGCAACGTAGCGGGCACCGCGCGAAGCGTGGTCGGGCGTTTCCAGCGGCCTGCTAGAACTCGGCGCTCTCGACGTAATCCCCGAACACCTCGCGCATGGCGTTTCGGATCTCGCCCTCGGTGGCGTAGGCGCGCGCGCAGTCCAGGATCTTCTCCATCACGTTCGCCTCTCCGGGTGCCGTGCGGGCGGCGGCAGTGAGGGCCCGGAGCGCGGCGGTGCAGGCCCTGGCGTCGCGCGTGCGACGCAGCTCGGCCAGCGCCTTCTTCTGCTCGGCCTCGACCTCCTCGGAGATGTACATGATCGGGATCTCGAGCTTCTCGTCCGGCTCCACGTACTCGTTGACCCCGACGATGATGCGCTGCTTCTTCTCCATCTCTTGCTGGTACTGGTAGGCGGCACGCCCGATCTCGCGCTGGAAGAAGCCTCGCTCGATCCCCGCCACCACCCCTCCCATCACCTCGATCTGGCGGAAGTAGCCCTCGGCCTGCTCCTCGAGCGTGTTCGTCAGGCTCTCCAGATAGTACGAGCCGGCGAGCGGGTCGATGGTCTCGGTGACGCCGATCTCGTGCGCGATGATCTGCTGGGTGCGCAGCGCGATCTTCACCGCCTTGTCGCTCGGCAGCGCGATGGTCTCGTCCATCGAGTTGGTGTGGAGAGACTGGGTCCCCCCCAGCACCGCGGCGAGTCCCTCGAAAGCCGTGCGCACCACGTTGTTCTCGGGCTGCTTGTCCCACAGCGAGCACCCGGCGGTCTGGGTGTGGAAGCGCATCAGCCACGACTCCTTGCGCTTCGCCCCGTAGCGCTCGCGCATGTGCCGCGCCCAGATCCGCCGCGCCGCGCGCAGCTTGGCGATCTCCTCGAAGAAATCGAGGTGGCTGTTCCAGAAGAACGAGAGCCGCGGCGCGAAGTCGTCGATGTCGAGCCCGCGCTCGAGGCACTCATCGACGTAAGTGAAGCCGTCCGCGAGCGTGAACGCCAGCTCCTGCACCGCGGTCGAGCCCGCCTCGCGGATGTGGTAGCCGGAGATCGAGATGGCGTTCCACTGCGGGACCCGCCGGGTGGCGAACTCGATCAGGTCGACGATGATGCGCAGCGAGGGGCGGGGCGGGAAGCACCAGCACTTCTGCGCCATGTACTCCTTGAGGATGTCGTTCTGGAGCGTGCCGCGCAGCCGCTCGAGCGGCACACCGCGCTTCTCGGCGTTCGCGAGGTAGAATCCGAACAGCGTGGCCGCGGGACCGTTGATGGTCATCGAGGTGGAGATGGTTGCCGGATCGATCCCATCCAGCAGGATCTCCATGTCGCGCAGGCTGTCGACCGCCACGCCGCACTTCCCGACCTCGCCGTGGGCCTTGGGATGGTCCGAGTCGTAGCCCATGATGGTGGGGTTGTCGAAGGCGATCGAGAGCCCGGTCTGACCGTGCTCGAGCAGGTAGTGATAGCGCTGGTTCGATTCCCGGGCGAGCCCGAAGCCCGAGAACTGGCGCATGGTGTACATGCGGCCGCGGTACATCGTGGGGTGGATGCCGCGCGTGTACGGGTACTCGCCGGGGAACGAGAGGTCGCGCGCCGGGTCCATCCCGGCCAGGTCCTCGGGGGTGTAGAGCGCCTTGATCGGGATCCCCGAGATCGTGAACGGGTAGAGCCCCTGGCGTTCGCGCGACTTCTCGGAGCGCTCGAGCCACGCGCGCCACAGCGCCTGCCACGAGGGAGCGCCGGCCGCTGCCCCGCCGTCGCCCGGCGGCGGCCGTCGCGCGGCGCCGGCCCGGCCGGCCCGCCCGCGGGCCGTACCGCCTGATCGAAGTGTGGTTCGGCGGCCCGGTGCTTCACGGGTGCTGCGAGTTCTCGTCGCCATTCGTTTCTCCTAGTGTCGGGCCACCCGGGACCGGGCCGGCCGGGAGCGTGCGTCGGGAAGGTCGGCTCGGACCGGGACCTCCCGCCGCGATCGGACCCCGTTCGACGAAGCGGACCGGGAGAGCTCGGCCAGCCGCTCGGCCGCCTGGCGAGGCGTGAGCGTTCGCGCGTGGACCCCATCCAGGGTCTCGCGCCAGGTTTCCTCCGGGATCGCTGCGCGGAAGCCGGCCCAGAGCCCGCCCTGGACCAGCTCGCTCACCCGCCGCTCGAGCCTGCGGCGCCGGCCCACTTCCAGCGCGCCGCGTTCCTCGAGGAACGCGAGATGGCTCTCGAGCCCATCGGCCAGCTCGGCCACCCCCAGGCCCTGCGAGGCGGCCGTGAGCAGCACCGGCGGCTGCCAGCCGTCGTTGCGGCCCTTGCGCTCCCTGAGCTCCAGCGCCGACCGCACCGCGAACGAGGCGCGCTCCGCCCCCTCGCGGTCCGCCTTGTTGATCACGAACAGGTCCCCGATCTCCATCAGCCCGGCCTTCATGGCCTGGACGCCGTCTCCCGACTCCGGCACCAGCACCACCACCGTGGTGTCCGCGGTCTCGGCCACCTCGAGCTCGCTCTGTCCCACCCCGACGGTCTCGATCAGGAGGCGCGAGAAGCCGGCCGCGTCGAGCACGTCGCATACCTGCGCGGTGTGGACCGCCAGCCCGCCGGTGCCGCCGCGCGTCGCCATCGAGCGGATGTACACGCCCTCGTCGCCGGCCAGCTCGCCCATGCGGACGCGGTCTCCGAGCAGCGCCCCACCGCTGAACGGACTGGTCGGGTCCACCGCCACGATCCCCACCCGGTGGCCGCGCCGGCGGTACTCCTGCGCGAGCCGAGTGGCGAGCGTGCTCTTCCCCGCGCCGGGGGGCCCGGTGATCCCGAGCCGCCGCGCCCGGCCGCTCTTCCGGAAGCAGGCATCGAGCAGCGCCGCGGCGCCCGGGGCCTCGTTCTCGACCCACGAGATTCCGCGCGCCAGAGAGACTCGCTCACCCTTCAGGATCCGGCGAACCAGCTCGGGTGTGGTCGGGGCGTGCCTCACGGGACCGGCGGGAAGAGCCGCAGCGCCTCGGGGCCGCGTCGCTCGCGGGTCGAAGCCACGGCGTGGGCGAACAGACGAATTCGAGGATAAGGGGCCCGCCGAGAGACGGTCAAGAACCGTCACGCGACCGGGTCCCGAGCGCGGCGAACTGGCGGCGCCAGCCCGGGGAAAGCGCCTCGCATCCGGCCACCCGCTCGAGCGCTCCGGGGTCGGAGTCGGGCTCGACGCGCAGCCGGAACACTCGCCTCACGGTCCACTCGGGAAACGGGCGGCCGAGGAGGCGCACCGCCTGGCCCGCCTCGACCGTCCCCTCCTCGAGCACCCGCAGGTACCAGCCGGTGCGGCCGGTCTCGGTCACGCGCGCGAGGAGGCTTGGGAGCTTCCAGCGCTTCGAGATGTTCGCGCACGGTCCGCGAGGCTTCGAGACCTGGACGCGCGCGCCGCCCACCTCGAAGACGTCGCCGATGCAGACGCGCTCCTCGTCGAGACCGCTCACGGTGAGGTTCTCGCCGAAGCCGCCGGGTCCCATCTCGGGAATGCCCAGCTCCGCGCGCCACACCGGATAGTGTTCGGCCGAGTACGCCAGCGCCGCCATCTCGGGCCCGCCGTGGACGCGCTTCTCGTGCTGCTCGTCACCCTCCAGCCCAACCCGCGAGAGCTGGAGCGGGCCCTGGACGGGCTGCTTGAAGAACGCGGTCGTCCACGCCCGCTCCATGGGGTCGTCAGAGTTCGGCGTGCCGTGCCTCTCGGCCTTGCCGACCTGGATCGAGGCCAGCCGGGATTCGACGCTCATGCCGGACCCGCCTTCGGCGGGTACCCCCGCCGCAGACAGCGTTCAGATGGTCGTTTGAGCAGCGGACTCACGAATAATCCGTACCAATGAAGACGGGTTCCCCTCCGCGGACCGCGATATGGTTCGCGGCGGACCACGGGATCATCCTTGCGGAGTCCCAAGCCAGCGGGAGGGAAACCCGATGCGAAGGTACTACGTGGGTCTCGACGTTCACAGTAAGGACAGCGTGTACGCGATTCAGGACGAACTGGGTGCGCTGATCGGCGAAGGCTCGGTGCCGACGACGCCAGAGGGGCTGCTGGGACTTCGCCAACGGTACGTATTGCCCGAAGGGACGACCGTCGGTCTCGAGACGGGTACGGTGGCGTTCTACGTGGCGCGGGCGCTGCAGCGGATCGGGCTGGCGCCGCTGGTCATCGACGCCCATGAGGTGCGGATCAAAGCCCACCGGCCCACTCAGAAGAGCGACCGTCGCGATGCGCGCGAGATCTGCGAGGGCGTGCGGCGCGGACAGTACCGCTCGATCGTGCACGTCCCGCCCGAGAACATCACCACGTTGCGGGACACGCTCG
>Ga0066709_100005313_pt1 | contig 10563 bp, 3 predicted proteins | sample GraSoiAngelo_158_FD_79665 | JGI IMG/M metagenome (GOLD analysis project Ga0066709, IMG submission 79665) | Grasslands soil microbial communities from the Angelo Coastal Reserve, California, USA - 14_1009_16_30cm | ecosystem: Environmental > Terrestrial > Soil > Grasslands | place: USA... | reverse complement strand
GAGCGGATACTAAGGAAGTTCCCAAACTCGAGCATTTCGATCCACATGTGGTCGACAAAACCCTGGATCCCTGTAACAGCTTTTACAAGTACACCTGCAACAAGTGGCTCACATCCAATCCCATTCCGCCGGACCAGGTTTTCTGGGGTACGGGAAGCGGCTTGGAGTTGTGGAACGAAAATCTGCTGCGAGAGACCCTGGATGCCGCCAGTACCAACGATCCCAACCGCAATGCCGTAAACAAGAAGATCGGCGACTATTGGGCCGCGTGCATGGACGAGAGCGGCATCGAAGCAGCCGGTTTGAAGCCGCTGCAGCCGGAACTGGATCGCATCGCAGCCTTGAAGTCGAAGAAAGATCTCACGCTCGAAATCGTCCATCTGCACCATCTCTATCCCGGCGTTTGGCAGCAGGGAGATAACCAGACGAACGCTCCCTTCTTCGGATTCACGGGGCAACAGGACTATGACGATGCTTCCAAGGTAGTCGCACAGATCGATCAGGGCGGATTAAGCCTGCCCAATCGCGACTACTATCTGAAAACTGACGAGAAGTCTGCTGAGATCCTCAAGAAGTATCGGGCACATTTGCAGAAGATGTTCGCTCTCTCGCGCGAACCGGAGGCCCAAGCTGCTGCCGACGCCGGCACAGTGATCGAACTCGAAACTGCAATGGCCAAGACGCAGATGGACAACATCAAGCGCCGCGATCCCAAGAACATCAACAACAAGATGAGCCTGGTCCAGGTGCGCGAACTTACGCCATCGATTGATTGGGATGCCTACTTGAAGGCGGTGAAGGCTCCGGCCAGCGACCACTACATTGTGACGTCGCCCGATTTCTTTCGCGCGGAAGAGAAACTGCTACAAGAGCATCCGCTGGAGCATTGGAAAACCTATTTGCGCTGGCAGGTCATTCATAAATCGGCGCCGTATATGAACAAGGCAGTGGTCGATGAAAACTTCGACTTCTTCGCCCACACTCTGGCCGGAGCGGAACAGCAGCAGCCTCGCTGGCGCCGCTGCGTGCGCGCCGCGGATCGCGATCTTGGTGACGCACTGGGCCAGGCTTACGTTGATCGTGCCTTCCCACCAGACAGTAAAGCCCGCACCATCCAGATGGTGCATGCCATCGAAAAAGCATTGACTGAAGACGTTCAGAGCCTTAGCTGGATGTCATCCGCCACCAAGGAACAAGCCATCACGAAGTTGAAGGGAATCGAAGACAAAATCGGATATCCCTCGGATTGGCGTGATTACTCGAATGTGAACGTCACGCGCACGAGTTATCTGAACAACGTCGCGCACGCCTCGTCCTTTGAGTTCGAGCGCTGGGTGGCGAAGATTGGCAAACCCGTAGATCGCACTGAGTGGACCATGACTCCGCCGACGATCAACGCCTACTATGATCCGCAACTCAACACCATCAACTTTCCCGCCGGTATTTTGCAGCCGCCGTATTTCGATCCGGCGAAAGACGATGCGGTTAATTTCGGCGCCATTGGCATGATCATCGGACATGAAATCATTCATGGCTTCGACGATCAGGGACGCAAATTCGACGCGCACGGCAACCTGCGTGACTGGTGGACCGCCGAAGATGGCAAGCAATATGACGAACGCGGCAAGTGCATCTCTGATGAATACACGCAGGAAGTGCCTGACGCCGGAGCCGGAGTCAAGCAGAACGGTCTGCTCACCCAGGGCGAGGACACTGCTGACAATGGCGGAATCCATCTCGCCTTGAATGCGCTGGAAGCCTCGCTCAAAGAGCAGGGGAAATCTCTGGACGACGAAGGCCCGGATGGATGGACCTATCGACAGCGCTTCTTCCTGTCGAATGCCTACTCCTGGTGTACGAATGTGCGTCCGGAGATTGCTCGCATGATCGTCACCACCGATCCGCATTCACTGCCGATCTTCCGCATCGACAACGTGATGTCGAATATGCCGGAATTCCAGCAAGCTTTCGGCTGCAAGGCCGGGCAGAAGATGGTCCGGGCAAACGCATGCCGGGTTTGGTGAGAACGTTCGTCCAGGAGCTTCGAGCCCAGACGATTGTCATGCTGAACGAAGAGCGAGCAGCGCAAAGCGCTGCTCGCTCGCAGTCGAAGCATCCCTACCCTAGCCCAATCCTGCTGAGACGCCAGGCACTTTGCTTTCTGACGCACGATCAGCGCGACCCCGTTTTTCTAAGACCGGAATAAAATCGGACAAGGGTAGGGATGCTTCGACTCCGCAACGTGAGGATCGTCTGCGCGATCCTCACTGTTGCGCTCAGCATGACAAGTTCTGCTGTTTGCTTGTTGATATCGTCCTTAGCCTCTAACCGCTTCGCATAGGTCTCCAACGCTTTCTTGTTAGCATCGGGAGAGAGAGAGGGGGCGGGGTAAGCAAAGGAATTCGTCGTGAGGGGTGGGCTGGGCGGACCGACGCGGGCTGTGAGGGTAAAGGCCTGTTTTCGATAATTACGTTTCCCTATCCCCACTTGACAAAGGTCCGCCCGTGGCGCAGAATTTTTAAAGGCGAATAAAAAGCGAAACTGCCTCCGGAGTCTCCTGACCCCGGCGTTCCCTGAAATTTTCCGAGGAATCTATGTCTTCCGCAGTGGTTTCCACTTCGGCGGCCTTGGGCCGCCCTTTTGTTTTTGATGACGATCCTGAGGTGTGCGACCCGGCTTCTACCCCTCGGAAAAGTATTTCGTCTGCCACACCGGGAGCGAGACGCCCCTTCGACAAGCTCAGGGCAGGCTCCCAGGACCGCCGGCGAGACGCCGGCGCTACGGAACGCTTCTCCGTCGACGACGTCAGGCTGGCCGGAATCACGTCGGCTTCTCGCCTAAATATTCGTCCGGCACCGGAGATGGCTTCCAGCGGAGTCTCTGCCATCGATGCTCTCGCCGGAGGTCTGCCTCGCGGATGCCTGACCGAGATCTGTGGCCCGGCTTCTTCCGGACGTACCACCGTGCTGCTGGCGGCTCTGGCGGCCGCCACCCGCCGCGGTGAATTTTGCGTGCTGGTCGATGCCAGCGACGCCCTCGATCCGCACTCGGTCGTAGCGGCAGGCGTGGAACTCGACCGGCTGTTGTGGGTGCGCTGCGGAGAAAGTTCTCCACAGAAATCTCGCGCCAAAGAAAAGTCATCTCAGGCAGCTTTCCGGTTTGTACAAGACGGACCGCGGAAAGATGAGAATCGACTGGAGCAACTTCTGCGCGCTACCGACATGCTGCTCGAAAGTGGCGGCTTCGGACTGATCGCTCTCGACCTCTGTGATCTGCCATTGCAGGCAGCACGCCGCATCCCGCTGACCACGTGGTTCCGCTACCGCCGCGCTGTGGAGCATACCCCCACCGTACTACTGGCGATCGAGCAGCACCCCATCGCCGGAAGTTGCTCTTCGTTGCTGCTGAAGCTGGGGTCAGAAAATGATCAGAGGCTCGCAGCATCGACGGAACAAGCCGCGGAGCGGCAAAAGAATGCAGCCCACGGCGTAAGCCGTGGGTTTACGGCAGGAAGTGAGGAAGCCCCGGAGGGGCGAAAGAAAACTGCACTTGATTTTCCATATCCCGCGCACGCGCAATTGCTAACCGGACTGGAGATCAGAGTAGAACTCATTCGTTCCCGTCTGGAACGCAAGCCCACCCGCTCAACCTCCGCCGCCTTCGCCGGCAAGACCACCTGGGCGGGATGAAGAAATTAATTCGATGTCATCATGTCTTTTGCCTGCATCTACGTGCCGAACTTTCCCGTCGCCGCCGTGCTACGCGCCGAACCGGAACTGCTTGCGCAGGCTGTCGCCGTTCTCGAAGGCAAACCTCCTCTCGAAAAAGTTTTAGCGGTGAACGAAAAAGCCAACGGCATCGCGCCAGGCATGACCAAGGCACAAGCCGAATTGTGCGCAGAACTCGCGTTGCGCCGGCGCTCTCCACAGCAGGAATCAGCGGCGCATGCCGCCTTGCTCGACTGCGCCCAATCCTTCTCTCCGTGTGTGGAAGACGCAGCCTGCGATTCCGCACTGCTTGATCTCTCGGGGATGGAAGCGCTGCTGGGACCGCTTCCGGAAATCGCACGCGCCATCTACTACCGTGCTGCCGATCTCGGACTTAAAGCCAATGTTGCAGCTGCTACAAATCCTGACACCGCTGTACTCGCAGCACGCGGCTTCTCTGGTGTGACAGTGATTCCCTCCGGCAAAGAAGCCGATCGATTGGGATCACTGCCTATAGAAGTTCTTTTTGCCGACAGGCTCGAAGGCGAAGCGAAGAAAGAAGCCTCCCGTCTTCTCGAAACGCTGGATCGCTGGGGAGTGCGCAACCTGTACGCGCTCGCGGCATTGCCGGAAATTGCGCTGAGCGAGCGTCTTGGACAAAAAGGTTTGCACCTGCAGCAACTGGCGCGCGGCACGGCCTCGCGCACGCTGGTTCCGATAGAAGAACCGCTGACGTTCGAAGAAGCGGTGGAGTTGGAGCATCCGATCATCTTGCTCGAACCATTGGCCTTTCTTCTGAATCGCCTACTGGAGCAACTTTGTGCACGACTGGGGTCGCGCGCCCTGGCCACGCAGGAGCTACGGCTCACTCTGGATCTCGAGAACCGGACCGGGATTGATCAGGAATTTGAGAATTTCGGCATCCCCAGCGAGAGCGACGCGTCGCATGGTGAAAGTCAGTCTGACTCGGCGCCTCAGTATTTTGTTTCCAGCTGGCAAGGCAGATTCAGTCGAACTCTGCGTCTGCCCTTGCCCATGCTCGACACCAAACTTTTCCTCAAATTGCTGCAACTGGATTTGAATGCGCATCCTCCCGGCGCGCCCATCGTGAAGCTCCATCTGGCTGCGGTGCCTGCCCGGCCGCGTTCGGCGCAGGGAGGCCTGTTTCTTCCGCCATCGCCGGAACCGGAAAAGCTGGAACTCACATTGGCGCGGATTGCCGGCATGGTCGGCGACAACCGGACTGGAGAGCTGGCGTTGCTGGACACGCATCACCCCGAAGGACTTCGCATTCCGCGTATTATGTCTGCGCAGCGAGAGAGTGCGCCCAAAACCGCGGACCCGCCAGAAGAAAAATCCGCTGTCACTGCCCTGCGCAGGTTCCGTCCCGCGCTCCGGGCAGATGTCACCCTGGAGAGCGGTCAGCCTCTGCGCGTGGTTTGCACAAAGAAAAAAGAAGTGCAGGGAGAAGTACTTTGGAAGGCAGGGCCGTGGCGCTCATCCGGCGACTGGTGGGAGAAAGAAGCTTGGTCCCGCGATGAGTGGGACATCGCCTTACAGAATTCAAGCGGAGTTGCTCTTTATCGGCTAGTGCACCTTCTGCTGGGAGGAGGGTGGTTCGTGGAAGGAAGTTATGACTGAAATCGAGTTCCCAGTTCTCAGTAAAAACCCTTCATACTGAGACACAGAAAAACAAAGGTTAAGGATCAATGCCAGTGACTGGAAGGTTTAACTGAGAACCGAGAACTGGGAACTGACTTGTGAACTGATGTCTTACATTGAGTTACACGCCCGTTCTGCTTTCAGCTTCCTCGAAGGCGCCTCTGTGCCCGAAGAGTTAGTAGCTGTCTGTCATCAGCTCAAGATGCCCGCTATGGCTCTGCTTGATACTGACGGCGTTTACGGTGCACCCCGCTTTCATCTGGCAGCGAAGAAAATCGGGCTAAAAGCCGCACATATCGGGGCAGAAGTCACATGCGGTCCTCTCCACTCTGTCATCCTGAGCGCAGAAGATGCTTCACGAAGTGAAGCACCTTCGGAGTCGAAGGATCCCTACCCCCAGGAGGTTGCGAAGAGAGTAGGGATTCCTCACTCCGCTCGGAATGACACCTCTTTCCGCCTTCCTGTCCTCGTTTCCTCTCGCGCGGGTTATCAAAACCTCTGCCGTTTGATCACCAAAATGAAATTACGCGCGAAAAAAGGCGAAGGTGCAGTTCGCAAAGAAGAACTGGAAGAGCACGCCCACGGCCTCATCTGTCTGACCGGAGGCGCGGAAGGACCACTTGCCGCCGCCCTGCAACAAGGTGGGATTGAAGAAGCTCGCGAGCAGGTTAAACAACTGGTTGGCATTTTTGGACACGCCAACGTCTACGTCGAGTTGCAGCGTCATTTCCAGCGCGAAGAAGAATCCCGCAATCGCGCCGCCATCGCCATCGCTCGCTCGCTCAATCTTCCTTTACTCGCGACCAACGGTGTTTGCTACGCTACGGCCAAAGATAGAGAACTCTGTGATGCTTTTACCGCCATCCGTCATCACCGTACGCTGTCTACTGCTGGAAAGCTTCTCGCGCGAAGCTCCGAATGCTATCTGAAAACTCCGCAGGAAATGCAGCAACTCTTCGCTGATCTACCCGAAGCCGTCGGCAATACGCTTGAACTTGCCTCGCGCCTCGAGTTCACACTGAACGATCTCGGCTATGAGTTCCCGCGCTATCCCGTACCCGAAGGGGAGACCATCGACTCCTATCTGCGCGAGCGTACTTGGGCGGGTTTTCAACAGCACTATGGACGTGCCACTCGCGACATGCAAGCTCGCGCCTGCTGCCAGATTGAGAAAGAACTGGCACTGATCGAAAAGCTCCATCTTGGGGGCTACTTCCTCATCGTCTGGGATCTGATTCGCTTCTGCCACGAACAAAACATTTTGGTGCAAGGACGCGGCTCAGCCGCGAATAGCGCAGTTTGCTATTCGCTGGGAATCACGGCGGTCGATCCCATCAGCATGGAACTGCTCTTCGAACGCTTCCTTTCCGAAGAGCGCGGCGAGTGGCCTGACATCGATCTCGACCTGCCTAGCGGCGATGAGCGCGAGAAAGTCATCCAGCACGTCTACCGGCGATATGGCGAGCGCGGCGCAGCCATGACTGCCAATGTCGTTACTTATCGCAATCGCATGGCCGCACGGGAAATGGGCAAGGCGTTGGAGTTCGATCCGGAAACTTTGAACAAAATTTCCGCCGCGGTTGCCACCTGGGAATTCCGCGATGAGAACGACAAACTCGACCGCCGATTCCGCGATGCTGGGCTCGATCTTAATCACCCACGCTTGCGCAAATATTACGAGCTTTCCCTCGCCGCGCAAGACATGCCGCGGCACCTCGGCCAGCACTCCGGAGGCATGGTGATTTGCCAAGGGCAGCTCGATTCCGTAGTTCCGCTCGAGCCTGCCTCCATGCCCGGCCGCGTGGTCGTGCAATGGGACAAGGAAGATTGCGCCGACATGGGCATCGTCAAAGTGGATCTGCTCGGTTTGGGCATGATGGCCGTGTTTAAGGATTCCATCGAACTCATCCGTAAGCACTACCGGGAAGAAGTTTCCCTGGCGCATCTGCCGCAGGATGATCCCGGAGTCTATTCCGCGTTGCAGCAGGCCGACACGGTTGGCCTGTTCCAGGTCGAAAGTCGCGCGCAAATGTCATGTCTGCCCCGCCTGCGCCCGAAAAAGTTCTACGACATCGTGGTGCAAGTCGCGATCATCCGGCCAGGACCCATCGTCGGCCAGATGGTGAATCCTTTTCTACAACGGCGACAGGGACGCGAGGACGTTTCTTACCCGCACCCATCGCTTGAACCGGTGCTCAAACGCACGCTTGGCGTTCCGCTTTTTCAGGAACAATTGTTGCGCATGGCAATGGTAGTCGCCAACTTCAGTGGCGGAGAAGCGGAAGAACTACGCCGAGCCATGGGATTCAAGCGATCGGAAACGCGCATGAAGCAAATCGAAGCCAAGTTGCGCGCGGGAATGACACGCAACGAAATTGCGCCTGACGCGCAGGAGCAGATTATTCATTCGATCACTTCGTTCGCGCTCTACGGATTTCCCGAATCCCACGCTGCTAGCTTCGCCTTAATCGCGTATGCCAGTGGATATTTGAAGTGCCACTATCTCGCGGCATTTACCGCGGCCTTGCTTAACAACCAGCCCATGGGATTTTATTCGCCCGCGACCATCGTCAAAGACGCCCAGCGTCACGGCTTGAAAGTATTTCCCGTGGATGTGATGCGTTCGGAGTGGATGTGTACGGTGGAAGAAGTTGCCAGCAAAACCTTTGTCATTCCGACCCCCGAGCGAACGCGAGGGGCGGAGGAATCTAGGTTTTGTTCGATCGCTACTCGCTATTTGCAAGATGCAAATCCTGCAGTAGCGAGTTTCATTTGTGACGAGCCTCGCACCTCCAGACCTGACGAGAATCCCGGCACTCAGGCTCTTCGCATGGGCTTGCGCTACGTGAAAGGCATGCGCGAAGAAGCCGGCAAGGCTCTAGTTCTCGAACGCACCCGTGCCCCATTCACTTCCATTCACGATCTAACTCGCCGTGTTCCCGAACTCCGTAAGGACGAACTCACTACGCTGGCGGAAATCGGCGCGCTGAACTCAGTGGCTAGTGGCCGGTGGCCAGTGGCCAGTAAAACCTTTGTCATTCCGACCTCCGAGCGAAGGCGAGGAGCGGAGGAATCTCGGTATTCGCCACTTGGTGCCCGGCCTTCGCGCCTTCACCGCCGCGACGCTCTCTGGCAGGTTGAACGCGCTGTGCGCGCTTCCGGACCGCTGCTTGAGAACCTGCCTGAACCCGATTTGCCTTCGCCACTCCAACCCATGAACCATGAAGAACGTCTGGTCGCGGACTTCCATGGCACGGGACTCACTGTGGGTCCGCATCCAATGGCGTATCGCCGCGACTGGCTCACTGCCATGGGCATTCGCCGCGCTATCGAACTGCGAGACCTGCCCACTGGCAAACGTCTCCGTATCGGAGGATGCGTGATCACCCGCCAGCGTCCCGGCACTGCCAAGGGTTTTGTGTTTCTCAGCCTGGAAGACGAAACCGGCGTGGCGAATGCAATCGTCACGCCGGATTTATTCCATCAAAACCGGCTATTGCTGACCTCAGAGCGATTCCTGGCCATCGAAGGCATTCTGCAGAACCTTGATAACGTGATCTCGGTGAAAGCCGAGCGCGTACTACCGCTATTCGTGACCCAAGCCGAAACGGTCTCGCACGACTTTCACTAGAGACGACTCATCAATGCACTAATGATGGTTGAGGCCGCCTCAGGGGCTGAAGCCCTGATTCTTGAGCGTTCTTTACGGCACGTCTGGAAGCCGTGCCCTTTCAAACCTCATTCAAGAAATATGTTCTAGAGCAAATCAGAGTCCCGCCCACATTGTCCAGCGATCGTCTCGTCTCTACCAACGACATCTACGCTATTTGCCCGTGTAGCTCACTCTCCAGATGGAATTCGAGGCATCATCGCTCACCAGCAACGAACCATCCGGCGCGACCGTTGTACCCACCGGACGTCCCCATACCTTGCCGTCTGGCAGCACGAATCCAGTAAGGAAGTCCTGATACTCGCCCGTGGCGTGCCCGGTCTGGTGCAGCGGTACACGAATCACTTCATAGCCGGTCCGTACTGCCTTGTTCCAAGAGCCATGCTCCGCCGCAAAAATGTCCCCGTAATATTCCGCGGGAAATTGTTTACCTTGGTAAAACGTGAGCTCGAGAGAAGCATTGTGAGGCTGTAAGAGCACATCCGGCACGATGGCCTTCTCCTTCAACTCGGGATGCTTGCCCTTCTGCCGTGGATCCTGGTGCCCGCCGATGTACCACCACGGCCACCCATAGAATCCGTTCTCCTGAACATGCGTGATGTAATCAGGGACGAGATCGTCTCCCAGAGCGTCACGCTCGTTGACGGAACACCAAAGTTCCCCGGTCTGAGGATTCACCGCAATCCCTCCACCGGGATTGCGTATGCCGTAAGCATATACCTGCAACTCGCATGCCTCGGGATTGCAGGTAAGAATTCTGGCTCGCTCCTTCTCGCCGGGATTCTCCTCGGGGTCGTCCACGTTCGACTCTGAACCGACGGCGACAAACATTCTCTTGCCATCCACGGAAAATTCGACAGCTCGTGTCCAGTGGCCGCCGGTCGGCAGGTCCGCGACGTGTTGCACAGAACCAGTCGCCTTCATATCTCCGTTGCGGTAGGGAAAACGAACCAACTTATTCTCATTGCCGACGTACACCCACTGCGGATCCGTCCCGGGAGGATAGAAGGCAATACCGTATGGACGCTTCAGGTCGCTGGCAAAGACTTGCGTCGCCTCCGGCTTGCCGTCGCTGGTCATGCCATGGAAGACCCGAATCCTTCCCGCCTCGCTCTCAGCCAGAAAAATGTCGCCATTCGGAGCCGTGCGTAGCCAGCGCGGATTCTTCAGGTCGGAAGCGTACAGCTCAACCTTGAACCCGGCCGGCGCGATGGGCCAAACGTTTGCCCGACGCGCAACCTCATCCCCACCGTTCTGTGCAGATTTCGTGAAATAGGGTTGGGGAAGATCCTTGACCGTAATCTTGCGCGTGGTTCCGGGCTTTTCGTATCGAAAATCGGTGAACGGCGCGGGCGGGGGCGGAGCCTTGATTGCGGCGGTGGTGACATTTGGTTCTGCCGTTGGCGCTGGGGTTGCGGCGGCGGGAGCCGCGTTCGATGACGATCCCAGGGACTTCACATAGCTCACGATCTGCCAGCGTTGCGTCGCTGGCAGGAAGCCCCATGCCGGCATTCCGTTGGCCTT
>Ga0066709_100005311_pt1 | contig 10565 bp, 8 predicted proteins | sample GraSoiAngelo_158_FD_79665 | JGI IMG/M metagenome (GOLD analysis project Ga0066709, IMG submission 79665) | Grasslands soil microbial communities from the Angelo Coastal Reserve, California, USA - 14_1009_16_30cm | ecosystem: Environmental > Terrestrial > Soil > Grasslands | place: USA... | reverse complement strand
TAATCGAAATTGACGAACTTTGGCAGATCACCAAATTCCACGCCGTTTTCCGTGCGCACATTTTGATGTTGATGATTGTAGTCCTCGCGATATTCGGTAAATCGCACCGCAGCGTAGCCCTGCTGATTGAATGAGTAGTGATCTCCGCCACGCAAATAGCGGTCCAGGCGAAAAATCAGCACGGGATTTACACCCGGACCATAGGTTTGGGCGGCCTCGCTAACGTAGCGGGCAAGCTCCCGCGAAGGTGAATCGCTCTCCCCTCCCAACGCGCGGATCATTCGCAGGTCGGCGTCGCTCGCCGCAACCGGTACGCCTTCGGAGAAGACCCGCACTACTGCTGCATCCTGCTGGGAGTTGCGGTCTCCGCCCACAATGTCGTTATTGAGTACTGCTTCAATGTTCCAGCCTTGCTGCCGGGCCATTTCCGCAAAGTGTTTGCTACCGTTCAGTCCCTGCTCTTCGCCGGCGACGGTCAAGAAAATAATCGTTGCGGGAAACTTCAGCTTGCTTAACACGCGGGCACATTCCAAACTCACGGCCGTGCCACTGGCGTCATCGTTGGCGCCGGGAGCGGCGCCAGTGACGTCAAGAGTGTCGCTGTTGCGGGAATCGTAGTGCCCCGTGACCAGCACAATGCGCTTCGCATTGTCCGGATCGGTCCCTTTCAGGACTGCGTAAACATTAGTAATCTCTGTTGGCTTCGGAATTCGATCCGCCGGGGCTTGGGTAAAACTGTCAGTCTTTACTTCGAGGCAGCCGCCACAATCTTTCGAATAGCGTTGGAATTCGGACTCGATCCATTTGCGCGCCGCGCCAATGCCGCGCCCGGCGGAGATCGATGCCGGGTCTTGCGCAGATAACGTCAGACGCGTCTGGAAACTCACCAACATCTCGATATTCCGTTGAATCTGCTGAGCGGAAACTGCTTTCAATGCGGCCGCAATTTGCGGATCGGGGGAAACAATGGGTATTGACGGTTGCGTTTGCGATGCCTGAGACTGCTGAACAAGAACAACCATCTTATGCGCCGTTGAGTCGGCCAACGCTCTACCTGTGAGCGGCATCCCAAAGGCCACGATCAGGACCATATTCATGATTCGCCTGGGGGCATTGGTATGCAGAATGCTCGAGCTGGGCGGCGTAGATTCGGTCATTTTTTACGGTCCTTAATTTCTACTAAAACGGGACTTCGGCCCCTTGACCGGAACCCCGGAAGAAACTAAATATTAACAAGGTATCTTATTGGGATGGAGGCAATTATGGTCTATTGTCCTGAATGCGAGACCGATCTCGATCTCGAAGAGGACGAGGTGGATGAGGGAGAAGTCGTCTCCTGTCCGGAGTGTGGCTCAGACTTCGAAGTGATCACCGTCAATCCTATAGAACTAAAACCCGTGGACGAGGAAGATGAAGCCTTAGAAGAGGAAGAAGTAGAAAGTGATGACGGTGATCTTTCCTAGGAAGTGTTGTGCCTGCGCTCACCCACCTGCGATGATCCCCTTCTGGTTGTTGCCCTGTTCTTTACCCTTTTTCAGGGCATAACACCTCTGATTGCAATAGGTTGGAGCTGGTACCGAGGTAACGGTCCGAATCGAGAACGAGGTTCGAGCCGATATCGCCTTGCATCTAACTAAATAGATCGACCATGGCCCAGGAAACAGGTGAGGAGGAAGTCATGAAAAGGACTTCGGTTGTGGCTGTGATGCTGCTGTTTCTGGTCGGCCTGGCCTTCGCTGGCCCAGCCGACAAGGCCCCTGCTGGGCGGGTTGTGAGTGGCAAGGTGTTGGATCAAAACGACAACGCGCTGCCGAGCGCTATCGTTTACCTGACCAACACGCGCACTCGTGCAGTTAAGACCTATATCGTGGGCCAGGATGGCAGCTATCGTTTTCCGGCGCTCTCGCCCAACATCGATTATGAACTGTATGCGCAGATCAACGGTCACAAAAGCGATACTAAGACCGTTAGCCAGTTCGACAATCGCGAGCAGGTGTTCATTAATCTGAAGATTGACACCAAGTAATTTTTGGCTGCCGTTTCCAGCAACAACCACCTGTTTCCAGCAACAAAAAAGACCGCCGGCTCCGGTGGTCTTACTACTTTATGAATGGAAATCCGAGGTCAGCCCTGATCGTTCCCCGCGCGCTTCCAAGACACTAACTCGCCGATGGTCGAGCCCCCGGTGCTGGAAACCGGATGTTTGTAGGACTCCACTTCGGCGCGCGACGCTTCCTCCCCCACGGCGCGGATGCTGAGTCCAACCTTCTTTTCTTCCGAATTCATTTTTATGATCTTGAAGTCGAACTCCTGACCCGGTTCGAGATGAATGGGTTGGCCATTGGCACCTACCGCTTCGGAATTGTGGCAGAGACCCTCGACCCCTTCGGCAATTTCCACGAATGCGCCAAAAGTGGCGACCCGCAATACCTTGCCCTGAATAACGTCTTCCACATGATGCTGCTGAAAGAACGTTTCCCAAACGTCGGGCTGAAGTTGCTTTACGCCGAGAGAGAGCCGCCGCTTGTCGGGTTCAATGGCGAGCACGATGGCCTTCACCTTGTCGCCCTTCTTCAATACTTCCGAGGGATGCTTCACCCGTTTCGTCCAGCTTAAATTGCTGACGTGAACCAGGCCATCAATGCCGTCTTCGATTTCAATAAACGCGCCGAACTCAGTCAGGTTGCGCACCCGGCCTTCGACGGTCGTGCCGACCGGGAACTTATCGTGCAGCGAGTCCCACGGATTAGCCGCCAGTTGCCGCATTCCCAGCGAAATGCGCCGCTCCTGCGGATTGACGTTCAGCACGACGCAATCCACCGTGTCACCGACGCTTACCAATTTCGAAGGATGCTTCATGCGCTTCGACCAGGTCATTTCGCTAACATGAACCAGCCCTTCGATGCCTTGTTCCAACTCTACAAAAGCGCCGTAATCCGTGACGCTGATCACTCGCCCACTAACATGAGCGCCCACGGGATAACGATGAGACGCATCCAACCACGGATCAGTCGTGAGTTGTTTGAAACCCAGCGAAACCCGTTGCTTCTCTTTGTCAAATTTCAGCACCTTGACCTGGATCTGGTCGCCGACGTTTACCAGTTCGCGCGGGTGTGTGAGCCGCCCCCATGACATGTCGGTGATGTGCAGCAGACCATCGATTCCGCCTAGATCCACGAATGCACCGTACTCAGTGAGGTTCTTGACCACTCCGGTCAAAGCCGCGCCCTCTTCCAGATGCTCCAAGGTCTTTGACTTCTTGGACTCCTGGTCCTGCTCGAGAATCTGTTTGCGCGAGACCACTATGTTGCCGCGCTTCTTATTCAGCTTAATAACCGCAACCTCCAGGGTCTGTCCCTTCATGCCGTCAAGATTGCGCACCGGTCGAAGGTCCACTTGTGACCCAGGCAGGAAGGCGCGCGCCCCCAGAATGTCGACGGTGAGACCCCCCCTGATGCGATCAATGACCACTGCCTTGATGGGCTTCTTCTCGTTGTAGGCGTGCTCAACCTCATCCCAGGCACGCAAGCGTTGTGCTTTTTGATGGGAGAGATTGATGTAGCCTTCCTCGGTCTCCCCCTTATCGCGCATCACATCGATTTCATCGCCGGGCTGAACCTTCGGCTTGCCCTCATGGTCAAGCACTTCGGCCAAGGGCAACATGCCCTCGGACTTGGCGCCAATGTCAACGACGACGTGAGTGGGAGTGAGCTTCAGCACAGTGCCTTTGAGGACGTGGTCCTCGCTGGTCTGCTGTTCCTCTACTTCCGTGGTGAACGTTTCAAGGGCGGTTGCGAAGTCTTCGGTTGAAGTAGTCATGGGTTGTTTGTTGTCGTCTTGGGCTGGCTGCGGCGGCTGCGGAGTGTCCACACGATTGGCCGAGCCCTCATCCGAGGCCGCGACTGGTTCATTTTCGGTTTGAACGGAGATCGCGGAATCCAGATTGTGGGCGGTATTGTCGTCGTACAAGATCTTTGCCTCTCGCTGGTGTACCACGCACTTAGTGCGGGATGGATGCGGATTGGTTGGCAGACTGCTGGTGTGATTCTTAGGTTGTGATGGGCCCGTCCTGGCGAACGGACTTGAACAATCCCAGCGGTCGGACGTTCTCAAACAAACCCGCGTCCAAAGGGAACTCTTCGACTATAGCAACCGCTTGCAAACAGTGTCAAACCCCGAAAATCAGGATTACAGGCCTACAATTCAGCTTTTTAATACTTTGTCTACATATCTTTTCCCCCAGGGCTTCTTTGATGCGATTTTCGGACCCTTCGTGACGAATTTGCCCATCGCCGGAGGACAAATCCTCTCTGGTGTGAGTTTCCGAACCAGCCCTCATCTGCTACCCTGCCCGCCATGGACTACCTATGGACCCCGTGGCGGTACGCTTACGTTACCGGCGCGGAAAAAACCAGCGGCTGCATTTTCTGTGATGCGCCGCACCTCGGTGACGATGAAAACGCTCGTATCGTACACCGCGGTCAGCATTGCTACGTCATTCTCAATACGTATCCTTACACCCCGGGGCACGTCATGATCGTCCCCTATGATCACCTTGACGAACTTCACAAACTAAGCGTCGAAGCGGCGCACGAACTGGTGAATCTCTGCCAGAGGATGGAAGCGATTCTGCGCGATCTTTACCATCCTGATGGTCTAAATCTTGGCATGAATATTGGCAAAGCAGCTGGGGCCGGCGTCGCCGGACACATTCACATGCACGCCCTGCCAAGATGGGTAGCAGATTCGAATTTTGTTTCCGTCGTGGGAGAAACGCGAGTTTTGCCGGAGACGCTGGAAGCAACCTGGAAGAAGATTAAGGGAGCCTTAAACGCTTAACTTGCACAACCAACATGGGTGCACGGTTTGATACTTCCATCCGCGTCCGCTGGCGCGAGAGAACCTACCTCTTGCGTGTAAAATCGCCCCATCAATGACGAAATCTCCCGGCGCATCTGGACCTACTCAGACGAGCTCTACTGCCCGGCTCCTTCGCTTCTTCCATCCCTCGCATCAGCATAGCGCCTTCTCGGCTACCGTCCTGCTGATGACCGCCATCATGATGTCCCGCGTCATCGGCTATATTCGCGAAGCCTACATTGCCTACGCATTCGGCGCCGGCGCGCAGACCGATGCTTACGTCGCCGCCTTCACCCTGCCTGACTGGCTGAATTATATTGTCGCCGGAGGCACCGCTTCCATCACCTTTGTTTCCATCTACACCCGCTTCTTAGCCCAGAAGCGCGAGGAAGAGGCGCGGAAAACTTTTTCCATCATCATTACGGTAATGACCACGGTGCTGTTGATCGGCACCTGCCTGGCAGAGATATTCACTCCCCAATTTGAACGTTGGATGTTCCACGGGTTCACTCCGCAACAATTACAACTGTGCGTCCATCTCACTCGCATCCTGCTGCCGGCACAGATTTTCTTTTATGTTGGCGGAGTTATCTCTGCCGTGCTGCTTTCCCACCGCTTGTTTCTGTTTCCCGCCTTTGGACCGCTGATCTACAACGTTTTCATTATTCTCGGCGGTATGGTGATGGGGAAGCATCTCGGCATCGCCTCGCTCGCCTACGGCGCTCTCCTCGGCAGCTTCGTCGGACCTTTTCTGGTGAACGCGATCGGTGCCGCCCGTGTCGGGACCGGTTACCGGCCCTCGTTCGACGTGCGCAATCCCAGTTTCCGCGAGTGGGTCCGCTTATCAATTCCACTGATGGTGGGTGTGTCCCTGCTCACAGCTGACGACTGGATTCTGCGCTACTTCGCCTCCAACGGGGTGGGCGATATCGCCCGCTTAAACTATGCCAAACGGCTGTTTGCAGTTCCCATCGCAGTCCTCGGGCAAGCTACTGGTCAGGCTTCCCTTCCCTTTTTTGCGCGTTTGTTCGGCGAGAAGCGCATACAGGAATTCGACACTACGGTGAACGCGTCGGTCTACCGGGTTGCTGCCGTCTCATTTCTCTCCAGTGCCTGGATGATGGCCGCCGCACTGCCGATCATTGACCTGGTTTACCGGCGCGGCCATTTCCTTTTCTACGATTCGCAGCAAACTGCCGTTTACTTTTTTTGGTTTTCGCTCTCGCTGGCGTTCTGGTCCGCGCAGGGACTTTATGCCCGCGCCTTCTATGCCGCCTGCGACACGCTAACGCCGATGATCGCGTGCAGCATCATCACGATTGCATCGCTGCCCATCTATTCCACTCTTTTTCATACCTTTTCTGTAACTGGCCTTGCTATTGCATCGGATATCGGAGTCGTGGTTAACACTGTGTCGCTTGCCATCCTTCTCCACCGCAGAAGACTCGTTCGTTTCGGCAGCCTGCCATGGCGCGAATTGGCGAAAGCCGCTGGCACCGCGGTTATTGCGGGAGTGCTGAGTTATGAAGTGGCAAAGACTATTTCCCTGGACGGTAGCCGCTCCCGCGATCTGCTCTCGTTGGCGTTAGTCTCTGTTACCTGGGGGGCAGCTGTCGCTGCGGGTCTGTCGCTGTTGCGTTCCGAGCTGCCGCGCGACTTGCGGCGCCGCAAGCCGACAGCCTATCCGCGGGTAGCGGAACGCCAAGCCGAAGAGACCATGAGTTCCGGAAACCAGCCGTAACCAGGACAGAGGCTATAGGTTCCGATCACATCAAAAAAAACGGGCCCCTCGCCATTGCGAGAGCGCCCGTCGTCATTGATCTGTGGTCCTGCGATCTGTTACCCGACTCGGCGCCGGACTAAGCGCGGGCAGCGGTGGCAACAGCCGGCTCAGTGGACGGTGAAGCAGTGCTCTTAACTTCCTCGCCGTTGGCTTTCTGGCCACCCTTGCGAATGTCGATGCCGCCCTTAAAGAACGCGCCGTCTTCGATGCTGATGCGCGCAGCTACGACATCGCCGGTGAGCGAGCCATCGCTGCGGATATCCACGCGGTCGCTGGCGGTCAAATTCCCTCGCACCTTGCCGAGCACGACGATTTCGCGGGCATTGATGTTGGCTGACACAATCCCATTGCGGCCGACCGTCACTCGGTTGCCCGCCAGGTTAATGGACCCTTCCACCCGGCCGTCAATGTAGAGGGACTCCGAACCGGTTACCTCGCCCTTGATCACCAGCGATTTGCCAATCGTCGCCTGGTCCGCCGTGCTGCTGCTCGTGGTTACCGGGCGCGGCGTCGCGCCGGAGGGTTCCCCCATCGCAGGCTGCTGCGTAGGTGTAGTCATGGCAGGACGGTCCGGCTCGGGCATGCCGGGACGGGACGGGGTCGTGGGCTGATTCGTGGGCTTCCACATGATGCAAAAATCCTTTCCTCGTTTGGATTCAGGGTCAGATCCGCTTTTTGGGGGACCAGAGGCATTTTACTCCCCCATTGGCCGATTGGTGTTGTGGAAATCAGGCTTTTATTGCTCAAGCGGACGGTGCCTTTCGTGTTAGGTGCTTCGCCTTAGACTACGCCGCCCAGAGGCACGGCTGTCATCCCTCGTATTCGCGGTAATATGTTTAAAGGTTTCATGTTTTAGACAGGATCATGCTCATGAATGCAAATACCCTTCTACTTTCCAGGCCCGAAGCGGCGGAATACGCACCTTACTACGATAAGTACATCTCTCTGATTAGGGGAACTGACATTATCGAGATCCTGGAAAAGCAACTTCAGGACTTCCCAAAGTTTTTTTCAGGCCGTACCGAGAAAGACGGAGAGCTCCGTTATGCAGCAGAAAAATGGAGCGTGAAACAAGTTCTCGGTCATCTTAATGATACCGAACGCGTTTTCTCTTATCGCGCGCTACGTATCTCGCGCAACGACAAGACGCCCATCGAGGGATATGAGCAGGACGATTACGTCCGCTATGGGCCGTTTGAGCAGTGCCGTTTGTCCGACCTGGTTCAGGATTTTACTTGTGTTCGCAATGCCACCATATCGCTATTTCGCAACCTGGATGGAGAGGCATGGACTCGCAGCGGTGTTGCCAATAAAAACGAGGTAACCGTGAGGGCGCTCCCCTACATCATAGCTGGTCACGTGGTACACCATCGGAAGATTCTAGAAGAAAGATACTTCACGCCGGCTGCGCGATAAATCTTCTTCCTGCGGCCAACTGGTTCTAACCATGTCCTCCCCCACAATTTCCGAGTCCGCCATTCTGAAGAAGATCGAACGCCAACCCAAGCACACCGCCGGATACAAACAATTGGTGCGCGAACTGGGTCTGCACGGCGAGGGTCGCCGTGAACTCAACGAACGACTCAAGCGTCTTGTGGCCAGCAAACAGTTAGTCCAGGTCGATTCGGATCGCTACGCGATACCTGGGGCCGCTACCGGCAAGAATGTACTCGTCGGGCGACTTAGCATGCATCGTGATGGGTTTGGCTTCGTCATTCCGGACGCCAGTTCGCTCGACGAACGTCTGAAGGCCCGCCTCGCCGGGGACATTTTTATTCCACCCCACTCCATTGGCTCAGCCATGCACGGCGACCGCGTGCTGGTTGAGATTGGCGCTATCCGTCCTGATGGACGCGCCGAAGGCCGCATTATTCGCCCAGTGGTTCGAGCCCATACCACGGTTGTGGGCACGTTCCATTACGGCAATCGGCGCAATTACGTCACGCCGATGGACGAAAAAATCTCCAACGAGATCGAGATCCCGCCAGGGATGGAGTTTCCGGGAAAAAAAGCTGCCGAAGAAACAGCTGCCGATAAATCGCGAAAAGGCAAAAAGTCGGTCCACCGGGTTCTCGGCGACGAGGCCGCCCGCCGCACTGCCTGGGATGACCTGGAGAACGTAGTCGTCGACGTGGAGATCACCGACTGGCCTACGGCCACGCAGAACCCGCGCGGGCGCGTGGTTGAAATCCTTGGCTATGAAGATGATTTCGGTGTCGATGTAGAGATCATCATCCGAAGATTCCACTTACCCCACCGTTTCCCGCCGGAAGTTCTCGAAGCGGCGCAGGCCGTCGAGCCCGTCATTCCCACCCCGGAACTCCGCCAGCGGCGCGACTATCGCACGTTGTCTATCGTCACTATTGATGGAGAGACGGCGCGCGATTTCGATGACGCCGTCACCGTCCGCCGTCTCGAGAATGGCAACTTTGAACTCCAGGTACACATCGCCGACGTGGCCCACTATGTGACTCCTGATTCTGGGCTCGACCAGGAAGGGCGCCTGCGTGGAACCAGTGTCTATTTTCCCGATCGTGCCGTACCCATGTTGCCGCTCGAGCTTTCTACCGATGCCTGCAGCCTGCGCCCACATCTGGATCGCCTGGTGCTGTCCTGTGTAATGGAAATCGACCACCAGGGAGAAATCATTGGCTATGAACTGAATGAAGGCGTCATCCGTTCTGCCGAGCGCATGACTTACACCGACGTAAAAGCCATCCTCGAAGGCGATGCCGGACTGCGGAAACGCTATGCCTCACTTGTAGATTTGTTCGAGACTATGCGTGAGTTGGCGATGATCCTCAACCGCAAGCGGGAGCGTCGCGGCTCCATTGACTTCGATCTCCCCGAGCCCGTCATCGAATTCGACGAATTTGGGTTAATGAAGAGCATCACCCGCTCCGAGCGCAATATCGCCAACCGTATCATTGAAGAATTCATGCTTTCGGCCAACGAGTGCGTCGCTCAATATTTGGAGAACAAGCGCATCGCTTCGCTCTACCGTGTCCACGAGAAACCCGATCCCAAGCGAGTTTACGATTTTGAAATCATTGCGGCGACGTTCGGTTATTCGCTGGGAGTGGGCTCATTGCCGATCCAGCGCATTCAGCCGAAAGCCGACCGCCGCGCCAGCTATGGGACCGGCAAGCAGGCTCGCACGATTGAGATTCCGAAAGAGGTTCACATCACTCCTCGCATGTATCAAAAGCTGACGGAGAAAATTGCCGGCAAGCCGGAAGAACGCATCCTGAGCTACCTGATGCTGCGGTCATTAAAGCAGGCACGTTACTCGGAAGAGAATCTCGGCCACTTCGCGCTGGCAGCCGCCAGCTACACACATTTCACTTCTCCCATACGCCGCTATCCCGATCTGATCGTGCACCGCATCCTGAAAGAAGTGTTGCGCGAATCGCCTGAAGGTTGGGACGGAGAACTTCCGCTAGGACGCTTTCCCCTGGCCACTAACCGTGAGGGGCGCGCCGCAAGCGATCGCAGGAAAAAAACTGGGCCGGAGGCCGCCATGGCGCCTCCGTCACCTTGGTCCAAACGGCGCGATCACGCTGCCCATCGTGAATCGCTCGAACCGGCAGGCGGTCCGATCTCGCTGGAAGAGTTGCATGATATCGCAGAGGAATCGAGCATGGCTGAGCGTCGAGCCGACGAGGCCGAGCGCGCGCTGATGGAATGGAAAAAAGTCAAATTCATGCAGGATCGCGTGGGAGAAGATTTTGATGGCCTGATTGTCAGCGTCACAAAATTTGGATTATTTGTCGAACTCACCGATCTCTTCGTCGAAGGTCTGGTGCCGCTCAGCACTCTTACTGACGACCGCTACATTTATCATGAGAGTACCCGGCAAATTATAGGACAGGGCTCGCGTAAGACCTAGAGTCTTGGTCAATGGGTGCGTGTGATCGTGGAC
>Ga0066709_100005309_pt1 | contig 10566 bp, 9 predicted proteins | sample GraSoiAngelo_158_FD_79665 | JGI IMG/M metagenome (GOLD analysis project Ga0066709, IMG submission 79665) | Grasslands soil microbial communities from the Angelo Coastal Reserve, California, USA - 14_1009_16_30cm | ecosystem: Environmental > Terrestrial > Soil > Grasslands | place: USA... | reverse complement strand
TTCACGTGGACTGCAGTGCATGTGGACGGCGGTATGCGGACGGCAGTTCGTGACGGTCGATGTGACATCGAGATCTGACAGCTGACGTGAGAATCGTGAGTGCAGGCAAGAGGCAGGACCGGCGCGTGCGCATGGTCGACGGCGAGGTGGCGATCGACGGTCGCCACTGGCGCTACTCGGTGTCCGACAACCTCGACGCGTCCACCTGGGCCGTCAACCTCCACGGCTTCTTCGCCGGCGGCGGCATCTACTGGCGGGAGTCCGCCCGTCTCGCGGGCCGCCTGGGGCTGCGGGTGATCAACCCCAACCTGCCCGGCTTCGGGGGCAGCGAGCCGCTCCCGTGGGAGAAGCTGCGCATGGCGAACTTCGCCAAGGGCATCGGCGCCCTGCTCGACCACCTCGGCGCGCCCACCGCCATCGTGCTCGGTCACTCGATGGGCGCGGTGGCTGCGCTGCAGTTCGCCCACGACTTCCCTGAGCGCACCCTCGGGGTGATCTACCGCGACGGCGTGGCCACGTCGTCGTGGAAGGAGCGCAGGGGGATCATGAGCCGCCTGCTCCAGCCGATCGCACCCGATGTCGGGATGGCCCTCGACCTGGCCGCCGCCTTCGCGGTCGACCTCCCCGACCTCGCCTTCTCCCGCCTGGCCAGCATGGCGATCACCGCCGCCCCCGACCTGCGCCTCAACGCCCGGTCGCTGACCAACACCCTGCCGGTGGGGGCCATGCTGCTGGCGTGCGACTTCACGCCGATGGCGGAGCAGGTGGCGCGGCGCGGCGACGTGCCGGTCCTGCCCATGTGGGGCCGCTTCGACCGCATCGTGCCCGCGTCGACCGGCCGCGAGTTCGCCGAGATCATGGGCGAGAAGGTGCACTGGGTCATGGGCGGCCACTCGTGGATGATCCCCCGTCCCGCCATCCAGCTCGACGTGCTGCGCAACAGCGACGCCGGCAACGCGTTCCGCGAGCGCACGCGTGACCGCGCCCGCCTCCTCGGCCGCGCCGCCTGACCCCTCCCTGACCGCCCCGACCCGCGACCCGATGACGGTCGGTCGCACTCCCACCGTTAGCCTGCGCGGGTGTCGTTCCTCGAGGCGTGCCGGGGCAAGCCGCACGATCGCGTCCCCGTGTGGTTCATGCGGCAGGCCGGACGCGCGCTCCCCGAGTACCGGGCCGTGCGCGCGAAGGCGTCGATGTTCGACGTCATCCGCACGCCCGAGCTGGCCGCCGAGGTCACGATGCAACCCGTGCGACGGCTGGGGGTCGACGCCGCCATCCTGTTCTCCGACATCGTCGTGCCGGTCACTGCGGTCGGAGTCGGCGTCGAGCTGCGTGAGGGCGTCGGCCCCGTCGTCGACCAGCCGTTCCGCACCGACGCCGACCTGAGGCGGCTGCGCCCGTTCGAGCCCGACGTCGACGCTCCCTACGTGGCCGACACCGTGCGGCTGCTCGCCCGCGAGCTCGACGTGCCGCTCATCGCCTTCGCAGGTGGTCCCTTCACGCTGGCCAGCTACCTCATCGAGGGTGGCCCCTCGAAGACCCACGCGCGCACCAAGGCTCTCATGCACACCGAGCCGCGCACGTGGCGCGAGCTCCTCGACCGGCTGGCCGGCATCTCCCTCGCATCGCTGCGCGCCCAAGTGGAGGCGGGGGCACGGGCGGTGCAGCTGTTCGACAGCTGGGCCGGCGCGCTCTCACCGGACGACTACCGGGACCACGTGCTGGACGCCAGCGCGCGCATCTTCTCGGGCCTGAGCGATCTCGGCGTCCCGCGCATCCACTTCGGCGTCGGCACCGGCGAGCTGCTCGGCCTGCTCGGCGCGGCGGGAGCAGACGTGGTCGGCGTCGACTGGCGCGTGCCCCTCGACGTGGCACGCACGCGCGTCGCCGAAGGGCTCGCGTTGCAGGGCAACCTCGACCCCGCGGTGTGCCTGGCGCCGTGGGACGTCGTCGAGGCCGCCGCCCTCGACGTGCTGCGGCGCAACCACGGCGACCCGGGTCACGTCTTCAACCTGGGCCACGGGGTGCTGCCCGAGACCGACCCCGACACCCTCCGCCGTCTCGTCGAGCTCGTGCACGCATATGGGTGAGGCCGTGCGCCTGGGTGAGACCGTGCGCCCGGGTGAGTCCGTCGGCGTGCTGGTGATGGCCTACGGCACGCCCGCCGCGCCCGACGACGTCGAGGCGTACTACACGCACGTGCGCCGGGGCCGGCCGCCGACACCCGAGCTGCTCGCCGACCTCCAGCGACGGTACGCGGCCATCGGGGGCACCTCTCCGCTCCTCGACGTCACCCGCCGTCAGGCGGCCGGGCTGCGGCGCGAGCTGGGCGCCGGCTTCCATGTCGAGCTCGGCATGAAGCACGCGCCGCCGTTCATCGAGGACGGCGTGGCCGCGCTCGCGACCGCCGGTGTGGACCGGGCCGTCGGGCTCGTGCTCGCGCCTCACTACTCGGCGATGAGCGTCGGCGAGTACGCGGCACGCGCGAAGGGCGTGGACGTCGTCGAGCAGTGGTGGGACGCACCCGGGTACCTCGACCTGCTGGCGGACGCCGTCAAGCGCGGCCTCGACGGCCTTCCCGACGGCACCGAGGTCGTGTTCACCGCCCACTCGCTGCCCGTGCGCGCCCTCGAGTCGGGCGATCCCTATCCCGATCAGCTCCGCGCCACCGCCGAGGCGGTTGTGGCGCGCGCCGGGCCGACACGGTGGTCGCAGGCGTGGCAGAGCGCGGGCCGGACCCCCGATCCGTGGCTCGGGCCCGACATCCTCGAGGTGCTCGACGATCGCGCCGCGGCTGGCACTCCCGGCGTGCTCGTCTGCCCGTGCGGGTTCGTCAGCGAGCACCTCGAGATCCTCTACGACCTCGACGTCGAGGCGCGCGCCCGGGCCGACGCGCTCGCGCTGCCGTTCGCGCGCACCGCCATGCCCAACGACGAGCCCGCGTTCCTCCGAACCCTCGCCGACGTGGTGCGGGCCCGGCTCGCGCCGTGATGCCCGAGCGACAGGTTGCGCCCCGGGTCCCCGTCGTCGTGGTCGGCGGTGGCATCAGCGGCCTGGCGACCGCGCACTACCTGCAGGCGAGGCACGGCGTCGAAGCGGTGGTGGTCGAGGCGAGCGACCGCGTCGGCGGGAAGATCCGCACCGACGAGCTGGCGGGTGTGCCCGTCGAGGCGGGCCCCGACTCGTTCCTCGCGCGCGTGCCGTGGGCCGCGGACCTCTGCCGTGAGCTCGGGCTCGGCGACGAGCTGATCGAGCCGGCGACGTCGAAGGCGTTCGTGTGGGTGCGCGGCCGGCTGCGCACGCTCCCCCAGGGACTGGTGCTCGGGGTGCCGACCGGGCTGCCGCAGCTGGCCGTCAGCGGCCTCGTCTCGCCCGCGGGGATGGCACGCGCCGCGCTCGACGTCGTGCTCCCCCGGCGTCGCCACGGCGCCGATGCGTCCATCGCAGAGGTGATCGGCGCCCGCTTCGGCCGCGAGGTGGTCGACAACCTCGTCGAGCCGTTGCTCGGCGGCATCAACGCGGGACGGGCCGACCGTCTGAGCCTGGCCGCGACCGCGCCCCAGCTGGCCGACGCCGCTCGCGACCATCGCAGCCTGCTCCTCGGCCTGCGTGTCGCGACGGCCGGCGGGCCCGTCTTCCAGTCGGTACGTGGCGGGCTCGAGCGACTGGTCGAGCGCCTGGGCGCGGACATCGACGTGCGCACGAGCACCGCCGCGGGTGCGATCGAGCGCGCCCCCGACGGCCGGTGGAAGGTCGCGGGCCTGGTCGCGGATGCCGTGGTCGTCACCGTCCCCGCGTTCGCGGCCGCGCCACTGTTGCAGGCCGTGAGCCCGGTGGCGGCGGCCGAGCTGCGCGCCATCGAGTACGCCTCCGTCGCGCTGGTGACCCTCGGGTACGCGCCTTCGACATTGCCGCCGCTGCCCGCCGGCAGCGGCTTCGTGGTGCCGCGCACCGAGCGCCGGCTCATGACCGCGTGCACGTTCCTCTCGGCGAAGTGGCCCGCGCTCGCGGCGAGCGGGCTCGTGCTCCTGCGCGTCTCGGCGGGACGCCTCGGCGACGCCCGCGTGTCGCAGCTCGACGACGACGAGCTCGTCGACCGCCTGCACCGCGAGGTGGCGGAGGCACTCGGCGCGGCGAAGGCGCCCGTCACGACGCGCGTCGACCGTTGGGTGCGCGGCTTCCCGCAGTACGAGCCCGGACACCTGGCGCGCGTCGATCGCATCGAGGCGGCTCTCGCGGGCCTGCCCGGGCTCACCGTCGCCGGCGCCGCGTACCGGGGCCTCGGGCTGGCGGCATGCGTGCGGCAGGCGGGCGAGGCGGCGGATCGCATCGCGGCGTACAGCGCCTTCGGCGCCGCACCGCCGGCCGCAGGGGACATCACCGTCCGGCTGCGGGAAGATGGGACGCATGGCTGAGGTCGCGGAAATGACCGAGCGTCGCCTGGTGGTGCTCCAGCCATAGGTGCGGCGACCAGCACGGAGCTCGCGCCCATGCTGGCCACCCTGGCCAGGGAGCTGCCGCGCGACGACGGGCGCTGGGCCTACGAGTTCAAATGGGACGGTGTGCGCGCGCTCGTCTTCGTCGAGGACGGGAAGGTCCGGGTGCAGGGCCGGTCGCGGCGCGACTTCACCGGGCAGTACCCGGAGGTGACCGGTCTGGGCGCGGCCCTGGCCGGGCGCGGGACGCTCGACGCGGTGCTCGACGGCGAGGTCGTGGCGCTCGGCCTCGACGGCACACCCAGCTTCCAGACCCTGCAGCGGCGCATGCACGTGGTCTCGCCCCACGACGTCCGGGTGCGCATGGCCGACACGCCGGTCGTCTTCCTGGCCTTCGACCTGCTGCGCCTCGAGGGAAGCATGATGGTCGAGCTTCCCTACGCGGAGCGTCGGGCGCAGCTCGAGGCGCTCGACCTGTCGGCCAACAACTGGCAGACACCTCCGTCGCAGGTGGGCGACGGCGACGCCATGCTCGCGGTCAGCAACGTCCGCGGGCTCGAGGGGGTGGTGGCCAAGCGCATCGACAGCCCCTACGAGCCGGGGCGGCGCTCGCGCAACTGGCTGAAGATCAAGAACAAGCAGCACGAGCGGCTGGTGATCGGTGGGTGGGCCGAGGGCAGCGGCAACCGCACTGGAAGGATCGGCGCCCTGCTGGTCGGGTATCACGAGGACGGTGAGCTGCGCTACGCCGGCAACGTGGGCTCGGGCTTCACCGACAAGATGCTGCGAGAGCTCCACGCCCGGCTCTCCCCCCTCGCGCGCGAGGAGTGCCCCTTCGTGAACCGCCCCCGCTGGCCCGACATCCACTTCGTCGAGCCCGTCCTCGTCTGCGAGGTCGAGTTCACCGAGTGGACCGAGGAGCGCACGCTGCGCCACCCGGTCTTCAAGGGGCTGCGAGAATCGTGACCCGAGCCGTAGGGAGGTAGCCGTGCCCCGACCCATCTGGAGTGGTGCGATCAGCTTCGGGCTGGTCAACGTCCCCGTGAAGCTGGTGGGCGCCGTGTCCCCGAAGGACGTCCGCTTCAACCAGCTCGAGGCGGGCACCGGTGCCCGCATCAAGCAGAAGCGGGTGTCGGCCGAGACCGGCGAGGAGGTGCCCTTCGACCAGATCGTGAAGGGCTACGAGATCTCGCCCGACAACTACGTGGTGATCGAGCCCCAGGAGCTCGACGCGCTCGACCCCAAGGCCACCCGCTCGATCGAGATCGAGGACTTCGTCGACCTCGACCAGATCGACCCCCTCTACTTCGAGCGGCCCTACTACCTGGTGCCCGACAAGGGCGGGGCCAAGGCCTACGCGCTGCTGCTCGAGGCCATGAAGGACTCGAGGAAAGTGGGCATCGCCCGCCTCGTGCTGCGCACCAAGCAGTACCTGGCCGCCATCCGCCCCCTCGGCGACGCGCTCGTGCTGGAGACGCTGCTCTACCCCGACGAGGTCACCTTGCCCGATGAGATCGAGGGCCTCCCCCGCGACGACGTCGAGATCCAGGACCGCGAGCTCAAGATCGCCCGCCAGCTCATCGAGTCGCTGTCGACCGAGTTCGAGCCCGAGAACTACCACGACGAGTACCGCGAGCGGGTGCTGGAGCTCATCGAGCAGAAGGCCGAGGGCAAGCAGATCGTCACCCAACCTGCGACCGAAGAGCCCACCAAGGTGGTCGACCTCATGGCGGCGCTGGAGGCCAGCCTGGCCCAGGCCAAGGAGGCGAAAGCCGACAAGGCCGGCACCGCGGACAACGCCGGTCCCGGATCGAAAGCGGGCAAGAGGAAGGGGTGACCCCGCCGTCGACGACCACGGTCGAGGTCGAAGGTCACCAGCTCAAGCTCTCCAACCTCGACAAGGTCCTCTATCCCGAGGTGGGCTTCACCAAGGGCCAGGTGATCGACTACTACACCCGGGTCGCGCCCGTCCTGCTCCCCCACCTGCGCGAGCGCCCGCTCACGCTGAAGCGCTACCCCAATGGGGTCGACGCTCCGTTCTTCTACGAGAAGCGCTGCCCGAAGCACCGGCCCGACTGGGTGCGCACGACGGCCGTGTGGAGCAAGCGCAACGCGGACAACCTCGACTTCTGCCTGGCCGACGACCTGGCCACCCTGGTGTGGGTCGCCAACCTGGCATCGCTCGAGTTGCACACCTCGTTGTCCCGCGGGGCCGACATCGACCGTCCGTCGATGATGGTGTTCGACCTCGACCCCGGCGCGCCAGCGACGATCGTGGAGTGCGCGCAGGTCGGGCTGTGGCTGCGCGAGCTGCTCGACGACCTCGGCCTCGAGAGCGTGGCGAAGACATCGGGGTCGAAGGGCCTGCAGCTCTACGTGCCCCTCAACACGCCGGCGACCTACAGCGACACCAAGTCGTTCTCCCACGCGCTGGCCCAGCTGCTCGAGCGGCGCGAGCCGCAGCTGGTCGTCTCCCAGATGGCCAAGGAGCTGCGCAAGGGCAAGGTGTTCATCGACTGGAGCCAGAACGACCGGGTGAAGACCACCGTCTGCGTCTACTCGTTGCGGGCGCGCGAGCAACCCACCGTCTCCGCCCCGCTGACATGGGACGAGGTCGACGAGCAGCACCGGAGCGGTGACCCCCAGCGGTTCGCGCTCACCGCGGACGCCGTGCTGGCACGGGTCGCCGCGGGGGCCGACGTGTTCGCGCCCGTGCTCGGGCTCGAGCAGTCGCTGCCCCGTCCACCCACGACCTGATGCGGTCCGCTGTCATCCGGGGGCTGGTCGCAGGGTTGCTCCTCACCGCCACCCTCCCCCCCGCAGGGTGGTGGGTGCTCGGGCCGGTGGGCGCGGCCGTCCTCGCGTCGGGCCTGCGCGGGCGGCCCGCCAGGACCCGCTTCGTGTGCGGTCTGGCGGCGGGCGTCGGTCTCTACGGGCCGGGTCTCTTCTGGATGACCAACTTCAGCGCGCCGGGCTACCCGATCGCGGTGCTGATCGAGGCGTCGTTCCTCGCGGCTGCCGCGCTGCTCGTCGTGCCCGGCCCGGGGCGACTGCTCGCCCTGCCCGCCGCCCTCGTGCTCTTCGAGGCGGCGCGCGGGAGCTGGCCCTTCGGCGGGATGCCGCTCGCCCACCTCGCGCTCGGCCAGGTGGGCGGACCGCTGGCGCCGGCGGCCCGGGTCGGTGGGCAGTTGCTGCTGGTCGGACTGGTGGGCCTGGCGGGGGCCGGGCTCGCCGAGCTCTACGCCACCGCGCGGCGGCGGGGGCGGCCAGGTGCCGCGGCGGCGGGCGCGACGGCCATCGTGCTCGTCGCGGGGATGGCCCTGCTCGGCACCGTCGCCCCGGAAGGTCGTGCGCGGGGACGCCTGCGCGTGGCGCTGGTGCAGGGCGGTGGCCGGCGCGGCCTGCTCGCGGTCGAGCGCGCGGACCCCGGTGACGTGTTCGCAGCCCATCTCCGCGCCAGCCGGGCCATCGAGCCGCCCGTCGACCTCGTGCTCTGGCCCGAGGACGTGGTCGACGTGAGCCGGCCCGTGCGCGAGACCGCCGAGGGCAGGCAGCTGGCAGAGCTGGCTCGCCGTCTCCACGCCACCCTGGTGGCGGGGGTGGTCGAGGACGCGGGCGCACACCACTTCCGGAACGCGGCGGTGGCGTGGGGTCCGCGCGGGCGCATCGTCGCTCGCTACGACAAGGTCCACCGCGTGCCGTTCGGCGAGTACATCCCGTTCCGGAGCCTCATCGACCGGGTCGCCGACCTCAGTGCCATCCCCCGCGACGCCGTCGCGGGCAAGGGCACCGGGCTGCTCGACGTGCCCGCCGGCGACTTCGGCACGTTGATCTCCTACGAGGTGTTCTTCGAGGACCGCGCCCGCGCCGCGGTGCGCGCCGGCGCCGAGGTGCTGATCGTGCCGACCAACGCCTCCTCCTTCGGCACCGGCCAGGTACCGGCCCAGGAGCTGGCGGCCGCCCGCCTGCGGGCGCTCGAGACCGGACGCACCGTGTTGCAGGCCGCGCCGACCGGCTACACCGCGGTCGTCGACTGGCGGGGCCGGGTGCTCGCCCACAGCCGGCTCGGGGGCCCGGCGGTGCTCCATCGCACGGTCGCCCGCCGCTCCGGCGAGACGTGGGCGACCCAGCTCGGCCCTCCGCTCGGCATCGCCCTGGTGATCCTGACGCTGGTCCTGGCCTGGCTACTACAAAATCTAAGCGCACTACCATCAGCTTTTCTTGCTCAGCGCCGTTGATGCAGCTACAATCGCCGTGACGCAGCCGGCTGGCGAGCTGTCAACCAGGAGAGCCATTTGAACAAGGAGCGCCAAATCATGCTGATGCGTTTCGACCCCTTCCGTGACCTCGACCGCCTGACCCAGCAGCTGTGGAACACCGCAGGCAACGGCCACGGCGGGCTGCGGTCCATGCCGATGGACGCGTACCGCCGAGGCGATCGCTTCGTCGTCCACTTCGACCTCCCGGGCGTCGACCCCGACAAGATCGAGCTCACCATCGAGAAGAACGTGCTGACCGTGAGCGCCGAGCGGCGCTGGGAACGCCAGGAGGACGACGAGCCGGTCGCGGCCGAGCGCCTGCAGGGATCGTTCACCCGCCAGCTCTTCCTCGGAGAGACCCTCGACCCCGACCACGTCGAGGCCCGCTACGAGCACGGCGTCCTGACCCTCACCATCCCGGTGGCCGAGGCGGCCAAGCCCCGCAAGGTCACGGTCACTGCGGGCGACAGCAAGGCGGCCGCCATCGAGGCCGAGGCCTCCTAGCTCCTCGCCTGTAGCCCCCGCCCGCCCGGGGCCGCCTCCACCCGGCGCCCGGGCGGGCACACCCCCCCACTCACTTGACCCGCCGGTCAACTTGAGGTCAGGCTCTTGCCTTCCATGCCTGCCCCCGACCCTCTCGAGACGCGTCCGCTGCGGATCGCGCTGCTCGTCTACCGGGGCAATCCCCACTCGGGGGGCCAGGGCGTCTACGTCCACCACCTGAGCAAGGAGCTGGTGGCGCTCGGCCACCACGTCGACGTGTTCAGCGGCCCGCCCTACCCCGAGCTCGTGCCCGAGGTGCCGCTGGTGAAGGTGCCGAGCCTCGACCTCTACCGGCCGGGCGACCCCTTCCGGGTGCCTCACCCGCGCGAGTTCCACTCGCTCGCCGACGTGATCGAGTTCGCGCTCATGTGCACCGCCGGGTTCCCCGAGCCCCTCACCTTCGGCATGCGGGTGCGGCGGGCACTCCGCGACCGCCGCCGTGACTTCGACATCGTGCACGACAACCAATGCCTCGCCAACGGCATCCTGGGCCTGCTCGACGACGGTTTCCCGGTGGTGGCCACCGTGCACCACCCGATCACCGTCGACCGCGACCTCGAGCTGTCCCATGCGACCTCGCCCATCCGCAGGCTCACGCTGCGTCGCTGGTTCGGGTTCCTCCGCATGCAGATCCGGGTGGTGCGCAAGCTCCCCCGGATCATCACGGTCTCCGAGTCGTCCAGGCGCGACATCGCCGAGCAGCTCGGCGTGCGCCTCGACCGGATGACGGTCGTGCCCGTGGGTGTCGACCAGACCCACTTCCGGCCCCTGCCCCACATCGCGCGCGTCCCGGGCCGGATCATGACCACTGCGAGCGCCGACGTGCCCATGAAGGGCCTGGTCCCGCTGCTCGAGGCGGTAGCGAAGGTACGCACCGAGCGGCCGGTCGAGCTGGTGGTCGTGGGCCGGCCCCGCGAGGGCAGCATCATCCCCGCCACCATCGAGCGTCTGGGCCTCGAGGGGGCGGTTGAGTTCGTGGGGGGTGTCGACCACGACCGCATCGTCGAGCTGTACGCCGAGGCCGAAGCGGCCGTCGTGCCGTCTCTCTACGAGGGCTTCTCGCTGCCGGCCATCGAGGCCATGGCCTGCGGCGTGCCCCTCGTGTCCACCACCGGCGGCGCCCTGCCCGAGGTGGTGGGCGGCCACGACGACACCGCGCTCCTCGTGCCTCCCGGCGACTCCGGTGCCCTCGCGGCGGCCATCTCCCGGCTGCTCGACGACCCCGCCCTCCGCACGCGGATCGGCGCGGCCGGGCGGGCGCGCGTGTTCGAGCGCTACACCTGGGCCGCGACGGCCGAGGGCACGGTCGAGCAGTACCGGTCGGAGTT
>Ga0066709_100005307_pt1 | contig 10569 bp, 9 predicted proteins | sample GraSoiAngelo_158_FD_79665 | JGI IMG/M metagenome (GOLD analysis project Ga0066709, IMG submission 79665) | Grasslands soil microbial communities from the Angelo Coastal Reserve, California, USA - 14_1009_16_30cm | ecosystem: Environmental > Terrestrial > Soil > Grasslands | place: USA... | reverse complement strand
GTTCGAGCGCGAGTTCGCTGCGTTCTGCGGCGCCCGCCACGCGATCGCCGTCGCCAACGGTACCGCGGCGCTCCACCTGGCCCTGGTCGCCGTCGGGGTCGGGCCGGGCGACGAGGTCCTCGTCCCGAGCCTGACCTTCATCGCAACGGCGAACGCCGTGCGCTACTGCGGCGCGACGCCGGTCTTCGTCGACGCCGATCCCACGACCTGGTGCATGGACGCCGCCGGGCTCGGCGCACGCGTCACGCCGCGGACGAAGGCGATCGTCCCGGTGCACCTCTATGGCCATCCGTGCGACATGGACCCGATCCTCGACGTGGCGCGCCGCCACGGCCTCGCGGTCGTCGAGGACGCCGCCGAGGCGCACGGGGCTGAGTACCGGGGTCGCCGGGTCGGCGCGCTCGGCACGGTCGGGTGCTTCTCGTTCTACGGCAACAAGATCATCACGACGGGCGAGGGCGGGATGTGCGTGACCGACGACCCGCTCCTCGCCGAGCACCTCCGCCTCCTGCGCGACCACGGGATGGACCCGAAGCGCCACTACTGGCACGACGTCGTCGGGTACAACTATCGGATGACGAACCTCCAGGCCGCCATCGGCGTCGCGCAGGTGAAGAAGGTCCCGGCCTTCCTCGAGCGAAAGCGCCGACTGGCGGGCTGGTACGCCGAGCTGCTCGCGCCGCTCGCCGTCGCCGGGCGGATCCGCCTCCACCCCGAGGCGCCCTGGGCGAAGAGCGTGTTCTGGATGTATTCCGTGCTCCTGGCCGACGGCCCGGTCTCGCGGGATCAGGCGCGCACGCGCCTCAGTGACCGGGGCATCGACACGCGGCCGTTCTTCCATCCGGTCCACTCGCTGCCGCCGTACGACCGGCGCGAGCGCCTGCCCGTCGCCGAGGACCTGAGCGCGCGCGGCATGAACCTTCCCTCCGGTCTCGCCCTCGAGCGGAGCCATCTGGTGCGGGTCGCGCAGGCCCTGACCGAAGCCCTCGACGCGTAGCGATGGCGTGGCGCATCCCGGTGGCGCGCCCTGACATCGGCCAGGCCGAGCTCGAGGCCGTCCGCGCCGTCGTCGAGCGCCGCTGGCTCACCCAGGGGCCGGAGGTCCGGGCGTTCGAGGCCGCGTTCGCCCGCTTCTGCGGGGTCGCGCACGCCGTGGCCACCAACACGGGGACCGCGGCGCTCCACGTTGCGCTCCTCGCCCTCGAGATCGGCACGGGCGACGAGGTCATCACGACGCCGCTGTCCTGCATCGCGTCCGCCAACCCGATCCTGTTCCAGGGCGCGCGACCCGTCTTCGCCGATGTGGACCGCGATACGTACAACCTCGACCCTGGAGACGTCGAGAAGCGGATCACGCCACGGACGAAGGCGATCCTACCCGTCCACCTCTTCGGCCACCCAGCCGACATGGATCCGCTGCTCGAGCTCGGCGAGCGCCACGGACTCGCGGTGATCGAGGACGCGTCGCAGGCTGCCGGAGCGGAGTACAAGGGACGCCGCGTCGGCGGCTTCGGCCACGTGGCCTCGTTCAGCCTGTATGCGAACAAGATCGTCACCGCAGGCGAGGGCGGCGTGGTCACCACGGGTGACGCGCGGCTCGCCGAGCGGATGATCGCCATCCGGAACTTCGGCCAGCCGCCCGGCCAGCACTTCCGCCACCCATTCCTCGGCGGAAACTACAAGATGAGCGACCTGCACGCGGCGATCGGGCGGGTCCAGCTCGAGCGCGTCGATCGCTACATCGAGCAGCGGCGCCGGAACGTGGTCCAGCTGAACGAGGCGCTCGCGCCGCTCTCGGGCCTGATCGAGCGGCTTCCGGGCGAGCGGCGGGAGAGCCGGGCCGTGCCGTTCGCCTACCACCTGCGCTTTTGCACGGCCGCGTTCCGCGACGCGGCGGAGGCGGCGCTCCACCGGGCGTCCATCGAGACGCGGCCGTTCTTCTCGCTGATCAGCGGGGAGCCTCCCTACCGCGCGCTCGGCTTCGACCCCGCCGACACACCCGTCGCCGCCGACGTGTTCTCCCGGGGTCTCTACGTCTCCAATTCGCCCGACCTCACCGCCGGCGACCGGGCGCTGATCGCCGAGACCCTGACCGAAGTCGCTCGGACGCTGGGCGTTGCATGAGGATCTGCTCGCCCCACTGCGGCATCGCGCCGGAGTCGGGCTCGGGCGGCGAGGTCTACGAGCGCGACCTGTTGAAGGATCTGGCCGGGCTCGGCGCCGAGTGCCACATCCTGCTGGCCCGCGGGAAGCCCTACGAGCGCGACGTCGCGGGATGGACCGTGCATCCGGTGTGGCCACCCAAGGGGCTTCGCTGGTATGTGACACCCTTCGTGTGGCCGCGCGCCATCAAGCGCGTGTGGGACGTCCAGCCTTTCGACCTCCTGCGGGCGCACTCGGTCCGCTTTGTCGGGCCCGCCGCGCTCCTCGCTCGCCGCCGCTACCGGCTCCCGGTGCCCGTCGTGACGCATCACCACCACCTCGATCCCAGCCCTCTCAATCCCGTGATCGAGAAGCGCGTGCTCGAGGTGTCCGACCGCGTGATCACCGACAGCGAGTTTGCCCGCCGCCAGCTTGCCGACGAGCTGGGCGTCACAACGGACCATGTCACGGTCGTCTATTGCGGCGTCGGACCGAAATACGCGCCGGGGCGCAAGGACGGAGCACTGCTCGCGCGTTACGGGCTCGACGGTAAGCAAGTCCTGCTGTGCCTGGGACCGCTGATTCGCCGCAAGAACCCCTTCTTCCTCCTGGAAGCGTTCGCCGAGATCCGACGGGCCGCCCCCGCTCCCGTGGCGCTCGTGTGGGTCGGCGCGGGCCCGCTGCGGCGCGAGCTCGACGCGTTCGCGGAGAGGCTCGGCGTCGGCGGTGCGGTGGTGTTCACGGGCTACGTCCCGGAGGCGGAGAAGGTGGCGGTCATCAACCTCGCCGACGTCTTCGTGTTCCCGTCGCTCCTAGAGGGATTTCCGCTGGCGCCACAGGAGGCGATGTCGTGCGGGAAGCCCGTCGTCGCGTTCCGCGTGGCCTCGCTCCCTGAAATGATCGAGGAGGGCCGTTCCGGGTTTCTCGTCGAGAAGAACGACCGGTCCGCCTTCGTCGACCGGGTGCTCCAGCTCTTGCGCGACCGGGCCCTCTGCGCGAGCTTCGGCGCCGCAGCCGCAGAACGCGTCGACCGCAACTTTCGCTGGGATCTCACCGTGCGGCAGGTGCTCAAGGTCTACCAGGAGGTCGTCGATGGGTTCCGGCGGAGGCGTTAGTCTCCGGTGCCCGGACTGCGCGACCGCGGTGGGCCCGCTGAAGGGAGCGCCGACCTGCCCGGGCTGTGGCCGCGCCTTCGCGGCGGCCGGCGAGGTCTGGGACCTGCTGCCGAGTCGCCTCGCCGCGGTCAAGCTGAACGAGGACCGGGTGCACGCGGACGGGGGGCTTTCGACGTGGCGGCGGCTCTTCTACCACAAGCGCTACTGGCTCGAGTGGTGCGAGCGGCAGTGGCTGCCGACCCTCGTCGACGCCTCCACCCACACGTTCCTCGAGATCGGCGGCGGGCTCTGCTACGCGAGCGCCCTCGCGAGAGGCCTGGCGCCGGACGCCCACGTGGTGGCGACCGACGTGTCGCCGCAGTACCTGCGCCGCCACGCCCTCGAGACGGGCCGCATCCTCCAGGCGCCCGCCGACGTCTACGCCGCCGCCGACGCGGAGGCGCTCCCGTTCGAGGACGAGCAGTTCGACGCCGTCTTCTCCCAAGTGGTGCTCTATCGTCTTCCCGACCCGGCCCGTGCGCTGCGTGAGATCCGTCGCGTGCTCGCTCCCGGCGGCCGCTACCTCGGGATCGAGCGCGCGTCGCCGTGGGGGCGCCCCTGGCGCGCGCGGGAATCGGGCGCGATCGGGGCGCGCGCGCGTGCGACCGGGACCGGCGAGCACGCGGTCGCCTATCGTGAGTGGGAGACGATTCTCCGGGATGCGGGCGTCGACCGCGCCCACGTGGCACCGGTGCCGGGGCGGCGGGTGCGCGCGGCCGCGCTGCGGCGGCTCGGAAACGCGGTGCGACCGATCCACGTCGCGATCCGGCTCGTGCGATGATCTCGCGGGTGCTCGGCCGGCTGTGCCTCGCGAGCCTCGTCGCGGCCAACAACAAGGCCAAGCGGCTCGCCATCCGCCTCACACGGTGGACCGGCAAGAGCGCCGAGTACGTGCACCCCAAGCACCTGCTCGGTGACGACGACGCGCACTACTGGTACCTCGCGTATCTCGCTCCCGGCAGGCGACTGCTCGACGTCGGCTGCGGCAACGGCATGCACACCCTGAAGGCGGCGCGCCGGTGCGCCCGTGCGCTCGGGGTGGACGCGAGCCTCGAGTCGCTCGGCGTCGCCGTGCGCGAAAGCCGCGCGCAAGCCCTCGGCCATGCGACCTTCGTGCGGGGCGACGTCGAGCAGGGGCTGCCCGTCCGCCCTGGGTGCTTCGACGTCGTCCTCTGCCTCGACCTGCTCGAGCACGTGCACAAACGCGACCTGGTGCTCGGGGAGATCCGGCGCGCGCTGGCGTCCGGCGGCGTCCTGCTGCTCGGCGTGCCGAACCGCGGGACGTCCTGGAAGCGGCGGCTCGAGCGCGCAGAGCTCTTCGCCTACTCCGACCCCGACCACAAGATCGAGTACACGCTCGACGAGCTTCGGGAAGAGCTCGGGCGCAACGGCTTCGAGATCCGCGACCTCCACCCCACCGTCTACGACACGCCGCTGGTCGGGCTCATCGACGTGGTGGGCGGCCTCTCGCTCGGCCTCTACCGGCGGCTGACGCGGCTACGGGCCCGGCTCGCGCGGCGCTACCCCGCGGAGAACGCCGGCTTCTCGGCGGTGTGCGTGGTCCGGTGAGAATCCTGTTCGCCACAGAGTATTACCATCCCTTCGTGCCGGGCGGCTCGCCCTGGAGCCTGCGGCTCTCCGCCCGCGCCCTGCAGGCGCGCGGCGACGAGGTGGTGGTCGTGACGCCCAACTACGGCGCTGCCGCCGAGGAAACGGTGGACGACGTGCGCGTCGTGCGGTTCCCGTTCTGGCGGCGGCTCTCCCCAGGCCCTTCGCTCGCGCCCGCGCGCGATCACGTGAACCCGCTCTTCCATCTCCTGTTCGCGCGCGCACTCCTGCGGGCGGGTCGCGCGCTGCGCGCCGACCTGATCCACGCCCAGGAGAAGCACGCGCTCGTCGGCGCCTCGCTCGCGGGGTGGTGGCTTCGGATCCCAGTGGTTCTGAGCCTCAGAGACTTCGGCCTCATCTGCCCGATCGCCACGTGTCTCCTCGCCCACACGCACGTCCCCGCCGACTGCTCTCAGTGGAAGCTGCAGCGCGAGTGCGCGCCGTTCTTCCTCGACCACTACGTCGCGGGCGGGCGGCTCCGCCGCGCGCGCGTCCGCGCTTCCCTCGCCCTGCTGTACCTGGACGCGCGCCTCAAAACCGCGCTCGTCACGCGCGTGCGAGGTGTCCTCGGCGTGAGCGCGAGTATCCTCGACATCTACCGCCGCGCCGGACGCATCCGACCCGAGCAGGGCCGTGTCGTCTACAATGCAGCACCGGTGGTCGGCGCCAGCGCGTCGGGGGCCGACCGCGCTTGCGTCCTCGCCGGATTCGGCCTCCCGGACCGTCCCCTCGTCCTCTACGTGGGCAAGCTCTCGCTGGGAAAAGGCTTCCCCGTGTTCGTCGAGGCGGCCGGGGCGGTGACCTCACTCCGCAAAGACGCCGTCTTCGTGGCGGTTGGCGCCGGATCGGCGCCGACACCCCGGGTCGGCGTCGACCTCCGCTGCCTCGGGTCGCGCTCGCACGCGGACGTGGAAGCGCTCTACGCCGTGGCCGACGTGGTCGTCCACCCCTCGGTGTGGCCGGAGCCATTCAGCCGGGTGGTGCTGGAGGCCGCCGCGTTCGGCAAACCACTGGTGGGGACGCGCATCGGGGGCACCCCCGAGGCAGTCGAGGACAAGCGGACGGCCCTCTTGGTCGAGCGCAACGATCCCCAGGCGCTCGCCCTCGCCATCAGCCGCCTCCTGGACGACGCCGACCTTCGCCAGAGCCTGGGTGCCGGTGCGCGCGCGCTCGCCACGGAGAGGTTCGCCCCCGCCGTGGTCGTCGAAGGGCTTCGGGCTGCCTATCGGGACGCGCGGGCGTGAGCGTGGCGACGCGGACGATCGGCCTCCTGCCTGCGCTCGGGAGCGGGCTCACGGACCTGAGGCGAGGCGGCCAGCACGAGCGTCTCATCGCCTACGACCTCCGGCACTACGCGGAGGCGTACGAGCGCGTGTACTACTTCAGCTACTTCGACGAGGCGCTGGCCGATTTCACCCGGGACCCGCTTCTCCTCGAGCGAGTCGTGCTCCTGCCCCGCCGGGGCCGCTGGCCCGCGCGCGTGTATGCGGTGCTCCTGCCACTGGTCTACGCGCACGAATTCCGGGAGTGCGAAGTTCTGCGCGTCTTCCAGTTCCCCGGTGTGATCCCCGCCCTCGTCGCGCGGTTGCTCTACGGCGTCCCCTACGTCGTGACGTACGGCTACCACTACGCGGAGATCGCCCGGCTGGCCGGCTCGTGGCTCAAGCCGCGCCTCCTCAGGCACCTCGAGCGAGTCGCCCTGCCGCGGGCGGCCGGCGTGATCGTCACCTCGACGGAACTACAGGCGCGGGTCACGTCGCTCCGGTCGGCGCCGCCGGTGGGCTATTTCCCCAACGGGGTGGACACTCGCTGCTTTGCGCCGGCGCGCGAGCGGCCGCCGGGCCGCCGCGTGATCTACGTCGGTCGACTCGAGCCCGAGAAGAACCTCGAGCGGCTCATCGACGCCCTCGGGCGGCTTCCGGCGCCCGCTCGACTCACGGTCATCGGCGAAGGGAGCCGCCGGGCGCAGCTCGAGCGTCGCGCGACGTCGGTGGGTGTCGAGGTCGAGTTCAGAGGCGTCGTACCGCACGGGGAGTTGCCCGCGCACTTCCGCGACACGGGGGTCTTCGTGCTGCCGTCACTGACCGAAGGCCACCCGAAAGCCCTGATCGAAGCGATGGCATGCGGGCTCGCCTGCACCGCCTCCGCCCGGGGCGGGATCCTGACCCTGATCGAGGATGGGGTGACCGGGCTCTTGTTCGATCCCGAGAGCGTGGACTCGATGACGCGGGCGATCGAGCGCGCGCTCACCGATCTCCAGCTGGCGGGCCGTCTCGGCGCCGCCGCCCGAGCGGTCGTCGTGACGCGGTACGACGCGCGTGTCCTGCTCGCGGAAGAGGTGCGCTTCGTGAAGCAGGTGGCGCGGGGCGCCCCGCTGACGGAGCTGTTCGAGGATTACGCGGATGCGTTTCCCATCGGGGACGAGTTGCCCGAGTTCGTGGCCCGGCGGCTCGGCGACCTGGCCCGGTTGCGTCCGGCCGCGGTCCTGGACGTCGGCGCAGGCGACGGCCGATACCTTCGCTTCTTCGGCTCGCATCTTCCGGCCGCCTCGCTGGTCGTCGGATGCGAGCTGAGCCTCACCCGGGCGCGGCGCATGCGGGCCAAAGGCTTCCGGGTCGTCGTCGCCCAGTCGGAGCAGCTCCCGTTTCGGGATGACACGTTCGATCTCGTCACGCTCATCGAGGTCCTCGAGCACACCCAGTCCCCGGTGCTGAGTCTCGAAGAGGTCCGTCGAGTTCTGCGCCGGGGTGGGCGGCTCGCCCTCACGACGCCGAACTACCCCGTGAAGCGCTTGTACGACGCCCGCGTGGCTCTGCGGAGCCGCAGCCTGCGGCGGCTCAGAGACGATCCGACCCACATCTCGCCCCTCTCGGCGCGCCGACTCGAGCGGCTGCTTGCCCCGCGCTTTGAATCCGTCGAGCTCGAGGGAACCGCGCTGCTCGGGGAGAGCCGCAGTCGGTGGGTGCGCGCCCTCAAGGGGTCGCCGCTCGGACGCCGGCTCAGCAACAAGCTGTTCGCCGTCTGCGCCAAGGGCGAATAGCCGTTCCGTGCCGCTCGCCTACTACTCGGTGGCGGCGCGGGAGGCGTTCTGGACCGAGCACTGGGGCGGCCACTCTGTCGAGGAGCTGCTCGCGGTCGCGCGCCGCTCGCCGTTGACCACGCTGATCACGCAGGCGCTGCCCGCCCAGGGCGGGATCCTCGAGGCGGGCTGCGGGCTCGGTCAGTACGTCTTGCTCCTGCGCGAGCGAGGTTGGCGAGTGGCTGGCGTGGACTGGAGTCTCGAGGCGCTTTCGGCATGCCGCCGCGTGGCGGCGGCGCCGCTCGCGGCGATGGAGCTCCGGACGCTCGCGGTGCGCGACAGGTCGCTTGCGGGCTACATCTCGCTGGGCGTCGTCGAGCACGACGCGCAGGGCCCCGACGCCATCCTCGCCGAGGCGCGCCGGGTGCTGGCGCCCGGGGGCGTGCTCGTCGTCTCGGTCCCGTACGTCAACGGCGTGCGCCGGCTCGCGGCGCCCTGGATCCGGCGCCGGAATCTGGTCCTCGCCAGGCGCGGCGGCGACTTCTATCAGTATGCCTTCGCCCGCACGGAGCTCCTGGAGACGCTCACACGTCTCGGGTTCGTCGTGCGGTCCGTGCACCCGTATGACCCGGCGAGACTGCTCCGCCAAGCGCTCCGACGCGTGCTGCCGTCGCGGTCGCGCCCTGAGGGGGGCGGATTGAGCTCGGGAGCGAGTGTGGCGCCGAGCGAACACGCCCGTTCCTCCCCGGCGCGTGACGGACCGCGACGGCGCCCGCTCACGGAGCTGGGCCGGCGACTCCTCTACACGGATGCGGCGCTCAGGCTGCTCGGCCACATGCTGCTGGTCGTCGCCCGGAAGGCCTGAGGCTATACTGCCCCCTGATGGGCGCGCCGTACCGTATCGTCGATCTCGGGGAGCGCCGCGTGCTCGCCGTCGACGGCCGCGAATACCCGACGTACTACAGCGAGCGCGTGATCCGCATGCTGATCGAGCGCAAAGGGGTCCACCGTGCGCCGCTCTACTTCCCGTTCAAGGAGACGCGCGGGCGTCACTTCCTGGGCCCGCTGTTCCGCTACCTCGACGGGCAGGGCTTCAGCGACCTCGCGGTCCTCGAGGTCGGCTGCTCGTTCGGCCACATCACCGAGTACCTCGCGGAGCAGCCCGCAGTGGCGCGGATCGTGAGCTTCGACACCGACCCTGCCTTCGTCGCGATCGTCAGGACGAAGGTGGACGAGATGCGGCTCACGAAGGTGCGTGACATCGCCCATCTCGGGAACGACGCGACGCGGCGGCTGCCGTGGGCCGACGGCGCGTTCGACCTCGTACTCGCGGTCGGTGTCGTCGAGCACCTGCCGGTCCGCAACCGGCGCGCGCAGGTGGACGAGTACTACCGCGTGCTCGCGCCGGGCGGGCACATCGCAGTGCTCGACACGCCGAACCGCTGGTTCCCGCTCGAGACCCACTCGGTCGGGCTGCCGCTCGTGCAGTGGCTCTCGCCGCGGCTCGCGTGGCGTTACGCGCGCGCCGGCCGGCCGGACCGCTATCGCCACGTGACCTTCGAGGACTTCGTCGCCGACGGGACGGGCTGGCGGAACGCGACGCTCGCCGACTGCTTGCCCGCGTCGGGCTGGCGGGGCCTGCGCGACGTCACCGAGGAGGCGGGCTACGGCTGGCGCTTCTTCCGTGACACCGCGCGCTCGCTGACGCGCCGGTCGCTTCTGCCACTCTTCGCGGTGGCGTGCGGCGCGCTCGCCGCGGCCGGCCTGCCGCCGTCGCTCGCGCTCCCGTACCTGAACCTCCTCGTCCAGAAGTCACCGGACGCTTCGGCGGACCGGTGAGCGTCCCCACGGTCTCGGTGCTGATGTCGGTGCACAACGGCGCGCCATGGGTGGCGGACGCCGTCCGGAGCGTCCTCACGCAGACGGCCGGCGACCTCGAGCTGATCGTGATCGACGACGGTTCGACCGACGCGACGACCGAGATCCTCGCGCGCGTCGGTGACGCGCGCCTCCGGGTCGAGCGCCAGGCGCGCCTCGGGCTCACACGCTCGCTCAACCGCGCCCTCGGCCTGGCGCGCGGCGCGCTGGTGGCGCGGCTCGACGCCGACGATCTGGCGGTGCCCGAGCGCTTCGCGCGCCAGCGCGCCTTCCTCGACGCGCATCCCGACGTCGGGCTGCTCGGCACGGGGGCGCGCGAGGTGGACGCGGCCGGGCGCGAGGTGGCCGTCGTGGTCCCACCGGCGGACGACGCCGCGATCCGCCGGACGCTGATCCGACGGAACCCGTTCGTGCACTCCTCCGTGATGCTGCGACGGGAGGCCGTCCTCCGCGTCGGCGGCTACGACGAGACGCTGCCGGTCGCGCAGGACTACGACCTCTGGATGCGCCTGAGCCGCGTCACGCGTCTCGCGAACCTCCCCGAGCCCCTCGTCGTGCGCCGGCTCCTGCCCGGACGCGTCTCGGCGGTGCGCGACGACGAGCGGCTCCGCGCCGAGGGGCGGCTGCGCTGGCGGGCCGTGCGGAGCGGGACGTACCCGCCCTGGTGCGCGCTCTTCGCCCTGCGGCCCTGGCTCGCCCTGGCCCTGCCGCCGGGCGTCCGCCGGACGCTCCGACGCGCCCGGACGTGAGGGGGATCGCGGTCCGCCG
>Ga0066709_100005306_pt1 | contig 10569 bp, 7 predicted proteins | sample GraSoiAngelo_158_FD_79665 | JGI IMG/M metagenome (GOLD analysis project Ga0066709, IMG submission 79665) | Grasslands soil microbial communities from the Angelo Coastal Reserve, California, USA - 14_1009_16_30cm | ecosystem: Environmental > Terrestrial > Soil > Grasslands | place: USA... | reverse complement strand
CGCTGGCTTCGCGTGCGCGGTCCTGCATGGCGATGAAGTTCGGAATCGCGATCGCCGCGAGAATCCCGATGATCACAACCACGATCATCAGCTCGATCAGCGTAAAGCCTTTCTGATTGCGAAACATGGTTTCCTCCAATTCCTCGATCAACCGTTGGTCAACGTCAGAGACAGTAGAGCCGCCTTGCCGTAACCCTTGATCGTATAGCCCGTCGTCGCGGCCGGGTTCGCGCCGATGATGCCCTGCGCCGCCGGATCCGCTCCCCAAGCCCAAGCGTCGTTCGCGCCCGAGAAGGGATTCTTCGGGTAGCTACCGCCCGGCATGTTCGCCATCACCGCCGCATCGTCCGCAGCCACCGGATAGGTGCCGTTGTTCTTCACGGCGAAGTCTTCGATCGCCAGCTGGTAGCTATGCATGTTCCCTTTCACGCTGGCTTCGCGTGCACGGTCCTGCATGGCGATAAAGTTCGGAATCGCGATCGCCGCGAGAATCCCGATGATCACAACCACGATCATCAGCTCGATGAGGGTGAACCCCTTCGAGTTTCTCGGCATGGTGTGCTGCACCTCCTTTCGGTCCCGCCGTCCCTGACGTGATCAGCGTCCGTCCAACCGTACCGGACGAGATCAAAGCAACGGACATGCCACGGCGCAAAACGGCCCTTCATGGGACGCTCTCGCTTGCACTTCCGCGTGCGGCGTGGACGGGACCGAGCTCCGGAGATGCGCGTTCCGCGCAGGATGCACGCGGGACGCCGTCCATTCTGCATATTGCATGATTCAACGTCGCGGCGGTCAATTTGCGACCGCTTTCACTCCGACAACATGCCCACACTTTCCTTGAGCAATCCGTACGAGATGAGCTTCCGGTAGAGCGTCGACGGATTGATCCCCAGGATTTCCGAGGCCCGCTTTTTCTGGCCGCCGGTGTGGTGCAGCACCTTGAGGATGTACTCGCGCTCCAATTCCTCGAGCGTGAGATTGGGGTTGTCGATCACCAGGCTCCCGCGGCCCTTTCCGCCCTGGACCACGCGTTCCGGGAGGTCCTCCGGCGTGATGACGCCATCGTCGGTCAGGATCACGGCCCGCTCGATCACGTTTTCGAGCTCGCGCACGTTTCCGGGCCAGTCGTACACCATCAGGCAGTCGCGCGCCTCCTTCGAGATCGTTTTCACCTCTTTCTGGCCCGCGAGCTTCTTCAAGAAATGCTCCACCATCTCCTCGATGTCCTCCTTGCGCTCGCGGAGCGCCGGGAGGCGAATCTGGATCACGTTGAGGCGGTAAAAGAGATCGGCGCGAAAGCGACCCTCGGCGACCGCCCTCTCCAGATCCGCGTTGGTGGCCGCGATCAAACGGACGTCGATCTTCCGGGGCTTGGTGCCGCCGACCGGGATGATTTCCCTTTCTTGTAATGCCCGGAGGAGCTTCACCTGGGTCGCGGGCAGGGTCTCGCCAACCTCGTCCAGGAAGAACGAGCCGCCCCCGGCGACCGCGAGGAGCCCTTCCTGGTCGCGCACCGCGCCCGTGAAGGAGCCCTTCACGTGCCCGAACAGGTTGCTCTCGAGGAGATCCTTGGGAAGAGCGCCGCAGTTGATGGATACGAACGGTCCGTCGGCCCGCCGGCTCATATAATGGATGCGCTTCGCGATCAGCTCCTTGCCGGTGCCGCTGTCTCCCACGATGAGAATCGTCGAATCCGAATCGGCGACCTTCTCCACGAGCTTCAGGACCTTCTGGATTTGCTCGCTGTGCCCGATGATCTCCTTAGTGTCGTCCGTGCGCTTCAGCTGGCGCTTCAGGTAGACGTTTTCCGATTGGACCCGACGCATGGCGATCGCGTTCTTGATCACGAGGCGGATCTCGTCGTTCTTCGCGCTCTTCTCGAGGTACTGATACGCGCCCCGGTTGAGCGCCTCGATGGCCGATTTCTGCGACGCGAACGCGGTCCGGATCACGACCGGGATGCTCGGATCCAACTTCTTGATTCCGGACAGCACGCCCAGCCCGTCGATCTCTCCCGGCATCTTGATATCCGTCACGACGACGTCAAAATTCTCTTCCTCCGCCTTCTGGAGGGCGTCGCGTCCCGAGGTGGCCACGTGCACTTCGTATCCTTCCTTGGAAAGAAGGATCGAAAGAAACTGGACCATGCTCTCTTCGTCATCGACCACCAGAATTTTTTCGCCGCTCACCTGATCTACCTCGCTCGACAAGGGGTTACGCCGCGTGGGCGACGGTTCGCGCCGTGCTCGTTGCTTTCGGGATCCACACCCGCATGGTCGTCCCCGCCCCGAGACGGCTCTCGGCCTCCATGGCGCCTCCATGGCGCTCCACAATCCGGTTGGCAATGGCAAGTCCCAGCCCGGTCCCTCCCCGTTTTGTGGAGTAAAACGGCTCGAAAATCAGCTCGATCTCCGGCGCCGCGATTCCGATCCCGTTATCCTGCACTTCGACACAGACGAACGAGGGCGAGGTCCCGCCGGTCTGGACCGACGGCCTCTCGTGCCGCGCGGCGATCCGAACTTCGACCCGGCCGTCGGCCTCGATCGCCTCGAGCGCATTCAGGATCAGATTCATCAGCACCTGCCTCATCTGCTCGGAATCCACGTGCACGTGGACATCCACGCTCCGGCCCGCGAAGCCCAGGGATTTTCCCTCCGCGCTCGGGTGACGTAGCGCGACATCGACCGTCTCCTGGAGCAGCGCGTCCAAGTCCAGCGTCTCGCACTTGAGCGGCCGTTCGCGCGCATAGTCGAGCAGCTCGCGGATGAAGTTGTCGAGACGCTCGGACTCCCTCACGATCAGATCCAGGAGCCTGGCGTTCTCTCCCTTCACCTTGAGCTCGCGCTGCAACACCTCCACCGATCCGCTGATGGGGTTCAGGCAATTTCGGATCTCGTGCGCGATTCCGGCCGAGAGCTCCCCGATCGCCGCGAGCGTCTCGCGCCGGCGGATCCGCTCTTCCAGGGCCCTCACGTCGGAGAGATCCTGGAAGAGACCGATCACCCCGCGCCTCCGTCCGTCCGGATCGCGCAGGAGGCTCGTCGACATGCCGAGCGGCACCTTGGATCCGTCCGGCCTCACGATCGAGATCGCCACGCGGCTCCCTTCCGTTCCCTGCTCGAGCGCCTCACGCACGCGCTCGGTGAACTCCTTGAGGCCCGGTCCGAAGGCGTCCACGTACGGCTGTCCGCGCATCGAGTCGACGGGGCAGCCCGCAATTTCCGACGCCGCACGATTCCAATGCCGCACGATTCCGTCCGCATCCACCGTCACCATCCCGCTCGACATGTTTTCCAAGATGCTCTCCGTGTCGAAAAGCGCGCGGTTCAATTCCTCCTGCGCGTTCTCCAGGGCCCGGCGTCCCTCGTTCAACCGCCGTCCCAAGTAGCCCCCGATCACCCCGACGACAAAGAGGAGCGGCACGTACAAGAGCATCCGCAGCAAGAGCGCCGCGTCGCCCAACCCTTGCGTCAGCCCGTACGGCATCGTCGGCATCAGCCCCTGCCGGCCCGCCAGGTAGAACCCGGCGTAGGCCAGCGAGGAGAGCGCCGCCAGAAGCACCCCGCCGCCGATCGAGAGGAACACCCCCCCGAGGAGCGGCGACAGGAGGTACAGCGGCACGAACTGGCTTTCCGCGCCTCCCGTGAAGAACACGAGATACGACGTCGTGGCCACGTCCACCAGGAACTGGGTGGCCAGCAGGTTTCTCGAGTCGCCGCCGCTCTTCAGAACCCGCTGGTAGGCGAACGCCAGGCCCGCCACCGTGAACAGAAAAAATCCGAACGGGAATTGTCGCTCGTCGCCGAGCGGGCCCCCCGAGAAGGCCACCGCCATCGCGGTGACCAGCCCGAGCAGCGCGACCCGGCCCAGGATGACGGCCTGGACCGCGAGGCCCAGGTCCCGATCCCCGTCGGCCTCCGGGTTTGCGCGACGCGCGGCCATCGGGCGATCTAATGACCGCCCGCGACCACGTTGATCAACTTGAACATCGGCAGGTACATCGCGATCACCATCCCGCCGACAATCGTTCCCATGACGACGATCATGATGGGCTCGATCAGGGAGGTCAGCGAATCCACCGCCGTGTCGACTTCGTCGTCGTAGAAATCCGCGATCCGCGTCAGCATGTCGTCGAGCGCGCCGGTCTCTTCACCCACGGAGATCATCTGCACCACCATCGGCGGGAATACCGTCGATTGGCGAAGCGGCGCGGAGATCGTCTCGCCTTCCCGGATGCTGGATCGCGCGGCCATGATCGCGTTCTCGATCACCCGGTTTCCCGAGGTGCGCGCGGTGATGTCGAGCCCGTTCAGGATCGGAACGCCCGAGGAGATGAGCGTCGAGAGGGTGCGCGTGAACCGGGCCACGGCACCCTTGCGCAGCACGTCCCCCAGAACCGGAATCTTGAGCAGGAGCGTGTCGATCTGGACCCGGCCCTTCTCGTTCAGGTAGTACCGCTGGATCGCCACCACCGCCGCGATCATTCCCCCGATGAGCGCCCACCAGTACGCGCGCAGAAACGAGCTCAGGCCCATGACGATCTTGGTCGGGAGCGGAAGCTCGGCCCCGAACCCGGTAAACATCCTGGCGAAGGTCGGGATGATGAAGATGAGCATGAAGGACGTGGCGAGCACGGCGACCGAAAGCACGACGGCCGGGTACACCATCGCGGCCTTGATTTTCCGCTTGAGCGCTTCGGCTTTCTCGATGTAGGTCGCGAGGCGCTGGAGGATGTTGTCCAGGATCCCTCCCGCCTCCCCCGCTTCGACCATGTTCACGAAGAGCTCGTCGAAGACCTTGCTGTGCTCCTTCTTTCCAAGCGCCTCGGCGAGGGTCGTCCCTGCCTCCACATCGCGCATGACCTGCCCGATGACGTGGCGGAACGTTTCCTTCTCGGTCTGCTTGGAGAGAATGTCCAGGCACTGGACCAGGGGGAGTCCCGCATTGATCATGGTCGCGAACTGGCGCGTGAAGATGGCGAGATCGCGGGTCGTCACGCCGGGGCCGCCGAACTTGGGAAGCCCAAGCTTGACGTCCGCTTTCTTCTCGCGCACCGACGAGATGATGATCCGACGCTTGCGGAGCGCGGCGAGCGCCTCGTCTTGCGAATCCAAGGTCAGCTCGCCGGTCTGAATCTCCCCCGCGACCGTCCGGCCTTTCCATACGTACACTGGCACCGCGTTCCCCCTTCTCAGCGCCTCTTAGGCGGTGACGTGGACCCCGACCTTTTCGAGCATCTGCTCCAACTCCTTCACGTCGGAGCTCCGGCCCAGGCTTTCGTCCAGCCCGATCTGCTTGCCGATGTACGCCTGGAACAGCGCTTGGTTCATCGTCTGCATGCCGTGCTTCGTGCCGGCTTGCATGAGGCTGTAGATTTGATGCGTTTTTCGCTCGCGGATGACCGCGCGCACCGCCGGCGTGCAGATGAGGATCTCCGGAACCATCACGCGTCCCGGACCCTTCGCCTTCGGGATGAGCTGTTGCGTCACGACACCCTCCAATACGAACGCGAGCTGCGAGAGGACCTGCTGCTGCTGGCTGCTGGGGAACGCATCCACGATCCGGTTGATCGACTCATACGCCGAATTGGTGTGAAGCGTCGCGAGCACAAGATGGCCGGTCTCGGCGATCGTGAGCGCGGCCGCCATCGTCTCCAGATCCCGCATTTCTCCGATCAGGATCACGTCCGGATCCTGTCGCAGCACGTACTTGAGCGCCGTGGCGAAGGTCGTTGTGTCCGAATTGATCTCTCGCTGGTGCACGATGCATTTCTTGTGGTGGTGCACGTACTCGATCGGGTCTTCGATCGTAATGATGTGGCCGGCCCGGGTGGTGTTGATGAGATCGATCATCGCGGCGAGCGTCGTGGACTTGCCGCTTCCGGTTGGTCCCGTGACCAGCACGAGTCCCTTTTGCTTGGTCGTGAAGTCGCGGATCACCTTCGAAAGGCTGAGTTGATCGAAGGTGAGGATTTCATAAGGGATCTGCCGAATCGCCATCGAGGTGACGCCCCGCTGCAAATAGACGTTGGCGCGGAAACGGCTCAGACCGGGAACGCCGAACGAGAGATCCAGCTCCCGGGTCGTTTCGAACCGCTTTCGCTGCTCCTCCGTGAGCACGCTGTAGGCGAGCTGCTGCGTCAAATTCGGCGTCAGCGGCGGATGCTGCATCGGCATGATGGATCCATCGACACGCACCTGCGGCGGAACCCCCGCAGAAATATGCAGATCGGACGCCCTGAGCTTGATCATCTCGTCCAGCAACTGGCGCAGCGAAACCATGGGCTCCCTCCGTGGCGGCTCAGCGGTCGGCCGCGGTCTCCTTCAACACCTCTTCGGCCGTCGTAATCCCCTTCTTTAATTTGATTAGCGCGTCGCTCCGGAGCGTCAGCATCCCGTCCGCCACGGCCGACTTCTTGATATCGGAGGTGGAGGACCGGTCCAGAATTTGATCCCGGATCTTCGGAGAGACCGGAAAGACCTCGTACACGCCGCTCCGGCCCTTGTATCCGGTGTTGTTGCAGTCCACGCACCCCTTTCCTTCGAAGAATCCCCCTTTGCGCACGTCCTCCTCGGAGAGGCCCAGCTCGCGAACGACTTCCGGGTGCAGCTTGATCTCGGTCTTGCAGGATGGGCACACCTTGCGCAAGAGCCGCTGGGCGCAGATGAGGTTGACCGACGAGGCCACAAGGAACGGCTCGATGCCCATGTCGATGATCCGGTTGACGGTGCTCGGGGCGTCGTTCGTGTGCAGGGTCGAGAGGACCAGGTGGCCGGTCAACGCTGCCTTCGTTGCGATCGAAGCGGTGTCGAGATCGCGGATCTCGCCGACCATGATGATGTTGGGGTCCTGCCGGAGGAAGGCCTTGAGGGAGGCAGAGAACGTGAGCCCCACCTCCTCGTGGATGAGCACCTGATTGATGCCTTCGAGGTTGTATTCGACGGGATCCTCCGCCGTCATGATGTTGGTCTCGGGGACGTTGATCTTCGAAAGCGCCGAGTAGAGCGTGGTCGTCTTTCCGCTCCCGGTCGGTCCCGTCACGAGCACCATGCCGTACGGCTGCGCGATCGCCCGCGAAAAATCGTTGAGCGCCTGTTCCTGGAATCCGAGCTTGTTGAGATCGATATTGAGGTTTCCCTTATCCAGAATTCGCATCACGACCTTCTCGCCGAAGATCGTCGGAAGGCTCGAGACGCGCAGGTCGATGGTGCGGCCGAGAAGGCGGAGCTTGATGCGTCCGTCCTGGGGCACGCGCCGTTCGGCGATATCGAGCTCGGCCATGATCTTCAGACGGGAAATGATCGCCGCCTTCATCCGGAAGGGAGGCGCCATCATCTCGTAGAGCGTACCGTCGATGCGGAACCGGACGCGGAGCAGCTTCTCGTACGGCTCGATGTGGATATCGCTCGCTCCCTTGCGGACCGCATCGGTGATGAGGGAGTTGACCAGCTTGACGACGGGGGCCTGTTCCGCTTCGCCGAGGAGCGTGACGTCGGGGGTCTCGTCCTCCTGCTCCTCGATGACCTCGATTTCGTCTTCCATCCCCTTCATCACGTTCTCGAACGACGCCACCGAATCGTACGCCTTGTCGATCGCCTTCTTGATCGCGGCTTCCGAAGCCACGACCGGCTGCACCTCGAATCCGGTGATGAACTTGATGTCATCGATCGCGAAAATGTTGCTCGGGTTGGCCATCGCCACCGTGAGGCGGCGGCCGCTCCGCGAGAGGGGCACGATCTGGAACTTGTTGGCCACGTCACCGGGGATGAGCTTGCAAACGCTCGGATCGGGGGCGAAATTCGAGAGATCCACGCTGGGAACGGAGTACAGATCGGAGAGGAACTTGGCGAGGTTCTCTTCGGTGATGGCGCCGAGCTTGACGAGCGCCTGGGTAATGCTTCCCCCACCGGACTTGATCTGCTGCTGCGCCTTTTGTAAGGCATCGGGCTGGATGAGCTTCGCTTCCAGCAGCTTCAGGCCGACATTTTCCTGCTGCACGGTTGTCCGTCCTCGACAGTTTTGTGTTGGTGGAGCTGGCGGGTCCCCGCGCGTTCCGGCACGGGATGGGCGGGAAGGACTTTGGCAAGTCCGGTGCCAGCATGACGTGGCGTGCGGAATCGACCCGAGGCCGCGGGGAGGAAAGGAATTGCGGGATCCGACCGGAGCGCGCGGAATCACACGGGCCGTGCGCGGGGCACGCCGCGGTGCAAATTGCATCGCTCAAAATCTGTTCAGAGAGTCTCCTGCGACCGGTGCGGGAAATTCGAGGTAGGCGCGGATCCGCTCGAGGATCCTCGGCCCGATTCCTGGGACGCGAAGGAGCGCTTCGGGCGCCGGAAACGCGCCGCGCGCGCGCCGGTCCGCGATGATGCGCGCCGCGAGCGAGGGTCCGATGCCGGGGAGCCGCTCCAGCTCGCCCGCCGTCGCGCGGTTCGGATCGATCCGCCCGACCGGTACGCCTCGCGGAAGGGAGCGCCCCGGTCCCGAGCGGATCGGAGCGGCGCGATCGGATTCGGAATCGGGCGGTGAGGATTCGATGGGGATCACGGTCTGCTCCGCGCGGGAGCCGTCCCGGGACTCAAGCTCGTGGACGAGATCCGCGAAGCGCTCCTCGTGCGTTCGGCGCCATTCGCGAAACGCTCCCCCGACGAGAAGCGCCGCGATCACGAACGCCAGCCCGGCGCGCATCTCCCTTCCCCACACGCCCCGCGCCCCCGATCAGTCCAAGAGATTCCAGACCACGCCGGCATGAACCGCCCTGCCGGGAAGCGGCGACCCGGAGGGCTCGGCCGGATCCCAGATCGCGCTTCCGACCTTGCGGTCGAACGCGTCCTCCACGCGCAGGAACGCCCCGGCCGTGCCGAAGTCCACCGACAGCAATCCGTCCCAGGTCACTTGCGCCGGTTCGCGCACGAGCCCGCGACGCGGCCCTCGCGCGTGGGACTCGATCCCGAATCGGAGCGGCAGATCCCCCTGGAAGAGGACGATGCGCACGTCGACGGCGGCATCCAGGGCGCGGCGCGGAGGGGACCCGCTCCGGGGGGAGAGGGAATCCGGCCCGCCGCGGATCCAGCCCACGCCGCGCGTGCGGATCGGTCCTCGGTGATACTCCCAACCGCAGGCGGCGTGCGACAGCCAGCCCGAGCCCCGCGGCCCCGCGGTCGACGAGACCACATAGGACCCGCCCATCGTGTCCGCGACCACATCCCAGCCGAAGTCGTCGGCCACACGCCGGAACGCGCCGGAGAAATCGAACCTGAGCCCTCGAGCCGCGGTGAGACCCGCGGCCGCCAGGGCTCCCGTGAGCCGACGCGGCCTGAGCCGAGGATCGCCGGAGCGAAAGAGCTGGCTCGGAACGAAGGTCGGGTTCTGCGGAATCGACACGAAGTCCCGGGCTCTCGCGGGGGTCAGAAGATCGACCCAGGAAGGACGGTCGTGGGCCGACTCGAGATCCAACCGGCCGCGAAGCCGTTCCGTGGCGCCCCAGAGGGAGGCCCTCGCGTCGAAAAAGCCGGGCTGGGATTCACGAACGTCGTACGCCGCGTCCATCCCGGCGCCCGCCGCGCGGCCGAGCGCCCGGCGTGCTCCGAGATGGAGACGCGCGTCCTCTCTCCGTGGCTCGAATTCGGGGACCGAGTCGACGCGATAGACGATTTTCTGCGATGCGCCCTCGAGCGTCGCGATCCACGTGAGCGCCGGATCGGGGCGCCAGGCCATCGATCCTTCCACGGCCACCTTGGGGAACTCCCATCGTTCCCGGGAGCCGGCGTCGGGAGAGTTGGCGTCGGGCGAAAGAATCCAGGTCTCCTTGGCGCGTGAGACGCGGAGCCGCCATACGTCGCTCCACCGCTCCCCGTCGCGCGTCGCGCTGAGCTCCACGTGTCTTCGATCCCACTCGCTTTCCGCGCCGAGGGAATCCTGGATCGAGCGCTCGTAGAGAAGACCCTCCAGCTCGATCCGGTGCGCGAAGGCGCGCGCAAGCTCCGCTCTGGCCGCGTATCGCTCCGACACCGTCCCGCTCAGGAGGCCGGGCCCGTTCGCTTGGTTGCGGCTGTAGGAAGCGTAGGCGCGGCGGCGGAACGCGTCGGTCTGAATTCGCGCCCCCGTGACCAGCGCGTCGCCGTCCCCCTTCTGGTAGAGGAGCGTTGTCTTGGACGCCTGGGTTCTCGCGGTATCCGTCGCCGACCTCGCGAAGGCCGGTCCCGTGGGACGCGGCCGTGCCAGCGCGTCCGCGGGGCCGTGAAACTCGGGGCGTTCCACGGGATACTCGATCGCGTCGAGATCGAGCGCCTCCACGCCGTCCGCGCGCGGGTCGCTCAGCGCGAAGGCAAGCCACGGCGCGCCCCACCCGAGCGCGCTCGATCCGACAAGAGGCTCGTCGGTCGCACGCTCGGCCTCGTTCCCCCAGCCGTTCAGTCGCAGGGAGCCCCCGCCATCCGGCAGGGCGAGCGATCCCTCGGTCGGACCGAACAGAGGAAGCGGGGTCAAGAGAAGCGGGCGGCGCAGGCGGAGCGCATCCTCGAGCGATGCGATCCCCAACGTTCGCTCGACGGTCATGTCGATCGG
>Ga0066709_100005305_pt1 | contig 10570 bp, 10 predicted proteins | sample GraSoiAngelo_158_FD_79665 | JGI IMG/M metagenome (GOLD analysis project Ga0066709, IMG submission 79665) | Grasslands soil microbial communities from the Angelo Coastal Reserve, California, USA - 14_1009_16_30cm | ecosystem: Environmental > Terrestrial > Soil > Grasslands | place: USA... | reverse complement strand
TTCCTGATAATCGGTCGCCCACAGATGCCGAGCACCGCCACCGCGATGGCCCCGGTCCCGTCCTCGAGCGTAAAGGTATAGGCACCGTAGCAGGCACTGCCTGAAATCTGAAAATAGGGTTCCAGGGCCTTCACCTGCCGAACGGTCCCCTGCAACGTGACCAGCTTGAGATGATAGATATCGGGATCGGTCAGGACCTCGGTAATGGCAACCGGCTCGCTAGCCGAGCAAACAGCGGCAGACATGAAAGAGATCAGGAGGGAGGTGAAGAGCGCTCTCCGCATCATCGCGCGTACAGGATCAATCCCTCCACTAGTGCCGTTCCAACTTATTACACCTTCGTAGAGTGTCTTTGCTGCATGGCACTTATTCTCTGCTCAGCGAGCGGAAAGCGTTAGGCTTAACAAGTTGGAACGGTACTAGTCCGCCTGGCGCTTGATCCCAACCGCCAATGCCTGCACGGTAGAGCGGTCAACTCCTTCGCTGTAGCGACGTGCGACCGTAATCTGCACATCAATCAGGACTTTGTCGTCTTCGCCCACGTCCGGCGGCTCAACCGGCGACATCTTCGAGACACAGGGTGGTTTGGCTGACACGGAAACCTGCAGGAATCCGGTCTCATCTGCCAGCACGAAGGTATAGGGAGGATGCACGAAGGAACATTGAAAATCCAACTGCAGTCTGCTTTCTGGAGCATCGGCCAGAATCTGCACCTGGTGCACAGTGCCCTGGAGGGTAATGACTCGCAAATGGTAGGACTGGGGGTCGGCCAGCAGTTTTCCGATCGTCAGCGGTTCGGCGCCGAAGGAGAACCCCTGAGTGACCAGCAACATCAGGCTAGAGAGAAGGGCGACCCTCATCCGATGCATGACACGATCCTAGCAGGATGTTGAAAAAGGTCTCCAGCTTTGTTCTCGCATCGCTCAAAACCTCAGCGTACGGCAAAGAGTACGCCTCGGATTCTCGCTCGCTGCGGCCGCGCTGGACGGCCTTTTTGATCATCCTGAATGGGGGGCGAGGTTGTCGCGGCCTTGCTTGACTCCCCGCTCCCACGAGCGTCAAAAGGCTTTTCGACAGCCTACTGGAAGCTCGGAGGTCACCGCTGGTCGTCTGACCGACCACATTCTATCATCCTCGCCTTTCGCTCAGCAGCGACTTTCTCGGTAAGGACAGTCCGGCTATAATGAGGCCCCTTGTCATGGCAACCGGCCTGGGCAGCAGGAGACGTTTTCATGCCTGATTCGTTACGCACCTCACAGCTTTGTGATGCACTCATCGTCGGCGCTGGGCCGACCGGCTTGACCATGGCCTGCGAACTGCGGCGCCATGGTCTTTCCTGTCGCATCGTTGACCAGGCTGAAGCATCTTCCTGTATCCCCAAGGAAGTTGGTGTCCAACCGCACCGTCGAAGGAGAGAGGAATGATCGGACGTGACGAAAGCTTGGGGGCCTATATTCAGGAATCTCGGCCACGCTTCGAGCAGATGCTGGCCGAGATGGTCGAATTGCCTTCCGTCAGCATGGACCCGGCTCATGCCCAGGACATGCGCCGCACGGCCGCACTGGCTGTTCAGTTCCTGAAGGAGCTTGGGGCTGACGCGCAGATCGTGGAGACCAAGGGGCATCCCGTGGTTTCAGGCGGTTGGACCACCGGGAAGCATCATCCGACTGTGACCGTCTACAATCACTTGGATGTGCAGCCGGCGCAGGAGCCTGAATGGCGCCAGCCTCCCTTCGCGTTTCGGAAGGAGAACGGCGTCTATCATGGACGGGGCGCCACCGATGACAAGGGCCCTGCCCTGACTGCGCTGCTGGGGGCCCGGTATGCGATCGAGCAGGGCGTCCCGATCAATATCCGATTCCTCTGGGAGCTGGAGGAGGAAATCGGCAGCCCGCACTTCGCGGCGGCGCTGCGAGAGAAAGCGGCCATCCCACGTCCTGACTCAGTGGTAGTCTCGGACACCATCTGGATCGCCAAAGACCGGCCGGCAATGCCCTACGGGCTCCGTGGGCTGCTGGCTGTCAGGTTCTCGCTTCGAACTGCCGAGGTAGGAGCTCATTCCGGCCTCACCGGCGGAGCGGCGAGAAATCCGCTGGCCGAGCTCTGCGAGCTGGTGAGTGCATGCGTGGATGCCCGCACGGGGCGAGTGAAGATTCCCGGCTTCTATGATGACGTCGTGCCCCCCACGAAGGAAGAGATCAAGAGCTTTCTGGCGTCAGGCTTTCAGGTCAAACAGTTCATGCGCGCCCACGGCTTCCGGTCGCTGAGAACCACGAATCCGGCGGAGGTGGTACGCCGGATCTGGGCCGCTCCCACCTTCGAGGTGCATGGACTGGTCGGGGGATATCAGGGCCCCGGCGTCAAGACGGTGGTGCCAGCTCAAGGAGAGCTGAAGATCAGCATGCGTCTGGTGCCGAATCAGCGTCCGGAGAAAATCTTCGCTCTGGTTCGACGTTTCGTGGCCAGGCAGAATCCGAACGTGAAGGTGGAAGCAGAAGGTATGTTGCAGCCGTTCCGCGGTCTGTTCAGCGGGCCCTACGCGGAGGCCATTCGCCGGTCAGTGCGGGCCGGGTTCGGCAAGGAGCCGGCGTTCATTCGGGAAGGCGGGTCCATCGGAGCCGTGGCGACGATGCAACGTCTGTGGCGGGTGCCGATTCTCTTCCTGGGTCTCAGCTTGCCGGAGCACGGGTACCACGCGCCCAACGAGCATTTCGACTGGGGGCAGGCCTCAGGCGGGATGAAAGCATTCGCACAGTACTTCGCAGAGCTGGCAGCGCTTCACTCTCAGGACTGAGGACTGAGTATTGAGAACTGAGTAACGAGTAACGAGATTCAAGCCTCAGCACTCACTACTCGATCCTGTTAACCTTGGTCGCCTGCGGCGAGGAGGGACTGGAAGGCCGGGTCAGCCTCAACCACACCTTTGAGCGTGTCATTGGCGAGGAGGTACCGCCAGGAGTCCGGAGAGGCTCCCCCCACCTGCAGGTACCAGCGTCGCGCTTCCGTTAAATGCTCCAGTATGGCGCGGTTATCCCGATTGGGCGTGAAAACAAGGCTATAGGCCATGGTGTAGGCTGCGGCGAATTTGTCCAGGGGACGATCCGTCAGCTTGAAGGCTTCCTCGGCCTCCTTATAGGCTTCCGTGATGACGGGGTCATCGAAGATGCGGTTCCAGGCCACCTTTGCGATTTTGGACCAGGCCAGTTCAATCAACGCCCGAGCCCGAAGCGTGGCGCGCTCGGGAGGGATCTGCTGCAGCAGGGCCTCGTGCGTGGCGATCGCGGCGAGCTGGTCGTTGTTCCACCGATAGGCGTTGCCCAGGCGAAAGCGATTCTCCAGATCTTCCGGACGTACCTGGGCCAGCTTCTCCATTGCAGGGATCATCCGGTAGAGATAATCGGCCGGGGTCGGCTTTGACAACCCGCCCATTTCCATTCCCAGCGAGATCTCCATGCGCGTCGTCTGCGAGTAGGTATTCCAGTAAAATTCGTTGAAACGAACAGCCAGCCCCGCGTCGCTCACCGGCATCTTGTGGGTGGTCGCTCCGTCGTTCAGAATCGCTTGGTAGAGGTCGCGCGTCAGCGCGGTCAAGGCCTCAGGCTGATTGGGATCCACGATCAGCACCCGATTGAGCATCGCCATACGCTCGCGCAGGTCCGGAAACTGGGTCGCGCGTCCCACGGCGGCAATCAGGACGCCAGGCGCATCGGTCGGTCCCCACCACGCTGCTGAGTTGGCCACAGAGCCGCCGGTCTCGGTGATGAATGGGACGGCTGGACTGGTGTCCGTGGCTGCTGTGACCGGCAGGTTGACCACCGCCTGGTCACTGGGAAATCCAAGCTTTCGGAGACCGGACAGCACGACCCATTTGAGGGTGATTGATTTTAGGGCCGCCCGGGGCCTCTGCACCGTGTTGGCCCATTTGTATGCACCTGGGGCGTAGGTGACGGGAGAGGTCAAGGGATCTTTGTACGTGACCCGCAGCCGGACGAGCGTGGCCGGCGCCGCGACCAGCGGAGCGTCCTCGCGCAGGCGGAAGGATCCAGCCGGGAGTGTCTTGCTGTCAATGGGCTCCACTCGAAGCCCGCCCGCCGGAGGCGATAAGCCCAGGAGGTCCATCACAAAAAACGATGGTGCGTAGCTGGTCAGGTCCTCCGTGAAAAACACCAGCGCTCCTCTGCCAGGCCACATCACGTACACACCCTGCTCCCGTTGCTCAACCGCCCTCTGATGCGCGGATACCAGTTGGTCCCAGCATTGAGAGTAAACCGGATCCGAGGCCGGAGGGAAGGTCTTCAGACGTGAAGGGCTCGCGGTCACCATTTTGAACTGACACGCGAGGTCCAGGAGCCCCGCCGCGACACGATCGCCCGAGGCCACCGCCTCGACATACATCTGAACGGCGGACACCGCAGGCGACGCCTTGATGGCCTTCGACTTGGGCTTTTTGTCGGTTTGCGCGGCGAGCGCCGATCCGACCGAGGCGGAGGAGCCCGCCCATCCCGCCACGAGCACGATGAGCAATGGGGCTATGGACAGGATGACCGGGCGAGGCCACAAGCGCCGGCGATGCATGACGCGATTCCTCTCTTTCTGATCCAAGTGACGCGGCGTACTGTAACATGCCGAGAGGGCGCTGCGAAAGGGAGGCCGCTTGGAGGGATCACGGTTGTTCGTCCTGCGGCTGTTGCAGCGGTGGTTTGTAGAACCGGACCAGCGTCCGGATATAGGCCAATACATCCTGTCGCTGTTCGTCGGTCAACTGGTCTTTCCACGCGGGCATTGCGGTGCGGGGCTTGCCGTTGGTAATCACGGCCAGGAGATCCGCGTCGGATTTTACTGACGTTGCGGCGGAAATCAGACTCCCTGGCCTTGGTGAGAGGAACGGCGCCTCAGGTCCGTCGCCTCGACCCTGCGGCCCGTGGCATACGGCGCACCGCTGTTCGTACACGATCTTCCCCCGGTCCGAGGCGACGGATGGTGCGTCGTCCGCAAGGGCGGTCAGGGTCCACCCCAGACCCCACGAGATCAGGAGGAGCTGAAGGCACGTCTTCGTGATGGGTCACTCCGTCATGTCTGAGGAGACGCCATGGCGTTCGGTGCGCCGGTCACGCGCAATCCGGCCAGCAGGTTCACCTGTTGCTTGACTCGGTCGGGATTCGGAATGCCCTTCAGGACCACGGACTCCGGGTGCTCTCCGCGCAGCGCGATCTCCAGGGAGCCCAGATCGAACCATCGGTTCAGCAGCTCGCGCCGGACGGTCACCGAACGAATCTGGCCGAGCAGAATCTCACGGATCTGCACGGCCCGCAGCCCGGAGGCGATGCGAATCCGCTGCGAACTGATCTGGTAATACACCGTGTAATGGAACAGCGCGGCGATGCTCAGGAAGAACCCGATGGCCAGCAGGTAGAGGATCGCGGTCGGCCAGTCGCCTACACGAACGGCGAGCAGCGCGCGCAGGAACGCGGCTCCCATGAAGACGAACAGCACGACATGATCCGCCCACGAGGCATAACCTTCCCACAGGACTCGTTCATAGGGGGGAAGCGGCGGCACGCGCATGGTTACTGAACGACAATCGTGGCTCGCATCTCATGCCCAGGCATGTCGCACAGGAACGGGTATGTGCCGGTCCGTTCAGGAACGAAGAGAATCTCCGCGCGGCCTTCCGAGGGAATGATCACGCGCTTGAATCCCTCATGGTCGAACTCCGGCGCGCCATTCCCGCTGATGTTGAGGCTCACGCCTGCAAACAGGCCGATCGGCACGAAGGCATGCAGTTCTGCGTCATAGTTCTGAAACACCAATCTGGTCTTCTGTCCGGCATGGAGGGTCACCATGGTTGGTTCGAACTGCCGGGCGCGCATCTTCACCAGGACCCGCTCTTCCGTGTCATGATTGGATGGGGCGAGCGTCGGGACGGGCGGGGTGGCTGTGGCCGAGCCCACCAGCCAGGCGAGCAGGAACATTGGTCCCATCCCCCACACTGTCCAACCGACCCCAGTTCGAGCGCTCATTGGCACCCCCGTCAATCATCCTTATTTTACCGTACGCAGCGGACTCATGCCACTGGGATGCGTCGAACGGTGCAACGGCCTGACTCGGAGAGATCTGCGGACAGGAAACAATTCGGAATGGTCAATGATAGCGGACGGCTTTGAGGATTTCCCGGCGGATGCGTGCCTTGACGGAGGGAGAGGGCGAGGGAATGTCAGCGCACCGGCAGAGGCTGATCGTCTCCCGCAGCGAGGTCACGAAGACCTCACAGTTGGGACAGGCTCCCAGGTGCTTGCGGATCTCCTCGCAGATAGAGACCGACAGATCCTCGTCCAAGTAGGCGGACAGGCGTCGGAGCACTTTAATGCACTGGGCCTTGGAATGCCCGTGATGGGATGGGGCTGAAGTCTGTCTGGTCGTCATGACGCGAGGAGTCGCACGCATTTAATCACCAACGGCCTCCCACAATCAACCCCGTTGCAAGGCATTGGCAGGAGGTCTGGATTCCGCGATGCCCCGCGCACTGAGTTCCCGTCTCACGAACAATCGGGCTCGATGCAGGCGGGACTTCACCGCGCGCTCGTTCAGGCCCATGATGGAACCGACCTCTTTGGCGGTCAGCTCTTCCATATCCCGCAACACCAGCACCACCCGATACTTATTGGGCAACTTCTGAATGGCCTGGTGAACCGCGCGCCGCAGCTCCTTGCTCTCCAGCGCCTCCTCCGGTGTCAGCCCATCGGTCGGAATTTGCAGCCTGAACTCGCCATCGGATGTCGGAATAAACTCGTCCAAGGACAGTTCCCGGTCCGGTTCGCCCTTGCGCTTACGCCGCTGACGCAGAGAGGCCCGCGTGGCGATCCGATAGAGCCACGTCGACACTTGTGCGTCGCCTCTGAACTGTCCGAGTCCCCGATAGGCATTGAGAAAGGTGTCCTGGACGAGATCCTGGGCATCCTCCACCCGGCGGCAGAGTCGCTGCGCGAACCGATAAATTCGGTCCACGTGGGCACGGTAGAGCCGGTCGAATGCTTTGGCGCCGTCCCCATCGGCTTGCAGACTCTGCCTGCGGGGCCGGCGACTCTGTGTGCGATTCTTCATAGAATAGCGGAGGGAGTGTACGGGGGCTCGCAGACCCTGTCAAGCCGCTGCGCCAAGAAGGATTCAGGCAAAGAGTCTGATTACTTCTGTCTGACCAGAATGCGGATGGGGGAGCCGGAGAACTGGTACTGTTCGCGAAGACGGTTCTCCAGAAACCGGAGGTAGGTCTTACCGACATCTTGAGGATGGCCGACGAAGAGCGCGAAGACGGGAGGCTTGGTGGCAACCTGGGTCATGAAGACCGATTTCACGGCTTTGCTGGGCTTGCCTCTGCGCACCGGCAGCGGGTTCTGCTCGATCACCTCCTGCAGGAATTTGTTGAGCTGCCCGGTCGGCGCGCGCGTGGTGAAGGCGGTGACTACTTGGTCAACCAGCGGAAAGACCTCGCTGATGGATTCAGGTTTGAGGGCCGATCCGAACAGGACCGGCGCCCAGGGCAGGAACGGCAGGCGCCGACGGAGGTCCAGTTCGTATCGCTGGCGAGCGGTCTCGTTGCCCTGGCGGAGGTCCCATTTATTCACGAGCACGATACACGCACGGCCTTGCTTCAGGGCGAGGCCGGCGATTTTGGTGTCCTGCTCGGTGATCCCCTCCACCGCATCGAGCAGCAGCAGAGCGACATCGGATCGTCCCATCGCACGCATCGCCCGACCCACGCTATAGCCTTCGATCCCCCGCTCGATGCGCCCACGCCGTCGGATGCCGGCTGTGTCGGTCAAAATGTAGGACCGACCTCGATAGTTGACGAGCGTATCAATGGCATCCCGCGTTGTCCCAGGAAGCTCGAAGACCACCATGCGGTCCTGCCCGAGGAGCGTGTTGATCAGGGTGGACTTGCCCACGTTGGGCCGGCCGACGACGGCGATGCGCGGTGGGGATTCCGAAGGGTCCGTTCCCTCGCTGGAGGGCGGTAGCAGGGGGAGGATGGCTTCTAAGAGCTCATCCACTCCTGTGCCATGCTCGGCCGAGAGGGGGTACAACGTTTCTTGTCCCAGACGATAAAAGTCCGCCAGCAGCGGTTCCGACTTGGGCGTATCAATCTTGTTGATCGCGTAAAAGACCGGTTTGCCGACCCCGCGCAGGAGGCCGACGATCTCCTCGTCGCCGGGACTCAGGCCCTCTCGGCCGTCCATGAGGAAGATCAGGACGTCGGCCTCGCCGATGGCGAGCTGAGACTGTCGGCGGATGAGAGACAGCATGCCCTCGGTGGCGGAGGGATCAAGGCCGCCCGTGTCCACCAGTCGGAAGGAACGGCCTTGATAAGTTCCGTCGGTGTAGTTGCGGTCCCTCGTGACCCCCGGCACATCGTCCACGATGGCATTCCTGGTTCCCAGCACGCGGTTGAACAGTGTGGATTTGCCGACGTTGGGCCGCCCGATGATGGCAATCACCGGGGGAAGTGATGAGTGATGGCTCATGGCTGATAGCTCGGAAGACATAGGGATAGAGGTTATGAGCCGAACGATGTGGAAGGAACCGTATCACAGGATGTTTGAGTAAGACAACGGTCGTCGTGAGAGAGAATATAACTGATGTATACTCTTCAGCCATGAACCATCAGCCATCAGCCATTAGCCATAAGCTCTTCGACTGGAGCCGCGTGGATGACGTGTTGCTGGATGTGGACGGGACCCTCCTGGACCGGCACTTCGACAATTTCTTCTTCGAGGAGGAGTTGCCCAGGCGCTACGCAGCCAAACACGGTTTGATGGTGGAAGACGCGCGGGAGCGGTTACTGGCGATGTATCGAGCCGTCGAAGGAGAGCTGGACTGGACGGATCTGAATTATTGGACCAAAACTTTGGACATTGATGTGGTGGCGCTGACGAAAGAGCTCGATTATCTGATCGCGTTCCACCCAGACTCGGTGGACTTTCTCCGGCACGTCCGGGCACAGGGCAAACGCATCTATCTGCTCACCAGCGCCCATGCCGCCGGCGTAAAGATCAAAGTGGCCAAGACGAGGATCGATCGGTACGTGGATCGTATCGTCAACGCCTTCGAGGTAGGCTACCTGAAAATGCGCCCTGAGTTCTGGCCGACCTGCCAGCGCCTTCTCGGATTTGAGCCCTCGCGGTCCCTCTATATAGATGATGATGAGGCCTGCCTCGCTGCTGCCCAGAAGTTCGGCGTCAAGTTCCTGTACCACCGCTCGAAGTCCAGCTCGCGCCAGCCTCCTCAGCCTTCCTCGCGCTATGAGTCCATTGAGAGTTTTCACGAGCTCTTAGCTCCAGGCGATCGGCTCTAGGCGCTCTTAGCTCGTCCTGGGTGCGCCGACGTTCCGCGATCTATGCTCGCTAACCCTTCCTGTGTGTCATTGAAGCTCCGTGCTGGAAAAGGCGCGGCTTCGCCGCACCATTTCCCACTTACAGCTTCAGAGACCCCGAAAAAGTATTGCGAGCGTCGGTCGTGCGATCATGATTGCACCTCCAGCGAGCAAGAATTTCCCCATAGCCCATTGCCATTCGCCTAGGCGGGGATCGCGATCCCGCGATACATCTCGCCGGCGATGCGCGGGATGCCTGGCATCTGAAACCGATCCAGGCGATCCAGCCTCAGGCCAGCCTGTCGGATCAGCGCGCCAATCGGACGGTTGAGGTTGCAGCCGCAGGCGATGATGCGCTGAATCGGATTCAGCCGGTCCTGCCATTTCGCAATTGTTTCATCGTCGCTCCGTCCATGTTCCAGGAACACGAACGTGCCCTCAGGCTTCAACACCCGCCGCACTTCACGCAGGGCAGCGACGGGGTCTGGGATTGTGCAGAGGGTCAAGGTGCTCACGACGCTGTCGAAACGTCCCTCTTCAAACGGTAGCGTCTCGGCGCTCAGGTGGAGGAGTTCCACGGGGAAGGAGAGTTCTGCGGTCCGCTGGGCCACAGTGTTTCGCAGAAGGGTTGCCGGGTCCACCGCTGTCAAGCACGTGACTGTCTTGGGGTAGTGCAGTAGGTTCAGGCCGGTACCGAACCCGATCTCCAGGACATTTCCCCGCACAGAAGCCAAGGCGTGTTCCCGCTGCTCCTGGAATTTGTGTGTTCCCAGGCACAACTCCATCAGGCGCGGGAAGACGTGATCGGCGTAGAAGCCCATATCGCGCGCTGCAGTATAGCAAACTCTGATCGGAGCGGCCCCTGGCAATCTTGTGGCCCTGCGCGGTCTATGTTAGATTCGTCTCGCGCTCTCAGTCTGAAAGTCCGAATGTCAGAAAGTCGAAAGTCCACATGTCCGGCCAGACTTGAGGACTTGACGACATGACGACTTTATAACGATCCAACCGAGTTCCTATGGGTAAGGCGTACGATCACCGGACGGTTGAAGCCAAGTGGCAGGCCTACTGGGGGGAGCAAGGCACGTTCCGGGTCATGGAGGATCCGGCTCGTCCGAAGTTCTATTGCCTGGACATGTTTCCCTACCCCTCCGGTTCTGGACTACACGTCGGCCACCTCGAAGGCTCCCACGCCACCGATATTGT
>Ga0066709_100005302_pt1 | contig 10572 bp, 9 predicted proteins | sample GraSoiAngelo_158_FD_79665 | JGI IMG/M metagenome (GOLD analysis project Ga0066709, IMG submission 79665) | Grasslands soil microbial communities from the Angelo Coastal Reserve, California, USA - 14_1009_16_30cm | ecosystem: Environmental > Terrestrial > Soil > Grasslands | place: USA... | reverse complement strand
CGGGCTCGAGCTCGTCGCGGAGCGCTTCGTAGAGCGGCCGGCCGTACCGCGCGCAGCAGGGGTCGTGCTTGCCGTGGGTGCAGGCGAGGAGAAGCGGGTGGTCGACCGGCTGACCGGAGAGCAGGTCCACGTTCCGGAGGTCGTCGTACGCGCTGAGCTCCGTCTTCGTCACGCGGCTCTCGCCGGGCCTCGATGTCGCCGAGAACGCGAGCAGTGTGGTGCTCTGGCGCCTGTAGGGGCGTCGGACGACACCTCCCAGCCGCCGTCCCGCCGCGACATCGACTCGAGCGCGAAATCGCCGATGCCGGTGAGTCCCGTCTGCTCGCGAACATAGCGCTCGGCCGCCTGCACCGGGAACGGGTAGCGGGAGCGGCCGCGGTAGTGATCGAGGTGAATGCTCCCTGCCAGATGCTCGTCGAGCACCGAGCCTGCGGTTTCCCGGTCGACCCGGCCGTAGTAGAGCCCCTCCGGCAGGCAGACGAGATTCCCGGCGAAGCGGTCGCCCCCCACATGCGTTACCTGCCACACCCACTCGGGATCGAGCTCGTCCCGCAGCCCCTCGTAGAGAGGGCGGCCGTACCGCGCGCAGCAGGGGTCGTGCTTGCCGTGTGTGCAAACGAGGAAGAGAGGGTGGCCGGCAGGCTCACCTTCCCGGAGCTCGATGCCGCGCAACTGCTCGTAGTCGCCGACCTCGATCCGCGTCAGCTGCTCCTCGCCGGGAATCGACGACGCTGCGAACACGACCAGCTCGGGCCGCTTGCGGCGATCCGGCCGGCGGATGAAGAGCAGCCGTCCGTTCTTGACGGATGAAACCTGGCGACGGAGGTGTGCTTTCACCTGATCCGAGAGGCCGCTTCCGGGAAGCGCGTCGTGGGTCCAGAGGCCGCGATACTCGATCAGGAACCAGTGGTCGATCCTGCTCGCGGTCGCAGCGAGCGGCTCATCGTTGTCGCGAGAAAGGTCCGCACAGAACGGCCGACCGTTCAATCGGCATCCTGGACGACGAGACAGATGACCTGGCCGGTCGTGACCGGTTGGCCCGGCTCGACCGAGAGCTCGGAGACCGTGCCGCCTCGTGACGCGGTGATCTCGTTCTCCATCTTCATCGCCTCGACGACGCAGACCACCTGGCCGGGCTGCACCTCGTCGCCTTCGGTCACCTCGACCGCGAGCACCGTTCCCTGCATCGGGCTGACGATTGCGTCGCGCGCGGCCCCGCGGTGCGCGTGCTGCGAGTCGCGTTCGCGGCGCCGGCGGGCGAGGTCCGCGTACGGAGGTTCGGGGGCAAGGAGCTTCACCTCGAAGCGCCGGCCGTCGACCTCGGCTTCGAGCACGCGCTCGCGCACCCGTCCGTCCGAAGCTGTCGTTACCCTTGTTGCCATATGAGACAACTGCTCGGCACGCTCAGCCAACTCCTGCGACTCGGTGACGCCGTGGCACGTCTCCGCAGCGGCGAAGCAGGGGTGCTCGAGCAACGCTCGGTGGAATCCGACGAGCGTCTTCACGCCTCCGATCTCATACTCGCCGAGGGCGCGAAGCATCCTGACACGGGCGTGCTCGCGGTCGACGCCGTGCACGCAGAGCTTCGCGATCAACGGGTCGTAGAGGCCGACGACCTCGCTGCCTTCGCGGACGCCCGAGTCGACGCGTATGCCCGGCCCGTACGGCTCGCGGTAGCTCGTGATCCTCCCGGGGGCAGGCAAGAAGCCCTTGGACGGATCTTCCGCATTGATGCGGCACTCGATCGCGTGGCCGCTCAACCGGACGTCCTCCTGGCGCAGCCATAGCGGCTCACCGGCCGCGATCAGTACCTGCTCGCGGACGAGGTCGAGTCCCGTAACGAGCTCCGTGACCGTGTGCTCGACCTGGATCCGCGTGTTCATCTCGAGGAAGAAGTACTCGCCCTGACTCGAGAGAAGACCCTCGATCGTGCCCGCCGAGCGATAGCCGACGGCGCGCGCGGCCTCGACCGCAATCCGGCCGATCTCTGCCCGGAGCGCGTCGTCGACCGCCGGCGAAGGCGTCTCTTCGACGAGCTTCTGATGGCGGCGTTGGATCGTGCAATCGCGCTCGCCGAGGTGGATGACCCCGTTGTGGCCGTCGGCGAGCACCTGTACCTCGATGTGGCGTGGATCCTCCAGGTACCGCTCGACATAGACGACGGGGTCGGAGAAGTACGCTTGCCCTTCGCGCCGGGCCGCCTCGAACGCGCGGTCGACCTCCTCGGGTGAGCCGACGACCTTCAGGCCCTTGCCGCCTCCGCCCGCGGAAGCCTTGATCGCGATCGGCCAGCCCAGCTCGTCGCCGAGGTGCCGCACCTCGTCCGCGGACTCGACCGGCTCGGTCGTCCCGGGGATGATCGGCACTCCCGCTTCGCTCATCGTCTCGCGAGCCGCGACCTTCGACCCCATCAGCTCCATCGCCTCTGGCGGCGGGCCGATCCAGACGAGGCCCGCGTCGGCGACCGCCCGCGCAAAGTCGGGATTTTCCGCCAGAAATCCGTAGCCGGGGTGGACCGCCTCGGCTCCCGCCCTCGTCGCAGCGTCGAGGATCCGCTGCTGGTGGAGGTAGCTCTCGGCGGGCGCGCCGGGCCCGACGAGATAGGCCTCGTCGGCGAAGCTCAGGTGCAGCGATCCCCGATCGGCCTCGGAGTAGACGGCGACCGGCGAGATACCGAGATCGCGGAGCGTCCGGAAGATCCGAATCGCGATCTCGCCCCGGTTGGCGACGAGAACCTTGGAGAAGGGCGCCATCTCACGCGTATTCTCTCCGGCCGTGACCGTTGCCGATCAGCTGACGGTGGCACGCGCGGCCGTCGTCCCCTTCGTCGTCGTCCTTTACGTGTGGAGCTTCAGCGGCCACGACTACTGGGCAACGGCCCTCTTCGTTGTCGCAATGGCCACCGACTGGTTCGACGGCCGCCTCGCGCGACGCAGCGGTCGATCCTCTGCGCTCGGCTCGTTGCTCGATCCTGTCGCGGACAAGCTGCTCGTCCTGACGGTGCTGGTCGTGCTCGTCGGCCGCGACGTCTTCGCCGGGTGGATGGTGGCGGCGATCGTCGCGCGCGAGATTCTGATCTCGGGGCTCAGGCTGGCCGCGCTCGAGCGCGGGGTCGTCCTCGAGGCGCGCGACCTCGGGCGGTTGAAGACTTGGACACAGGCGGTGGCCGCCGGCCTCGGAGGCCTCGCCGCCGGCGGCGCGATCGACAATTCGATCGCACGCTGGGGGCTCGTGGTCGCCCTCGCGCTGACGTGGATCTCGGGGCTCGACTACGCGCGGCTCGCACCGCGGTTGCTGCGAGGGGCCCCCTCGGCGGGAAGCGCCTCCGCGGCGGATTCGACGTTTTCCAGCAACCCGGCCAGCCGCCAGACACTCCAGTAAGGGCTCGCGTGCACATCACGCGAGGAGGCTAGGGCGGCAAGGAGTGCTTCGCGTTCCTGGGGAGTGGGCTCCGGGCTGATCTCGATCTCCACCCAGTAGAGACTAAAGGCCCCCCACCCAGCAGACGATGAGTGCTGGGTGAGACGCCTGCGACTTCTCGCCCTGCTCGCCTGCCTGCTTGCCGGCCTCTCGGCAACGGTTGGCGCCTCCGCCTCCCAGTCGCGCCGGTCCTGGGCGCAGCCCGAGATCAAGCTGGTCGTCGCCCATGGCCTGATGGCGCGCAGCATCGCCTCGTTTCGGCCAAACGACGCCCTGACGCAAGCCGAGCTTCGCGATCTCATCTCGGGGCTCACCGAGTCTCCCCCGGAGTCCGTGCCCAACCCCGCGGCCCCGGCGACGATGGCCCAGCTCGACGCCCGGCTCGTCCGCGCGCTCGGGTTCGGCGCCGAGGCCTCGAGCTTCTATCAGGCTGCAGCTTCTGCCGGCCTGCGGCCACCGTCTCGATTTGGCAGCGAGGTCGTCGCGCGCCTGCTGGGGCTGCGAATGAACCACCCGGCTGCTCAGGACAACCTCGAGCGCCTTCCTTCCGACCCCGCCCCGCGGGCGGAAGCTGCCTACTCCGTCGCCCAGGTCCTGCGCCTCACCGACTCGGAGACACAGAACGTCCGAGACGCGGCCGTCTCGTTCGAGCTGCCGGTGCTCACGCCCTGGCAGAGGCGGATCCTCACGACCGCCGTCGGGCTCATCGGCTTCCCGTACGTCTGGGGCGGCGAGAGCGAGACCACGCAGTCACCCTTCGGCGTGCAAGCGAGCGGGGGCTTCGACTGCTCCGGGTTCGTGTGGCGCGTCTACAAGCTCCAGTCCTACCCCGGCGCACCGAAGCTCGCCAAGGTCTTGCGGGGACGCACCGCCGCCGCGATGGCGGGCGAAGTCCCGAAGCGCCGGCGGATCAAGCCCGACCGGCTCGCCCCCGCCGATCTGCTCTTCTTCGGGAACGGCGGGCCGCAAGCGAAGGCGGCCCGGGTCGACCACATGGCGATCTATCTCGGCAACGGCTGGCTGATCCACTCCTCACGGTTCGGCGTCGCACTCGCACCGGTTTCCGGCTGGTATGACAACCGCCTCGTGTGGGGCCGTCGGCCGCTCTCCGAAGCCGGCCTTTAAAGACTCGCGGAGCAGGGCTTTCGACTGTCCTCACGTTCACCCGAAAGGGTGATGGCCGCGGAGTGACGCCAGGGGACAATCGCATTTCCGCACTCTTCGACCTGGGGAGGACCCTGAAGATGCTTGAGTGGAAGCCCCGCCTCATCACACTGCTGGTCGTGCTCGTGCTCCTTGCCGCCGCGCTTGCGTCCGGCTACCTCGACCTCATCGTCGACAACTGGGAGTGGTAGGCAGCTGAGCTGAGAGGACGAGGGGGAGACGTGCCTCAGCGTCTCGCACCGATCGTCGCGCCCGTCTGTCTCGTCGGGCTCGGCTCCGTGCTGGCGGCCGCGGTCTCGTTCGCGAGCAAAGAGCACCCCGCGTCCATGCTCCTCGGCGTGGCGGCGCTGCTCATCGCCTCGACTCTCGCCAGCCGCTATCCCGTCCCGATCGAAGGCCCCAACAGCGGCGGAGTCTCGCTCTCGTTCGTCTTCGCGGCGAGCGCGATCGTGCTCTTCGGCTGGGACGCCGGCGTGCTGGTTGCCTTCGCGGCGCCGGTCCTCATCCAGCTGATCGAGCACCGGCCTCCGATCCGGATCGCGTACAACGGCTCGGTCTTCGCCTTCGCTGCCGCCGTCGGCGGCCTCCTCGTCAGCCGGATCGGCGGAGACGGGACCGACGCGCTGATCGCGAAGGTGGCCATCTCGGCCTCGACGCAGTACGGGATCAACCTCGTGCTGATCTCGCTCGTCGTCGCGAGCACGTCGCGGCGACCGTTCTTCGGGCTGATCCAGGCGAGCCTGCGCTGGACGATCATGATCTTCGCGCTGATGGCATCGGCGGCGCTCGTGCTCGTCGTGCTCTGGCAGCGATCACCGATGCTCTCGGCCGCGCTCGTCGGCCCGCTGCTCGCGATCGCCCTCTACCAGCGCTCGACCTATCGTGCGCTCCGGGCGATGCGGCTTGCGCTGACCGATCCCCTGACCGGGCTCGGCAACCACCGCCACTTCCACGAGCGGCTCGAGCGCGAGCTGATCGAGGCCGAGCGCAACGAGTGCGACTTCAGCCTCTGCCTCGTGGACGTCGACGATTTCAAGCGGGTGAACGACCTCTTCGGCCATCCTGCGGGCGACCGCGTCCTGTCCCACCTCGCGACGAGCCTGCGCCAGAACGGCGAGGCGTTCCGCCTCGGCGGCGACGAGTTCGCCCTGCTCCTTCCCGAGTACAACGAGAGTGAATCCGTCGCGGCCGCCGAAGCGATCATCGAGCGAATCGGGTCGCTGGGGCTCGACCACGTCGGCTCGGTGACCGTGTCGGCCGGAGTCGCGACGTTCCCGCGGCAGGCTCCCGACCGCGGTGAGCTCATTCGCCTGGCCGACAGCGCCCTCTACTGGGCGAAGGAGAACGGCAAGAACCGTGTCCACGTCTACCGGCCGGACGTCGTCGAGCTCGCCGAGCTCCGGCGGCTCGCGGTCGGGCCCGATCGCGCTGCCCGCTTCCGTGCGGCCGCGAGCCTGGCGAAAGCGGTCGACCTGCGGGATACCTACACGGGCAGCCACTCGGCGCGGGTCGCCGAGCTCGCAGCGCGAGTCGCGGCAAAGCTCGGCCTCGACCAGGAGCACATCGAGCTCTCCCGGCTCGCCGGCAGCCTGCACGACCTCGGCAAGCTCGCGATTCCCGAGGAGATCCTCCGCAAGCCTGGACCGCTGACGGGCCCCGAGCGGCTGGTGCTCGAGCGCCATCCGCAGATCGGCTTCCGAATGCTCGACAGCCTGGGGATCGACCCCGTCGCCGACTGGATCCTGCACCATCACGAGCGCTGGGACGGCACCGGCTATCCCGACCGCATGCCCGGCCCGGAGATCCCGCTCGGCGCACGCATCATCTTCGTCGTCGACGCCTACGACGCGATGACCTCCGATCGCGTCTACCGGGGCCGGCTCTCCCAGGCGGACGCACTCGCCGAGCTCGAGCGGTGCGCCGGGACGCAGTTCGACCCGGCCGTGGTCGCCGCCCTCGCCGAAGAGCTCGAAGCAGCGCTCGAGGACGCACCCGCGCAAGCCGCGCTCGCCTCGTAGCGACAGAGGGCGGTTTAGAGCGGGATGTTGCCGTGCTTGCGACGCGGGCGCGGCTCGCGCTTCGTCAGCGCCGTCTCCAGCGCGTCGATCAACACCGGCCGGGTCCGTCGCGGCTCGATCACCTCGTCCACGTAGCCACGCTCGGCCGCGACATACGGATTCGCGAACTGCTCGCGGTAGTCGGTGACGAGCTCGCCACGCCGGGCGTCTGCGTCAGCCGCATCGTCCAGCTCCTTCCGGAAGACGATGTTCACCGCGCCCTCCGGCCCCATCACCGCGACCTCGGCGGTCGGCCACGCGAAGTTGAAGTCCGCCCGGATGTGCTTCGAGCTCATGACGTCGTATGCCCCGCCGTAGGCCTTCCGCGTGATCACCGCCAGCTTGGGCACCGTCGCCTCGCAATACGCGTAGAGCAGCTTCGCGCCGTGGCGGATGATCCCGCCCCACTCCTGCGCCGTCCCCGGCAGGAAGCCCGGCACGTCGACGAACGTGACCAGCGGGATGTTGAACGCGTCACACGTGCGGACGAAACGCGCTGCCTTGACGGACGAGTCGATGTCGAGCACACCGGCGAGCGCCTTGGGCTGGTTGCCGACGACACCGACAGGGTGCCCGCCGAGCCGCGCGAACCCGCAGACGATGTTCTCGGCGAACCGCTCGTGCACCTCGAGGAAATCGCCGTCGTCGACCACGCGCCGCACGATGTCCTTCATGTCGTACGGCTTGTTCGGATTGTCCGGGATCAACGAGTCGAGCTCGGCGTCCTCGCGGCCGGCAGCGTCCGACGGCTCGCTCCAGGGCGGAGGGTCGAGATTGTTCTGCGGCAGGAACGAGAGCAGGTAGCGCGCGTCCTCGAGGCACGCCTCCTCGCTCGGCGCGATGAAGTGCGAGACGCCGGACTTCGCCGCATGAGTCGCCGCGCCGCCGAGCTCCTCGAACGTCACCTCCTCGCCGGTCACGGTCTTCACCACGTCGGGGCCCGTGATGAACATGTACGAGCTCTCCTCGACCATGAGGACGAAGTCGGTCATCGCCGGCGAGTAGACGGCGCCGCCTGCGCACGGCCCCATCACGAGGCTGATCTGCGGCACGACGCCCGAGCTCTGGACGTTTCGCCAGAAGATCTCCGCGTACCCCGCGAGCGAGACCACCCCCTCCTGAATCCGCGCACCGCCCGAGTCATTGATCCCGATCACGGGACAGCCGTACTTCGCGGCGAGGTCCATCACCTTGCAGATCTTCTCGGCATACGCCTCCGAGAGACTGCCCCCGAAGATCGTGAAGTCCTGCGAGAAGACGAAGACCTTGCGGCCGAAGACGGTCCCGTAGCCGGTGACGACTGCATCGCCGTATGGGCGCCGATCCATCATCCCGAAGAGCGGGTTGCGGTGCCGCACGTAGCGGTCGAGCTCGACGAACGAGCCCGAGTCGAGCAGCTTCTCGAGCCGCTCGCGGGCGAGCAGCTTCCCAGCGTCGTGCTGACGCTTGACCGCCTCCTCGCTCCCCGCGTGCATTGCTTCCTCGCGCAGCTTTTGGAGCTGCTCGAGCTTCGACTGGGTCGATTCGTCGGTGGCTGCCATGGCGTCGGAGCCTAGTGAACCACTAGTACAGTCGCCGCCGTGGGACTGCCGCCGGTCGACCGCTCAACCCTTTGGCCGTTCGAGGACGGCGAGCCCGGCGAGTTCTACTACCAGCGCTACGCCCACCCGACCGGCGTCGCGGCCGAGCGTGCACTAGGAGAGCTCGACGGGGGCGAGGCGCTCCTCTTCTCCTCCGGGGCGGGCGCGACGACAGCGGTGGTGCTCGCTTTGCTGAGCCCCGGCGACACGATCGCGGTCGCCGAGGGCTGCTACTACGGGACGCCGACGCTCTTCCGCGAGCTCGAACGGTGGGGCCTGAAGCACGTGGAGTTCGACCAGACCGGCCCCCCGCCCGACGGCGTGCAGCTCGTCTGGCTCGAGGCTCCGTCGAACCCGTTCTTGACGATGCCCGACCTCGAGGCAGCCGCGGCGCACTCGGCGCCTGTCCTCGTCGATGCGACCGCGGCGACGCCGATCCATCTCCGCCCGCTCGAGCACGGCGCCGACCTCGTCCTGCACAGCGCGACGAAGTACCTAAGCGGCCATTCCGACGTGCTCCTCGGAGCCGTCGTCTGCGGTGATCCGGAGACCGCGGCTCGGCTGCACGATTTTCGGAGCCGGTCGGGGATCGTCGCTGCACCGGACCCAGCCTGGCTCCTCCTTCGCGGCCTGAAGACGCTTGACGTGCGCGTGCGCCGCCAGACGGAGACCGCCACCGAGCTCGTCCGGCGCCTCGAGGCGCATCCTGCCGTAGAGGTGGTGCGACACCCGGGTTTCGGCGGCCTGCTCTCTTTCGACGTCACGGATGACGCAAAGCGGGTCGAGACCTCGACGCGCCTGATCACCAACGCGACGAGCCTGGGCGGCGTCAACTCGACGATCGAGTCCCGTTATCGGTGGGAGGGCGATCGCGTCCCGAAGAACCTCTTGCGCCTGAGCGTCGGCCTCGAAGACGTCGAGGAGCTCTGGGCAGACCTCGAGCAGGCGCTGGCTGGCTGAGCTCGACCAAACGCGCCGCGGCTTACTGGGCCTGCGGCGGGGGCTTCGTGCGGAAGAACGTCAGCGTCACGAACGAGACCAGGGCTGCGGCCACGGACGCGCCCACGCCGCACCAGACTCCCGAGAGGTCGTCGTCCCAGCCGATCGCGCGATCGAGCGAGAAGCGTCCGGGTCCGATCGCGGCGAGCGCGACGACGGTGACGAGGTACGCCAGCTCGAGCTCCGATCCGGCCATGAACGCGCGCTTCAGCGTCACCGAGAAGATTGCGTTCAGCATCACCACCCCGATCGCCGCGCAGGCGAGAGGAGTCAGCAAGCCGAACGCGAGCAACGTTCCGCCGCCGGCCTCGGCGAGCCCGGCGAGCACGGCCATCGGCACACCCCAGCGGTAGCCCTGCGACGCGAAGAAGCCGCCGGTCCCCTGCGGGCCGTATCCTCCCCACCAACTGAAGAGCTTCTGCGTTCCGTGCCCGACGAACGCTAGTCCGACGAACAGGCGGAGCAGGAGCAACCCGGATGCCACGGCGCCCCGAAAGATAACGCGAGTGAAGTGCGCCTGCGCAAGACCTTTTTCTGCAAGCGCATCAACGCAAGCCGGAGGTCGGACTCGAACCGACGGCCTACGGTTTACAAAACCGTTGCTCTACCAGCTGAGCTACTCCGGCGCAGCCTCATGGTAGGCGAAGTTCTGCTGTCTGTTATGGACGCGGCCCAGCCGATTGCTCAGGCACGCTCACGACTTGGAGCATCCAAAGGCAAAAGGTGACCGGTCAACGCTTGCCCTCATGCTCGCCCTTCACGAAGCAGGCTACGACGTTCTCGTTCCGTTCGGGGAACACCCGGTACGACTTGGTGATCGGCGACGGCGCGACTCTGAAACGCGTCCAATGCAAGACCGGGAGGCTTCGTGGAGGGGCCATCCGATTTGCTGCCCGTAGCTCATACGCCCACCACCCGAATGCCAAGATGGTCGTTCGCGACTACTCGGCCAAATTGACTATTTCGGGATCTACTGCCCTGAGACCGGCGGGGCGTATCTCGTTCCCGTCGAGGATCCCCAAGTACGTGCGGCCGGATCACTCCGACTCGCTCCTGCACGCAATGGGCAGCGTCGACGGATCCGATACGCCGCCGACTACGAAATCGCCGAAGTCGCAGTAAGTGCTACTGCAGAACCTGGCGCGAGCGCTGGTGCGTGTAGATCTTCCGCTTGACGCGCTGGAGGGCGTTGTCGATCGTCTTCGTGTCGCAGCCGAGGTCTTCGGCCATCTCCTCGTAGGACGAGCCCTCCAGGTACAGGCGTAGGGCATCGGCTTCGAGCTTAGACAATCCCGATCCAAAGCGGAAGACGAGGCTCTGCAGCTCATCGGTCGAGATCACGCACACGGCTG
>Ga0066709_100005301_pt1 | contig 10573 bp, 9 predicted proteins | sample GraSoiAngelo_158_FD_79665 | JGI IMG/M metagenome (GOLD analysis project Ga0066709, IMG submission 79665) | Grasslands soil microbial communities from the Angelo Coastal Reserve, California, USA - 14_1009_16_30cm | ecosystem: Environmental > Terrestrial > Soil > Grasslands | place: USA... | reverse complement strand
CTACTACTAACGTTGAGCGTGGCCTGGAGGGCTCTACTGTGCTCGTATTAGTTGCGGTGTGCGGCGACCGTGTTCGATTGCGTTCCCAGCGACTGAGTAGCTTTGTTACGTGATCTGTCCCTCCATCTCTTTCTGCATCTCCGCCATCCGGTCGCTGCTAACACCATCGAAGGACACGACTCGTGCGAGTGATATAACCGCCTCCTTGTCGAGAGGCGACCGACTCTAACCCCTCAAAGGGGACGAAGCTCGTGTCGCCTGCTCGTGGCTTTCTGCGCTGCCTGGGCCGGAGGGCGACTTGGCGGCTACCTCGCTGTCTGCCCTCGCCTACCGGCGCTGACGCAGACGACGTTCATAACGACGCTGCTCACGCCCATCTTCACGAGCACCCCAGAACATCAGCATCAGGAACGCCACTCCGCCCCCGAGCGTGATGACGGCGAGAACAACTTCCAACGCGATTCGCATGCACTAGGTGTACCCGGTTGGGCGAAAGCTCAGGCGGCGAGAAGCTGCTCGACCACAATGTCGAGCGTGAGCCGGTCGGCTGTGTCGCAGCCCGCGTCCACTGCGCGCCGGTCGTGTAGCCGTGGCCCTCCGGACATGAGAAGCTCGTCGCCATGAGCGAGCAGGAGCACTCACCCGAGGAACCTGCGGAGCCTTTGGACACTGGGCTGAGCGACGAGTCCTTGCCGGAGATCGTGATCCGGATCCCGGTCGGCGCGCCCTACCCAGAGATCAGCGTCCACGCCCAAGGCGCAGCGGACAATGGCGCACTAGAGCGCTGGTTTAAGTCGTGGCCGGGCTACGCAACGTTCATTGCCGCTGCCTCGCAGATGAAGGAGACGTGGCGTGGCGAGTCGGGGGAAGATACGTTCGACCTCTGAGGGGCCGCACCGGTGACCGGCTTAGTGTTCCTCGCCGCCCGGAACTGGCTACCGCGATTCCAAAGCGCGGCGTACGCCGCGACCGCGGCCACGCCCGCAACGATCAGCATGCCCACAAGCACGAACCTCTTCCTCCGTGCAGGGAAGCGTCGCATCTGATCCCCCTCTCCCCAGGGTCTGTGAAATCCCCCAGGGTTTGTGAAGCGCCGCAGCGGCGTTTCTTCCGCCGACGCTAACAATTCGTGCGATCCGCGCAATCTCGCCTGGCACTCGTCCGCACCGTCCGGCTCAGGCCCGCGACGGAGTGCGCGGGAGAGGAGGCGACGTGATCGCCGGAATGCGATGTTTGCAGGTAGAATCGCGAACGTAACGCCTTTCTGAGTGAACGATCTGCCCGCGGGCGTGACTGGGACGAATCGTCCCTTTTGCGTTTGTGACGATCCTTACCCGGCGAGGTCAACCTCTAGGGGAGAGAGGTCGTCATCGTGTCCGAAGCGCTTTGGGCCATCCGTCCCACGGGAGAACGGACGGTCGAGCCCGCGACGAGATCGGTTGAAGGCAGGCCGCACGAGCCGCTTGCGCGGCAGGCCCACCAAGTCGGGTCGCCAAGCGACAGCCAACCGGTGCTGTCGAAGGCTGCGTCGAGTGGGGGCGCGAGCACTCGGAGGGCGAAACAGCCGCGCTGCTCGTTTTGTCGAGCCGAGCTTGGTGAGAGTCCCAAACTGACGATTCCGGGGTCTGGTAAGAATGGTCGGCGGACGTCAACCAGCAGCTTTTGCTCAACGCGCTGCCGGAACTGCGTTCTCGCACTAGCCGCTCTTCACCCTTCGCCGCTTGCGTCTAGCGACTTCCTCGCAAAGCGTGCACTCCTCACCGATGGGCTGCTCGACCTATGGCGACGTGGACAGGGGCCAGACCCAGCACTTGTCCTAGAGGCTGCCAAACGTGCCAGTTGCGGGCTGCCGACTGCCGTCCCCGTCGTGCTGACGAGTGCGCACACTGGCGCACACGCCCTTCCGCTCGCTGAATCCCTTGCTATTCGTCCAATCAAGCGGTCGAAGGCGGCAGTCTTGGAAACCCGCGCCAACCCCTCGGTTCGATTTCCACCGCCCCCAGCTGGGACGCGCTAACCCGTCGTCGATCCTCAGGCGGACTACGCGCCGTTGGCGCGAGGGAGCGTGCCGCAGCCCTTCCGGAGCGCGAAAAGCGAGAGCGCCAAGGGTTGACCCCGCGCCCGTAGTTCGGAGGTCATATGGATCGGCCGTGCTCGGGTGGTGCCCTCACGGGTGCCACTCGGGAACAAGAAACCACGCCATATGCAGGGTTGCCCGAGTCCCGTATGGACTGCACGCTTCGCTGGGGACGCACCCGGACTGGTTAGCAAACGCCGTTTCCGTGATCACGACCTCGCGACGGTAGTCTGTGTCGTACTACCACGGTACGCGCAGGCCCTTGGCCAGCTGCTTCTGATAGAAAAAAGGCCCGCTAATCGGGCCTTTCTGATCGGGGCGCCGAGATTCGAACTCGGGACCTCTAGTCCCCCAGACTAGCGCGCTAACCAGGCTGCGCCACGCCCCGCGACGCGCGCCAGTCTAGCGGTCATGCTGCGTCGCCCGTCCAGATCGGCTCGGCGTGCGCAGCGCGTCGATAGTCGCCGTCTCGACGATCCCCGAAACTGCGCGTGCGAGTTTCTGGTCGGAGGTGACGAAGGCGTCCGCCTGAAGCTTCGTGAGGGCCACGTACTCGGCGTCGTATGTCGTCTCCCACCCGAGCTGTTCCGCGACCTTCCACGCCTGCGACTGCAGCACCTTGTCGCCGAGGAAGCGGACATTCAGGGAGTTGATCCGCTTCACGCGCTCGCGCCCTTCCGCGGCGGGGAGCTCACCCCGCCGCGCCGCCTGGTACAGCGTCGACAGCGCCTGGGAGCGGACGAGCGTCGGCGCGACGAGCTTGTGCTCGGCCGCGACCTCGATCTCGCCGGCAGCGATCGCGAGGAGCGTTTCGCAGTCGACGACGAACCGCGTCACACCGCAGACGCTATACGCTCGCCCGCGGCCCCCGGTCAGCTGGCGCGGCGGATGGGCGCCGCGGGGCCGGCGATCGCGCGGAGCAGCACTTCCACCGCGTCCGGCTTCAGCGGCCGCCAGAAGAGGTAGCCTTGCCCGAGCTGGCATCCGAGCTCCCGTAGCGCATCGGCCTGCGAGCCTCGCTCGATCCCCTCGGCGACGAGCGCGAGACCGAGCGCGTGCCCGAGTTGGATGATCCCGCGAAGGACCGAGAGGCCGTCCCCCACTCCCGCGTCGATCCCTTCGATGAACGAGCGGTCGATCTTCACGGTGTCGACGGGCAGGTTGCGCAGGTACGAGAGGGACGAGTAGCCGGTGCCAAAGTCATCGAGTGCCAGACGGACACCGAGAGCCTTGAGAGCGTGGAGCGCGTCGATGGCGCTGTCGCCGCCCTGCATGAGCACGCTCTCGGTCAGCTCGAGCGTCAGGAGCTCGGCGGGGAAGCCGGAGGTTGCAAGCGCAGCTGCCAGGTCGTCGACGAGACCCGGGTGCTGGAGCTGGCGCGCCGAGAGGTTGACGCTCATGCCCAGCGGCGGATCGCTCGGGAAGTCGGCGCGCCAGCGCGCCGCCTGCGTGCACGCCTCGGCGAGGGCCCAGCGGCCGATCGGAACGACGAGGCCGGTCTCCTCGGCCAGCGGCACGAAGTCGAGCGGCGCGATCAGCCCGAGCTCCGGATGCTGCCAGCGGATGAGCGCTTCCAGACCCGTGGGGCGACCGGTGGCGAGCTCGACAGTCGGCTGGTACTCGAGGGAGAATTCGCCGCGGAAGGCGGCACGGCGCAGGTCGGCGGTGAGCTTGAGGCGGGTGTGTGCCGCGTCGTCCATCTCGCTCTCGTAGAAGACGTAGTGCGCCTTGCCGGCGGACTTGGTGCGGTACATGGCCACGTCGGCGCTGCGCAGGAGCTCGTCGGCGTCGTGACCGAAGGCGATGCCCATGCTGGCGGTGACGAAGACCTCGCGCCCCGAGACGAAGAACGGCACCCGCAGGATCTCCGAGATGCGGTCGGCCGCAACCGAGGCGTCGGACCGGTCCTGGATGTCCTCGATCAGGACGGCGAACTCGTCGCCTCCGAACCTCGCCACCGTGTCCGCCGGACGAACTGCGTCGGCAAGGCGCTGACCGACCATCTTCAGCAGCAAGTCCCCGGAGGTGTGTCCGAGGCTGTCGTTGACGGTCTTGAAATCGTCGAGGTCGAGGAAGAGGACGGCGACCCCGAGCACGGCGGCTCCGCCGCGGCGGAGCACGGCGTGTTCGACACGATCCGTGAAGAGGGCACGGTTGGCGAGCCCGGTCAGCGGATCGTGGAACGCCTGATGCCGGAGCTGCTCCTCCGCTTCACGTCGGTCCGTGATGTCGATCAGATAGCCCTGCCTGGACACCGGGTTGGCGTCGGTGTCCTTGAGAACGATCGAGCCGTCCCGGAGCCAGACCGTGCGGCCGTCCCGCGCGATCAGCCTGTACTCGATGGTCATCGGCGACATCAATGCGCGTGACTCGGCGTGAGCGAGGAGCACGCGATCGCGGTCGTCCGGATGCAGAATCTTGACGAACAGGTCCGCGTCGGACGTCCATTCGTCGACGGTGTAGCCGAGCAACGCCTCCACCTGGGGGCTCGTGTAGATGTTGGAGCTCTCGTCGTCGAGAGCGTCGATGTAGGTGATCAACGGCAGGTGCTCGACGAGCGCCTGGTACCGCATCTCGGCCTCGATCAGCTTCGCTTCGGCAACTCTCCGATCGGAGATGTCCCTGAGGGTCGCCGTGAACATCGGTGGTCCCTCGAGGTTGAGCCGCGCGATCGTCAACTCCACCGGGAACTCCTCGCCGTTCGCGCGCAGGGCACTGACCTCGATCCGCTTGCCGAGCAGCGATCCGCGACCTTCGATCTCCCCGTTGCCGCTCCAGCGGGCGAGCGCTCCCCGGTGGGCGTCCCGGAGCGCCGGCGGCACGATGAGCTCCGCCAGCTCCCGCCCCAGGACGTCCTCGGAGCGATACCCGAACGTCCGCTCCGCCGCGGCGTTGAACTCGATCGTGCGACCCATGTGGTCGACGGTGATCACGCAGTCGAGGGCGGACTCCAGAATCGCGCTCTTGCGCACCTCGCTGGCGTGGATGTCCTCCTCTGCGCGTGCATGCTCGATGGCGATACGGGCGAGGTTCGTCGCAATCTCGACGAGCTCGCGCTCGGAGTCCGCAGGCTCGTGCCGCTCGCGGTGATAGAGGGCGAACGTGCCCATCACCTCGCCGGCGGTGGAGAGGATCGGTGTCGACCAGCACGCCGCCAGCCCGTGCGCACCCGCGAGCCCGCCGAAGTCGCGCCACAGCGGGTCGGTGGCGATGTCCGCGACCACGACCTCGCGGGCCTGGAACGCGGCGGTGCCGCAGGAGCCGACGCCAGGGCCGATCGCGACACCGTCGATCGCCGCCGTGTAGGCCGGCGGCAGGCTCGGCGCCGCGCCGTTGTGGAGATGCAACCCATCGCGATCGAGCAGCAGAATCGACGCGAGCACGCCGTTTCCGGCGCGCATCTCGATGAACCGCGTCAGCGCCTCGAGCACCTCGGAGAGCGGGGTTCCCGTGGCGACGAGCTCGAGCAGTGCGCGCTGGTCGGCCGCGAGCGCATCCGTGCTCGACGCAGCCCGCGCGGGATCGCCAAAGCCCTCGCTCACCTTCTCAGTGTCGTAAGGGCAAGCCTCGCGCTTCTCCCCCGTTCGGGGGGTGTCAGTGCGGCGGCGTTCTGCTCGAGATCCCGGCTAGGCGAGCCGTTTGTACAGGCGATCGACGAGCTCGGGGGTTCGCTCGAGCTTCTCGGTGATCACCCGGATGCGGTACTCGCGAAAATGCTCCGACTTGACCCCGAGCGCCTTGGCCAGCCGTGCCAGCACTTCGTTGGACGGGACCGGCCGATTCCCGTGCACGATGTGGTTCAAATAGCCGGCAGAAAGATTCGTCTTGTCGGCCAGCGCCCTGTAGGTGAGCCCAGTGTCGGTCATCAGCCGCTCGATCGTCGGGCCGAGCGACTCCGTGCTCGACTTCCTCGGTTTCGTCGCCATCAACGCTCCTCCATGTGTTTGACGACGCCGCTCAGCGGCGTCCGTACGTCTTCGCCGTCGGCGCGCCCACGCACGTCAACTGCTCCGTCTTCGATGCTCTTCGAGCCCGCAGTCACCCGGACGGGGACTCCGATCAGATCCGCATCCGCGAACTTCTCACCCGGTCGCAGGTCGCGGTCGTCGAGCAGAACTTCGTAGCCGACGGCGTCGAGCGCAGCCGCCGCCTCCTCGGCGATCTGCTCCGCCCCCGTCAAGGCGATCACGTGCATGTCATACGGGGCGATCGACCGGGGCCAGACGATGCCCCGGTCGTCATAGGACTGCTCGACGACGGCGGCGAGGACTCGACCCGGGCCGATGCCGTAGCTGCCGCCGCGAATCGGCTGCTCCGTGCCGTCCTCGTCGCGGAATGTCGCCCCGAGTGGCTCGGAGTAGAAGCTGCCGAAGTCGAAGATGTGGCCGACCTCGATGGCGGTCTGGAACTCGAGCCTGCCGCCGCAGTGCGGACACGTGTCGCCCTCGCGCGCCTCGCGCAGATCCGCGAACCTGGGCTGGAAGTCCCGCCCCGCCTCGACGCCGCGCAGGTGGTAGCCGTCGCGGTTCGCACCCGCCACGAACTGGCCTTCCCGCAACGCCTCATCGGCGACGACCTCGCCTTCGAACCCGATCGGACCGAGCGATCCGCCGCTGGCGCCGAACCCCGCACGGATCTCCGCGTCGGTGGCGGGCCGGGAGCCGCCCTTGAGCGCGTCGAACAGCTTCGACTCGCTCAGCCGGTCGTCGCCGCGCACGAGAGCGAGCACGAGCGTCCCGTCAACCGTGATCACCGGCATTGCCTTCGAGGTCGCCGACGGATCGATGCCGAGGAACTGGGCCAGACCCTCGATCGTCGTCACACCTGGTGTCTCCACCTCGACCGGCGCGTCAAGGGGATCGGGGAAGGTGGCGGGACGGGGAATCGCACGGGCGACCTCGAGGTCGGATGCGAAGTCGCCTCGCTCGCACACGACGAGCGTGTTCTCGCCGGAGCCCGACGGCGCGAGGAAGTCGATGCTGAACTTGCCGCCCATGATCCCGCTCTCCGCCTGCACGTCGTGCACCCGGAGCCCACACCGTTCGAAGATGCGGTGGTAGGCGACGCGATTCCTCTCGAAGCTCGTTCGCACCCCGTCCTCGTCCCGGTCGAACGAATACGCGTCCTTCATGATGAACTCCCGCAGGCGCAAGAGGCCCCCCCGTGGCCGCGGCTCGTCGCGGTCCTTGACGGCGAAGTGGTACCAGAGCTGCGGCAGCTCCCGGTACGACTTGATCTCCTTGGCGTGGAAGGTGACCGTCTCCTCGTGCGTCATCGGGAGGATGAAGTGCCGTCCGCTGCGATCCTCGAGGTGGAAGATCTCCGGGATCTTGATTCGCCCCGTTGCCTCCCACAGTTCGGCGGGAGTGAGCACCGGCATCAGCATCTCCTGTCCGCCGATCGCGTTCATCTCCTCGCGGATGATCTGAACGACCTTCTGGTGGACGCGCCAGCCGAGCGGCAGGAACGTCCACACACCGGCGCTCACCTGGCGGATGAAGCCGCCCCGGACGAGGAGCTTGTGCGATACGGCCTCCGCGTCGGAGGGCGCATCGCGGAGCGTGGGCAGGAAAAGCTGTGACGCGCGCGCGATCATCGTTGTCCGTCCAGACTAGTCAATCGCGCAGATCGGGAATCTGCGGAAGCAGATTCCCGATCGCGCACAAACCTCTGAAGGGCGCCGCCCGCGGCGCGTCCGCAGGTCGCCGAATGATGATCGTGTTGGGGACAGGATTAATCCTGTCCCCAACACTGTTGTCGATCCGGCGACCGCGGAAACCTGCTCCATACCGCTCCCGCGGGCTGCGGATCTTGCGCTATGAGAGCGGAATCATGCTCGCCTCGGCCATGGCAAGAGCTGCCGGCTTGGCCATCTTGAGGCGCTTGGGACGGTGCATGCCGTCCGCGATCCAGCGGTCGATCTCGTGGAAGAGCTCGTCGATGAGGATGTCCGACGAGACCTTCTTGAGCACGCGGCCGTGCGCGTACACGAAGCCGACGTCACGGCCGCCGGCGATGCCGAAGTCGGCGTCCCCCGCCTCCCCCGGTCCGTTGACTGCGCAGCCCATCACCGCGATCTCGATCGCCTGCGGATACGCCTTGAGCCGCTGCTCGACGACCTCGGCGAGACTCTCGACGCCGACGTTGTCGCGGCCGCACGACGGGCACGCGATCATGATCGGGCCGCGCTCTCGCAGACCGAGCGCCTTGAGGATCTCCCACGCGACCTCGACCTCCTTGACGGGGTCTGCGGTCAGCGAGACGCGCAGCGTGTCGCCGATCCCGTCCATGAGCAGGGCGCCCATGCCGACGGCGCTCTTGATCGACCCCGCGAACGGGGTTCCGGCCTCCGTCACGCCGAGATGCAGCGGGTATGGAACCTTCGCCGCCAGCATCCGGTAGGCGCGGATCATCGTCGGCACGTGTGAGGCCTTGACCGAGATCTTGAACTCGCGGTAGTCCAGCTTCTCCAGCAGCTCCACCTGCTCGAGCGCCTCGACCACGAGCGCCTCCGCCGTGTCCTTGCGGGCGAGCTCCTGCAGGTGCGCGGGCAGCGATCCGGCGTTCGCGCCGATGCGCATCGGCACCTTGCTGGCCTTCGCGGCCGTCACGACCTCCGCCACCTTCTCGGGACCGCCGATGTTGCCGGGGTTGATGCGGACGGCGGCGACACCGGCGTCGATCGCCTTCAGCGCCAGGGACGCGTTGAAGTGGATGTCTGCGATCACCGGGAGCGGCGAGAGCCGAACGATCTTGGGCAGCGCGGCCGCGTCCTCGTTCTTCGGCACCGCGACGCGGACGATCTCGCAGCCCGCCGACGCGAGCGCCGCGATCTGCGCCGTCGTCGCCTCGACGTCGTGCGTCTTCGTCAGCGTCATCGACTGCACGACGACCGGTGCGCCGCCGCCGATCGCGACGTTGCCTACGCGGATCTGCCGCCCACTCGCCATCCGGTGTCAATTGTAGGGACGGCGTTGCAACGACTACGAGATGTTCGGGATGTCGTTCGAGAGGCCGATCACGAAGAGGAGGACGACGAGGGCGATGCCGACGACGGAGACCCGCTCGTAGAACTCGCGGGTCAGAGCGCGGCCGCGGATCCCCTCGACCACGGCGAAGGCGACGTGACCACCGTCGAGCGGAAGCAGGGGCAGCAGGTTGAGGAGCGCGATCGAGAGCGAGATGAGAGCGAGCACCGAGAGGTACGATTCGGTGCCCTCCTTGACCGCCTGCGAGGAGCCCTGGACGATCCCGACCGGACTCGAGATCTGATCGCGTCCCTTGCCGGTCGTCAGGTGGCCGATGGTGGCGACGATGTCCCGCGTCACCTCCCCGGTTACCCGGAACGCCGCCGTCGTCGCCTGGGGCAGCGGCAGCCCTTCCCCGCGCAGGGCGAATCCCAGCCGGTAGACGCCGCTCGAGAGCTTTGGCGCGACGGGGCCCAGCAGGACCCGGTTTCCGTCGCGCAAGACCGTGATGACGAGCGGGCGGCCCTGCGACTTCTCGATGCGCCTGGGAATCTCCCTGGGCGTCACGGGGATGCCGCCGATCTCGACGATCCGGTCGCCGGCGCGCAAACCCGCCTTGGCGGCCGGCGATGACGACGCCACCTCTGCCACCTTCGTCGTCGCCTTGCCTCCGCTCGAGGCGAAGAGCGCAATCAGCAGCACGATGGTCAGGAGCATGTTCGCGGCGGGCCCGGCGACGATCGCGCACACGCGCTTCCACGTGGGAGCGCGCCAGTACGCGTCGGGGCCGAGCGCATCGTCGATGTCGTCCAGCGCCTTCTCGGCCGACAGGCGGGCGCCGTCCGAAAGGTCACGCTCGGCCATGAGCGTGCGCAGCGAGGCCGATGCCGCCCGCGCGGCGTCGTGGTCACCTATCCCGAGCGCCCAGCGCAGGCGTTCGATCGGCCCGGCGAGGTCGGGGGCCTCGACCGCTGTTCGCGCGAGCCGGCCGTCGACGTCGCCCGGGGCCGGTCTGTGCATGCCGGGGATCTTCACGAAGCCGCCGAGCGGGATTGCACCGATCCCGTACTCGATGCCGCGACGGGTGGTCTTGACGACGGCCGGCGGAAACCCGACGTAGAACTTCCGCGGCCGCATGCCGAGGGCGAGCGAGGCCACAAAGTGGCCCAGCTCGTGCACGAGGACAAGCACGCCGAGACCGACAACCGCCACGAAGAAACTCACGCCGCCACCATTCTTCGCTCTGCGACGCGCCTCGCCTCTTCGTCGGCGGCAACGAGCTCCTCGAGGCTCGACGCCGGTGCGCCGCCGACCTGTTCCAGCGTGTTCTCGACCGTGGCGGCGATCTCGAGGAACGCGAGCCGCCCATCCAGGAACGCTGCCACCGCCACTTCATTGGCCGCGTTGTAGGCGCACGGGTAGGTACCGCCGCTCTCGCCCGCCTCGCGGGCCAAGCGGAGCAGTGGGAACGCCTCGAGATCGGGCGCTTCGAACGAGAGCGTGAGGCCGCCCGCGAGGTCGAGCGCCG
>Ga0066709_100005300_pt1 | contig 10573 bp, 10 predicted proteins | sample GraSoiAngelo_158_FD_79665 | JGI IMG/M metagenome (GOLD analysis project Ga0066709, IMG submission 79665) | Grasslands soil microbial communities from the Angelo Coastal Reserve, California, USA - 14_1009_16_30cm | ecosystem: Environmental > Terrestrial > Soil > Grasslands | place: USA... | reverse complement strand
GGTCCGACAGCCACGCCCCCAGACCGCAGACCGGCCCGAACCCGAGGACGCGACCTCCGGCCGCGACGGAACCAGCCGAACAAGCCACACAACTTGACCACGGGCTCCCACAACAGGTAAGCCTTCCTCGACACTTCATTCCCGCGGCTGGTGGCCCAAATTACACCGAGTATCGCCTTCTTGATGGGAGCAACCTATCTTTCTTTGCGCAAGCCGGGGCTTCCACCTGGTCAGTGAGTGGCCCGGCTAGGGTTCCGCCGCGCCCGCTCAATCAGTGACACCACCGTACGCACCGTCGAGTCGTCCCACCCCGCCAGCCACCGAATGATCCGCTCATCGTGGCTGCCCACCTCCACCCCTCGCAGCGCGTCGCGGAGGGCGGCCACCCGGTCCTCGGGCGGGGTGTAGCGGCCCCGCGGCTCGTGATCCAGCCGCTGGATCGGGGCATAGTCCGCGGCACTCATGTCGATCGCCGCTCGCCAGCGCTGCTGCCCAGCTCGCGCCGGATCTCGTATACGTATGACCGGTCCACCGACACTCCGCGCGCCGATAGCCGCTCCAACGCCGTCTTGACATTGCCACCCGTCTCGGCGAGTACCGCGAGCACGACGTCCTTCTTGGACGGTGGTGGCGGCTCAGGCGGAGCGACCGGCACTGGCGTCGCCGCCAGGATGCGCGCCCGCAGCTTGCGCATCAAGAGGCGTAGCTCGGCCAAGCCCAGCTCGGTGCCGAGCATGTACAAGGCCGGCGCGATGCCCGGCAGCATCCACCCCGGCACGATGGCCCGGCCGGTCGAGTCCTGGATGTTGAGGCAGATACTCAAGGACGCGGTCGCGCCGACCAATACGCCGGCGTACCAGGTTCGCCCACCCAGCTCGTCGGTCAAAGCGTGGCGTACCACCACGCCCGAGCCCATGACCATGAACCCATCCACGATGGTCGGGAAGACGAACTGGAGTCCGCGCGGCGCAATGTGGCCGTTGGTTACGGCGATGTGGGTCAGGTGCGACCAGGATAAGGCGCCTGCCCCAACCGTCAGCACGATGACGCCGCCGAACACCAGGGACTGGATCACGAGCAGCAGGCGTCGCTCAATGATGGCGAGCCGCGCAGCCTCATGGTGGCCGTCGGTGGTCGGGGGAGCGGTTGACGCCACACCCGGCACGTGCCCATCTCTTGATCCGCGGGTTCGGGGTTCGAGTCCCTGGCGGCGCACCCGTTCTGAGCAGGCCGTATAGTTTCATGGCTATGCGGCCTTGATCTTTGTGGGACGCGGGTGGGGCGTGCGTGGGACGCCCTTTCTGCGGGCGCGTCGGCGGCGGGATCGCTTGGGCCGCTTCGGTTCCGGCTGCCGGGTCAGGGCGGGAGCCGCGGATTTCGGCGGGCCATCGGGAACGCGGTGACGGGGTTGTTGGCCGGGTCGGCGGGCGGCGTGGGCGAGGACGAGGCGGGCGGTGGCCTCGGCGGCGTCGGCGAGCAGTTCGGGTAGGACGCTGGTGTAAGTGTCCGCGGTCAGCACGATGCTGGCGTGCCCGAGCAGCACTTGGACGGTCTTGAGGTCGGCGCCGGCCGCCAGGGCGAGGCTGGCCGCGCCATGTCGGAGATCATGAAGGCGGACCGGCGGCAGACCGGACAGCGTGACCAGACGCCGGAACCGGCGGGTCAGCCAGTCCGGGTGCAGCGGTGAACCATCTGGTGCCGTGAACAGGTAGCCGGAGTCCTGCCATTGCTCGCCCCCGCGATCACGCTCGGCCTGTTGCCGGCGGCGGTGCTCGCGCAGCAGCCGGATCGTGGCCCGGTCCAGGGCGATGGTGCGGCGGCTGGCGGCGGTCTTCGGTGGGCCGACGTGCACGGTGCGGCCGTAGGCGATGCGTTGCTGCGCGATGGTGAGCCTGCCGGCGTCGAGGTCGATGTCGCACCAGCGCAGCCCGGCGGCCTCGCCACGGCGAAGCCCGCGCAGCGCGATCAACCACCACATCGGATAGAGCCGGTCGTCGGTGATCGTGGCGAGGAACATGGCCAGCTGTTGCGCTGTCCAGACCGCGATGATTGGTCGGTGTCCCTGCTCGCGCCAGGCGGTGATCTGTGGGTTGGTCCACACCTCGGCGTGCGGGCGGCGGGGCCCGGGTAGCTCGACGTGCCGGGCCGGGTTGTCCGGGCGAAGGCCCTCGCGCACGGCGGCGTTGAGGGCGGCGCGCAGCGTGGCGCGGATGCGGTGCAGCGTGCCGGGGGTCGGTGGCCGACCGCGTCCGGTGTCCGCCGTGGCGAGTGCGCGGAACATGGCGGCTACGTGCCGGCCGGTCAGTTCACTGAGTTGGAGTCGGCCGAGGTGGGGGATCAAGTGGGCGTCGACGTGATGCTGGTAGGAGCGCAGTGTGCTGGGTCGGATGCTGGTACGGCTGGTCAGCCAGTACCGCAGCCACCGAGCCACCGTGTACCCGTCGGCCACCCGACCATCGGGCCCGGGGCGGGTCACCGCGTCCCGCGCGGCGATGGCTTCGCGGCGGGTGGGGTAGCCACCGCGACGGACCCGCGCCCGCCGCCCCTGAAGTCCGGCCATGGCACGGTCGAAGTACCAGCTGCCGTGACCCCGCTTCGGCAGCGCCGGGCAACAGGTGCCGAGCAAGCGTCCACTGCGAGGATCGCGGCACCCGCACCGTTTGAACACCCCACCGTTGCTGCCCATCTCGACCTCCAGGTGCGTCCTTCGATGGATTCCAGGATGGGTCCGCGCGAGGGGACGATCGACACCCGTCCGGGTGACGTCTGGGCTGCGGCAGTTGGCTCGATCGGCCTGCCTGGCAATGCCTGCTGACCGGCTACATCCAAGCTTGATCCAAGCTTGCGGAGATCTGACTGCGCACCCGCCATCCGGTCCGGCAAGTACCGCTGCGCGGTCTCGGTTAACCGGCTGCGGACGTGCTCACCCCGACCCTCAGCTGCCATGATCCAAGCCGGCGCCACCCGCCGCTGTTCCCCCAGTGCACGCTCATAGCCGATGTCAGTGCGTCTGATCTTGGCCGGTGTGTTGCTGGGGGCGGCCGACCGCGCGCTGTGCGCCCACGCGATGACCAGGGTCGTCTTGCCGCCCCCGGGACCGTCGACCATCCTCATCGGACCAGCCACTGTTGGTACCTTCAACTCTTGAAAGCTTGTCAGGTACTCTGTCCCGATGCCGCACAACTCGCAGCCCGTCCATGAGATGAAGGCGAGCCTGTTCCGGGTCCTCGGTCATCCGGCCCGGGTACGGATCCTGGAGCTCCTGCGCGGTGGCGAGCTTTCGGTCGGTGCGCTCCAGGTCGAGCTCGGGCTCGACTCGGGGGGTACCTCGCAACACCTGGCCGCGCTGCGGCGCATCGGCCTGGTGGTGTCCCGCCGGGAGGGGACGAGCGTGATCTACCGCGCCGCCGACGAGGCCGTCTTCATGCTGCTCGAGGCGGGGCGCGCGGTCATCGCCCGTCAGCTCGCCGGGCAGCAGTCCATCCTGCGCGAACTCGAAGCCCCGTGACCGGCGTGCCGCTCCTCGTCGGCCTGGCCGCGATCGCGGTCGGCGGGGTGCTGGGCGCCGGGCGGCGGACGTTTACCGTGGGCCTGCTACTGCAGGTCGGCGGCGCCTGCGCGGTCGGGGTAGCGGGGTTCTGGACGCTGGCGGTGGGCGGGACACTCGGCGCGGGCTTCACCAACGCCTTGCGTCCCAGCCTGGGTGTCGACGGACTCAGCGCGCTGTTCCTCGGGGCCCTCGGCCTGGTCGCCGCGCCAGCCTTGACGTTCTCCCTACGGTACCTGCCGCCGAGCCCGCGCGGCCGGCTGGTCAGCGTGCTCACCGCCGGGTTCCTGCTGGTACTCGCGCTGGTGCTGGCCGCGCGCGACCCGGTCACGTTCCTGACGGGGTGGGAGCTGATGACCCTGCTCCCCGCCGCGGTGATCCTGGTCGCTCGCGACGGCGACGTGGCCGCCCGCAGGACGGTGTTCACCTATCTGGCGGTGACCCACCTCGGTGGGGTCGGCACCTGGGTGGCGGTCCTGCTACTGGCGAGGGAAGGGGCGTTCGGTACGCACGCCACGATCGCCACCGGTTCGGCGCTTCAGGTGGGCATCGCGCTGGCCGCGTTGATCGGGATGGGGACGAAGGCGGGCGTCATGCCGCTGCACGTCTGGTTGCCGCGTGCCCATCCCATCGCGCCGGCTCCGGTCTCGGCGCTGATGAGCGGTGTCATGATCAAAGTAGCCGTGTACGCACTCGTGCGGGTACTCGTCGACTGGGTGGGCGTCCTACCGATCTGGTTCGGCGTCGTCGTGCTCGGCGCCGGTGCCCTGTCCGCGGTCGGCGGAGTCACGTACGCGCTCTTCCAGCACGAGCTGAAGCGCCTGCTGGCCCTACACTCGATCGAGAACATCGGGATCATCGTGCTGGCTCTGGGTGCCTGCCTGATCCTGCGTTCCCGGGGGTCATCTGCCTGGTCGGCGTTCGCGCTCGCGGCGGCGCTGCTGCACACAGTCAACCACGCGGTCTTCAAGGCGCTGCTGTTTCTCGGCGCGGGCGCCTTCGAACGGGCCACCGGATCGCTGGAGCTCGACCGGCTCGGCGGCCTGCTCCGGCGGATGCCGTGGACCGGCGGCGCCTTCCTCGTCGGTGCGATGGCGATCGCCGGCCTCCCCCCGTTGAACGGGTTCGCGTCGGAATGGTTGACGATGCAGGTGCTGCTGCGCCTGCCGGTCTACGGCGGGGTGGGGGACGGCATCGCCGGGGCGGTCGCGCTCGCCGTGCTCGCAGCCACCGCCGCCCTGGCACTCCTGTGCTTCGTCAAGGTGGTCGGTCTGGTCCTGCTCGGCCCACGGCGCGGCGCGGGTACCCCCGGCGAGGCACCGGCGCCGATGGCCGCCGCGGTGGGCGTACTCGCGCTCGGATGCGTCGTCCTCGGCGTCGCACCCGGTCTGCTGTTCGGGAGCCTGGTACGGCTCGCGCCCTGGGGCGCCAACGCGCCGACCCACGCCGCACTGCGCCTGCCCGGTACCGGTTCGGTGCCCGGCATCGGCATCGCCGTGCTGCTGGTCGCGCTGACCGCAACGCTGCTGCTGATGCGGGGGCGACGCGTCGCCGCACCGGCACCCGGTTGGGCCTGCGGCCAGCTTGTGGAGGCACCGCTGAACTGGACCAGCGCCGGCTTCACCAAGCCGTTGCGCCTGGTGTTGGAGGTGGTCCTGCGCCCTCGGCGCGAGATCACGGTGCGCACCGAGGGCGGCGTCGTCCAGGAGGTCACCTACCAAGGGCACGTGCCGCATCTGATCGACGAACGGATCTACGCTCCGGTCGCCCGCGCGGCCCTGGTCGTGGCCGCGCACGCCAGGAGGCTGCAAAGTGGCAGCCTTGGCATGTACGTGGCATACCTGATCGGGCTGGTCGTGGTGCTCCTGGGGGCCGCCCGGATCGGACTCTTCCGGTGAACGCGGCGACGATCGCCGCCGGTGCGGTCCAACTCGTCGGCGGCGTCGTCCTCGCGCCGCTGCTGCCCGGGCTCGTGCAGCATTGGAAGGCGCGGTTGCAGGGCCGGCGCGGGCCGACCCCGGTGCAGCCGTACCGCGACCTGCGCCGGCTCTGGGGCAAAAGCGCGGTCGCGGTCGAGGGGACCAGTGTGGTCTACCGGCTGGCCCCGTCGGTGGTCGCGGCGAGCCTCGGTGCCGCCGTGCTGCTCGTCCCGGTCGCCGCGCAGGCACCGGACTGGGGCCTGGGGCACGACGTGCTCGTCCTGGTCGGCCTGCTCGCGCTGGCGCGCTTCGCCGTCGCGGCGTCGAGCTGGGACACCGGAAACGGCTTTTCGCTGATGGGAGCGAGCCGCGACCTGACCCTGTCCGCATTCGTCGAAGGCACGCTGCTCGTCTCGCTCGCCGTCGCGACACTCGTCACGGGTACCACGGACCTGCGCGCGATGATCGCGGGTTCGGTCGGTGGAGCGTGGTCGAGTCCGCTGCTGGCGATCGGGGCCGTTCCGTTCGCGATGGTCGTCCTGGCCGAGACCGGCCGCCAGCCGGTGGACAACCCGGACACCCACCTCGAGTTGACGATGATCCATGAAGGACCGCTGCTCGAGTACGCCGGCCGGGATCTGGCCTACCTGCAATGGGCGATAGCGGCCAGGCACTGGGTGGTGCTCGTGATCGCCGCGCAGATCTTCCTCCCGCACCCGGGCGGTCCATGGTGGCAGCTCGGGATACTGCCGGTGGCTCTTGGACTGCTCTGTGGACTGCTGGCGGTGACCGAGACGCTGGTGGCGAAGATGCGCCTGCTCGAGGTCCCCCGCCTGCTCGCCGTCGGTGCACTCGTGGCGCTGCTGGGCATCGCCGCCCGCCTGGCGGGCATCGCGTGAACGGCGGTCTGGGGTGGGTACTCGTCGGGCTCGGACTGACGGTGCTGGTGGTCCGGCGCCGCACGATCGCGGTCGGCGCGGTCACCGGACAGGCTCTGGTCCTGGTCGGGCTCGCGGTCCGCGACGCCGGCAACGCCGGCGACCGCCTGGCGGCCGTGGCCCTGGCCGCCCGGACCGTGGGCCTCGCGGCGTTCTTCCTCCTGCTGATCACCCGTACCCGCGAAGCCGGGCCGATCCGCGCCGGTGTCGCACCGCTGCGGCGCGGCGGACTCGGCATGGCGCTCGCCCTGGTGCTGGCCTGGCTCGTGCCGACGACCGGACTTACCTCGCGGGACGCCGGACGGGCCGTGCTGGCGCTGGTGGCCTTCGGCCTGGTGGTCGCCGCGACCCGCCGGGCGACGCTGTTTCAGATCCTCGGCGTGGTACTGATCGAGAACGGTCTCGTGCTGGCGGCGCTGCAGCTACCGCAGACCTCCATGCTGATCGAGGTCGGCGTCGCGTTCGACCTGACGCTGATCGCGCTCGTCGGCGGCGTCTTCCACCACCGGATCTTCGCCGAATTCGGCGCCGGTGACACCGATGCCTTGAGGAGCCTACGTGACTGACCGCGAGGCCCTCGCCTGCGCCGCGATCGCCAGGGCGGTACTGATGGCCGGCCTGCTGTGGTGCGTTCCGCGTCGATGGGCGGCCCGGACGGCGATCGTGGGTGCCGTCGCGACCAGCGGTCTGGCCGTGGCGGTCGCGACCGGCGCACTCGTCGACGCCCGTCACCCGCACGCCGGCAACTGGATCGCCATCGACGCCGCCAGCGGCCTGCTGGTCGGTGTCATCGGTGTGGTCGGACTGATCAGCGTGCTGGCCTCACCCGCATACCTGCAGACGGTGACCACCGCGCTGGTCGGCGAGCGCCGGCGGGCCACCACCTACTTCGCGGTGCTGTACGCGTTCTGGGCGGCGATGCTGGCGGTACCGCTGGCCGGCAACCTCGGGACCGCCTGGCTGCTCATCGAGGCGACCACCGCGACGTCCGCACTGCTGGTCGGTTTCAGCGGCAAGGCCGGCGCGCTGGAGGCCGGGTGGAAGTACCTGATCCTCACCTCGGTGGGCCTGGGCATCGCGCTGCTCGGGATCGCACTGCTCGCGGCCGGCGTGCCGGGCCATGGGCTGGGCGCCTTGGCCTGGCGTTCACTGGGGACCTACGCGTCCGGAAGCAGCAGCGCGCTCGTGGTGTACCTGCTGCTGCTCGCCGGGCTGGCCGCCAAGATCGGCTGGGCCCCGGTGCACAACTGGCTTCCAGACGCGCACTCGCAGGCTCCCGCGCCGGTGTCGGCGATGCTCTCGGCGGCGCTGCTGCCCGCGGTACTGCTGGTCGCCTGGCGCTGCGAGCAGGGGATGGCTCCGGTGGTCGGTACCGCCGCGGCGCGGGGCGTTCTGATCGCCTTCGGGCTCGCGTCGATGGCGGTCGCCGTCCCGTTCCTGTCCCGCCCGCTGGTCTGGAAACGCCTGCTCGCCTACTCCAGCCTGGAACACATGGGCGTGATCGCGCTCGGCATCGGCTTCGCCACGCCACTGGCGATGGCCGGGGTCGCGGTGCACATCGTGGCGCACGCCATCGCCAAGACGCTCGGCTTCGCGGCCGTGACGCCGCTGCTGGCCCACGAGCCCCGTGCGGCCGGGCAGCCGGTCACCGGGATCGGGCGTACCCGACCGCTGCTCGGGGCCAGCCTCGCACTGTCGTTGGGCACGCTGTCCGGCCTTCCCCCGTCACCGCTGTTCGCGAGCGAGTTGCTGATCATCGCGGGAGGCTTCCAGGCCGCACATGCCGGGCCGGCGGTGGCCGCGACCGTCCTGCTCGCGCTGGCCTTCCTCGGCCTGATGCGGGCCCTGCTCGACCTCACCGTGGGCGAGAAGCCGGCCCGGGACACCGCTCGCCCGACCGGCCTGCGCGGTGTGGTCGCGCTGGCCGCGGTGTCCGGCGTCCTGCTCCTGGCCCTGACGGCCGCCGCCGTCTGGCTACCGACAACCGACCTCGTACGGGCGCTCATCAAGGGGGTTTCGTGACCGTCGAAGCTACCGCGCCGGTCGAGTCGATCGAGGCCAGTCGGGAGTCCTACCGCAGCGACGTCGAACGCTCGCTGGGCACGGGTTGGCAGTTCGCCGGCCTGCATGTGGCCGCCGGCGACGCGCTGGTACGCATGTCGCTGGCCGCTGCGGACGGATCCGCGCGTCTGATCGGCGTTGCGGTGCGAGGCGGACAGGTCCCGTCCATTGTGGACCTGGTACCGGCCGCCGGCTGGGACGAGCGGGAGGCCGCCGACCTGTTCGGGGTCACGTTCACCGGCCACGAACCGATCCGGCCGATCGTCAACCACGTCCAACTCGATCGGTGGACCGTCCCGGTACGCGGCGCGGACGCGTACCAGGTCGCGGTCGGCCCCATTCACGCCGGAGTGATCGAATCCGGGCACTTCCGTTTCCACGTCGTGGGCGACCGGATCCTGCATCTGGACGCCCGCCTGTTCTACAAACACCGCGGCCTGGAGAAGGCGGCCGAAGGCGGGTCCGCCGACCGGGGGCTGGCGTACGTCGCGCGGGCCTGTGCCGGATGCGCGGTCGCCAACGCCGTCGCGTACGCCCACGCCTGCGAGCAGGCGCTCGGTCTCGGGCCGTCGGCAGAACTCGCCCGGGTCAGGACGATCCTGCTGGAACTGGAGCGGGTCTGGAATCACCTCAACGACATCGCCGCGGTCTGCGCCGGGGTCGGGCTCGCGGTCGGTAACAACCGCTTCGCGGGGTTGACCGAGCGAGCCCGCCGGCTCAACGCCGCGCTCACCGGCCACCGCTTCCTGTTCGGCACGGTACGCATCGGCGGCAGCGACCTCGCCGTCGGCGCCGACCAGATACAGGCCGCCCGCGTCGAGCTCGCGGCCCTGCACCGCGCGGCCGCCAACGGCTGGCGCGAACTGGTCTTCAACGCCTCGTTGCAGGACCGCCTACCTGACGTCGGTGTCGTCATGGCCTGCGAAGCGCAGCGGCTGGGAACCGTCGGGCCGGCAGCCCGGGCGGCAGGCAAGGCCGAGGACGTCCGGGCCGGCTCTCCGCGGCTGGCCTACACCGGCTTCCATCCGGCGGCCGTCGAGCGGGCCAACGGCGACGTGAAGGCCCGGTTCGACCAGCGTGCCATCGAACTCTGGCAGTCCTTTGCGCTGCTCGAACACCTCCTCGACCGACCGGTGCACCCGACTACGGCCGAACCGGGCGCGGCGCCCCAGCCGACCGGCATCGGCCGGGTCGAAAGCCCACGCGGCGCCACCACATGCGTGGTCGAGCTCACCGCAGGGCAGGTCCGCAGACTGCGCCTACGCACCGGCTCGTACGCCAACTGGCCCACTGTCGCGTACGCCGCGGCGGGCAACCTGCTCCCCGACTTCCCGCTGATCAACAAGAGCTTCGAGCTCTGCTACGCCTGCGTGGACCGCTGATGCTCACCCTCCTGCGCGACCTGCGCCGGCTACGCCGCGACCTCCACCTGCCCCGCCCCGACCGGGGCCGCAGCCTGGCCATCCGACACGTCGACGCCGGCTCCTGCAACGGGTGCGAACACGAACTCACCCTGACCGCCAGCCCGTTCTACGACCTCGCGCGGTTCGGTCTCGGGATCGTCGCCTCGCCACGACACGCCGACGTCCTCCTCGTCACCGGCGCCGTCACCAGCCGGATGCGTGATCCGCTCCTGATCGCGTACGCGGCCATGCCCGAACCACGCCGCGTCGCCGCCCTCGGCAACTGCGCGCTCGGCCGTAACCTGCTCGGCACGCCAGCCGACCTCGTCGGACCCGTCGAGACGTTGCTGCCAGTCGATGTCCGTATCTCCGGCTGCCCACCCACACCCGACCTCATCGCCGAGGCGATCCTGCGGCTGGTCGACGATCCCCCTTCGATGTGAAGGCGATCTCGGTCAGGCTCTCAGTCGATGTCATGAGCATCCGGTCGGTGCACTCGCGGCGGAGGGTGCCCACCCAACGCTCGGCGTGGGCGTTGGTCGGCGACCGCGGCCCCCCGCGAGCACGTGTTCACCGTGCAAGTTCGTGCCATGGACGCCGCCCGCTCCGGAGCGGCGCTCGGCATGCTCGTCCTCCTCGCGTTGTGCAGCGCCTTGCTGCAAAAGAGCATCAAGGGCGGGCTGATCGCGACCGGCGGACTGACGC
>Ga0066709_100005299_pt1 | contig 10573 bp, 10 predicted proteins | sample GraSoiAngelo_158_FD_79665 | JGI IMG/M metagenome (GOLD analysis project Ga0066709, IMG submission 79665) | Grasslands soil microbial communities from the Angelo Coastal Reserve, California, USA - 14_1009_16_30cm | ecosystem: Environmental > Terrestrial > Soil > Grasslands | place: USA... | reverse complement strand
TGGCGCCGGGCCAGCGGAAGCGGCTCAAGATCGAGACCACTCGCAACGCCTTTGCCTATGTGTTCGCAGGCTCCGGCACGTTTCGCGACGCTTCGGATCCTCGCGCGGTTTTGACCGACCAGGTTGCGAAGCCCAACGCGCCGCCCGTGTACGACGTCAGCAACCACTCGCTGGTGCTTTTCGACCGCGGCGATGAGATCATGGTCCTAGCGGGAGACCAGGGTATCCGGTTCCTGCTTGTGTCAGGGAAGCCCATCGAGGAGCCGGTGGCATGGTACGGCCCGATTGTGATGAACACGCAAGAAGAGTTACGCCAGGCCATAGCCGAGCTGCACACCGGCGACTTCATCAAACATCGTTGAATCGCCGGTAAAGAAAGGTAGCCATTGCCGACCTCGCGAGCGCCGGGTTCTTCTTTGGTAGGCGCAGTACTCGGGAGGAGGCGACGCGGCATTTCAAACGATATGACCAATCCCACGCCAATTGCCCCGGGAACACGCATTGGACACGTTCATTTGAAAGTGTCGGTGCTTCAACGCTCGCTGGATTTTTACTGCGGAGTGCTCGGGTTCGAACTGATGCAGCGCATGGGAAATTCAGCAGCCTTCATTTCCGCAGGCGGATATCACCATCACATAGGGCTCAACACTTGGGAAAGTGCAGGTGGAGAGGCTCCGCCCATCGGCACCACGGGCTTGTATCACTTGGCGATTCTGTATCCGAGCCGTGCTGAACTTGCCGACGCGCTACGGCGCGTCATCGAAGCCGGGATACCGCTGGATGGGACTGCTGATCATGGTGTGAGTGAGGCGCTTTATCTGCGCGATCCCGACGATAACGGGGTGGAACTCTATCGTGACCGTCCCGAGGAAGAGTGGCCCCGCGATCGCGAAGGGAAACTCGCGATGTTCACGCGCCCGCTGGATGTGCGTTCATTGCTGGCTGAAGCGAATGGCGCAAAGTTGTTGAAGACAGCGCAATATGACCGGGAGGCGGTCGGGCCGGATAAACCATAAATCAGCCTCCTCCTGCGGGCAATTGGCAGGTCTTCTCTAATCCTTGGGGTGATGGCCGTGCGCGTTGTTGGCGCGGCCATGAGCGGTCATCTCAGCTGGGGGGCCTTCGATTATTCAGAGTGCGTGAAGACGTGAACTCGGTGCATCCCACCTGTCCTAAAGTTATCTAATTGACTGCGCCCTGAAATCAGATGGCGCGACACTTGCCACCCTCGGGCATTCAGCGTAGCTGGCCGCTGACTTCGGACGAGAGATTTTTATGGCGAAACCTGTAATCATTACCGTGGACGATGATGCGGAAGTGCTCCGCGCGGTCGAGCGCGACCTGCGGCGTCGGTATGCCGAACGCTACCGAGTGTTGCGGGCAGACTCCGGCGCGAGCGCCCTGGAGGCGCTCGGTGGGCTCCAAAGGCGGGGCGGACAGGTGAGTCTATTGCTTGCGGACCAGCGAATGCCGGTCATGACAGGAGTCGAATTTCTCGGCAAGGCCGTGGGCCTGTTTCCGGACGCCAAACGCGTCCTGCTCACGGCTTACGCCGACACCGATGCGGCCATTCGCGCCATCAACGACGCCAGAATTCATCACTACTTGCTGAAGCCATGGGATCCCCCCGAAGAACACCTCTATCCCGTGCTCGATGATCTTTTGGAAGATTGGATGGCGTCGTTCCGGCCTGCTTTCGAAGGTGTTCGAGTTCTGGGCACTCGCTGGTCTCCGCATTCTTACGCGATTAGTGACTTCCTGGCGCGTAACCAGGCGCCTTACCAATGGATTGATGTTGAGACGGCGCCACAAAACGCCGCGGTGCGACGTCTGGTAGAGGCTGTCGGCGCGCAAGCCTCCAGCTTGCCGATGGTGCTCTTCCCGGATGGTTCGTCCTTGTCCAACCCGAGCACGGCCGAATTGGCCGAAAAACTGGGGCTGCGCGTTCGGCCCGAGATGGCGTTTTACGATTTAGTGATTGTGGGAGGTGGTCCGGCAGGCTTGGCGGCGGCCGTATACGGCGCGTCGGAGGGCCTGCGCACGGTGATGATCGAAATGGAGGCGCCCGGCGGCCAGGCGGGGATGAGCTCACGCATTGAGAATTACCTCGGCTTTCCCTCCGGACTGAGCGGCGGCGACCTGGCGCGGCGCGCCGTGGCTCAGGCCAGGCGTTTTGGAGTCGAGATCCTCGCCCCTCAGCAGGTCACCGCCGCGCGCGTGGAAGGCCCGTCGCGGATCGTCAAGCTGGCGGGGGGAAACGATATCGGCTGTAAAGTGTTGCTGATCGCAACCGGAGTTTCTTACCGCAAGCTGGACGTTCCGGGCGCGGAGTCCCTGCAAGGGCGTGGCGTCTACTACGGCTCGGCGATGACGCAGGCATTGTCGAGCAAGGATGAAGAGGTCTACATCATCGGTGGCGCTAACTCGGCCGGACAGGCGGCCATGTATTTCTCAAGGTATGCGCGACGAGTGGTGATGCTCGTGCGCGGCGAATCTCTCTCCGCCTCGATGTCGCAGTACTTGATTGACCAGATTAAACGAATGCCCAACATCCAGGTGGAAACGCGCGCCCGGGTCGTGGAAGTTCACGGTGACTCGCGCCTGGAAGCCATCTCGATTCACTGCGTGGACAGCGGCCAGACCGACCGAGTTCCTGCCAACTCGCTCTTTGTCTTCATTGGCGCTGAGCCCAACACGGATTGGCTCGCGGCCGTTGTGGAGCGCGACCAGCGCGGCTTCATCCTCACAGGAGCCGATCTGATGCGCGACGGCAAGCGCCCTGGGGGGTGGCCGCTGGACCGTGACCCGTTCCTGACGGAAACGAGCGTCCCGGGCATCTTCGCCGCGGGCGACGTCCGTCACGGTTCGGTGAAGCGGGTGGCGTCCGGCGTGGGCGAAGGCGCCATGGCAGTGCAGTTCATTCATCAGTACCTCGGTGCGGCGTGACATGGCGGAAGACACGAAAAGCGAATTAGGCAACGCCTTGATCAGCAATTTGCGCCAGTTTGAGGTCTTCTCGAACTTGCCGCAGGAGCACCTCGCCTGGTTGGCGGAGAATCTTGAAGAGATTCGTCTCCAGCCGGGAAATATTCTGGTGCATTTGGGCGATCCGGCGGACTGGCTCTTCGTGATCCTGGAGGGCGAAATCGCTTTTCAACGCGGTGAGTCCCCGGATTCGCCGGTTTTCAGGGCGAATGCCGGCCAGGTTACCGGCTTGCTCCCCTACTCCCGGCTGACCCGGTACGGAGGCACGGGCCGAGCGGCGGTTCCTACTCGCATCGCACGCCTCCACAAAAGCCTGTTTCCCGAAATGTTGAAGCGCATGCCCGAGCTTGGCCAGCGCTTGGTTGCCATCATGGCCGACCGCATCCGCGAGACGACCAAGATGGATTCGCAGCGCGATAAGCTGATGGCGCTTGGTAAGCTCTCAGCGGGCTTGGCACATGAACTGAACAATCCCGCCGCCGCCGCCCAACGGGCCACGGCAAGCCTCCGCGAGACGCTTGAGACGGTGCGCGAAGCCAGCATCAGGCTCTCGCGTCATGTCCTCTCCACGGAGCAGCGGGAAATGATTATCCAATTTGAGAGAAAGGCCGGACAATATACCGTCGCGACTCCAGCCGATCCCCTCGCCCAAAGTGATCGCGAAGAGAGCATCACGGCGTGGCTTGAAAACCGCAAGGTGCCGGATGCCTGGAGGATTGCGCCGGTTCTCGCCGACGCGGGCGTGGAAGTACCCAAGTTGGAATGTTTGGCTGCCCAGGTGGGAGACTCAGTACTGTGTGATGCACTCATCCGCATCGCTTCGATACTCACAATTTCAAAATTGATAGGCGAGATTGAGAACAGCACCAAACGCATTTCGGACCTGGTCCGAGCGATCAAAGAATATTCGTACATGGACCAGGCCGCCATGCAGGAGATTGATCTGCATCAGGGGCTGGAGAGCACGCTGACGATTCTCCACCACCGCCTCAAAGGCGGAATCAATGTCGTCCGCGAGTAAGGCGAAAACCTCCCTCGAATCTGCGCTTTTGGCGGCGAGCTCAATCAGGTTTGGACGAACCTGATGGCCAACGCCATCGAGGCCATGCAAGGGAAGGGCGAGTTGCGGGTGCGGACCGCGCGCGATCTCGATCGAGTGCTGGTGGAGATTCGGGACAACGGGCCTGGGATCGCTCCTGACGTTCTGCCGCACATCTTTGAACCCTTTTTCACGACCAAGGGCGTCGGAGAAGGCACCGGCCTGGGATTGGATACGGTTGACCGGATCGTGCGGAACCACCATGGCGAGATCCGTGTTTCTTCAAACCCCGCCGAAACTCGATCCCAAGTTTATTTGCCCATCACTCAGCCGCGAACCCAACCAGCGGCGGGATAGAGGACCAGCATGTTGCAGGAGACTTGTTCGCACCTTGACCAGATCAAAAACCCATCGCCCAACGCCGACGGGTGCGAGGAGTGCTTGAAGATGGGTGACTCCTGGGTCCATCTGCGTCTCTGCGAGATTTGCGGTCACGTCGGGTGCTGCGACTCCTCGAAGAACAAACACGCCACGAAGCATTTCCGAAAGACCAAGCACCCGATTATGCGATCTCTTGAGCCGGGCGAAGACTGGGGATGGTGCTTCGTTGACGAGGTCATCTTTGAGCCGTTCTCCCGAATTCCGGGGTTGTGACGGGCACCGAGAAGACGCCACTCAGCCTCGGGGTCGAAAGCGGGGAATCGCGAAATGAATTCGACGGCAACCCAACCGGATAGTCGGGGGCAACTGATGGCCCGCTTGGCTGAATCGCGGGCGGTGACCGATGATTTGTTTCGAATCGTCCGCTCGGAGGCGATGTATGACCGGCCGATTGCTGAGCGGCACCGAATCGTCTTCTACCTCGGTCACCTCGAGGCATTCGACTGGAATCTTATTGCCGGCGAGGCGCTGGGCCTTGAACCGGCTCACCGGGAATTCGATCGTCTTTTTGCATTTGGCATTGATCCAGTGGGCGGTGGCCTCCCGGCGGATCAACCCTCCGACTGGCCGCGTCTCGCGGAGATCGAGGCCTATAACCATCGTGTCCGCGAGGAGCTTGACAAGATCCTCGGTGAGAGGTCGCAGGCGTCGGCGGGCCTTTGGAAATATTCGCACGAAATTATCCTGAACGTGGCGATTGAGCATCGCCTCATGCACGCGGAAACCTTGGCGTACATGCTGCACCAGTTGCCCTCCGACCGGAAGATTGCGCCGTTGAGCTATCGTCCCCTGACGTCCTCCGAGCGCGGCCGGCTGATCCTTCCGAGGATGATTGATATCCCAGCAGGCATCGCGACGCTCGGGATTCCGCGAGCGCGCGATTCGTTTGGCTGGGACAACGAGTTTGAGGCTCATTCGGTTCACATTCCGGCCTTTGCGATCGACGCCTATAAAGTCACGAATGGTGATTTTCTCAAGTTCGTGCGCGAGGGTGGATACGAAGATCAGCTCTTTTGGAGCGACTCGGACTGGGCCTGGATCAAGGAGCAGAACATCAGCCACCCTCGTTTTTGGCTCCGGCACCATGATCAGTGGACCTATCGGGCCATGTTCGAAGAGCTGCCGTTGCCGCTCGGCTGGCCGGTGTATGTCAGCCACGCGGAGGCCGCGGCCTACGCCCGTTTTGTCGACAAGTCTCTTCCTAGTGAAGCGCAGTTCCATCGGGCAGCTTTCGGGACACCGGAGGGCGTGGAGCGAGCGTATCCGTGGGGTGACGCGCCTCCGGACGCCACGCGCGGCAATTTCGACTTCGAGCGTTGGGACCCGACCACGGCAGCGAACTATTCCGCCGGTCGTAGCGCATTCGGAGTGGAGGATACTCTCGGAAACGGCTGGGAATGGACCTGCACCCGGTTTGCGCCCTACCCGGGCTTCGAGCCTTTTCCCTTTTACCGCGGCTACTCGGCGAACTTCTTCGACGGAAAGCATTATGTGATGAAGGGGGCCTCCCCGCGCACGGCGGCGTGTATGCTGCGGCGTTCGTTCCGCAATTGGTTCCAGCCGAATTATCCATTCGTTTACGCATCCTTCCGCTGCGTGAGCAATTGAAGGGAACCTTTATGCTGATCCGCGGTGACCTGACCCCTGCTGTCAACTCATTCCCCGAAGACGTGCGTCAGGGACTTGGAAAAATGGGGCAGAAGGAGTTGCCGTCGAAGTACCTGTACGACGACGTCGGCTCTGCCTTGTTTGAAGTGATCACCAAGCTTCCTGAATACGGGCTGACGAGGGCGGAAGAGAGAATTCTGCGTGGGCACTCCGAGGCCATTGCGGAGCGGCTGGCTTCGCATGGGATGGTCGTTGAGCTCGGCAGCGGCAGCGGAAGGAAAACGCGCCGAATACTCGAAGCCCTCGCCCGCCGTCAGCCCACAACATACAGTCCGATTGAAATCTCTCCGGCGGCTCTCGAGAGCTGTGAGCGCGAGCTCGATGATTTGGCCCACGTTAGTATCGTGGGATTCGAGACCGAGTACTTGGATGGCCTGCGCAGGGCGGTCGCTCGCCGCAAACCCGGTGAGGCAGTCCTCGTGCTTTTCCTTGGCAGCTCGATCGGCAACTTTGATCGCGAGGCAGGGGAGGACTTCCTGCGTAAGATCCGCCAGGAACTCGAGCCTGGCGACGCGCTGTTGCTTGGCATGGATCTGGAAAAGCCGCTGGCCCAGCTCATTTCCGCCTACGACGACTCCCTCGGAGTCACGGCGGTGTTCAATAAAAATTTGCTGGCTCGCATCAATCGGGAGCTCGGCGGTAACTTCGACCTGGCCCGATTTGAGCATGTGGCGCTCCCCAACGCCCGGGAACGGCGCATCGAGATGCATCTCCGGTCGCTTGAAAACCAGACAGTTTCTATTGAAGGAGCAGATTTCCGCACGACGTTCCGGCGCGATGAAACCATCTGGACCGAGAGCTGTCATAAGTACGGGCCGCGTGAGGCCGGGGAGATGGCCGAACGGACAGGTTTCGGTTGCGTGGCGCAATACTTGGATGATGAGTGGGCCTTCGCAGAAAACCTGCTCCTTGCCGTGGCGCTTCACGCGCCGGTGGAAATGGCAAGGCCGCATGATGATTGAGAACATCTTGTTCCCGGTGGACTTCTCGCCATCCTGCGTGGCCATGGCGCCCTTCGTCAAGAAAGGGGCGGCGATGTTCTCGGCCAAAGTCACGCTGCTTCACGTGCTCGAGCCGCCATCGTCCGGATTCGAGCTGTACGTGCGGCCCTTGCGAGAAGTTGAGGAGGACCGTGAGCAGGTTGCCCGAGCCAAACTCGATTCATTTCTTGTCTCCGAGTTCCTCCCCCCTGCGAGCTCGAGGGTTTTGCGGATGGGAGATGCGGCGACTCGAATCGTCGAGACTGCCAGGGCGGGTGGCTTCGACCTGATCATCACGCCCACTCATGCGGGAGTGTTCAGGAGAATGCTCCTCGGTTCCACCACCGCGAAGGTTTTGAATGATGCCGAATGTCCTATCCTGACCACGCAGCACGCAGAAAAGATCGTGCCCATGCCACTCGAGCATCGTGAGTGGGTTTGCGCCATCGGGTTGCAGGCGGATTCCGAAAGAGTACTTCGGTATGCCAGCCAGTTAGCACGGAGCGTCCATGCGAACCTCACGCTCCTTCATGCGATTCCTTCGAGCAAACCGGGCATGGAGGTCCAATTGGACTTGGAGGAGCGGGTGCAGTCAGCGGAACGGAAGGCAGCCCGCCGTCGCCTCGAGGAGTTGCAGCGCAAGGTTGGCTCCAACGCCCGGGCCATCATTACAGTCGGTCCAATAAAGGACGGTCTCACCGAGGCGGCGCGCACGTTGCGGGCGGATGTGCTGATCATTGGGAGAAGCACACAACCCGTTGCGCAAGGCCGCCTCCGGGATCTTACGTATGCCGTGGTCCGCGATGCGCCTTGTCCTGTCTTGAGCGTCTGAAAAGTGAAGCGCCAGCCCTCTGCCCGCCGGCTGCAAATCCAAAGAGTCGAAATCAACGATTATCTAGTTTGATTTGCGGGGCTATCGGGTCACGCGGAAGGGACTGACCCGAATCGCTTGAATACGGACGAACATCCAAAAGAAATACACGAATATGGGCGGCGACACGGGCGGCGTTGTCAATTCTGGACGTGATGGATCGGCAGGCAGGGAAGCAGCGACTTCCCGCCCAGCCGAACCCTGGAAGCCCAAAGCCAACCCTTGGCTAATTGCGGTGGTGGTAGCCATGGCGGCCTTCATGGAGGTGCTCGACACAAGCATCGCCAACGTTGCGCTTCCTTACATGGCGGGGAGCCTCGGTGCCAGCAACGATGAGAGCACCTGGGTGCTCACTTCCTACCTGGTTTCGAACGCCATCGTGCTGCCCATCAGTGGGTGGTTTGCCGGCGTGCTCGGCCGCAAGAGATTCTTCATGATGTGTCTCGTTATTTTCACGCTGAGCTCCTTACTGTGCGGAATCGCGCCCAGCCTAGGAGCGATCATCTTGTTTCGAGTCTTGCAGGGCGCGGGTGGCGGCGGGTTGCAGCCCATGGCGCAGGCCATCCTGGCGGACACTTTTCCTCCCCAGAAGCGTGGCTTGGCCTTTGCGCTTTACGGCATCACCGCGGTTATCGCGCCGACGGTTGGGCCCACTTTGGGAGGATGGATCACGGACAATTACACGTGGCGCTGGATTTTTTTCATCAACCTGCCGGTCGGCATACTGGCGTTGCTGCTGGTCTATCGGCTTATCGAAGACCCGCCTTGGGCAAAGCGCCTTAGGGGGGCCGGGGTGAAGATCGATTACATTGGCGTGGGACTGCTGACGCTCGGCGTGGGCGCGCTGCAAGTGATGCTCGACAAAGGTCAGGAGGAGGATTGGTTCGCATCACATTTCATTTTGGCGCTCGCCGTACTCGCCGGCGCGGGGCTGGTCTCCCTAGTGATCTGGGAGTGGTATTTCAAGGACCCGATCGTCGAAGTGCGCCTGTTCAAGAATCTGAACTTCCTCGGTGCCAACTTCATGATGTTTATGCTGGGGATCATGTTGTTCTCGAGCCTGGTCATGATGCCGCTGTTCCTTCAGACGCTCCTGGGTTACACGGCGGAATTGGCCGGCCTGGTTCTTTCCGGCGGGGGACTGCTGCTGCTCTTCCTCATGCCAATCATCGGGACGCTCACGTCTAAGGTCCAGGCGCGCTATCTCATCGCTTTTGGTTGGCTGACACTCGGTCTCGCCATGTATTATTCGACGCAACAGCTCGACCTCCAAATCAGCTTTCGGTCGGCCAGCCTGCTGAGGGTGACGCAAATGTTCGGCCTGGCTTTCCTGTTCGTTCCTATTACGCTGGTCTCGTACATCGGAATGCCGGCTGAAAAGAGCAACAGCGTGGCGGGCCTCGTGAACTTCATGCGCAACATCGGGTCGAGTATTGGAACGTCCATGGTCACTACGCTTATTGCGCGGCGGGCGCAATTCCATCAGGTGACTTTGGCGGCGCACGTGACGCCCGGTCGGCCGGCATTCACCCGCGCGGCCGCGGGTCTTGAGGCCCATCTTTCTGCTTTGGGCCTCGATGCCTCACGGGCCACGAGTCAAGCCTACGCTCGCCTCTATCGGGCCTTGATTGGACAGGCGACGACGCTCGCGTATATTGATACATTTTGGATTCTGTGCTCCGGCGCGGGAATCATGTTCCTGCTGTCTTTTGCGCTGAAGAGAAATGAGCCGGGCGCGGGAGGAGAAGTGGCGGCGGGCTGAGGCAACTATGACCATCCGGGTCATCACATTAGAGCGTGAGTACGGAAGCGGGGGCGGCGAGATTGCCGAGAAGGTGGCTTCGCGAATGGCCTGGAAGCTTTGGGACCAGTTGCTGACCGAAGAAATTGCCCGCCGCTTGGATTGTGATTGCCGCGCCGTCGAGGAGCATGAAGAGCGCAGGGACCCCGCGTACTACCGGCTTCTGAAGTCGTTCATGCGCGGGAGCTTTGAAGGGAGCCTGAACGCTCCCCGGCTGAAGATGGTGGATACCGAATGCGTGCGCGAGGTGGTGCAGAAAATCCTGCCCGTCATCGCCGACGAGGGCAACTGCGTTATCGTGGGACGAGGGTCGGCGTTCCATCTCGGCCACCGCCCCGATGCCTTTCACGTTTTCGTTTACGCCCCCTTTCAAGATAAGGTGCGCCGGCTTCAGTCAAGAGGTAAGAGCGAAAAGGAAGCGATGGAGCTAGCGGAGACGGTGGACCGTGACCGCGCGGCTTTCATCCAGAAATACTTCAACGTTGGATGGCCCGGAAGGCATCGTTTTCACTTGATGGTCAATTCCGGGATGGGCGAGGATGCAGCAGTGGGGATCATTATGGATGCGGTTGCCCGCATTGCCAGCCAGCGAAGTTGATGGATCATCGCCGCTTTCGTGAGGAGTCGCCATGTTGAGTAATCAGCAGGCTCACAAGCACCTGAAATCCATCTCCGTCATCTGGATCTCGCTCCTCGCTTACCCAAGGCTGGGCATGGCGCAGGCGCGGAGTTCCTTTTTTGGCAGCGTGCCCACGGGCCAAGCTTCCGGAACCACGCTGGAGCTCTCA
>Ga0066709_100005298_pt1 | contig 10574 bp, 4 predicted proteins | sample GraSoiAngelo_158_FD_79665 | JGI IMG/M metagenome (GOLD analysis project Ga0066709, IMG submission 79665) | Grasslands soil microbial communities from the Angelo Coastal Reserve, California, USA - 14_1009_16_30cm | ecosystem: Environmental > Terrestrial > Soil > Grasslands | place: USA... | reverse complement strand
CGTCCCTTGCGGTCGGCCCAGGACAGTGCCGCGTGGTGCTTCTCCAGTAGCTGCCGGGTCTCGGCGGTCCACCACGACGCGTGCCGCGGCTCGACCGCCACCTTGACGGTGCCCGGGAACCGGCCGAGCGTCTCGTCCAGCGCGTCGAGGTCCTGGCGCAGGTTCGGCGGCAGTTGCAGCAGTACCGGACCGAGCCGGTCGCCGAGCGCGCTGGCCCGCTCCATGAACCGCTGCACGGGTTCGGCCGGGTCCTTGAGCCGCTTGATGTGGGTGAGGTACCGGCTCACCTTCACCGCCACGCAGAAGTCGTCCGGGGTGCGTTCCCGCCACGCCTGGAACGTCTTGCGTTCGGGCAGCCGGTAGAAGGCGTTGTTCACCTCCACCGTGGCGAACCGTTCGGCGTAGTACTCCAGCCAGACCCGTTGCGGGGTACCGGCCGGATAGAACCGTTCCCGCCAGTGGTTGTACTGCCAGCCGGAGGTACCGACGAGGATCACATACCGTTCATACCCGATCGGCGACGCGTCGTAACGTGGCCGGGTTGGTGTCCGACCGCTACCGTCGACAGAATGGACACTCCGGAGGCGATCCGCGAGCGCGCCGGCGCGCTCGTCGAGTACCTGCTCGCGGTGCGCGCGCTGCTGGAGCGGCCGGTGCGCACGGTACCGGCCACCGACGCCTTCTGGCAGGCCGACCTCCCGGCGCATCCGGCCGTCACGATCGGGCCGGGTGACACCACCGGTCCGTGGCTGCGGGTCGGGCGGCCCACCCCGCCGGCCGATCCGGTCATCCCGCCCGGGTTGGCCCGCGACCTCGTCTGGGATCTGTCCTATGTGGACACTCCGCGTCTCGCCGACGGTAAGGAGACTCCGGACTTCGTCGCGTGGCGGGACAACGTCTGGCGCGCGTGGGCGACCGGGGCGGCCGCCGCCGAGGCGACCCGGCGCCTGCACGACCGGCTCTACGACCTGCGGTACCGGTTGGACGTCGACATCTCCCGCGTGGAACTGGTGTGGGGCCACGCGATCCTGGCCGCGAAGCTGGGCGGCGAGACGGTGCGGTACCCGCTGATCGCCACGCCGGTGGCGATCGAGTACGACCCGGACGCCACGACGGTCAGCGTGGTACCGCAGGGTCCGCCGCGGCTGCAACCCGACGCGCTGGCCGACCTGGACAACCGGCGGGTCGGCGACCTGCTCGACCTCGGCAACGCCAGCGGCCAGGTGGAGGTCGATCCGTGGGACGCCACCGAACGGCGCGACTTCGCCCAACGGGCGTTGCGCCGCCTGGGTTTCGACCCGGTGCTGCGGGAGCCGGGCGCACCGGCGATCGCCGGGCCGCACGTGGTGGACACCGGCGTCCTGTTCGTCCGGCCGCGGCAGCGGATGGTCCGCCGGTTCCTCGCCGACATGCGCGACCAACTGTCCACTGTGGATGGACAGGTCGGTGGGCTCGCCAGCATTCTCGCCAACGAGCCGAGCAAGCTGGTGCTCGGTGACGAGGAAGGCTGGCCGGAGACCGCGCAGCGGCTGCTGATGCCGATGCCCACCAACGAGGCGCAGGAGTCCATCGCGCGGCGGCTGGCGGTACACCGCAACGTCGCGGTACAGGGGCCGCCGGGTACCGGTAAGACGCACACCATCCGCAACCTCATCTGCCATCTGGTCGCGCACGGCAAGCGGGTACTCGTGCTGGCGCAGAAGGAGGATCCGCTGCGGGTACTGCGTGCCGGGCTGCCCGAGGAGATCCAACCGTTGTGCCTGGCCATTCTCGGCCGCTCGGCCGACCAGCTGGTGCAGCTGCAGATCGCCGCCCGCGAGCTGTCCGACCGCGCGGCAACGCTCGACCAGGCCGCCGAGGCCCGCTGGGTGCAGCGGCTGTCCGCCGAGCTCGACCGCGCCGAGGCCGAGCTGACCGAGGCCGCGGACCGGTTGCGCGAGGCGGCCGAGCGCGAGGCCGCGACATTCGATCTCGACGGGGGTACCGCGTCAGCCAGCGAGGTCGGCGAGTGGCTGCGCAGGCATGCGCCCGCCCTGAACCTCGTCCCCGATCCGGTACCCGTCGACACACCGCCGCCCCTGGAGCCGGCCGAGTTCGCCGTGCTCGCCGACATCGCCCGCGAGGTACCCCCGGAGGACCGCGCGGCCGCGCTCGGCCCGCTGCCGGTCGACGGGCAGCTACCCACCGGGGAGCAGCTCGCCGCGCGCCGCGACGCGCTCGACAACGCCGCCAAGACCGCCGAGGCGTTGCTGGACCGGGGCGTCGCGCTCGACGCGGTCCGCGCGCTGAGCGAGGCGCAGCTCGACGAGCTGGCCCGCGCATTGCGCACCGAGGCCGACGAGCTGACCCGGCGGGAGGGCAGCTGGACCGACCGCCTGGGCCACCTGGTCCGCGACCCGAGCTGGCAGGCGGTGTGGGACGCGCACGTCACCGCGACCCAGCAGGCGCTCGCCGATCTCGCGCAGCGCACCGCCTTCCTCGCCGGCCGGCACGTCGCGGTCCCCGACGAGCACGTCGCCGAACCGCGCCGGCTGCTCGGCCAGCTCGGCGAGATCCGGTCCCGGCTCGCCGAGGGCCGCAAGGTCGGCCGGTTCACCCAGTCCGACCTGTACCGCCTGATGGCGCAGCTGCGCCTGGACAACGAACCGGTCCGCACGCAGGCCGACACCGACCTGGTCATCGCCAGCGTCGAGCGCTGGCAGCTGCGCCAGCAGTTGGCCACCCGCTGGGCCGAATGGGCGCAGCGCCTCGGCTTCGGCCTGCCGTCCGGCGGCGAACCCGAGGTCTGGGCCGGCCCGCTGCTCACCGCCGCGCTCGGTGCCCTGGACTGGGAACGGCGCCGCTGGCCGGCGCTGTTCCAGCGGGTCGCCACGCTGTATCCGCGCTGCCCCAAGGACATCGACGCGCGTACCCTCGCCGAGCTCGCCGGCACCGTGGAGGCAAGCGGCAGCGTCCTCGTCGCCGACCGGCTCACCACCGAACGCCAGGCCCTCGCCGCGTGGATCGACCAGGTCGCCGCGTCCTCGCCCGCCCTCGGCGAGCTGGCCGCCGCCTGGCACAGCGGGGACCTGACGGAGTGGGACGACGCGCTGGCCGAGATCCGTCGACTGTGGACGGTGCGGCCGCAGGCGTTGCGGTTCGCGGAACTGGCCGCACGGCTACGCCTCGTCGCTCCACAGTGGACGGTCGAGATCGAGGACGGCGAGGCGCTGCCGGACACCGGCGAGACCGCGCTGCGGGCATGGCGGTGGCGGCAGGCGCAGACCTGGTTCGACGAAACCGTCGGCGCCGTCGACACCGCGGCGCTGGGCCGCAAGGTGGAGCGCTGCCGCGACCGCATCCAGCAGCTGACCCGGGATCTCGTGGTCACCCTGGCGTGGCTGTCGGTCGCCCGCAGCCTCGACGACCGCAAGAAGGCGGCGCTGTCCGACTGGACCGCGGCACTGCGCAAGATCGGCAAGGGTACCGGCAAGAGCGCGGCCCACTGGCAGGCCGTGGCGCAGCGCGCGATGGCCGAGGCGGTCGACGCGGTACCCGTCTGGGTCATGTCGATCGACCGTGCGCTGGAACAGTTCCGGGGCGGGCGGCCGCTGTTCGACGTCGTCATCGTCGACGAGGCGTCGCAGGCCGACATCTTCGCGCTTCCGGTGCTGAGCCTGGCCCGGCGTGCCGTGGTGGTCGGCGACGACCAGCAGATCGGGCCGCAGATCGTCGGGGTACCCACCGACCGGGTACAGGCGCTGATCGAGGCGCACCTCACCGACGTGCCGTCCGCGGTGCAGTTCGACACCGAGAGCAGCCTCTACGACCACGCGGTGCGGCGCTCGCCGGAGCGGATCCTGCTCACCGAGCACTTCCGGTGCGTACCCGCGATCATCTCGTTCTCCAGCGAGCACTACTACGACCGGAAGATCCAGCCGTTGCGGGCCGACCTGCCCACCGGCATCGGCGCGCCGGTCAACGCGGTGTTCGTCCCCGGCGGCCTGCGCGAGGAACGGGACGGCACCGGTTCGGTCAACGTACCCGAGGCCGAGGCGCTGGTGAGCCGGGTCGCGCTGATCGTCGCCGACCCCGCCTACGACGGGAAGACCATCGGCGTGGTGAGCCTGCTGTCCACCAGCGGCCAGGCCGAGTACCTGCACCACCGGCTGCGCGAGGAGATCGGGCCGGACGAGTTGGAGCGGCGCGAGGTACGGGTCGGCGACGCGTACACCTTCCAGGGCGACGAGCGTGACGTGGTGCTGATCTCGATGGTGGTGGCCGGCTCCGGGTTCGGCGCGTTCAGCAAGCGCGACTTCCACCGCCGGGTCAACGTGGCCGCGTCCCGGGCACGCGACCAGCTCTGGCTGTTCCACTCGGTGCAGCTCGGCGAGCTGACCGCCGACGACGCCCGGGCGCTGCTGCTCGGGTACTGCCAGCGGCCGCGCGCCGTCGAGGTACCCACGGTGGAGCCGGACAACGACTTCGAGCGGGCGGTGCTGCGGCGGCTGCGCGAGCGCGGCCTGCAGCCGATACCGCAGTTCCGCATCGGCGCTTTCCGGATCGACTTCGTGCTGCCGGCGCCGGACGGGCGGCGGCTGGCGATCGAGTGCGACGGCGACCGGTACCACGGCGCCGACGCGTTCGCCGCGGACCTGCGCCGGCAGGCGATCCTGGAGCGGGTGGGCAACGCGACCTTCGTGCGGCTGCGCTCCAGCGTCTTCCACCGCGATCCGGATGTGGCTTTGACCCCGGTCTGGGAGCGCGCCGCGGAGTTTGGCATCCTCCCGCCCCCATCGGGCGGTTAATCTGCCTCTCATGAAGCTCGGCCGCCGGCTCGTCGCGGTCGCCGCCACCGTCGTGCTCGGCACACCTTTCGGTGCCATCCACGCGGCCGCGGCACCAGCCGGATATCCCATCAGTGGCATCGACGTCTCCGCCTTCCAGGACACCATCGACTGGGCCGGTGTCGCGGCCGGTGGCGCGAAGTTCGCCTACATCAGAGCCAGCGAGCAGCAGGGCATCGCGGACGCCACGTTCGCCGCCAACTACCAGGGCGCCAAGGCCAACGGGCTGTACGCCGGCGCGTACCACCGCGCCCGGCCCGATGTCAGCGGCGGCAAGGCGCAGGCGGACTACCTCGTCGACCATTCGGGGTACGTCGAGGACGGCCGCACCTTCCCGCCGATGCTCGACATCGAGTGGCCGCGCTCCAACTGGCCCGGCCTCGATGCCTGCTACAACATGACGCCGGCTCAGCTCACCGCGTGGATCCGCGACTTCGTCACCGAGGTCACTGCGCGGACCGGCGTGCTCGCGATGATCTACACGAACCCGAACTGGTGGAACCCGTGCACCGCCAACGACACCACCTTCGGGGCGTACCCGCTGTTCAACTCCGGCTACCTGCCCAGCCCGCCGCCACCGCCGGCCGGTTGGGCGACGTGGACGCTGTGGCAGTACTCGAACTCCGGCACGCTGCCCGGCGACCAGGACGTGTTCAACGGCGACTACCTGGCGCTGGCCCGGCTCGCCGGCGGTACCCCGTTCGGGCTGCGCGCGCACGCGAACGGGAAGTACGTCACCGCGGACAACGGCGGCAGTTCGCCGCTGATCGCGAACCGGACGGCGGTGAGCGCGTGGGAACGGTACGACCAGGTGGACGCGGGCGGCGGGTACATCGCGCTGCGGTCGCACGCCAACGGGAAGTACGTCACCGCGCAGAACGCCGGTAACGGGCCGCTGCTGGCCCAGGCGACGGTGATCGCCGCCTGGGAGAAGTTCACCGTCGTCGTCAACCCGGACGCGAGCGTCAGCCTGCGCTCGTTCGCCAACGGGAAGTACGTCACCGCGGAGAACGGCGGCACGTCCGCGCTGATCGCCAACCGGACGGCGATCGGCGGGTGGGAGCAGTTCGACGAGGTACTCCCGGCGGCGCTGGTGAGCCTGAAGGCGAAGGCGAACGGGCTGTTCGTCACCGCGGACGACGGCGGCAGCTCGCCATTGATCGCCAACCGGACCGCGGTCAGCACCTGGGAGCTGTTCGATCAGGTGGACGCCGGCAACGGGTACCTCGGCCTGAAGGCAAGGGCCAACGGCCGCTACGTGACCGCGGAGAACGCCGGCGCCGCGGCCCTGATCGCGAACCGCACAGCGGTGAGCACCTGGGAGAGCTTCCGCGCCGTGGTGAACCTGGACGCGAGCGTCAGCCTGCTGGCGCTGGCCGACGGCCGGTACGTGACGGCGGCCAGCGGCACCCCGCTGATCGCGAGCAGCCCGACCGCCGGGACCTCCCAGCAGTTCCGCGACACGGTCCGCTGACAGACGGAAGCGGGGCCGCCCGACCGGCGACCCCGCCCCCTGCCCCTGAGCCTACGTCAGGACAGGATCGGCTCCAGCGCCCCGATCAGGGCGTGGGCATCCGAGTCCTGGCTGACCTCCCATGCCATCGCCCCGCGCAGGCCCCAGGACCTGACCAGCCGGGTGCGTTCGGCGATCGAGTGCGGGTCGGAGTAGACGATGACCGTGGGTACCGTCACCGACCCCGACGCGAGCGCGTGCATGCCGGCCGGGTTGACCAGGTACGGCTCGCCGGCCCGCCAGTTCCAGACGCGGGAGTAGCCGAGCTGGCCCTGTCCGGCGGCCGAGACGATCCCGGCCTGGTCGACGAGGGAGTGGTACGTCGGCTGCGGCATCTGGTCCCACTGCAGCGAGTTCGAGTCGAGCCCGGTGTTGTCGAACGGCTGGTACAGCCCGCCGGACCGGATGTACTGGTTGGCGTAGAACGGTACCCCGACGACGATCTTGTCCCGGGGTACCCCGTTGCGCAGGTACCACAGCACCGTGCCGGTGGTGTTCCAGGTCGGGTCGTCGCCGTGCGGGTCGCGCCGGTCCTGCCGGAACAGCGTGTCGTGCGCGGACACCGTGGCGGTGCTCGGCACGTTGAAGTCGAACGCCATCACGTTGACCCAGTCCATCGACCGGGTGAACGACGCCAGCTCGTAGTAGTTCGTCGAGCTCTTGGCCGCGGGCAGCGCCGCGGTCAACAGGTACCGCTTGTGGTCGGCCCGGCCCTGCGCGTCGAGCTGGGCGCGGAACTCCCGGGCCAGCAGGGTGGCGTTGTGCCGGTCGGCCGGCCCGAAGTCGACGTTGCCGCCGCCGACCACGGTCGGGAACTCCCAGTCCAGGTCGATGCCGTCGAAGATGCCCGCGGCCGAACCCGGACCGCCGGCCTGCGGCGGCCAGCCACCGGCCGGCATCGGCAGGTTGCCCTTGATGAAGGTGTCGATGCAGGCGGACGCGAACGCCTGGCGCCGCTGCGGGGTGGCGGACGCGTTGGCGAACCAGGTCGACTTGGTCCACCCGCCGAGCGAGATCTCGATCTTCAGGTTGGGGAACTTCTGCTTGAGCTTGCGCAGCTGGTTGAAGTTGCCGAACAGGTGCTGGCCGGCGTTGGCGGCGTCGTCGGCCACCCCGTCGACCGAGTCGGCCGCGCCGGCCGGCCGCTGGAAGTCGGCCCACGGGTCGAGGATGTCGCAGCTGATCGCGCCGGTGGCCTTGTTGAACATGGGTACCGCGAAGGCGTACTGGATGACGTTGAGCTGGCCCGCCGGAATGTCCTTGACGAAGTACCCGCGTCCGTAGATGTCCCAGTCGGCGAAGTACGCACTGACCACCTTGCGCGGAGCGCCGTTGCCGTCGTGGTCGTGTGCCTGTGCGGCGGTCACCGGACCGGCCACGGCCAGTCCCGCGCCTAGGACGAGCGCGGATAACCCGGCGAGCCGCCGCTTGCTCCGGAACATGGTCCCCCCTCTCCTCGTGAATCGACAGGCACACATTCGCCGAGCGCGGATTATCTGTCAAGAGTCCTTACTGTTTCCCCCGGACGTTGCCCCCGGCCCGGGGCCGGGCCGCGCTCGCGGAACGAGCGCCGACGGCCGTCTGCTGGGGCCTCGGCGGCGCTGCGCAGGGCGCCGATCATCCGGCGCCCTGCGTCGTCTTGTTGCCGTCTCCGTGTGGCGACTTGGTGCAGCGGACGGTCGGGTAACGGCTAGTACCGCCAGTTCACGCGCAGTTGCTCGGCGAAGCAATCCGCGAGACTCTCCGCAAAATCATCGCGTACCGTGTTGGGACGATAGGTGACGGCGAGAAGAAGTCTGCCGTCGTCCTGCGGCCAGACCTCGGTGTGGATGTCATTTCGGATTCCCAGGTACGGCGGCCGCACGAACTGTGTCCGTGCATTGGGAAGAACAAGTCGCGGTGGTTTGTGCTCCTGGTACACGAAGCTGGTTCGAAACACTGGACCGGCGGACCGGTCGGGGTCGAGCGCACGAATCAATTCCGCGAATTCGACGTGTTGAGCGGCGAGAGCGGCCCGGATCAGCGGCCCGGTCGTTGCCCCGGTAGCGGTGGCCGCGCCGCGTACGCGGATGGCCGCCATGTCGACGAGACAACCGACGGCCTGCTCGAAGCTCTGGTCAAGACGTTGTGCCACCGGCACGGTGATGCCGAAGTCGTTTTGGCCGGTGCATTCCGCCATGGCACGTGCATACGCGGCGAGGAGGACCGCGAACCGGGTCTGCCTGAGTTCGGACGCCCTCCTCGTCACGGCGTCGTTGCTGAGACTGCCGATGTAGCGCTCGATACGGGACGGCCCGGTGGTCCACACCACCGTAGGCACGTCTGGAAACACCAGGCTCGGTGTCCCACGTAGATCCTCGACGCGCTGAGCAAGCTGCGCCGCGACGTCGACCTGCGCGCGATGCCGCTGCCGGGCCGTATACATCTCAGCCAGGGTGGGCGCTGGTGGTCGCGATCCGGCCGGGTCGGCCCGGTAGGCGTCGGACAGGTCGTTCGCCAGTACGCCTTGCGACCACCCGTCAAAGGCGATGTGGTGCACCACGTACGCCAGCATGACCGCACCGTCTGCGATCGGTACCAGCGCCATTCGCCATACTTCGCCCGCCGTGATGTGCAGCGGCTTGGACAGTTCGGCCCGCAGCTCGGCGATCGCCGCATCAGTGGACGCTTCCTGGGGGAGTAACACCGGCCTGGGTGCGGCGACATCAGTCACCTGGGCAATGGGGATGTCCACTTCCCGGTACTCGGCTCGCAGTGCCTCCTGCCGGTAATGCGTGTCGATGACGGCCCGCTCCAGCCGGTCCAGGTCGAGCGGGCCGTCGATCCGCCACATTCCGGAGAAGTGCGAGCTCAAGTCATCCGGCGCCGACAGGTGATGGTCGAGGAAGTCTGCCTGGATCGGGGTGAGTGGCACGCTACGGGAGTAGGTGGACGGGATCGTGTCGCCTTGGGCCATGTCAGGTGTGTGGTCCCGAAGCCAACTGGCGAACTCCCACGCCGACGGGTGCTCCAGCAACTGCCGGACCGATACGGGGCGGTTCAACTCCGTGGTGAGCCGAGCGCATACCCGAAAGGCGTCAAGCGAACTGCCACCCAGCTCATCGAAGCGGGATTGGGAGGGCACATTCGACCGGCCGAGCACCGCGGCGAACGTACCAGCGACGAGCGCGACGAGCGGGTCTGCATCGGGCAGGCCGACAGCTGGTTCGCTCTGCGCGTCGTCGCGGAGCAGTCCAAGCAGTGCGGCCTCGTCCAGCTTTCCGTTGCGGGTGAGTGGATAGTCCTCGACACTGCGGACCACGTCGGGAACGTGGTAGTAGACCAGATCCTTGCGGAGGATGTCGAGTGCGCCGTCGAGGGGGTCACCGGTCCGCACCGGGACGCAGAATGCCGCCATGCCGACGCACCGTCCGTCGTCGTCGCGCCGCGCCACGACAACGCAGCGCTCTATGTCGAGCAGCTCCTCGATCTGACGCTCGACCTCAGCTGGCTCCACACGGTGCCCGCGAATCTTCACCTGCCGGTCGATGCGACCCAGATAGTGCAGCAGTCCGTCGGCGTCCCACTGCGCCAGGTCTCCGGTGCGGTACACCCGGATGCATCGGCCGTCGACGTCCAGTATCGGGAACTTCTCCGCTGTCAGGTCCGCCATGCCGAGATAGCCCAGCGCCAGGCCGTCGCCGGCGATGCAGAGTTCGCCGGGTTCACCAACCCCGCAACGACGTTCCCCAGCCAGCACGTAGATCTCGGTCCTGGAGACGGGCCGGCCGATCGGGATGCCGTTTGGCAGGTCACAGTCGGCCAGGGTCACCTGGTGCGTGGTACCGACGCAGGTGCTTTCCACCGGTCCGTAGCCGTTGACGAGCGCGGTGGCCGGATACCGCTGGAGAAACTGCCGTACGTGCCGCGCCGACAGCCGCTCACCACCGGTGACGACCTGCTCCACGCCGTCGAACACGTCTATGTCCTCATCGACGAACAGGTGGAGCAGACTGGTGCTGAGGAACACGGTGTTGACGCCGTACTCGCGCACGTCGTGCCGCAACACCTGCGGGGTGAGGTACGGTTCGCGCACCATCCCGGGCGTTCCCCCGCTGAGGAGCACCGACCCCCGTGCAGTCCGGGGTTTCCCTCCCTGTCGGGTCGCGCGCGTCGACACACGGACCGCGAGGCCGCGCGCGGGGGCCCCGCGCTGGGGCCGTGTCGCGGTTCAGCGTCGGTGGCTCCGTCCGGCG
>Ga0066709_100005294_pt1 | contig 10578 bp, 9 predicted proteins | sample GraSoiAngelo_158_FD_79665 | JGI IMG/M metagenome (GOLD analysis project Ga0066709, IMG submission 79665) | Grasslands soil microbial communities from the Angelo Coastal Reserve, California, USA - 14_1009_16_30cm | ecosystem: Environmental > Terrestrial > Soil > Grasslands | place: USA... | reverse complement strand
TCTCGACCCATTCCCCCCCGACGAGCAGGCGCCGCTCCGTTACCGTCGTGGCCATGCCTGCAAGTCTAGGTGCGGAGGAAGGCACGAGCACGCAGACGAGAACCTGGGCTCCTCGGCGTCCGCGCCTCGATCGGCGACGCTTGCTCGCCTGGGGCGCGCCGCTCGTCTGGGCGACGGCGTTCGCCGAGAACTCGGCGCGCCACGGGCTGCCCGTCGGGCGCGACCGGCTCCTGCTCTGGATCTTCGTCGGCCTCTTCGCGTTCTCGGTCACGAATCCGCGCCGCTTCGTCAGCGGGATCGTGCTCGAGTGGCTTCCGTTCGCGGGCATCCTGCTGGCGTACGACCTCCTGCGTGGGTCCGCGGACGGGCTGCTGTTTCGGGCGCACGTGCGCCCGCAGATCGACGCCGACAAGGCCCTGGCCGGCGGCGCCGTGCCGACGGTGTGGCTCCAGCACCACCTCTGGCACGGGCCGCACCACATCGGCTGGTACGACTACGCCACCTGGGGCGTCTACGTGACTCATTTCCTCGGGACGCTCATGCTCGCGTTCACGCTCTGGGTGCTCCGGTCGTCGCTCTTCCGCCGCTACGTCGCCGCCGTCTCGGTTCTTGCTGCAGTCGGATTCACGACGTACGTGCTCTTTCCGGCCGCGCCCCCTTGGCTCGCGAGCCGGGACGGCGATCTCCCGCCGACTGCGCGCCTCGTCAAGCTGATCTGGACGCACGTCCCGATCGCGCACTTCAGGCTCCTCTTCGAGAAGGGCGCGCGCTACTCCAACCACGTCGCCGCCGTGCCCTCGCTCCACGCTGCGTACGCCCTCCTGATCTCGCTCGTCCTCTGGCGGGTCGCGCGGTGGTGGCCCTGGCGTGTGCTGCTCGTGGCCTATCCGCTCGCGATGGGCTTCGCGCTCGTCTACAGCGGCGAGCACTACGCGATCGACATCGTGCTCGGCTGGCTCTACGCGGTCGCGGCGTACGTTGCCGTCGAGCGAATCGCCGACCGGCTCGAGGCGCGGCGGACGACTCGGCCGGAGCCGGTGCCGGCGGTACATTGAGAGCGTGGACGCGCTGATCGTCGACGCCGTCCGCAGCCCGATCGGGAAGCGGAACGGCAGCCTCTCCGGGATCCGCGGCGACGAGCTCGCGGGTCAGGTGCTGAACGCCCTCGTCGCGCGGCATGACCTCGACCCGGCCGAGATCGAGGACGTCCAGATGGGGTGCGTCACGCAGGTCGGCGAGCAGGGCTGGAACATCGGCCGCATGGCGCCCCTCGTGGCCGGCTGGCCCGAGACCGTTTGCGGGACGACCGTCGACCGCCAGTGCGGCTCGTCGATGCAGTGCAACTTCAACGCTGCCGCTGCGATCGCGTCAGGTCAGCTCGACCTCGTCGTCTCGGCGGGCGTCGAGATGATGTCGCGCGTTCCGATGGGCTCGAACGGCGGCGACGTCTCGGACGTGCTGCTCGAGCGCTGGCAGATCGACCCGCAGGGGATCGCGGCCGAGGTGATTGCCGACGAGTGGGGCTTCTCGCGCGAGCAGCTGGACGCCTTCTCGCTCGAGTCGCACCGGCGCGCCGTCGCCGCGATCGACGAGGGGCGCTTCGAGAACGAGATCGTCCCTGTGCAGGTCTCGGCGGCCGGAGCGGCGGTTCTGCTCGGGGTGGACGAGACGCCTCGCCGAGAAACGTCCGCCGAGGCGCTCGCGGCTCTCAAGCCCGCGTTCCTGCCCGACGGGAAGGTGACGGCGGGGAACTCGAGCCAGATCTGCGACGGCGCCGCGGCCGTGCTCGTCGCGAGCGAACGCGCGGCCTCGCGGCTCGGCCTCGGGCCTCGTGCGCGATTCGTCTCGTTCGGCCTGGCCGGCGTCGACCCGCACCGGATGCTGCACGGCAACCCGGAAGCCTGTGCGCGGGCGCTCGAGCGGGCGGGGCTCACATGGGACGACGTTGCCGTGATCGAGGTGAACGAGGCCTTCGCGTCGGTCGTGCTCCAGTTCGTCGCGGACACGGGCCTCGCGGACCGGATGGGCGACGTGAACCCGAACGGAGGCGGCATCTCGCTCGGTCATCCGCTTGGCGCGACCGGCGCGCGGGTGACGGCGACGCTCCTGAACGAGCTCGAGCGACGTGACGAGCGCTACGGCGTGGCCACGATGTGCATCGGGTTCGGCCAGGCGATCGCCGCCGTCGTCGAGCGGCTCTGAGGCGCCGCTTGCGGCGCCGTCGTCAGGACGTGCGGGCTATGCCCGTGCGTCCGTCTGAAATGACCGGTCGACACGATCGAGCTCGCTCCCCGACCACGGGAGGAGTGGGAGACCCGAAGCGCGTCGTGGCCGACGGCTACGACGCGATCGCGGAGACGTATCGCGACTGGGCGGAGGCGGTCGCGTGGCCGCGGCTCGATTGGCTCGCGCTCCTCGAGGCTCGGCTGGCAGACGGCTCCGACGTGCTCGAGCTCGGCTGCGGTGCCGGCGTCCCGGTGACCGCGCGCCTCGCGGAGCGCCACCGCGTGACGGCGGTCGACTTGTCGCCGCGGCAGGTCGAGCTCACGCGCGCGAATGTCCCCGGCGCGACCGTCCTGGAGGGCGATGCGCTCGCGCTCGAGCTGCACGAGGCGTCGTTCGACGCGGTCGTCTCGCTCTACATGACGGGCCATGTCCCGCGCGACGAGCAGGCCTCGCTGCTGGGTCGGATCGCGCGCTGGCTGCGACCCGGCGGTCACCTGCTGATCACGCTGACGCGCGGCGGGAGCGACGGCGTCGTCGAGGAGGACTGGCTCGGCGCGCCGATGTTCTTCGCGGGCGAGGAGCCGGAGACGAATCTCGAGCGACTGCGCGAGCGCGGCTTCGAGCTCCTCCGCGCAGAGCTCGTGCCGCAGGTCGAGTTCGGCCGCGAGGTGCAATTCGTGTGGGTGCTCGCACGACGCGCTGGCTCCTGATTCGCGGGCGCGGCGACCGGCCGCTCGACCGGCGCGTCGATCCGGCGTCGATCGCCGCCCACTCGTCCTCGAAGCGACCGTCGGTCGAGTCGGGCGAGCTCGCGATTCTCTACGCCGCCGTTTGGCAGGCGATCTACGGCGTGGTCGAGATCGCGTCGGTGCCCGAGCACGATCCGGCCCGCGAGCGCTGGGCCTGGCGCTTCGCGATCCGGCCGCTCGCAGTCGTGCGCGACCTCCACGACGCGCCGCCGGTCGAGGCCGCGGGCGTCTTCCCGCAGAGCCTCTGGCGCCACTCGCACATCCGGTTGACGGAGGAGCAGTTCGAGGCCGCGCGGGCGCTCGTCATGGAAGCGGCCCGAGGAAGACGATCCAGGTATGTCCGCGCTCGAAGCCGAAGCGGGTGAACGCACGGTCCGGCGCCGGCGACCTCCGCCACGCAACCATGTGCTCGTAGCCGGCCGCCCTGGCCCCGCGGAGCTGCGCGCTCAAGAGCGAGCGCGCGATCCCGCGGCCCCGCCATTCCTTCGCGACCGCGGACCATGCGGTGCGAAGCCGTCCGGCCGTCCGGGAAGCCGATGAACGTGGAGAACCCGGCGACGTCGTCGCCCGCGAACGCGACTGACGTCAGCTCGACGGGCAGCGAGGGGTTGCCGAGCTCGTAGACGAGCCAGTCCTCCTCGGTGTCGACCTGCCTCGCCACCCAGCCGCCGTACTCGGGGTACGCCTCGGCCGCGACCTTGTACATCGCGCCCATCAGGTCGGGGTGCTCCGCGAGCCAGCCGACCTCGATTCCCGGCGGCGGCGAGTGCTCGGACAGGTCGTCCGCGAGGTCGAGGGTCCACTGGTCGACCGTTCGGATCGGGCGGTAGCCGCGCCGCTCGACGTAACCGAGCGAGTGGGCGTCGGTGGAGAGAACCGAACATTCGAAGCCCACCTTTCCCTGCTGGCGCGCGCCCTCCGCCAGCTCCCGGACCAGCGCCGTGCCGACTCCGCGCCCTCGCAATGGCTCGAGAACGCGGATGTCGACGTATGGATGGTCGGACGCGACCGACGCCGGATCGCCGGCGAGGAACGCCGCGCCGGCCGGCTCGCCGTCGAGGAACGCGAGCAGGTCCATGCGCTGGAGCTCGCGGGCGCGGACGAGCGCCATCATCTCGACCGTCTCCGGATCGTCGGGAGCCGCCGCGTTGCGCAGCTCGACCCACAGCGCGAGGTCGGGATAGCCGCTCACGGGTCTGACCTCGATCGTCACTGGCACGGTTAGGATCGCCCCCCGTGGCACGTGAGATCAAGCGGGTCGGCGTCGTGGGTCTCGGCACGATGGGCGCCGGGATCGCGCAGGTCGGTCTCCAGGGCGGCCTGGAGGTCGTTGGCCGCGAGGTGACCGCCGAGCTCGGCGAGCGGGCCACGGAGCGAATCGGGCACTTCCTCACGCGTGCGGTCGAGAAGGGCCGGCTGGAGCAGACGGCGCGCGACGGCGCGATGGCGCGGCTCTCGCTGACGACCGACCTGGCCGAGCTCGCCGCCTGCGACCTCGTGATCGAGGCGGTCTTCGAGGACCTCGACGTGAAGCGCGAGCTCTTCGCCGCGCTCGACGAGGTGGTCGAGCCGGATGCGGTGCTCGCGACCAACACCTCCGCGCTCTCGGTGACCGAGATTGCCGCCGCGACCGCTCATCCGGAGCGGGTCGTCGGCCTGCACTTCTTCAACCCCGCGCCGCTGATGCCGCTCGTCGAGGTCGTCCGCACCGAGCTCTCGGCCGGCGAGGCGCTCGACGCGGCCTTCGCGTTCGCCGAGCGGGTCGGGAAGACGCCGATCAGGTGCAACGACACGCCCGGCTTCGTCGTCAATCGAGTGCTGATCCCGCTTCTGAACGACTGCATCCGCGTGCTCGACGAGGCGCGCGTGAGCCCGGAGGACCTGGACAAGGGCATGCAACACGGCGCCGGCTGGCCGATGGGGCCCTGCGCACTCGTCGACCTCGTCGGGATCGACGTCCACGTCCACGCCTCCGAGGCGCTCTACGAGGCGCTGCGTGAGCCGCGGATGGCTCCGCCGCCGCGCCTCGTCCGGATGGCCCAGGGCGGCCTCCTCGGCCGCAAGACCGGGCGCGGCTTCTTCGAGTACTCCGACTAGCCCTCGAAGAGGCGGCGCAGCGCTGAGGCGTCCTCGCTGTCGGAGAGGAGCAGCACCTCATCGCCCGCCTCGAAGACGTGCGAGCCGCGCGCATGGCGAGGCTCGTCGCCCCGGACGATCAGGCTCACCCACGAGTGCTCGCCGAGCGGCAAGTCACGGATCGCCTCGCCCTCGGCGCGCGACCCCCGGGCGACGACGTACCGCTGGACGCCCTGGGGCTCGCGCCGGAGGCGGATCGAGAGGTCCCACGGCTCGGGCTCGACGATCCGCATCGGGATGCGGAGGATCCTCGCGGCGAGCGGGATCGTCGTCCCCTGGGCGATCACCGAGAAGGCCACGACGACGAACACGATCCCGTAGATGCGGCCGGCCTGGTCGACGTGGTCGAGGACGGCGAGGGCGGCGAGGAGGATCGGGACAGCGCCCTTGAGGCCGCCCCAGACGACGAACAGTCGCTCGCCGACTCGTATCCGCGCGGGCAGGAGGAGGGCGCCGGCCACGAGCGGGCGCGCGACGAGGGTGAGCAGGAGCGCGAGCAGGAGCCCGTCGAGCCAGAGGTTGCCGTGCCCGAGGTCGGTGAGGTCGACCGTCAAGCCGAGGGCGACAAAGGCGACCACCTCTGCGATCGCCGCGAGCGAGGTGTGGAAGTGCTCGATCTCGGCCTTGTACGGCGCGCGGGCGTCCCCGATCAGGAGGCCGCTGACAAAGACGGCGAGGAAGCCGGAGCCGTGCGCGACGGTCGCGAGCCCGTAGATCACGCCCGCGGCGGCCAGCGTTCGGAGCGGATAGAGCCCCTCGTTCGGCAGCGAGACGTGCCGCATCAGCTGGAGGAGGCCGTAGGCGCCCGCGCAGCCGATCGCGAGGCCGACCGCCATCTCGACCGAGAACTCGCGCACCACCGTCCAGAAGGTCGCGTTGCCGTGCTTCGCGAGGTCGAGCATCGCGATCATCAGCGCGATCCCCACGGGATCGTTCGCGCCGGACTCCCCCTCGAGGATCGACGCGGCACGCCCACCGACCTCGCGGTTCCCGAGCACCGAGAAGAGGACGGCCGGGTCGGTCGGTGCGAGCGCCGCGCCGAGGACGCCCGCGATCGTCCAGGAGAAGTCGAAGAAGAGGTGCGCGAAGACCGCCATCACACCCGCGGTCGCGAACGTGCCGAGGACGCCGAGCGTCGTGATCGGAAGCGCCGCCGCGCGAAACCGGCGCGCGCCGACGTGCATGCCGCCGTCGAAGAGGATCGCGACCAGCGCGACGACGCCGATCCGCTCGACGGTGCGGATCGAGACGTGCTCCGCGAGGCCAGGGAACACGTCCGAAGCGGCGGCGGCAGCCAGCAGGAAGAGCGCCGGCGCTGGCACGGGGAACCGCTCCGTCAGCTTGTACGTCCCCAGGGCCAGGAAGAATCCCGCTGCGACGACCAGTACCACCGCGCCGAAATAGAGGATCTCCGTCACGCTCGCGACTGTAATCAAGCCGCTTCCGCCGAACCTGGACTCCCAGGCCGTGGCAGACTTACAGTTTCCTTACGGCTCGCTGATGCCCGCCACAAGGAGCGATCGGATACTTCAACGAGTCATGCGACGCCTGCTTCTCCTTGCCCTCTTTGCCGCGCTCGCGGGCCCGGCCGCAGCCCTCGCCGGGGAGCGCGCGGCCGACGACGGGACGCTCTCGGTCGTGAGCGCCGACGGGGTCATCAACGTCGTCGCGCGCGGCGGTGTGATCGGAAGCTGCGACCAGTGTCGCGTCTGGATCACGGATCCCGTCGCCGGCGACGGCACCGGCGCGGTCGTGACGGGCTGGGAGGACAAGGACAACGTCACCGACACCAAGTCGAAGTGGTCGGGCTCCGACGTGCACTTCAAGCTGATTGGCGGGCTCTTCAAGCTCCACGTCGTCGGCACCGGGATCACGCTCTACGCGGTCGGCAAGGGGTCGGGCTCGCTCAAGGGCGCGCCGACGAACACCGGCACCTGGGCGCTGAACGACGCGACGCCGCGCCAGCTGCCCGACACGATGAAGCCGTTCGTGCTGGCCGGCTGACTCGTCTGGCATCCTGAGTCGGTGGCAGCGAGCTCGCCGAACGTGCTGGTTGTCGAGGACGAGGCGTCGATCGCGTCCTTCGTCTCGCTCTACCTGAAGAACGCCGGCTACGTCGTTCGCACCGCGGCCACGGGCTCCGAGGCGCTCTCCCAGGTCGCCGCACAGGAGCCGTCCCTGATCGTGCTCGATCTGATGCTTCCGGACATCGACGGGATCGAGGTCTGCCGGCGCATACGCAAGGCGTCCGACGTGCCGATCCTGATGCTGACCGCGCGCGACGAGGACGTCGACAAGATCATCGGCCTGGAGGTGGGGGCGGATGACTACCTGACGAAGCCCTTCAACCCGCGCGAGCTCGTGGCGCGGGTGAAGTCGATCCTCCGCCGGGCGGCGCCGGCGCGCGAGGAGCGGGAGAGCGCGCAGCTTCGCCACGGCGACCTCCTGATCGACGCCGGGCGTCGCGAGGTGCACGTCGGCGAGGAGGAGATCCAGCTCGCGCCGAAGGAGTTCGACCTCCTCTGGGAGCTCCTCGACCATCGCGGGCTCGTGCTCACGCGCGACCAGCTGCTCGAGCGCGTCTGGGGCTACACCTTCGCCGGCGACACCCGGACCGTCGACGTCCACGTGCGGCAGCTCCGCCGCAAGCTGGGCGAGGCGTCGCCGATCGTGACCGTCTGGGGGGTCGGCTACAAGGTCTCGCCGGCGCGGGAGTCGGCGGCCTAGCAGGCCCTGACGTGCTCCGGTCGCTCCGCTTCCGGCTCGCCGCCTTCTTCCTCGCGGGTGTCGTCGTCGCCGGGCTCGTCGCGGCCGCGATCTCGCTTCGCCTGATCCAGAGCTACACGCTCAAGCGATCTCGCGCCGAAATCAGGCGAGAGGCAACCGGCGTCACCGAGCTCTATGCCTTTCGCGCGCTTCAAAAGGCGTCGCCGAACCAACGGGTCGAGATCCCGCAGATTCCGTCGAAGACTCTCGAGGCGGCTCTGGGCGGCGATCGCGTCTACTACCTCCCTGCGGCGGCCCTGATCGCGCTGTATCCGAGCGACGTACCCGTCCTCCCGCGTCTGTCGCGTCGGACAGTTGCCCTTCAGAAGCTTCAGCAGGGCGAAACGATTCAGTTCGAGTTCACGCCGCCCGGCGAGGATCGGACCTTCATCGCGGTGGCCAAGCCGCTGGAGCTCACGAAGCAGCGGCTCTTCCTGGGCGCGATGGTCGTCGCCCGCCCGAAGAATCAGCTGGGCAACCAAGTCGGGCCACTGCTCGTCCGACTGGCGCTTGCGCTCCTCGGTGGGATTTTGGTTGCTGCGCTGCTCGGCGCGTACCTTTCGAGGCGCATCACGAGGCCGATCCTCCAACTCTCGGACGTCGCAGACCGCGTCGCCGAAGGCCGGCTCGACGTGCGTGTCCCCGAGGTGCAGGCGCCCGGTGAGATCAGACACCTCGCCGACCGGTTGCGGGAGATGACGGCGCGCCTCTCCGAGTCCGAGCAGCGTGAGCGCAACTTCTTCATGTCCGTGTCACACGAGCTGCGGACGCCGCTCACGGCGATTCGCGGGCACGTCGACGCGCTCCGCGAGGGGCTCGCGGAGGACCCGGTGATCCGGGCCGAGTCGCTCGAGGTGATCGCCGAGGAGGCGGGTCGACTCGAGCGTCTCGTGGGCGAGGTGCTCGATCTCGCGAAGCTCGAGGGTCATCGCTTCTCGCTCTCGCGTGAGGAGGTCGACATGCAGCGGCTCTGCGATCGCGCGTACGCGACGTTCGCGGAGGAGGCGCGCCGGCGGGCGATCGACTATCGGCACGCGTCGACGGCGAAGCCCGTGATCGTCGCCGACGGCGACCGGGTCTTGCAGATCATCACGAACCTGCTCTCGAACGCGTTCCGCTGGACGCCAGACGGTGGCCGGATCGAGCTCGACCTGCACGCCGAGAACGGCGCGGTGGGCGTGTCCGTCGCGGACACCGGCCCGGGCATCGCGCCCGGCGACCAGGAGCGGATCTTCCGCGCGTTCTGGTCGCGCGACGGTTCCGGAACCGGCCTCGGGCTAGCGATTGCTCGCGAGCTCGCCGAGGCGCACGGCGGCCGGATCCAACTCCACAGCGAACCGGGGCGCGGTAGCCGCTTCGAGCTGGTTCTTCCCGCGGAGCTTGCTTAGCCGAGCTCGGCGCTGCCGCCGGGGCGGCGCTCTTCGATCCGGTAGACGATCGCGCCGCCGCTCGACTCGAGGCTGCGCTCGAGGCGCGCGAGACGGTCGTCGACGCCCTTCCAGCCCGAGCTGATGAGATCGACGAGCAGCGCCAGGTCGTCGACGCGGCCATGGCGTTCCGCGAGCAGGTCGCCCTCGAGCCGTTCGAGGCGACGGATCGCCTGACCCATGAGCCCGCGGACCTCGGCGAGGTGGCGGCCGACCGGCAGGACCTGCTCGCGCAGGCCCTCCTGCACCGCCTCGCTCACCTGCGCCGGGAGCGCGCTTTCGAGCTCGGCCGTCGTCTGCGCGAGCGCTTCTATCTGCGCCCTAGCCCGTTCGAGCGCCGCCTCGACCGCCGCCGGATCCGTACGGCCCTCGGCCGCCTCCGCCAGTCGGGCTCTCGCGCGCTCGATCGCGCTCTCGTCCATGCGTTCGAAGGGTAGCGTTCGGGTCGGATGAGGTCGGAGGAGCTCGACTACGTCCTCCCACCGGAGCTGATCGCGCAGCGGCCGGCGGAACGCCGGGACGATTCGTGCCTGCTCGTCTACGAGCGCGGTTCCGGTGCCGTCCGGCACCGCCGATTCGCCGATCTGCCTGAGGAGATAGGCGGCGCCCTCGTCGTCGTGAACGACACGCGGGTCGTCCCGGCGCGGATCTCGCTCGAACGCCCGAAGGGCGAGGTGCTGCTCCTCGAGCCGGTGGGCGAGGACGGCCTCTGGGAAGGGCTGGCACGGCCGACGCGGCGGCTCCGCGCCGGGCGGCGCTACGGGCCGGTCGAGCTGATCGAGCACTTGGGGGAGGGCCTGTGGCGGCTGCGGCTCGAAGGCGAGCCTGCCGGCGAGACGCCGCTGCCCCCGTACATCACCGAGCCGCTCGAGGATCCGGCGCGGTACCAGACCGTTTACGCGCGAGAGGCGGGTTCGGCCGCCGCGCCTACGGCCGGTCTCCACTTCACCGAGGAGCTTCTCACGGCGCTCGACGTCGAACGCGTCACGCTGCACGTGGGGCTCGACACGTTCCGTCCGGTGACCGTCGCCGAGCTCGCGCAGCACCGGCTCCACGGCGAGCGCTATTCGGTCGAGGGTGAGGCCTGGGCGCGGATCCGGTCGGCCCAGCGCGTCCTCGCGGTCGGAACGACGACAGTGCGCGTCCTCGAGAGCCTGGCCCGCGGAGCGCCGCTCGCGGGGCGCACCGAACTCTTCGTCACGCCCGGCTTCGAGGTCCGCCGCGCCGATGCGCTGCTGCCGAACTTCCCCCCCCCCCCGGGCACCTTGGCCGCG
>Ga0066709_100005293_pt1 | contig 10578 bp, 10 predicted proteins | sample GraSoiAngelo_158_FD_79665 | JGI IMG/M metagenome (GOLD analysis project Ga0066709, IMG submission 79665) | Grasslands soil microbial communities from the Angelo Coastal Reserve, California, USA - 14_1009_16_30cm | ecosystem: Environmental > Terrestrial > Soil > Grasslands | place: USA... | reverse complement strand
TCTGAGAGGTCGGCTATACGCTCTCGGGTCTGCAACTGGGCGAGCCACTCCGGATCGCTACTCGGGTCGAGCCTGGCCACCACCGGCAGATACCGCGCCACCTCCTGCCGCGCCAGGTCGCGGGCGGTCTGGCGATCCTCGTCCACCACGGTCACCGCCCCGAGGCAGATGCCAACGGTATGGGCACGCCGCCCGGCCGCGCGTCTGCCGGCATCCATCGCCGCTCGAAGCCTCGTAGCCATCGCCGGATTCGTCGAGCCGCCAATCTTGATCTCATTGGCGATTCCACCTGCCATCCGCGCCGAAGCCGTGCCCCACGTGCCGATCGTGATCGGGACCGACCCCCGGACACGCGCGTATTGCAGCTTACCCTCGCCCGTGAAGCAAAACACCTGGCCATGGAACGGCTCGACGTTGCCGGCCAGCAGGTGCTTGACCAGCAGCACCGCCTCGCGCAACGTGGTGATCGGACGGGTCTGGGCCACGCCCAGGCTGTCCAACCAGGCGCCGCGGGCCAGGCCCAGGTACGCTCGACCGCCCGTCGCCATGTCCAGCAGCGCCATCTGACCAGCAATCTCGACCGGATGCACCAGGTACGGATTCAGCGCGGCAGGTCCAATATGCCGCGCGCCATGCAGGTATGGCGCCATCCACAGCAGCGCCCCCAGCGCCGGCTGAAACATCAGGTCGTTGTAGACGCTCACCACGTCGAACGCGTACTCGTCAATGACCTGGGCGAGCCGCACGTATTCGGCTGGCGTCTTGTTGCCCTGCAGCGCGACGCCGAACTCCACTGCCGGCACGCCCGCCACCGCCTACGCGACCACCTGGAGGTCGCGACGGTACCGCGTAAGCAAACGCCCGCCTTCATCGCCGCCGACGACCACCACATCCTCGGTCCGCGCCCCGAGCCGACCCGGAATGAACACGCTCGGCTCGACCGTGAAACACATTCCCCGCACCAGCCGACGTCTATCGCCGCGGTCGAGATACGGCGGCTCGTGGACGTCCAGCCCGATGCCATGCCCGAGACGGTGGCGGAACCATTCGCCGTGGCCGCCGTCGGTGATCACCTGGCGGGCCAGAGCGTCGACGTCCTCCGCGGTGCGCTGACCATCTTGCAACGCCTCGATGCCCACCTGAGCAGCCTGCATGACCAGGGCGTGCACCCGACGATATTCATCGGGCGGCTCGCCCAGATAGACCGAGCGACCGAAGTCGTAGCAGTACCCATCAAGCGTGGAGCCGAAATCGAACGAGAGCGAATTGCCACGCGTGAGCGGCCGGCGGCTGGCCTTCATGGCCAGGGCCCGTTCCTCGTCCGGACCCATTTGCCACACATTCGTGACGAAGGACGAACCGTCCGCACCGTGCTTGACCATCAATCGGTCGATCTCGTACGCCACATCGAGCTCCGTCTGGCCGGAGTCCGGCTGGAGGAACCCGATGATGTCGTTCATAGCCTGGTCGACGATTGCGGCGCACGTCTCCATGGCGCGCAGCTCCTCCACCTCCTTGACCATCCGCAGTGGGGCTATGACCTCGGAGGCGAGGCGGAGCTCCACGTCCGGGCGCACCTGACGCAGTCCCAGCACCTGTTCACTCCAGGCGCGGTTCTCGACGCCGATCGCTCCGACGCGCGGCTCGAATTCGCTCAGCATGCTGTCCAGGAACGTGTGCGGGTCACCCCGGTCGGGGAGAACACGAACCTCCAGTGTGGTGCTGGTCGCCGGGTCCAGATCGAAGTCGGCCACCATGGGCGGGACCGCCAGCACGGGTGGGTGGTGCAGGCCAACGAACAGTCCCTGGATCCAGCCGCCGGGATAGTTCACGTTGCCGAAATGCGGCCGCCCGCGGCGCCACCCACTCAGATACTGGGCGTTGGCGCCCGGCGACAGATACAACAGGTCGATCCCCTGGCGCTCCATAGCCTCACGGGCGCGCGCCAGCCGATTCGAATACTCCGCCATTGCGCCGCCCAGTGTATGACTACGGATCCCGAAAGTGAGGCAGCACGTCGCGCCCGAGCGCGTCGATGGCCTCGAACAGGTCCGGGCCGAGTGGTGGACCAAAACTCAGGTGCCGCGCGCCCAGATCGACGAGATGTTCGAGCCGCGGGATCAGGCTCACCGCCGTGCCGACCATCCCCAGGCGCAGCATGTCTGGCGTGACCAGCGCCGCGGCGGCGTCCCCGTGGCCCAGGCGCTTTTGCTGCTGGATCGGCTCGAAGTCGGCACGGCTCAGACCCACCCGCGCGAGAATCGCTGACTGAAGGCGTGGCCATAATAGGCCAGCTTTTCACGCAACACCTGCTCCGCTGCATGGTGATCGTCGGCGATCGAACACCAGATACACGCGGCGACGTCCACCTCATCCACTGAGCGGCCAGCCGCGGCAGCACCCTGGCGCATATGCGTCTTCGCCTCGGTAAAAATGCTCTGGTGGAAACAGCAACGGCAGACCACCGTCGGCCCGCTCGCCGATCAGCGGGAGCATGCGTGGCGACATGGCGCCAACGTAGATGGGGATGTCGCGCGCGGGTCTACCGGCGCGCAGATAGGCCTCGGTCGACCACTCCTGCAGGTAGGCACCCGGCGGGTGATGGCGCTCGCCGCGCCACAGCCGACGCAACGCCGTGATAGTCTCGGCCACTGCTGTTACGGGCCGCTCCGGGCGCATGCCAATCCAGTTCAGAAAGTCTTCGGCTCCGCTCGAGATTCCCAACGGCGCGCGCCCTCCGGCCAGTTCGTTCAGGCTCGCCGCGGCCATCGCCATCTCCGCTGGGTGCATCGTGTACGGGTTGACGATGCACGTCCCGATCCCGATTCGTTCAGTGGCCTGCGCCACGCTCGCCAGGATGATCCACACGCTGTGCAGGAACAGGTCGTCGCTGACCCAGAACTGATCGAACCCGGCATCCTCGGCCACGCGGGCCAAACGCGGATACAGGGCCAATGGGAGATCGTTGTTCAGGCGGAGACTGAAGCGCACCCGCTGTCAACCGCCGATGATCGCATCGGCTTCGATTTCGACCAACCGCCCGCCAACCAGGCCGGCGATCTGGACGAGTGTATTGGCGGGTCGCACCGACCCCAGGACTTCGCCGTGAATGCGGGCGACCGCTTCCCAATCCTCCATGTTGACGACGTAGACGCGCGTACGCACGATGTCGCTCAACGAGGCTCCAGCCTCACCCAACGCTGATTCAATCTTGCGCAGGATGTAGCGGGTCTGCGCCGCGGCGTCTTCGCCATGACCAACGCCTTGCTCATCACTGGCCGTGGTGCCCGAGACGTAGACGGCATTACCGAGACGCACCGCACGTGAGTAGCCGGCAAGTTGTTCCCAGGGCGTATGGCTGGAGATGTTCTGGCGGTTCATCCGTGTATGGTAGGCACGCCGGCTCGGCAGCGCCGGGCGTTTACCAGCCCTGATACTTACCGAGGCTCTCGTCGGTGACGCGACCGGCCTCCACGTCAGCCAGGCTGCGATCCAGCTTGTCGACACCTTCGTCGACCTCGGCGACGCTCAGCGTGAGCGGCGGAGTGAACTCGAGCACATTGGAGTAGAGCCCGCTATAGAACACCAGCAGTCCGTTTTCGTAGCAGCGATACACTGTCTTCGCCGTTTCGGATGGAGCCGGCACGCGCGTCGTCCGATCACGCACCAGTTCGACGCCCACGATGCAGCCGAGTCCGCGCACGTCGCCGATCAACGGGTGCACTGCTTGCAACTGCCGAAGCGACTTCAAGAGGTAGCCACCGATCTCGGCCGCGCGCGCAACCAGACCCTGTTCTTCGATCACGTCGAGCGTCGCCAGCGCGGCCGCGCAGGCCACCGGATTGCCGGCGGTGGTATACATGTTGTTGGCGGTCGCCGCATCCAACACCTCGGCCCGCCCGACCACCGCCGACAGTGGCAACCCTCCGCCGAGCGCCTTGCCCAACGCGACCAGGTCAGGCGCGACGTCCTCGTGCGAAAACCCCCACCACTTGCCGGTGCGACCGAGGCCGATTTTGACTTCGTCCAGGAGCAGCATGATGCCGTGTCGACGACAGATCGCTTCGACGCCCGCCAGAAACCCGCGCGGTGGGACGATGTCGCCACTATCGGCTTGCACCGCTTCGACAATGATGCCGCCGACCAGGTCCGGTGGGACGATCGTCTTGAACAGATAGCCTTCGAGGTGCTCCAGCAGCGCCGGCCCTACCTCTGACGAACTGAGTCCGAACACGGGCCAGGTAGGGGTCCGGATAGGGGATCTTGATCACGTTGCCGCTGGCTTGTAGGCGCGCGGTCGTTTGATGGCCGGTCATCGCCGCGCTCATGCCGGTCATGCCGTGATAGCCGCCGATGAATGAGATCAGCTTCGGGCGACCCGTCGCCAGCGGCACCATCTTGCCCAGCGTCTCGGTCGCGTCGGAGCCGCTGAGTCCAAACCACACCTTCTTCGAATACGAGCCTGGCACCAGATCGACCAGGCGCTGGGCGAGACGCACGCTGGGCTCGTTCAACGCCGACACGGTGCTGGCGAAACTCGTTTCGCTGAACTGCCGGGTGACAGCCTCGATCACCTTCGGATGGCCGTAGCCGACGGCGGCTACCGACCATCCGCTGGTGAAGTCCAGGTACTCCGAACCCGCCTCGTCCCACATGCGGTTGCCCCGCTGTCGACGGATGACGAGCGGATAGAAGCGCACCTTCATGCATCCGGCGAGCAGGCGTGCGTCGAGTGATTCGATATCCGTCGCCAAACCCGGAGCGGGACTGAACATTCGCCGTCTAGGGCTCGGGGATCTTCTCGGGCACCACGACGTTGAGCAGGTTGAACTTGTTGGAGTTGACTTCGATCAATGCGACCGATTTGGATGGAATGCGATCGCCTGCCGGATACGTGATCTCGCCACTCGCGCCCTTCCAGCCTTTGGTCGCGGCCAGTGCATCACGAACGGCCTTGTGGTCGATGCCGCCGGCGCGTTTCATCGCGTCGGCGACGAGATTCACCCCGTCGTAGCCCAGGGCGGCAAAGACGCTCTGTGGCTCGGCGTTGAACTCCTTCTTGAATGCGTCGCGAAACTTGACCGCCGTCGGGTCGTCACCGTAGATGCCGAGGTGAGTCGAGAAGAACACGTTGGCCGACCGCTCTGGGCCCGGGATCTCGAGCAATAGCGGCGTGTCGTAGCCATCGCCGCCGACGATTGGCAGCATCACGCCCTGGTCGCGCGCCTGTTTGACGATGGTACCAATGTCGTCAGGATTGGAGGAGGAGAAGACGAAGTCGGGCTGCGGCTGCAGGTTCTTGATCTTCGTCATCTGCGCTGAGAAGTCCTTATCGCCGCCTTTGTAGGTGTCCTCCAGCAGCATCTTGCCACCCTGCTCGGTAAAGCGGGCGATGAAGTACTTGGCCAGAAATTTGGTGTAGTCCCACTCGGTATCCATGAGCATGGCGGCATTCCGCCAGCCCTTCTTGCCATAGGTGAACTCGGCGGTCGCCGCCGCCTGGGTGTTGTCGCCGAACGGCAACATGAAGATGTAGTCGCCGACGCTGGTGATGACCGGCGCCGTACCGCCAACGTCCATGAACGGCACGCCCGCCTTCTGTGCGACAGGGCCGGTGGCGAGCATGTATGACGTATCCGTGAGGCCGACCAAGGCGTCGACTTTGTTGGATTCGACCATCTGCGTGACCACATTGGTCGCTGTGGTGATGTCGCTCTTCGTATCGGCGTAGAACGGCTCGATCTGCATCCCGTTGATGCCGCCGGCGGCATTGATCTCCTTGACCGCCAACTGGCTGCCCTTCGCCGCTTCGCTTTCAATCGACGACAGATCGCCGGTGATGCCGTACGGGAAGCCGATCTTGACGGTCTTTCCACCGGCGGCAACCGGAGCGGTGGTCGGCGCCGCGGCCGGGGCAGTGGTCGGCTTTGCAGCGGCCGTCGGAGCGGTGGTGGGCGCCGCCGCCGGCGCAGTCGTCGGCGCCGCGGCGGGAGCCGTCGTCGGTTTTGCTGCTGGGGCGGCAGTCGGCGGCGCGGAGGCCGCCGTTGGCGCGGGCGCGGCAGGCGCGCCGCAGGCATTCGCGAACAACGCCAGGGCGCTGAGGATGGTCAATGGCGAGACGCTGCGCATGGGCTCAGGTCCTTTCACAGGGGGTGCCACCAGGATCAGGAGTCGGTAGTGGGTGCGATGACCTCCTTGCTGGAAAGTGGCGCGGGTGCCTGGACAGGCGGTGCGGGGGTCGCGGTGGTGCGCGCCGCCGGCCAGAAGAGCGGCAACTCGCGGTTGCCCATCAGTCCAGTGCGGCGATAGATCATCACCAGCACGAAACCAACCGCCAGAATGATGTTGCTCAAGCCAAACAGGAGCGGCAGCTTGATCGGACCGATGGTGGCACCGCCCTCGAGGCCGCGCAGCAGTTCGGGTATCAGGGTCAGCAGCACAGCGCCGATCACCGCGCCCGTCACACTGCCCATGCCACCTACCACAATCATCACGATCACGTTGACCGTGTAGATGAAATAGAAAGCGTTCGGGGCGACAGCGGTCACCATATGCGCCCACAGTGCGCCGGCCGTGGCGCTGAAGAACGCGCCGACGACGAACGCCAGCAATCGCGTACGGAGGATGTCGACGCCCATCGCCTGGGCCGCGGCGACGTTCTCCCGCTGCGCCAGCATCGCCCGACCAAATGGCGAGCTGCGAATCCGCCACACGGCATACACTGTGATCGCCGCGAACACGTACACGATCCAGATTCGGGACAGAGCCGGAATGCTGCCCAGCCCACGTGCGCCACGGGTTACGCTATCCAGGTTCAGCGCAATCGCGTTCACGATGACCAGGAAGCCGAGCGTGGCCACCGCGACGTAGTGGCCGCTCAGGCGCATCAGCGGAATGCCGACCAACACCGCCACGCCAGCAGCCAGCAGTGCACCAGCAAGCGCCGCGACGACCAGCGCGAGCGGCCCGGCGATCGCCGCCGCCTGCTCCGCCGCGAGTCCAGCGCCGCTCAGCACGCCGGCCAGCGACCTGACCAGGTCCAGGTTGGACAGCCAGCCGGGCAACCCTGGCAGCAGGGCTTGCGGCTTGGCCGCGGGCGGGATGGTCATGAGCGCCGAGGTGTACGCGCCGATGGCCATGAACCCGATCTGACCGAGCGAAAACACGCCGGTGAAGCCGCTGGTGATCGTCAGGCTGACGGCCAGGATCACGTTCATGCCGATGAGCATGACGATCTTGACGTAATAGTCATTCTGGACCAGGCCCATGGCGAACACGAAGACGGCCAGCAAGGCGAGGAGGACCACTCCGTTCAAGACCTGGGCGCGTTCAATGGTCACAACCCTTACACCCGCTCCGTCTCGCCGCTGCCGAGAATACCTTGCGGTCGCACCAGCAGCACCACGATCAACAGCGCAAAGATGATCGCGTCACGATACGCGGTGAACCCGGATGGGAGTGAACCGGCCAGCAGGATCTCCAGAAAACCCAGCACGTACGCGCCGAGCACCGCGCCGGGGATGCTGCCGAAACCACCGATAACCGTCGCAACGAACGCCTTGAGCAGCGGGATGAAACCCAGCAACGGATCGATCTTGCCAATGCGCATGCCGTACAGAATGCCCGCCACTGACGCCATGCCCGCGCCGATGATGAAGGCAACCATGATCACCCGACCGATATTGATGCCTATCAGTTGGGCGGCGAGCAGGTTCTCCGCCGACGCACGCATCGAGATGCCGAGCATCGTGCGGGTGACGAACAGTGAGAACAGCGTCACCAACACCATCGCGGTGGCGAAGATGACCACGTCGATGGTCGAGATGCCGACGTTCTGCATAACCGGCAAGCGCTGGTCGAGGAACGCTGGACCACTGAACGCGCGCGACTGCCCGCCGAAAAACATGATGGTGATGTTCTGCAGGAAGATCGACACGCCGAGCGATGTCAACAGCAGTGAGACATCAGGTGCCCCACGCAGTGGCCGATAGGCCAGCCGCTCCATGATGATGCCGACGATCCCGGCCAGCACGACCGCGATCGGCACTGCCAGCCCGAACGGGACGCCGACTAGCGTCAGCACCAGCACAAAGAAAGGGCCGATCATCAGCAGCTCGCCGTGGGCGAAGTTGATCAGCCGCAGGATGCCGAAGATGATGGCCAGGCCTATGGCCATCAGGGCATAGATGCTGCCCAGTGCCAGGGCGTTGATGAGCTGCTGCAGGACGAAGGCCATCGATCAGCCGCCCAGGTACGCCCGCTCGACTTCAGGGTTGGCGGCCAGCTCGGCGGCCGTACCGCGCAACTTGATGCGGCCGGTCTCCATCACGTAAGCCCGATCGGCCACGTTCAGCGCCATACGCGCGTTTTGTTCGACCAGCAGTAGCGTGACGCGTTCTGCCTTGAGGCGGGCGATCACGCCGAATATCCGCTCAACCAGCAGGGGGGCCAGGCCGAGGGACGGTTCATCGAGCAACAGCAGGCGGGGCCGGGCCATGAGCGCGCGGCCGATGGCCAGCATCTGCTGTTCGCCGCCTGAGAGCGTGCCAGCCCGCTGCAGCCGGCGTTCCTTGAGCACCGGAAACAGCTCGAAAGTGCGCGCGAGATCCTGCTCGATCGCCGCCCGATCGGTGCGTTGGACGGCGCCCAGCTTCAGGTTTTCGAGCACCGTCAGCCCGCCGAATAACTGACGCCCCTCCGGACTGTGGGCGATGCCGAGGGCCACGATGTCGAAGGGCGAGAGTCGCGTCAACTCCTTGCCTTCGAAGCGGATGCTGCCGGACCGCGCCTTGAGCACGCCCGATAACGTGCGCAGCAGGGTCGTTTTACCGGCGCCGTTGGCGCCGATGATCGCCAACAGCTCGCCGGTCTCGAGGTGCAGCGAGACGTCTTTCAGCGCCTGGATGCCACCGTAGTAGACGGACAGATTGTCGATGCGCAGCATACCGTCGCGGCCGTTGGTCGAGCTCACGCGGTGGTCCCGCCGCCCAGGTAGGCTTCGATGACGGCCGGATCGGATCTCACGCGTTCGGGACTGCCCTCGCAGATAGTCCGGCCGTAGTTGAGCACCTGAATGCGATCGCACAGCCGCATGATCAGGCTCATGTCGTGCTCGACGACCACGATGCTCAGGCCATACTGCGTATGAATGCGCCTGATGAAGCCGAGTAGCTCGGTGGTCTCGTACGCGTTCATGCCAGCCGCCGGTTCGTCGAGAAGCACCACGGTTGGTTCGAGCGCCAGGGCGCGCGCGATCTCCACCTTGCGCTGGCTGCCGTACGGTAGCCCCGCGGCGGGGTAGGCGTACAGGTCGGCCAGACCCAGGTCGTCGAGGTGCCGCATCGCCCGGCGCTCGAGCTCGCGCTCCTTGCGATAGAAGCTCGGCGCCGACACGAGCGTTTCCCAGAAGCCCGCCTTGCCGTGCAACTGTTGAGCGATCTTGACGTTGTCGATCACCGACAGCTTGCCGAACAGACGAATGGTCTGAAACGTTCGCGCAATACCGCGGCGGGCGACTTGGTCGGGTCGCAGCCGGGTGATGTCCTGGCCACGCATCTCGATCCGCCCGGTGGTCGGGCGCAGGAAGCCTGTAATGACGTTGAACAGCGTGGTCTTGCCGGCACCGTTGGGGCCGATGACCCCCAGGATCTCGCCCTGTCGCAGCTCGAGCTCGTAGCCCGTCAGCGCCAGCAGGCCGCGGAAGCGACGCGAGACGCCTGAGACCCGCAACACGGTGTCATTCGTGGCGCTCGCTCCGTTGTCGTCCATGCGCGTGATGTCGCTTTCGACCTCGCCGCCACTATGCCAGGGTCTCTCGCCGCCGGGCACCGTGCATCCTGACCGAGCGGAGGCGGCGGTTGTCGTACGAACTTGCCAGACTTCGCCTCAGAACGCGTAAAAGTGTCGGTCGATCTCGAACTCTTCGTCTTTGCCCTCGAAGCCCTCACATTCCGCCAGCTTCACCTGCTGGTAGGCCCGCCACATAAGCTCGGGCATGAGCTCCTTGTAGAGCGGATTGCAGGCGAGCTCGCCGACCGCCGACCGCAAACTGTTCGGTACATTGCGGATCCCGCGCCGCTCACGCTCCTCATCTGAGAGGTCGGACGGGTCCATCGGCAGCGGTTCACCCGGATCCATCTGGTGCTCGACACCGTCCAGACCGGCGGCGATGATTGCGCCAAGCGCCAGGTACGGATTCGATGATCCGTCGACGGCTTTGATCTCGATGTTCGAGGTCTCCGCCTCGCGCCCCCAGAATGGCGACGCGGCTCGAACAGCCGCCTGGCGGTTGTCATACCCCCAGCAGATCGCCGACGTCGACCAGGAGCGGGGCTGCAAGCGACGGTAGGAGTTGTAGCTCGGGCAGGTCAGGGCGATCATCGCCGGCAGGTGCTTCAGAATCCCGCCGACAAAGAATCGCCCCAGTTGACTGAAGCTCTCCTCGGCGTGGGGGTCGTACATCAGATTGCGGTTGGTCGCCGAGTCCCAGACGCTCAGGTGAACATGGGCTCCGCTGCCGAAGGTCCATGGGAACGGTTTCGGGGCGAAGCTGGCGTGATAACCGTGCCCAAGGGCTAC
>Ga0066709_100005292_pt1 | contig 10578 bp, 8 predicted proteins | sample GraSoiAngelo_158_FD_79665 | JGI IMG/M metagenome (GOLD analysis project Ga0066709, IMG submission 79665) | Grasslands soil microbial communities from the Angelo Coastal Reserve, California, USA - 14_1009_16_30cm | ecosystem: Environmental > Terrestrial > Soil > Grasslands | place: USA... | reverse complement strand
TCGGCCGGATCGAAGGGATCCGCCGCGCACGGCGCCGCGAGGTCCGGACGAAGTACGGCCGGATGGCAGCCCTCCTCCGGCGCCTGCTCCCGTCCTGGTCCTGGACGCCTCCCGCGGGAGGGCTCTCGCTCTGGGTCCGATTGCCGCACGGCGACGCCACCGGCTTCGCGCAGATTGCCCTGCGGCACGGAGTCGCGATCGTGCCCGGCCCGCTCGCGTCGCCCGACGGGGGCGGCGCGGACCGGCTGCGCCTTCCGTTCGTTCACGACGCCGCGACGATGGCCGAGGGAATCGGGCGCCTCGCCCGCGCCTGGCGCGCGTACTCGCCGGAGCTGCGGGCCGAGAGGACGAGCCTGATCGTCTGACGGACGCCTACCCGTTCTTCGCGGCGAAATCTTTCAGGAAGGACACGAGCGCTTCCACGCCCTTCCTCGGAAACGCGTTGTAGATCGACGCGCGGATGCCGCCGACCGAGCGGTGTCCCTTGAGGCCCGAGAACCCCTGCCGGGCGGCGTCCGCCACGAACTGCTTCTCGAGATCCTCGGAGGGCAGGCGGAACGTCACGTTCATGTTCGACCGGCTCCCCGGCTTCGCGTGCGGGCGATAGAACCCGCCGGACCCGTCGAGGGCGTCGTAGAGGATCTTCGCTTTCTCGGCGTTGCGCCGGCCGATCGCCTCGAGCCCCCCTTCGGCGAGCATCCACTTCACCACCAGGCCCACGACGTAGATCGCGAAGACCGGCGGAGTGTTGTAGAGCGACCTGTTCTGAGCGTGCGTGTTGTAGTCGAGCATCGTGGGGAGACCCGCGGGCGTCCGCGCCAGAAGATCTTCGCGGATCAGCACCATCGTCACCCCTGCCGGTCCCAGGTTCTTCTGCGCCCCGGCGTAGAGGAGCGCGTACCTGCCGACGTCGATCGGCCGGCTGAAGACGTCGGAAGACGCGTCGGCCACGAGCGGGACCCTTCCGACCTCCGGCTCGCGGTGCCACTCGGTTCCGTAGATCGTGTTGTTCGTCGTGATGTGGACATACGCCGCCTCGGCGTCGAGCTTCAGCTCCGACTGTTCCGGAATCCTCGAGAAGGTCTCGGGCTCGGTGGTCGCGGCGATCGAGACCATGCCGACCTTCTGCGCCTCCTTCACCGCCTTCTTCGACCAGGATCCGGTCACGACATAGTCGGCGCTCCCGTCCGAAGGCAGCAGGTTCATCGGGACCATCGAGAACTGGAGCGAAGCGCCTCCGCCGACGAAAAGGATCCTGTAGTTGGAGGGCACCGAGGCGAGACGGCGGATGTCGGCGTCGGCGGCGCCCAGGATCTCCTCGAAGGTCTTGGAGCGGTGGCTGATCTCGAGGACCGACATTCCCGCGCCCGGCAGCGACATCAGGTCGCGCTGCGCGTCCTCGAGGACGGTCTCGGGCAGGACCGCCGGTCCCGCGCCGAAGTTGAAGATCCGCTCCCTGGCGATGTCCTTTTCCGGAGTCACGGTGGCCATGGTCGCCCCCTCCTCAGATCGGCAGCAGCGTCACCTCGAGGATGTCCTTCGTGCTCGATTCGATCTCGCGAAGGATCTCGTCGGAGGGCGCCTGATTTAGATGAATCCGTGCGACGGCCGCTTTCGCGCCGTCGAACACGACGTTCTCGGTCTCCTGCACGTTGATGCCAGCGCGTTTGATGCGGTCGAAGACGGCGGCCAGAACGCCGACGCGGTCACAGTGCCGCACGACCAGGAGATGGGTCGCGGGCGACTTCTTCGCGAGGTTGACGACGTTCGGCGCGCGGCCGGTCTCCTTATATTCGCGGACGATCCGCACCGTCTCGGCCGCGATCGCTTCCTGCGCCTGGTCGGTCGACGCGCCGATGTGGTGCGTTCCGACGACCCCCGGCAGCTTGAAAATCGGGTCCTCGACGGTGCCGGCCCCGCCCGACGGCTCTCCGGCGAAGACGTCGAGGCCGGCGCGCACTCCGCGCTCGCGCACGGCGCGTTCGAGGGCCGGCTGGTCGACGACCTCGGCGCGCGACGTGTTGATGAAGAACGCGCCGGGCCGCATGGCCGCGAAGAAATCTCCGCCGATGAGCTTCGTCGTGTCGGGCTTCAGGGCGACGTGGACGCTGACGACGTCCGCGTCGGCCGCGACCTGAAAGATCGAGTCTTTTCGCTCGATGCCGAGACGGCGCGCCTTCTCCTCCGTCAGGCTGCGGCTCCAGGCGGCGACCGGCATCCCGAAGGCCCGCGCGCGCGGGATCATCTCGCAGCCGATTCCGCCCACGCCGATCAAGCCGAGCGTCCGCCCGAAGAGTCCCCGGGCTTTGCTGTACTCCTTCTTGTTCCAGACCCCGCGCGTGAGGTCGCTCGCGTTCTCGGCGATGCGCCGGTCCAGGGCGAGAATCAGGCCGAACGCGAGCTCCGCGACCGCGACCGAGTTCTTTCCGGGACAGTTCGCGACCGAGATCCCGCGCTCGGACGCGGCCTCGACGTCGATCGTGTTGTACCCCGCGCCCGCGCGGACCACCAGAGAGAGGTGGCCGGTTTCGAGCATGGGCCGCGTCACCTTCGTCGAGCGGACGACGAGCGCCTCCGCGCCGCTCGACCGGAGCGCTTCCGTCAGGGCGTCCTCCTTCGCGTCCGGCTCGTAGAGGACCTCGCAGCCCGCCTCCGCGAGCCCGCGGCGGCCGGACTCTTCGAACCTGTCCGCGACGAGGACCTTCATGAGGCGTCGATTCTAAAGGCGGTCAGATCTCATGGACCAACAGACCGTCTCGCAGCTTCGGCTCGAACCAGGTTGACTTGGGCGGCATGATCTCACCCACGTCCGCGATCCGGATCAGGTCCTCGACCTCTACCGGGAAGAGCGAGAAGGCGACCGCCGCCCGGCCTTCGTCGACGGCCTTCTCGAGTTCGCGGGTGCCTCGCCCGCCGCCGACGAAGTCGATCCGGGGGTCGGTGCGAACGTCGCCGATTCCGAGAAGCGGCTGGAGGATCTGCTCCTGGAGCAGAGAGACGTCGAGCGGCGCCGCCGAGCCCGCGCCCGCGCCGAGGGAGAGACGGAGGCCGTACCACCGGCCGGCCAGGTAGACGGAGACCTGTCCGCGCTCGGCCGGCGCGGGCGGCGCGTCCTCGGAAACCGGCCCGACTTTCTTCAGAGCGGCCAGGAAGTCGTCGGCCGACCGGCCGCCCAGGTCCTTGACGGTGCGGTTGTACGGCAGGATCCGGACCTGTCCGGCCGGGAAGGCGACGCCGAGAAAGAAATTGGAAGCGTCGTCGGGGGCGTGATGATCCGTTCGGGACCGGAGCTCCGCGCGTGCCCGGCTCGCGCTCGCCGCGCGGTGGTGGCCATCCGCGATGTAAAGGAGCGGCACGCGGCCGAACTCGCCGGCCAGCCGTCGGGTGTCTGCGGCGTCCAGGAGCCAGATCGTGTGCGCGACGCCGTCGTCGGCGACGAAATCATTGACCGGCGGCGCCGACGTCGCGCGCGTGACGACCTCGTCGATCGCGGAACGCCCCCGGTAAGTCAGGAAGACGGGTCCGGTCTGGGCGCGCAGCGCGATCATGTGCCGGGTCCGGTCGTCTTCCTTGTCCCGGCGCGTGCGCTCGTGCTTGCGCACGATGTCGGCGTCGTAGTCGTCGAGGGAGAACGTTCCCGCGACCCCGGTCTGCTGGTGGTCTCCCATCCGGAGCCTGTAGAGGTAGAGCGACGGCTCGGCTTCGCGGATCAGAGGACACTCGCGCGTCAACCGCTCGAAGTTCTCCGCCGCCCGGCGGTAGACTTCAGAAGAGTACGGACCGGCGCCTTCCGGGAGGTCGATTTCGGCTCGGGAAACGTGGAGAAAGCTCCATGGGTTTCGGGCGGCGATCGACCGGGCTTCTTCGGTCGAGACCACGTCGTAAGGGACGGCGGCGACGTCGCCCGCGCGCGGCGGGACCGGTCGGAGCGCTCGGAAGGGTCGAAGGATCGCCACGTCACCTCCGCAGGAAACGGCGGCGATTCTAGTGCCCCCTTCTTTCCGATCGCGCTTATGATTCGACGCCGTCCGCAATCGGACGGCCGGATAAGGAGAGTAATCGATGGGTCGAATGAGTTCTCGATTCGTGCTCGCATCGGCGGCTCTCGCGGCGGCCGCGTTTTTCTCCGCCGCGTGCCGGAAGGAAGAGGCTCCCCCTCCGGCGCAATCCGCCGCGCCGGCCGCTTCGGGCGCCCCGGCCGGAGCACCGGCGGGAGCGGCCCCCGCCGCGGCTTCCGCCGATCTCGTGGGCGGGGGCCGGTATCTCGTCACGGTCATGGCCTGCAACGACTGCCACACCCCCTTCAAGATGGGGAAGAACGGGCCGGAGCCCGACATGACCCGGATGCTGTCGGGGCACCCCGAGAACATGAAACTTCCTCCGCCTCCGAAGCTCGAAGGAGGCTGGATGATGGCCGGCTCCGCGACCAACACCGCGTGGGCCGGGCCCTGGGGGATCAGCTATACCGCCAACCTCACGCCCGACCAGAACACCGGCATCGGCATCTGGACGGAAGACATGTTCATCAAGTCCATGCGCAAGGGCAAGCACATGGGCACGTCCCGCACGATCCTCCCGCCGATGCCCTGGGATTGGTACGGCAAGATGCGCGACGAGGAGCTGAAGGCGATCTTCGCGTACTTGAAGTCGATCCCTCCCATTCAGAACCACGTGCCGGACCCGGTGCCGCCGGCCGGAACGAAATGACATCGAATCCCGACGAGGAGGTCGCATGAGCAAGATCATCGAGTGTCACAAGGTCAACCCGTCCAGCGACTGCGCGCACGTCGTGCGCGGCCGCGACGAAGAAGAATTGATGCAGAACGCGGAGGCGCACGCCCGCGAGCACGGCCTCGAGCCGACTCCGGAACTGATGGCCCAGGTTCGCTCTTATATCGAGGACGAGCCCGAACGCGCGTAATCCGCGGGTCCAAACCGACAATTTGGACTGAATGACGCTCTCCGCCGGAACGCGGCTCGGCTCCTACGAGATCGTGGCGCCGCTCGGCGCGGGCGGAATGGGAGAGGTCTACCGCGCCCACGACCCGGCTCTCGGCCGGGACGTCGCGATCAAGGTCCTCCCCGCCGCCGCCTCCGCCGACCCCGACCGGCTCCGCCGGTTCGAGCAGGAGGCGCGCTCCGCCGGACTGCTGAACCACCCCAACATCCTCTCGATCTACGGATTCGGGGAGCATGACGGCGCGCCGTACGTGGTCTCGGAGCTGCTCGAGGGCTCGACCCTGAGAGACCGGATGGCGGGCACCGCTCTTTCGCCGCGGCGCGCGATCGACTATGGGCTCCAGGTCGCGCAGGGCCTCGCGGCTGCGCACGAGAAGGGGATCGTCCACCGGGACCTGAAGCCCGAGAACCTCTTCGTCACGGACGACGGCCGCGTCAAAATCCTCGACTTCGGCCTCGCGAAGCTGACCCAGCCCGAGGGGCCGTCGGCCGGCGCGACGGCCGCGCCCACGGTGACCGGGAGGACCGAGCCCGGGGTCGTGCTCGGGACGGCCGGCTACATGTCCCCCGAGCAGGTGCGCGGATTGCCCGCCGACAACCGGTCCGACATCTTCAGCTTCGGAGCGGTTCTTTACGAGATGCTGACCGGCCGCCGCGCATTCCGCGGCGACTCGGCGATCGAGGCGATGAGCGCGATCCTGAAGGAAGACCCTCCCGAGCTCTCCGAGACGAACAAGAACCTGCCGCCCGCGCTGGAGAGGATCGTGAGGCACTGCCTGGAGAAGAGCCCGCAGCTGCGGATCCAGTCGGCGCGCGATCTTGCCTACGACCTCGAGGCGCTCTCCGGAGTCAGCGGCACGACGGTCGCGCCCCGCGTCGCGGCACGAGGCTCGCGGCGGGCGCTCACCGTCGCGCTGACGGCCGCCGCGGCCCTCGCCCTGGTCGCGCTGGGACTCTTGATCGGGCGCCGTCTCCTCTCCGCCGGGGGCCCTTCGGCGGCCGAGAACGTCCGCTACCGCCGGCTGACCTTCCGGCGGGGCAACGTCGTGTTCGCGCGGTTCGCTCCGGATGGCCAGACGTTCGTCTACGGCGCGGCGTGGGACGACAAGCCGGCGGAGATCTTCCTCGGCCGCGTGGACGGGCACGACTCGCGGGCGCTCGGTATCCCCAATGCTTCTCTGCTCGCGATCTCGAAGGAGGGCGAGCTCGCCGTGGCGCTGAAGAAGACGAACCTCTTCGGAACCGTCGGCAGCGGGACGCTCGCGCGAGTCCCGATGACGGGCGGCTCTCCGAGAGAGCTCGTCGAGGCCGTTTCCGCGGCTGATTGGAATCCGGCCGGAACGGACCTCGCGGTCGTTCGGGACGCCGGCGGCACCTCTCCGGAGAGCGCGATCTCGGCGGCCCGACTCGAATTCCCGCCCGGCAAAGTCCTTTACGAATCCTCGAACGGCATTCAGTCCTTGCGTTTCTCCCCGAAGGGCGATCGGCTCGCTTTCGTCGAGGGCGCTTCTCCCGGCACTCTCGTCGTCATCGACGTCGCCCGGGGAACCCGGACGATTCTCGTCAAGGACTGGCCGGTCATCGACAGCATCGCCTGGCACCCTTCACGGGACGAGGTCTGGTTCGACGGGGTCTCGCCGTCCTTTCAGGGTGGCCTGTACGCCTGCGACCGTGTCGGAAAGATCAGTCTGCTCGCACGGGGACCCGACATCTCGATCATCCACGACATCAACCGCGCGGGCGACGCTCTCATCGAGCGCGAGGTGGGGCGGGCAGCGATCTTCTTCCGCCGCGAGGGAGATCGCGCCGAGCGCGATCTGTCGTGGCTGGAGTCTTCCCAGCTTTCCTTCATCTCGAACGACGGATCGACTCTGCTCTTCTCGGAGCAGCAGGAGGGCGGCGGCGCGAAGGGGTCGGTCTATCTTCGGCGCACCGACGGATCGCCCGCCTTCCGACTCGGGGACGGCCAGGCCCTGGGCCTTTCTCCCGACGGAAAGTGGGCGCTCGCGGCCGAGCCGACTCCATCGCGCCGGTACGTCCTGCTCCCGACGGGGGTCGGCCAGGTCCGACCGCTCGACACGGGATCGCTCACTCTTTTCGGGGCGGGATTTCTGCCCGACGGGCGCGTCGCGTTCGGCGGAAGCGAGTCGGGACACGGCTTACGCGTCCATGTTCTGGATCTGGCGGGCGGAAAACCACATCCCTTCACCGAAGAAGGCATCACCGACGGTGCGGCCGCCTCCCCGGACGGACGGCTCCTCGCGCTGTGCGGTCCGAACGGGGTCGTGAAGATCTATCCGGTCGACGGAGGACCGCCGCGTCCGGTCGCGGGAGCCGAGCCGGGAGACGTGCCGATCCAGTGGAGCGCGGACGGCCGCGCTCTCTATCTCACGCGGCGGGGGGAGCTTCCCGCGCACATCGAGCGGCTGGACCTCGCCACGGGCAAGAAGGAGATCTGGAAGGAGCTCCTGCCGGCGGACCGCGCCGGCCTGATCCGGATCAATTCCGTCTTCGTGACGCCGGACGGTAAGTCCTACGCTTACGGGGCCGGCCGCATCCTCACCTCCGACTTGTACCTGGCCTCCGGCTTGAAGTAGCAAAACAGCATGGCCGAGAAAGAAAAGGAAGAGGCCGAGCAGCTCAAGAAGCACGGGGACGTCAAAGAGGCGCTCGCGCAGACGACGCCGCCTCCGGAAGCGAAAAAGAAGCTTCCGACGAAGAAGACTCACCGGTTGTTCCTTGGCACCTATGCCGTGCTGCTGCTCGTGTTCCTGGCCATCTGGATCCTGGTCTCGACCGGAGCCGTTTCGCTGCCCTCGCGGACGGAAGACGTCGTGCGCCGGGGGGCCCTCGGAGCCGTCTTCATCGTGCTCGCGCTCGTCGCGGGCAGGGTCGCGGAGAGCGTTTTCGCGCCGCGACTCGACACGGTTTCCCGCTACAACCTGCGGCGGATCCTGCGCCTTCTCGTGGGGCTCGCGATCGTCCTCATTCTCGTCTCCGCGATCTTCGTGAACTGGTACACGGCGATCGTTTCGTTCGGCGTGCTCTCGCTCATCCTCGGTTTCGCGCTGCAGACGCCGATCACGAGCTTCATCGGATGGATCTACATCCTGGTGCGGAAGCCGTACCGCGTCGGGGACCGCATCCTGATCGGCGTTGCGAAAGGGGACGTGATCGACGTCTCCTACCTCGACACGACCCTCTGGGAGTTCGGCGGGCAGTACCTCTCGACGGACCACCCGAGCGGGCGGATCATCAAGTTCCCGAACTCCCAGGTGCTGACGCAGCCGGTCTACAACTATTCCTGGCCGCTCTTTCCCTACATCTGGAACGAGGTCAAGTTTCACATCGCCTACGACAGCGACCTCGAGTTCGTGGCGAAGACGATGCGCGAGGTCGCGGAGCACGAGGTCGGCGAGACGATGATGGAGAGGGTCAAGGTCTACCGCGAGCTGCTCGCGCAGACCCCGGTCGACGAGCTCGAGGTCCAGGAGCGGCCGGTGATCGTCTTCCGCGTCAGCGAAAATACGTGGCTCGAGGCGATCGTGCGCTACATCGTCGACCCCAAGAAAGCCGGCCGAACCAAGACGGATCTGATCCAGAAGCTGCTGAAGAAGCTGAACGCGGAACCGGATCGGGTCGGATTCCCGAAGGGCAACGCGCGGTGAGCGCGGCGGTCCCGGCGTTGGCGGGACGCGCCGAACCTCGCCTCCGATCGCGCTTCCCTCTCTGGGGAGTCGCCGGCTTCGCGCTCTTCGGGCTCGGCCTCTGGGCGCTCGCCGCGGACCTCGAGGCCTGGAACGCGATCTGGTATCTCCCGGCCTGGTACGGGTACCTGCTCGTCCTGGATGCGTTCCTCTACGCGCGGCGCGGCGAATCCTTCGTCGGCGGTCGGGGGGGCGAGCTTCTCCGGATGATGGCGTGGTCGGTTCCGTTCTGGCTGCTGTTCGAGGCGTACAACGTCCGGCTGCACAACTGGTACTACGTCTTCGGTCTGCGGACAGCGTGGGGTTCGGCGCTCCTTTCCACTCTCGCCTTCGCGACCGTGCTCCCCGCCTGCTTTTTCCACGCCGAGCTGCTCGCGGCGTTCGGAATCCCGCGCGGGAGGAAGGGACGACCGCTGCACGTGACCCGAAACGTGCTCCTCCTCTGCGGGGCCGGCGGGATCGTCTGCGCGGTGGCTCCGCTCCTCTGGCCGCGGTTCGCCTTCTGGATGGTCTGGGGAGCGACCCTCGGCCTGGAGGTCCTGAACTATCGATCGGGCGCGCCTTCCCTCCTGCGCGAGCTCGAGGCGGGTCGCCGGACCCTGGTCGCGCGCCTGCTCCTCGGAGGCCTGCTCGCGGGTGCGGTGTGGGAGGTTCTCAACTTCTGGGCGCGCACGAAGTGGATCTACACGGTGCCGGGATTCGAGACGTGGAAGCTCCTCGAGATGCCGCTCGCGGGCTTCGGAGGTTTCCCGGTGCTCGCGCTCTCGGGATTCGCCTACTTCTCGTTCATCACGGGACTCCGAGGCGGTCGGCGGCGTCTCGCAGTCGCCGCGGCGATCCTGTTCGCCGTCGGAGCTTCCATCGCGGCTCTCGATCGAAACGTTCAGTCGGTTCGACCGCTGCTCTCGGACCTTCCGTCGCTCGACTCGTCTGCCGTCCGACGGCTCCGTGCCGCCGGGATACCCACGCCCGAACGGCTGGATCGCGCCCTTCGCCGCGAAGGAGTGGCGCCGGTCGCCGCCCGCACGGGCGTCGCGCGGGACGTCCTCGAGCGCGCCGGGATGGACGCGTCTCTCGCGGTCCACAAAGGAATGGGCGTCCCCGCTGCGCTTCTGCTGGAGGCGGCGGGCATTCGCTCGGTTGCCGACCTCGCTTCCTCCGACCCCCATGAGCTGACCTCGCGCCTCGCCCGGGTCGCGGCGGAGCGCGGAGAGCCTCCGCCCCGTCCGGAGTACGTCCGCGTCTGGATCCGCGCGGCGAGCGCGGATGGACGGCCGCGGCGATGAGCCCGACGTCCGGAGCCCGGAGTCCGAAGTGGCTCCTCGGTCTCGTGCTCGTCGGTGCGGTTTCCTGCGCGGGCGCTCCAGCGAGTTCGCCGGGCACGCGGCCGGCCGCGCCCCCGGCCGAGGCGCGCTTCACGATCCTCCAGATCAACGACGTCTACAAGATCGAGGGGCTCGAAGGAGGACGGCTGGGAGGGCTCGCCCGCGTGCGGACGCTTCGCAAACGGCTCGAGTCGGAAGGCCGGCCCGTTCTCGTCCTGCACGCGGGCGATCTCCTTTTCCCGTCGGTCATGAGCAAGTACCTCCGCGCTCAGCCGATGATCCGCGTCCTGAATCTGCTCGATGGAGATCCCGGCGCGTTCGATCCCGCCCTGTTCGTGGTCTTCGGCAACCACGAATTCGACGACCGCGACCCCGGCACCCTGCTCGGACGCGTCGCGGAGTCCGACTTCTCCTGGGTGTCGTCGAACGTCCGGTACCGAAGCGTGAAGTCGGACAACGGCGCGCCTCTCTCGTCGCGCCTCGCGAACGTCCACGATACGGTCGTGAAGGAAGTCTCCGGAGTCCCGGTCGGAATCCTCGGGCTGACGACCGACGTTCAGCCGCGCGATTACGTCGCCTACGATTAC
>Ga0066709_100005291_pt1 | contig 10579 bp, 13 predicted proteins | sample GraSoiAngelo_158_FD_79665 | JGI IMG/M metagenome (GOLD analysis project Ga0066709, IMG submission 79665) | Grasslands soil microbial communities from the Angelo Coastal Reserve, California, USA - 14_1009_16_30cm | ecosystem: Environmental > Terrestrial > Soil > Grasslands | place: USA... | reverse complement strand
TAAGGTTCCTGATCGCGTCCAGCCGTCGGCCCACTCGCCGAGGGCAACACGTCGTTCAGCTCCACCGCTCGGCGCTACGTACAACGGTCCGCGTCGTCCGATCTGGAACGCGGCCCCGGCAGGGGAGTAGGCATCGCTCCAGAGCGCGTCCGCGGTCGCGATGTTGTACGTACCGCGCGAACGCCACACCACGGTTCGTCCCTGGCCGAACTCCACATGCCCGCCAGCGACACGCACCCACGTCCGAGGGCCATCGACCCAAAAAGCGCCGGAGGGGGGAAGCATCTGCCCGCTGCCGTTGTGCTCACCAGCCGGCTCGATCCGGCCGCTCGGCAGCGCGAGGAAGTGGTGCTTGTCCGATGTGACAAGGCTGATCGCGGCCGGTAGACCAGGTTGCATCCGCGTCAAGCTCGGGATCTGTGAGCTGGGGGCGGTGGTGATGCTGGGCGGGATGTCGCCGTTCGTGGGCGGGATCGCAGGGTGGATGTCCTGCGATCGCGCGGTGCATGACGCGATCAGAGCGACGGCCCCTATTGCGGCCGCCGCGCGGAGCGTGACGAGCCGTCTCACTAGGTCATCATGCGCGCCCGACGGTTGTCTCTGCAAGATTGCTAGCCGGACCCGGACATGGCGCGGAAAGGACAGGCAGGCGAGGGTGGCCGCAGACGTTCATAGACTCCGAGCATGGACGACGTCCGTGTTCTCCGTGGCGGCATTCTCCGGCTTCTTCGATCCGATCGCGAGCGTTGGGGGATGCGATCACGAGGCCGCTTCGCATCTCGGCGTGAGCGTTGGGGGCGAGAGCTCGAAGCCGGCCGAGCAGGTTGAACCCGCTCGTCATCGACACCGCGGCCGCCCGCGATGTATTCGCAGGCTTCATCGGGCTGTGGGTGGCGATCGAACTCATCTCCCAGATCCCGATACTTCGCCAACGGGTCGATCGCTCGTTCGATCCCACAGGGCTCTTCGTCGCGATCTCACTCGTCGTCGGCTTCGTTTTGGCGTTCGGCGCTGCGGGACATCGCCTGAGGATGTTCGGGGGGCGGCTGGCCGAGCATCGCCGTGGGGCTCGGGATCGCCTCTTCAGGCGTGGTCCTGCGGACGTGGGCGATCGTGACGCTCGGCCGCTTCTTCACCGACGACGTCACGATCCAACCTGGACACCGAGTGGTGACGGCGGGACCGTATCGATGGGTGCGCCACCCGAGCTTCACGGGCGGGCTGGTGGGGTTGCTCGGGTCTCGGGGTCGCGCTGGGAAGCGCTGCGGCCGTCCTCGCGCTCGTCGTCGTTCCCTTCATCAGGGTGCTCATCCGGATCCGTCACGAGGAGCGAACGCTCCGCACGGCCCTGGGTGCGGATTACGACGCCTACGCGGCTCGGACGTCGCGACTCATTCCGGGCATCTGGTAGCGGCACGGTCCCCTGTGGGAGCATCGGGGCGTGCCGCTACAAGGTGATTACGCTCCCAGCACGTCGTCGTGGTCCCGGAACCAGACCGAGCTCTACGAAGCGACGAACGGCGAGGAGGGCGGCGACCTTCGGGGCCGCCCAGTGATCGTGCTGACCTCGATCGGCGCGAGGACCGGGAAGCTGCGGAAGACCGCCCTCATGCGGGTAGAGAACGACGGCGTCTACGCGGTGGTCGCGTCGCTCGGCGGCGCCCCGAAGCATCCCGTCTGGTACCACAACTTGAAGAAGAACCCACACGTGGAGCTGCAGGATCGCGGGACCAAGCGTGACTACCTCGCACGCGAGGTCTTCGGCGACGAGAAGACCGTGTGGTGGGACCGCGCGGTCAAGGCATGGCCCGACTACGCGTCGTACCAGACGAAGACCGATCGGCAGATCCCGGTGTTCGTGCTCGAGCCAATCGAGTAGCGGAAGGGTAGAAGGACTTCGGGTCAGTCCAGCGCGAACGACCCTGTGACGATCTCGCCAGCCGGCTCGTACGTCCCGATCACGACTCCCGTGGTGGAGACCTTGTTGTCGACGAGCTTCAACCCGGAAGGGATGGTGCCGTCCGAGAACAAACGCTTCCCTGAACCGATGACGAGCGGGAAGACCCACAAGCGGTACTGGTCGACGAGGTTGTGGCCCAAGAGCGTCTGGATCAGGTCCGCGCTGCCGTGCACCTGCAGGTCCGGTCCATCCTCCTTCTTGAGCGCCGCGATGCCTTTGGCCCCGTCTCCTTCGATCAGGACCGAGGGGCCCCACTCCAGCGCCGGATGACTCCGCGACACGACGTACTTGGTGGCGTCGTTCAAGGGCTTGGCGCCGAGTTCCTCTGTCGCGTGCGGCCAATAGGCCGCAAAGATGTCGTACGTCTTGCGTCCGAGGAGGAGGTCGAACGGCGCGCTCATCGCATCGCCCATGACCTCACCCATCATGTCGTCCCAGTAGTTCACCGACCAGCCACCGAGCGCGAAGCCGCCGCTGTCGTCCTCTTCGGGTCCGCCCGGGGCCTGCATGACTCCGTCGAGGGTCAAGAAGGTGTTCACCATCAGCTTCCTCATCTCTCCTGTCCTTTCTCGTGCCGCCTTCACGTCCTCCGTTCGAAGATGATGGAGCGAGGTCGGTACCCGATGGCCTCGTAGAAGGGCACGCTCTCAGGGCTTTCCGCGAGCGTATCGAGCTCGATCATCACGGCGCCTCGTTCCGCGAGCCATCGTTCTGCTTGCTCCATCAGCGCGCGACCGATCCCGCGGCGACGATGCGACTTGAGCACACCGAGCGAGTTCACCTCGCCGCGCACCTGACCGAGCGCAGCGACCACCTGATACCGGGCTGAATCCATCGGCGCGAGCAACCTGGCCTCGACCTGCCCGACGATCCGTCCATCTTCTTCAGCCACGAAACAGATCCAGGATCCACCCGAGGATGCGAGATCGCCGTCCAACCACTCGGCGAGGCCGTCTTCATCGGGGATACGGAACCTGGTCGGATCGAGCTCAAGGTAGTCCTTGCCCCCTGCCACATGGAGGGGGGCGATCCCCGCGCCATCCCCGGGTCGGGCTGGGCGGATCGTCCATCCGTTCATCTTCTCTACGGTATCGCCCGCTCGCCTTTGTCCGTCATCCGCTGCGATGAAGAGGCAGGCACCAGCCCGTACGATAGTTGCTTCCATGGATCGCGCCATCCGCACTGTGGTTGCCGGTCTCCTGCTGGTTAGCTGCGCATCCGCAACGTCTTCAGTCGCGGACAACGGGAGCGCGGCCGTGGCCCTTCGCGCCGCCGCGGACAGGACGCTAGGGGTCCAGAGCTTTCACGCTGACTCTTCGTTTCAGACGTCGTCCGGACCGGGACCCGGGACGGTCGATTATCAGGCACCTGACCGAGAGCACGAACGGTCGGGGACGGGAAATGACGCGACCGAAACGATCTCGATCGGCGACACGTTGTATTTCACGGCTGACAGGCCGGGGTACTTCTGGAAGATCGAAGGCCGTGGCATCGGGGCGAGCGACACGCTCGGGTACTTGCGTCTCTTGGAGCATGCGGAGAACGTCCGTCTTGACGGGCACCTCTACCGGTTCGATCTCCCAGCGATCCCATATGGTCCAGTCGAGGGCTCCACGACCGGCGTTGCGACACTGACCGACGATGGATTCATCAACACGCTGCTGTACCACGGGCAGTTCGCCGGCGATGAGGTCACCGTCGGATTCACGTACAGCGGTTTCAACTCCGGCATCACGGTGGAGCCGCCGCCTCCCGGCCTCATCGTGAGGCAGGCGCCTCTGATCGCGTGTCCCTCGCCGATGCCACCCGCGTCCGAGGCGCTACCCAACGGCGCAGACATCTGCCAGGTACTCACACCATCTCCATGACCCCCGGGAGACGAGGGACGTTGCGCCGGCAGGCGGTTTGCATGGCCATAGCCTTCGCACTGTTGGCGGCCTGCACGGCTCGAGCCTCGGACACACCGCCGGGTCACTTGGACATCTCGGCCACCCCGACGGTCTCGCCGCTCGCGCCACGGATCGTGAACGCGGACGCGTTCGCAACGCGAACACGCATCAAGCACGTGGTGTTCGTCATCAAGGAGAACCGGACCTTCGACGACCTGTTCGGGACGTTCCCTGGGGCGAACGGCGTCTCGTTCGGGATGGACCATGGCACGCGGCGCCCGCTCATCCGTGGAACGGACGGCCGCCTGCCCACCGACATCCCCCACTGCTACGAGTGCTCCATCCAGGCGTGGGACCACGGGAAGATGGACGGATTCGATCAGCCGCCAACCGGGAACTTGGCGTACTCGCAGCTCCACCGGAGCCAGTTACCCAACTACTGGCTTTGGGCGCAGCGGAACGTCCTCTTCGACGATTTCTTCGCCTCGGCGTGGGGCCCCTCGTTCCCGAACCACCTCTACACGATCGCGGCGCAGTCAGGCGGTGCTCGCGATAACCCGCGTCGTCCCCCGAAGTCGATGTCGAATACCTTCGGATGCGATGCGCCGCCCCTACAGAAGGTCGCCGTGTACGACTCCGAGGGCAACGTCGTGCTCGTGCCTCCGTGCTTCGACTTCCGGACCGAGGGTGACCTGCTCAACGGAGCGCACATCCCGTGGGCGTACTACGCCGCCACGGAGCGACAGCGCGGCTACATCTGGTCGGCGTACTCCGCGATCGACCGGTACCGGAACGATCCAGCGCAATGGGCGAGGTACATCCGCCCGGTCGATTCGTTGCTCGGCGACATCGCCGCCAACAAGCTCCCACCCGTGACGTGGGTCACGCCGCGATTCGAATTGTCCGATCACCCGGACTACTCGTTCTGCCATGGTGAGAACTGGAGCACCCAGGTCGTCGACGCGATCATGCGGTCGAAGATGTGGAAGGACACGGCGATCTTCATCACGTGGGACGACTACGGCGGCTTCTACGACCACGTTCCGCCGCCGGACATCGACCGGATGGGGTTCGGTTTCCGCGTTCCCTTGCTCATGATCAGCCCGTACGCGATCGATGGGAAGGTCAGCCACGAGGAAGGGGAGTTCTCGAGCGTGCTCCGGTTGATCGAGGACAACTGGAACCTCCGCCCGTTCCTCACCAACCGCGATCGCCGGGCGACGCCGATGCTGTCGGCGTTCGACTTCTCGCAGCCGCCGCGACCGCCGGACGCGCTTCCTCTCCGCCGCGACTGCAGGGGCCCGAAGTTCCCGACGAACTGACCTCCGGCCCGGACCTAGGATGTTCGGATGGATGCAGACAGCTTGCTGGCCTTCGTCCGGTTCCACGCGTGGGCGAACGACCGGATCCTGACGACGACGACCGGCCTGACGGATGAGGAGCTCCGCAGGCCGGGGGTTCTCGACCACGACAGCGCCTTCCAGACGCTCCGGCATCTCGTCGACGTCGACTGGAGCTGGCGAGAGTTCTGCATCGGGAACGACGTTGGAGATAGCTATGTGTGGGACTACGGATTCAGGCTCGACGACCTCCCGGCCATCCACGCGTTCTGCCTGGAAGAGGACGTCCGCTTGCGGAGCTTGGTGGAGTCCCTCGACGATGCGGCGCTGAACGAGCGGTGGGGCACGCGCCCAGACTTCACGCGGCCGCGATGGCTGGTCGTCGCTCACGTCGTGAACCACGGGACGCAGCACCGCAGCGAGCTCGCTCGCTACCTCACCGAGTGCGGGCACTCACCGGGTGACCTCGACCTCCTGGATGCGCTCGAATTGCCGTGGCCGGACAACGGTTAAGCGACGCTCCGTACATTCGCTGAGGCGAGGGGCAGTCACGAAGACGGGTTGAGGACCTGAGAACCAAAACGACCCTTGATGGCAATCACGTGTGGTTCTCGTGTTTGGAGACCGGCGCCGCGTTCAGCGGGGTTTCACATGGCCGGAGCCACGTTTGTGACGACGAGGTCATGGAGATCTCCATCCAGTCCTGTGCCCGGTGCGATGGTGAGGACCTCGTCGTAGGGCTTCCCCGAATAGGTCGTGAAACGAACGACCACTCGGTATCCGGCGTCTGCTCGCTCAGCGGATCGCACCACGAAACCCGTGTAATAAGTCCAGAGCTTCCCGAGACCGGATGAGGGATCCTGCCACGCGGCATAGGCGGCAGGAGCCACGAGTGCCCCGAACTCGGCCATCACATCTGCCGGCACGTTGGATGGCTCGTACGGAAAGTGCGCCCGGAGCGCAGCCAGCGCGGCCGCCACGTCCCATGCCTTCCGATCATCGGGCACCTGTGCCGGCGCCACGTAGGCGAGCATCCGTGCCTGTTGCGAATCGAAGCGACGCCCGATCAGAAGGAAGGTTCGACCGGCCGCGATGGGTTCGGCGTAGAAGCCGTAGCTGGGCTCGTCTCGGCCGAACACCACGTGCCAACGCATGTCGCCGGGCGACAAGGTGCCGACCTCGCCGCAGAACTGCGCCATCACGATGCCATCAGCTGCCGCCGCCGCTGGGTAGCCCTCGCAGGTGTTGAACGGCATCCGCGAGCGTCCGGTCCACCGGTTCGTGATCGGATCGAACGCTGCGGAGGAGAGCGCGTAGTCCAGGGCCACGAGCCTCGAGCCGTCCCACACCGCCGTTTGGGCGTTCGGCAGCAGCTCTGAGGGTGTGATCTCGCGCCAGACGTTCGTCGCGGGGTTGTAGGCGGCTCCGATCGCCGTTGAGGTCGCGAACCGGTCGCCCGTGAGGAAGGCTCCGAAGACGATCACCTCGTCGCCCGTCCAAACAGCGTGGGCGGCGTTCAGTTCGACCGGCGGATCGGGGATCGGTCGCCATGTGTCCGTCAGCGGGTCGTAAGCGGCCGATGCGCTGCCGCCGATGATCACCATCTCGTCCCCGGTCCAGACCGCGTCGATGACCGGCGTAGGAGCGGTCGACGGCTGCGAGATCGTCCGCCACGAGTCGGCCGCGGGGTCGTAGGCGGCCCCGTCATGGACCACCCCGTCCTCCGCGCTGTACCCGTGGGCACCTCCCCAGATCACGAGCTCGTGTCCGGTCCACACGCCGGCCGACCAAGAGCGGCCGGTCAGCGGGGAAGGTGGCAGCGCATGCCACGTGAGCGTCGCGGCATCGAACGCATAACCTTCGTTGAAGTGCGGCGGGTCCCCGAACTGCACGTTCCCACCCCACAGGATCAGCTCTCGGCCCGTCCAGACGGTCACCCCGCTCTCGAGCAGCCGGGGAGGTGGTGGCATCTCGGTTAGCCCGGCCCCGATCCCCGGGAAGAGGTCCGTCGGCGGGGGCGGGCTGGGGGTGTGCAGCACGGCGTGATCCGGCCGCGACCGCCAGACCGACCAAGCGAACAACGCTGCACCGACGAATAGCGCGAAGGCAAGGACGCCGGCTACGACGCGGCGCGACATGCCTTCGCTCACGGTCTTGCTCGGCAGCGCGGATCGTCGATCGATCTCGTCCGACACGTCGGGCGCCTCGAGGAGATCGAGGGAACGGAAGCGTCGATCCAGGTCAGGCATCGTCGTCTCCCAACAGCTCATACAGGCGTTTTCGACCTCGGCTGAGGTGCACACGGACCGTGGCACGCGAGGACCCGAGGATCTGTGCGATCTCCTCGGTCGGATACCCAGCGTAGTGCCGAAGCACGAGCGCGGCCCTCTGTCGCGGCGGGAGACGGCGGAGGGCATCGAGCAGGCGCCCCGGCTCCTCCGGCATCTCGTACGTCACCTCGGGCACTTCGTGCGATTCCTTCCCACGTTCCTTCAGTTGACCGGCCGCGACGCGGAAGGCCACCCGCCACACCCAGGCACGCGGATCACGGATGTCCGCGCCTCGCCGGACGGCCTGGGCGAATGACTCAGCGACAGCGTCACTCGCGATCTCCCGGTCGTGGCAGAAGGCGAACACCGCACGCCACAAGCGCTGTCCCTCCTCGGCATAGAGGGTCCCGAGGTCTGGACGCTCACGCTCCTTGGACTCAGGGATCCGCACCACCTACCCCGCTAGGAGGCGTTCGGACTCGAAGCGTGTACTAGGGACATGCCCGTGTCGAGTTCGGCTCGCGCCGTCGGACTCTCCAGCCCTGAACGGCTGCTCGCACTCGGTGGAGATGTTCCGAGCGGCGCCTTCCCCTTCTACCCGCTGGATCCGACTGTTGAGTTGCGAACGGATCGTCCGGTTCGTCTTCCTCGGTCGTGCCGGGTGGCCCAAGGTACCGAGCAGCTGCATCGCGATTTGCGTTGGGGTCGGCCGGGCCGTGGATCAAGACGCGGCGACGGGTGTCTAGCTCGAGGCTCGAGGACGGCTCGAAGGCCGGGGCTTTCATCAATTAAGCAATGGGATCGGGCAGACGACCCGGGTCTACTTCCTGCCCGGCAGCCTCGCGGCTCCGGAGCCGTGCCATACCGACAGGTCGGCCATCGTTTGAGTTTGTTCAGAGCCAGCCTTCTTGGTCGTCTCCTCCGCGATTCCGTCGGTTCCAGGCCCATCCGCCAATGCCGACACCAGCCACGATCAAGACCCATCCAAGCACCACGACCGGCCAGGCGTAACCGCCCGAGGCAGCAAATATCCCAACGACGGCCAGCATCAGCCCCGCCGCCAGCCAGCCCCGGGGCACCCAGATCACGAACTGCTCCCGACGAACGTCTGCGGCCAGCCGTATAGGTTGCAGGTCCGGTCGTACGTCTCGAACGTCGGCGAGCGCGTCCCCGCCTCGAGCCCCCGGTACTCTCGGCGGCTAACGCCGATCACCCAGGCAGCCCGACGGATGCGCAGACCTTCACGCCTCGTGTTGCGCTCCATCATCGCCGGGAAGGCAGCCATCGCCCCGAGAGTAGCGGCCGCCACCGACCTCATTGCTTGGGAACCGAGCCTCAACCCCCTGGCAATACCTCGTAGAAAGGCATGTATGCCCAACAGCGAAGGAGGAAGGCCATCATGGCGATTCCATCCGACCCGTATTACTCGACCGATCCGACCGATCCGAGGGTTCACCATGTGTTCTCGGATTGTGCCAACGGCGAGCAAATAGATCCGAAGAACTGGGCATCCGGTACAGGCGGGCTGCCGAAGTGCGGCACGTGTACGAACATGGGTGGGTGACCCGCGATCACCACCTGAGCGAATGATCGGCACGCAGTCCCCTGAGGGATGGGCTGCCATCGCGGGCGGAGTCAACCGCAGGGCTGATTGCCATCGGCCTTATCTTCGCTTGGAGGCAGGTGGGCGAGGCCCGACGGTTGCGAGAAGCGCGGGTTCGGCCGTACGTAGTGCTCGATTTTGAGTCGGAATCGACTTTCATCCACCTGACGATAGAAAGCGTCGGCCTGCTCCCAGCCAGGGACGTGACATTGGAGTTCGATCCACCCATAAGGTCCACATGCGAGGATCCCTGGCCGCCCGAACGCTCGACCCTGATGACTCGCGGCATCCCAACACTGCCCTCGGGTAAGAAGCACCGCTTCTTCTTTGACAGCCATCCTGCTCGTGTCGAAGCCAACCTCCCGCCAACATACGAGGCACGCGTCAAATACACGGCCTGGGGGAGGAAGGATTCCTTCGATGAGCCGTACACGCTCGACCTCAGCTTCTTGAAGGGGTTGGGCGAGGCAAGGCGCAAGACGATCCACGACTTGACAGAAGCTGTCGAGCAGCTCAGCAAGAAGCTGTCCGGCTGACGAACGTCGCGGTCACCCGTAAAACGTGCAGCTCCGGTCCCGGTCTCGAACGTCGGTATGCGCGTGCCGACCTCAGATCGCGCGAAGCTGCCTCGAGACAACAGCTGTTCATCCACTTCCGTCGAGCCGACCGATCCCGCGAAGCGTGTCTTGCTCGTCCTTCGCCTCTGTTGCCGGGATCGCCATGTGGTCGAGCACTCGGCCGTCGCGCATCGTGACCACGCGCTCGCAAGTGCTGGCGATGATGGGATCGTGCGTCGCGACGATCACGGTCATGTCCTTCTCGGTCCTCAGATCCGAGATCAGCTGGACGATGTCCGCGCCGGTGACCGAGTCCAGGTTGCCGGTAGGCTCATCGGCCAGCAGCAAGCCCGGCTCGCCGATGAGCGCACGGGCGATCGCGACCCGTTGCTGCTCTCCTCCCGAGAGCTTCGAGGGCAGGGACCGCTCCCTGTCCGCGAGCCCCACGGACGCGAGCAGGCTGCGGCCACGCTCGAACTTGTCGAAGCCGGTCCGGAAGGGGAGGACCGGCGCCACGACGTTGTCGAGCACGGTAAGGGCAGGCAGCAGATGGAACCGCTGGAAGACGAAGCCGATCCGTCTCCGGTACGCGGCTTGCTCGGAGCGAGAAAGCGCGGTGACGGTGAAGCGATCGACCTGGACCGTGCCGCTGTCGGGCCGATCCATCGCCCCGACCACGTGAAGGAGCGTCGATTTCCCCGAGCCCGACGGCCCCATCACGGCGAGCATCGCTCCGGAATCGACGTGCAGGTCGACCTCGCCGAGCGCAACGACGGCTTCACCGTCGGCCTCGTAGCGCTTCGATACCGCTTCGAGCTTTACCTCGAATCCCATCGCTACTCCTCCGCCAGGACGGCCGGGGGCGCCAGCCGGGAGATCAAGGAGGCCGGGACGAGCGAGGCGAGGAGCGCGAGCAGGCTCCCCCCGAGCGCCGCGAGACCTGCCGCGACCAGCAGGCTC
>Ga0066709_100005289_pt1 | contig 10579 bp, 12 predicted proteins | sample GraSoiAngelo_158_FD_79665 | JGI IMG/M metagenome (GOLD analysis project Ga0066709, IMG submission 79665) | Grasslands soil microbial communities from the Angelo Coastal Reserve, California, USA - 14_1009_16_30cm | ecosystem: Environmental > Terrestrial > Soil > Grasslands | place: USA... | reverse complement strand
GGCAGGAAGAGCGGGTCGTAGCCGAAGCCGTTCGCGCCCCGCGGAGCATCCGCGATGCGGCCGTCCACGCGGCCCTCGGCCCGGTACAGGCGCTGCCCGTCCGGTGACGCCAGCGCAACCGCGCAGAAGAAGTGCGCGGTTCGGCGCGCCGCGGGGATGGCGCGGAGGTGATCGAGCAGCTTGCGGCGCCGGCCCTCCTCCGTCTCGGCGAACCGTGCGCTGCGCACGCCGGGTGCGCCGTGCAGCGCGTCGACGCAGAGCCCGCTGTCGTCCGCCAGCGTCCACAGCGAGGCGCGTGGCGCGCAGGCGGTCGCCTTGGCGGCCGCGTTCTCCTGGAAGGTGGCGAAAGGCTCCTCGGGCGCCTCGAGGCCCAGGTCGGCCAGCGAGACCAGGTCGAGCTCGAGGCCGCCGAGGATCTCGCGCACCTCCACCAGCTTGCCCGGATTCCCGGTTGCGACGAGGAGCTTCACTTCGCGTCCTGCGCCTGTGCCTCCGCGAGCGCCGCCGTCTGCGCGCGGTGCAGGTCCTGGATGCCCTTCTGCGCCAGCGCGACCATCTCGTGCAGCTGCTGCGGGGTGAAAGGGCGCTTCTCCGCCGTCCCCTGCACCTCGAGCAACTCGCCCTGCGCGTTGCCGATCACGTTCAGGTCTACCTCGGCCGCAAAGTCTTCCTCGTAGTCGAGGTCGAGCAGCAGTTGGCCTCCCACGATCCCCACGCTGACCGCGGCGACCGGCGGCCGCAGCGCCTTCTCCCGGCGCATCCGCCGGAGCGCGATCCCCAGGGCGACGTACGCTCCCGTGATCGCCGCCGTCCGGGTGCCGCCGTCCGCCTGCAGCACGTCGCAATCGATCAGCACCTGCCGCTCGCCCAGGACGGCCAGATCGCAGGCAGCGCGCAGCGCGCGGCCGATGAGCCGCTGGATCTCCTGCGTCCGCCCGCTCTGCTTGCCCTTCGCCGCCTCGCGGTCGGTGCGCGTGTGCGTCGAGCGCGGGAGCATGCCGTACTCGGCCGTGACCCAGCCGCGGCCGCTCCCCTTCACGTGGCTGGGCACGCGCTCCTCGGCGGTCGCGGTGCAGAGCACGCGGGTGCCGCCGAAGGTGCACAGGACGCTTCCTTCGGCGTGCTCGGTGAATCCAGGAACGATGCGGATGGGGCGCAGCTCCGAGGGAGCCCGGCCTTGGCGAGGCATCCCGCTCTGCTACCGCGCCGCGGCGGCAGCCGCAACCGGCGCGACGGGCAAGGCGGCCGCCGCGCCGCCTTTGGGCGGCCTGCGCGCGACTAACACGATCTCCGGCAGCACTACCCGCGTCGCCGCCGAGACCAGCCGGCGCGCCAGCACGTCGTCGGCGTACTCCCGCACCGCGGTGGCGAGTGCCCGGGCGATCGCCGTCTGGTGCCGCTCCTTGCCGAGCAGCCGTCCCTCGAGGGGGTGCGAGATGAAGCCGATCTCGACCAGCGCCGAGGGCATCCGGGTCCCGGCGAGCACCGCGAAGGGTGCCTGCCGCACACCCCGGCCCGAGATGCGGGCGTCGCGCACCATCCGCCGCTGGACGATCTCCGCCAGACGGGAGCTGTCGTTGCGCGCCTGGCCGAGCGCGAGGTCCGCGAGGATGCCGCTGACCGCGTCGCCGCCCTTCGCCGGCGCGGCGTCGGGTCCGCCGTTCTCGATCTCGGCGAGCAGCTTGGCGTCGGAGTCGGTCGGGTCCGGGGAAAGGAAGTACGTCTCGACGCCGCGGGTGAGCAGGCGATCCTTCAGCTTCGGCATCGAGTTGCAGTGGATGGAGAGGAACAGGTCCGCGCCGGCCTCGTTCGCGATCTGCGCGCGCCGGGCGAGGGAAAGATCGGCGTCGGCTTCGCGCGTCAGCACTACCGTGACGCCCGCCTCCTCCATCGCCTCCTTGGTCCGGATCGCGACCGCGAGCGCCACGTCCTTCTCGATCAGTCCGCCTCTGCCATGCGCGCCATCGTGCGGATAGGCGCCCCCGTGGCCCGCGTCGAGCACGACCACCAGGGCGCGGCGCGGTGGCTCGGCCGCGGCAGCGGCGGAGAGGCAAAAGAGCAGCGCGGCGAGCCGTCGCATGCCCGCCACGATAGCAGACGCGCCTTCCCACCCTGAACTTTACTGCAGGTGGATCTCCTACCCCGTGGCACCTACACCGTCGGCCCGCCCGAGAACCGGTCGCGCAGCTTCCGCGCGGTTTCCGGGGCCACCAGCGTCAGCACGAAGTACACGATGGCGGCGACGACGAGGAGCTTCACGAACAGCCACGCCACGCCGATGAGCAGGCCGATGATTCCGCCTGCCACCCCGGCGACGATGCGGATCGCCACCAAGGCGACGAGGGCGACGAGCGCGAGGGTTGCTGCGGTCCGGAACATGTGCTGCCTCCTGACCATCCCTACGGATGGGGCGCTGCGGCATTTCAGCCCTGCAGCGCGCCCTCCACGGTGACGCCGGGCTCCAGCCTGCCGCGCGGAACGACCTCCCCGATGCGCGCCGCCGGCGCACCCGCGTCCGCCAGCCTGCGCAGGAGCTGCTCGGCGGCGCGCGGCGCCACGGCCGCCAGCATGCCTCCGTTCGTCTGCGCGTCGGCGAGCACCAGCTGATCCGCCTCCTCCATCTTCGCGGGGAACAGCGTGCGCGGCTCGATGAACTCCCGGTTCGAGCGGGACCCGCCCGGCACCAGGCCCGCCCGCGCTAGGACGCGCACGCCGGGGAGCACCGGCACGGCGTCGGCGTGCACCAACGCGCGCGCGCCGCTCGCGCGCAGCATCGAATCGAGGTGGCCGAGCAGCCCGAATCCGGTCACGTCGGTGAGCGCGTGCACGTCCTTCCACGCGCGCGCCAGGGTCTCTCCCGCCGCGCGGTTGAGCATCTTCATCTGCGTCACGGCGGCGCGCAGGACCTCCGGCGAGGCCTGCTCCTGCTTGATGGCCGACACCACGATCCCGGTGCCCAGGGCCTTGGTGAGCAGCAGCGCGTCCCCGGGCCGCGCGCCGGAGTTGGTGAGCACGCGGCGCGGGTCGACCAGTCCGGTGACCGCCAGTCCGTACTTCGGCTCGGCATCGTCGACGCTGTGCCCACCGACGATGGGGCAGCCCGCCTCGTGCGCCTTCTCGGCGCCTCCGGCGAGGATCTCGGTGAGCAGCTCCCACGGCTGGCCGCGGGGAAAGCCGACCAGGTTCAGGGCATAGAGGGGCTTGCCGCCCATCGCGTACACGTCCGAAAGCGCGTTCGCCGCCGCGATGGCGCCGTAATCGCGCGGGTCGTCCACCACCGGCGCGAAGAAGTCCACGGTGGCGACCAGCGCCCGCTTCGCGTCGAGGCGGAACACCGCCGCGTCGTCGCGCGTCTCGGTGCCGACGAGGAGTTGCCGCGGGCGGGGGAAGACCGGTAGGCCGCGCAGGACCTGCGCGAGCTCCGCTGGGCGGAGCTTGCAGGCTCAACCCGACCCGTGGCTCAAGAGCGTGAGCCGTGGCAGCCGGGAGGACGGCTGCCCCTTTGCGGTGACCTCTCTCATCGAAGGGTGCTCTATCACGACTCCAGCTCCACGCGGTCTCCCTCGACGATGGAGGCGCCGCGCTCCACGAAGCAGTCCAACGCGAGCAGGCCGCCGAAGTCGCGCTGGATTCCGCGCAGCACGCCCACGTCCTGCTCCAGCGTGTCCGGATGGTAGGTGGTCATCACGCAACGCTGCCGCAGCTTCAGCGCGCCGATCAGGGCATCCCCGACGCGCAGACGCCGGCCCGGCCAGTCGCGCTCGGCGAGGCCGGGGACGCCGGCGACTACCAGATTGGGCCGTAGCCTGCGCCCGTCGTGGCCGAAGGCCTCGATGGCCCCGTCGGTTGCGACCAGGAGTGGCAGCACGTCGAAGCGGTCGGCGACGTCGGCGCGCTCGAGCCGCGCGCCAGCTCCGGCGGCGGCGCGTACGTCGCGGGCCACCTCGGCGGAGTCCCAGGGACGGCCGTCGACGAGCGGCTCCCCGGAGGCGGACAGAGTCGCGCGGTGGCCGAGCAGCAGCGGGTGGCTGCGCGCCGTGACGATGCGGCCGCGAGCACCGCGGACCAGCACCAGCCGATCGCCGGCCACGCCGGCGAGGCCCAGCTCGGCGCGGGCCAGCCGCTCGCCCGCCATCGATTTGACCGGAAAGCGCCAGATCTCCGCGACGCGCACGTCTCGCAAGATGCCGCGAGCGGAGGCGCGATTCAGAACTGCCGCAGGTACCCGCGCTGCAGGAGGGCCGCGAGCTTCTGCGCGACCTCCAGGTCGCTACCCTGCGCGCGGTCGAGCACCGCCTGCACCACCCCGTAGTTGTGCACCAGCTGCACCAGGTCGACCTCCTCGGGCGTCAGGTCGCGCAGGCGCGGGGTGAGCGGCATGGCGATGCCGATCGCGGCGGTGGGCGCGGGCAGCGTCCCGTGGGCGAGCTCGTCCTGCTGCTGCATCGCCTCCATCACCAGCGCCTCGGTGCTCTCCTGGATCTCGTTGGGCATCGGGGGCAGCTCGCCCTCCTGCGGGACGAACTCGAAGCCGCCCTGGCTCCATCCCACCATCCGGTACAGCGCCTTCTTCGGCGGGAGCGTCGGGTCGGCGTCGATCACCGCCGCCACCACCCTTCCGTTGCGCAGGTGCACGCGGCCGCCGCGGTAGCCCTGGATGACGATGGCGCCCGTCTTCTTCGAGGTGCTGAGGAGCTGCAGCAGGTCCACCAGCGGGACTTCCTCCAGCCGGCCCTGCACGGCGCTGCGGCCCCGCCGCTCCTGCGCCGCCGCGGTGCGCTCGAGCTGCTGCTGCGCCGCGCGCGCGTCGATGGCCTGCGCGCTCCTCTGCACGGTGACGAGCTTCAAGATGCTGGTGCCGATGAGGACGCGGTCGCCTTCCTTGAGCTGCGCCTTCTTCACCTTCTCGCCGTTCACGAAGGTGCCGTTGGTGGACCCCAGATCGGCGATGGTGATGGCGCCATCCTGCAGCGTGATCTTGGCGTGCTTGCGGCTGACCATGTCCTCGATCAGCACCATGTCGAGGTCGCTGGAGCGGCCGATCACCAGGTCGCGCGCGTCCTGCAGCGGGTATTCGCCACCCTGGTACTTGCCGCTGATGAACCGGAGCGCGTAGGCGCGTTCCGTCATCGCGGCCTCCCGTCGGCGGCCGGCGCCTGGGCGCGCGCCAGCTTCAAATAGAGCTGCGCGGTCCGGTGGCGCGGGTCCATGCGCAGCACTTCTTCCCAGTGCTCGATCGCGTCGTCCAGCTTGCCGCCGGCGGAGCAGGCGAGACCGAGCGCCACCCGCGCCGGGACGTACGCGGGGGCGTCGCGCACCGCACGCCGCAGCTCGGCGGCCGCCGCATCGGGCTCGCCGCTCTCGCGCAGCGCCGAGGCGAGCTTCATCCGCAGATCGACGAATCCGGGCGACAGGTCCAGCGCGCGGCGGAACTCGAGCGCCGCGTCCGCCGGGCGCCGAGCGGAGGCGTAGGCGTCGCCCACGGCCGCGTGCAGGTTGGCGATCTTGCCGCGGGTGAAGGCGTCGAGCGGCTCGTCTCCGGAGCTGGGCCCCGCTCCGTTGCGCGAGCGTTCCAGCGCGTTCGAGTAGACCTTCTGCGCCTTCTCGTACTGGCCCAGGTCGTTGCAGAGAATGGCCAGGTTCAGCGAGGCTTCGACGTAGCCGGGGTTGATCTCCAGAGCGCGCTCGAATGCGCGCTGCGCCGGATCGAACTCGCCCATCTGGTGGTAGCAGACGCCCAGCATGTGGTGGACGTCGGCGAAGGCGACGCCGCGCGCGATCACCTGCTCGAGGTGGCCGGCGGCCAGCGACCAGTCACCGCGCTGGAAATGCTCCTTCCCGAGGGCGACCAGCTCCCGGACGGCGTCGTCCATTGGAACACGCTACCACGCGCGTGAATCCCGTCCGGTTTCCAGTCGCCGCGAGCCGCCCCCGTATTCGGCGGCGCTGTCCGCCGACCGCGGCTCACGTGGCCGCTGCCGTTCTCTACCGCGGCGGTGGCGTGGGTTTCGCCGGTTGCGGCTCGGTGGGAGTGGGAGAAGGACGCGGGGGAGTCGCGGTGGGCTCGGGCGCGTTGCCGGGCGGCACGGCCATGGAGGGACCGGGCACCGGCTGCGCCTCGGGCGGCACCGGCGCCGGGCCCTGCACGGCAGGCGGTGGCGCTTCCAGCTTCCGCCCGGACGCCGGCTCCTGCGGGGTCCTCTGCTCCGGGGTCGCGGTCGCGGAGTCGCCCGGAGGGAGCTGCCGCAGGCGCGCCTGCGCCTCGCGCGCGTGCGCGCCGTCGGGCGCCTCCTGGACGAGGCGCTGCAGCACCTTGCGCTCGTTCGTGGTGTCCTTGAGGTTCCGGTACGCCTCCCCGGCGCGCCACAGCGAGTCGGAGCGGACCTTGCCGCCGCCGAGGTCGCCGTAGTTATCGGCGAGCCCGACGAGCCGCCCGGCCGCGCCCTTCCACGCGTTCCGCTTCCAATAGAAGTCCGCCACGTACTGCTCGTGCTTGGCCAGCCTCTCGCGCGTTTCGGCGATCAGCTGGCGCGCGCGCGGGACGTACTCGCTCCTCGGGTAGCTGAGCACGAACCGCTGCAGCGCATCGAGAGCGGCGCGCAGCGGGCCCTGGTCCTTCTCGGACGAGGGGGGCAGGAACCACAGGTCCGACGGCTTGTCTTCCCAGCGCGCGACGCCGGCGCGAAAGGCGGCGTAATCGGCTTTCGGGTGGGAAGGGTGGCCCTTCACGAAGTCCTGGTACTGGGTGGCCGCGGCGCTCCAGTCCTCGCGCTCGAAGCTCAAGTCGGCGATGGCCAGCTCGGACAGGCCGGCGAACTGCGAGTAGGGAAAGTTGTTGCGCACGTACTCGAAGTACTTCACCGCCTCGAGGTAGTTCTTGTCCTTCCGTTCCTGCAGGCCGCGGTTGTAGGCCTTCTCCGCGTTGCTCGCCTCGGCGCCCGTCACCGGCTTGGTGATGTCCACGCTGTCCTTGCCGCCCGCGCAGGCCGCGCAGAGCGCCAGGGAAATCGCCGCCATCCACCGCTCAGTCGTCATGGCCATCCCACGAAATGCCCAGCGCGCGTGCCACTTGCGCCGGGCGATGTCCCTTCGCGACCAGCGCCCGGAAGGCGCGGCGCCGCTCCTTGTCGCCGGCCGGCGCCCGGCCGCGCAGCATCTTGTGCAGCGCGCGCTCGAGGAGCTCCGCCTCGCTCGCGCCCTGCGCCGCCTCGACCACCGCGGCGCGCGCCTGCGCCGCGCCCACTCCCTGCTCACCGAGCCTGCGCTCGGCGAGCCCCGGAGCCGCCCCCCGCCCGAGCAGGGTGCGCGCCCGCCCCCGGGCGACTTCCATGTCGTCCATGTACCCCAGCTCTCGCAACCGCGCCACCGCTTCCGCACGCTCGCCCTCGGACACGCCCGCCTTTTCCAACGCGAGGTGCATCTCTTTCTCTGTACGCGCCTTCCGCGCCAGCAGCCTCAGCGCCCTGTCCACCGCGGTCATGGACAAAAAACTCTAACAGGGAGCGCGGGAGAAGGGGGAGCGGTCGAGGTCGCACGCGGACCCGAGGAGGCGCGAGACCCTCCCAATCTCCCGCGCTCCCTGTGAAAGCTTTTTAGAAGCGTTCGATCTGGAAGTCGTCGTCGGCGGCGGGGGTGGTGGCGGCGGGCTTGGCGGGGGCGGGCTTCCCGGCGGCCGGGGTGGGGCGGCCGGGCGCGCCGGGGCGGGCCGGGGGCGGCGGGCGGGACGGCCCCTTGCCGTTCCCCGCCTGCTCCTCCTTCTTGTCGAAGTCGTCCCAGGTGGAGTCGCTGGTCCCGCTGATGCCCGAGGCGCGGAGCGCGAAATCGTCCGGGTTCGACGACTGCCGGATGGCCTCCTCGTACGTGATGACGTTCTGCCGGTAGAGCAGCATGAGGGACTGATCGAAGGTCTGCATGCCGTACGTGGTGTAGCTCTGCGCGATGGCGGTGGGGATCTCCTTGGTGCGGTCCTTGTCCTCGACCATCTCGCGCACGCGCGAGTTGGCCACCAGCACCTCGACCGCCGCCACGCGACCCTTCCCATCGGCGCGGGGGACCAGGCGCTGGGAGACCACGCTGCGCAGCACCGACCCGAGCTGCAGGCGGACCTGCTTCTGCTGGTGGGGCGGGAACGCCGAGATGATGCGCGAGATGGTCTCGGTCGCGTCGAGCGTGTGCAGCGTGGAGAGCACCAGGTGGCCGGTCTCGGCCGCGGTGAGCGCGGTCTCGATGGTCTCCGAGTCGCGCATTTCGCCGACCAGGATCACGTCCGGGTCCTGGCGCAGCGCGCTCTTGAGCGCCTGACCGAAGCTCATCGTGTCTACGCCGACCTCGCGCTGGTTGACGATCGACCGCTTGTCGCGGACGAGGAACTCGATGGGGTCCTCGATCGTCATGATGTGGCAGGTCTCGTTGCTATTGATGTGGTCGACCATGGCGGCGAGCGTGGTCGACTTGCCGGAACCGGTGGTCCCGGTGACGAGGATCAGCCCGCGCTGCTCGGCGGCGATCTTCTCCAGCACCTTGGGCAGGAGGAGCTGCTCGATGGTGGAGATCTTGAAGGGGATCACGCGCAGCACGGCGCCGATGGTGCCGCGCTGCTGGAAGACGTTGACGCGGAAGCGGCCCAGGCCGGGGACGCCGTATGCCAGGTCCAGCTCGTTCTGGGCCTTGAACTTCTCCTTCTGGTAGTCGTTCATGATGCCGAACGCCATCCGCGAGATCTCCTCGGGCGGGAGGCGGCGGGCGTCCTTGAGCGGCACCAGGTTGCCGTCCACGCGAAACATCGGCGGCAAGCCGGCCTTGAGGTGGATGTCGGAGGCGCCGCCACGCAGCGCCACCTGCAGGATTTCGTTGAGCTCCATCGTGCCTCCGCCTCGAGGGGTCAGAGGACGATAGCAGCGCCTCGTGAAGGCCCGAAAGTTCCCTGCGCCGGCGGAGCTAGGCGTGGCGGGGCCGGTGTCGGTGGGCCCCGCACAGGTGCCCACCGACACGTGGCACCGTCGCTACGGGGTGCGCGGGCACCCCTTCTTCGGCGCGTTGCTTACCTTGGGCGGGTCGCCGCTCTCCTCGCCGCGGCCGCATCAGAGCTTCAGCTCCCACGTATCCGCGACGAGATCATCGCGGGAGAAGCTTCGATGCCGCTGCTCGGCGACGAGCTCGAATCCGGCCTTCTCATAGAGGTGCCGCGCCGCGAGGAGCTCGCTCTGCGTCCAGAGCGTGATCTTGCGATACCGCGCGCGACGCGCGAAACGGATGCATTCGTCGATGAGCCGCGCGCCGATGCCAAGGCCCCGCGCCGACGGCTCGACGTACAGCAGACGCAATTGCGCCACCGTCGCCGACTTCTTCACCAGGAAGACCGAGCCGGCGATCTCACCGTTGCGCTCCGCGATCCAACAGCGCTCGCGCGCCGGATCGTAGTTTTCGATGAACTCTCCGACGATCTTCGCCACCAGCGCCTCGAAGTGCTCGTCATAGCCGTACTCCTGCGAATAGAGCACGCCGTGGCGATGCGTGATCCAGCCCATGTCGCCCGGCTGATGCTGCCGCAGCACATATGGCGTTTTCGAGCCTTCCGCCGGCGCGCCGAGGACCTCTTCGATGGCGTGCATCGACTCGATGAGCCGCCGCTGACCAGCCGCCGGGACGCGAGTGAGCAGGGCAGCGACGTCTTCTTCCTGCCGGGCGTTCAACGTCGCGAACGTACGCTGCCCCTTCTCGGTGAGGGAAAGGAGATTCCGCCGGCCATCCTCCGCCGACATCTCCCGCCTCACCAACCCGCCCTTCTGGAAGCGCCGCAGGATCCGGCTCAGGTATCCCGCATCGAGCCGCAATTCCTCCGCCAGATCGACCGCGGACACGTTCTCGCGGTTCGCGATCTCGTACAGCACGCGCATCTCGGCCAGCGAGAAGGGGCTCTGGAGAAGCCGTTCGCCGATGATCCCGATCTGCCTCGTGTAGAAGCGATTGAAGCGGCGGACAGCGGCGACGCGAGCGGCGGACATTTAGTTGAGATTGTCAACCAAGTGGTTGACCACGTCAACTAGTCGAGCGCCTCGCGCGGCGCCGCCCGGTCGGCGACGGATGGGCTACTTCCGCATCTTCGCCACGAACTCGTCCTGGGCCTTCTTCATCTCGCCCGGGGAGAGGTCCTTGACGTGCTGGGCGATGATCCACTGATTGCCCCAGCGGTCCTGGACCTCGGACATGCGGTCGCCCCAGAACATGTCGGCGGGAGGCATCACCGCCTTGAGGCCGGCGTCCTTGGCCCGTTGGAAGGCCTTGTCGACGTCGCCCAGGTAGATCCATAGCCGGGCCTGCCGGGGAGCGTCCGGTTTCATCTCGGGGGAGTAGTCGTTGCAGAAGACGACCGAGTCGCCGATGCGCACCGATGCGTGCCAGATCTTCTTTCCGCTCGGATCGGGCGCGCGCATCAGCTCCTCCGCGCCGAACGCCTTCTTCCAGGTCTCGATCGCCTCCGCACAGCCCTCGACGGTCAGATTCGGGGTCACGCTGTGCAGTCCTTCTGGAATCGCCTTTGCCATGACGGACCTCCGCTTTTAAGGTCGCGCATCCTAGG
>Ga0066709_100005288_pt1 | contig 10582 bp, 13 predicted proteins | sample GraSoiAngelo_158_FD_79665 | JGI IMG/M metagenome (GOLD analysis project Ga0066709, IMG submission 79665) | Grasslands soil microbial communities from the Angelo Coastal Reserve, California, USA - 14_1009_16_30cm | ecosystem: Environmental > Terrestrial > Soil > Grasslands | place: USA... | reverse complement strand
GGGAGCCAAGTTACTCACCCTAGCTATTGTCATGGCCATCGGCCTTGGCGGATGCGGCGGCGCACGCAAGGCATATAGCCGTGGAAACCGGGCCGAACTCACGAGAGATTTCGAAACGGCAATGACCGAATACAAGGTCGCGCTGGATCGAAATCCCGGAAATATCGAGTACCGGCTCAAATACGAGCAGGCTCGCTTCAATGCTGCTTTCCAACACTTCGAGAATGGACGCCGCGCTGTTGACAAGCAAGATTACGAGACGGCTCGAAATGAATTCGAACAGGCTATCGCGATCGATCCGACGCACTCTCTTGCCGTGCAACAACTGGCCAAAGTGAATGAAATTTTGACGAACCGCGGCAAGAACGAGCCCCCGCCGGAGATCTTGTTCGAGCAACTGAGACAGAGTACGCGGACAGATCCGAGCGTCCAATCTCAACTCGAGCCCAGGATCACAGGCCCGGTCGACATTCATATGAATCAAGACAGCCGGGTGGCGTTCGAAACGCTTGCAGAGCTGGCCGGGCTCAATGTGATTTTTGATCCGGACTTTCGAGGAGTACGGATTCCAATTGAATTGAATCGGGTGGATAGTTACGAAGCTCTGGAAATTCTTGCATTGCAAACCCGGTCGTTTTGGAAAGTGGTCAATAAATCCACTATTCTCGTTTCGCCCGACAACCAGACCAAGCGGCGAGACTATGAAGAGCTGGTTCTGAAAACGCTTTATTTGAGCAATAGCGTGACCTCTACGGAAATTACCGAGGCCATCACCGCCTTGCGAACGCTGCTCAATATGCGCTACCTGGCGCAAAGCACGGCGATGAACGCAATCATCATTCGCGACACGGCCGACCGGATCGCAATTGCAGAAAAGATTATTGAGGATCTGGACAAGGCGAAAGCCGAAGTCATCGTCGATGCGATGGTTCTGGAAGTCGATCGGAGTACGGGCCAAACGCTCGGAATACTGCCGCCGCAAGGAACTTCACTCAGCTTTATCACACCGGGAACGACTCCCGGCGCTCCCGCCGCCGGGGGAGCGGCGACAACGGCGACGAATCAGGTGCGGCTCAGAGACATCGAGGCCATTAACAGCGCCAATTTTGCATACACGATCCCAGATGCCGTAGCACAATTTGTCGCCAATCTCAACACCACGAAGCTGATCCAGAATCCCCGGGTCCGCGCCACAGATGGAAAGCTGGCGTCCATCCGCATCGGTCAGCAAGTGCCCATCGCGTCCGGAAGCTTTCAGCCCGCCTTTGTGGGCGCTACTGGAACGCCCGTCGTCAATTTTCAATTCGTCGATGTCGGTGTGAATCTCGATATAACGCCCAGGGTTCTCCTCAACCGGGAAATCTCCATGACGGTGATGGTCCAGGTACGGGCCGTGGCCGGAGACCGGAACATCGGGGGTGTGGTCCAACCGGTCCTCGCCAATCGCCAGGTTCAGCACGAAATTCGGCTCGCTGAAGGTGAAACGAGTATTCTTGGCGGAATTATTACGGATACCGAAGCCGTGTCCCTCAGCGGCATCCCCGGCCTGAAGGACATTCCGATATTGAAATATTTTTTTGCGCAGGAAAAGAAATCTCGGGACAAAACCGAAATTATTATCATGTTGACCCCGCATATTGTGCGAATGCCGACCATCACGGCTACGAATACGCGCGGCCTGTACACAGGCTCTGAAACATCGCCACGGCTGAGGAGCAGCCCCGCGGCCTCCGCAACCCGAGGTCAGTCCCCTTCAACTGCGGCGCCGCCGGCTGCACCGGCTGGCCAGACGCCCGCTCCAACACCTCCGCCAGGCGCGCCGCCAGCGACGACCCCAGCGCCCGCGGGTGCTGCACCACCCGCCGTGGCTCCGCAGGCGGGGGCTCCAGTTCCGGCTCCGAGCGAACTGCAGTCCACAGATGCAAGCGTGACGTTCTCGCCCTCACCGGTTGCGCTCGCACCAACCGGTCCTACACTCGTCAATATCGCAGTAACCGGCAACAACATCTTTGGTACGGACCTGACATTGTCCTATGACCCGATGTCCTTCACCATTCGTGAGGTCCGGGACGGAGGCTTTCTTGGCCGCGACGGACAACTCGTCGCCGTCGTCCAAAGATTGGAGACCGAAAACGGCAGCGTCCGCATATCGCTGGAACGGCCGCCCGGCACTGGACCGGTATCGGGAACCGGTACGTTGGCGACGCTTGTTCTGGAGCGCGGCAGCCACACCGGTGAATCCGTACTCCGAGTTAATGAGTTTCGCGTACGCGATGCGTCGCAGACCGTCCAGATCGGGAAAACTGCTGAGGTTTCAGTCACTGTGCCATGAAGAACGCTCGTGTCGTGGGGAGGCTAAGGGAAAAAAACGGCTTCACGTTGATCGAGTTGATTATTACGGTCACGGTGATCGGAATACTGGCAGGACTCGCCGTACCGCTGGCGAGAAATTCAATTCGAAGAGAAAAGGAGTTCGCGTTGCGGCAGACGCTCCGCGATATCCGGACGGCCATCGACAAGTACAAAGAGGCTTCGGATCGTGGCTTTATTCAGGTGAAAGTCGGCACTGAAGGTTACCCGGAGTCGTTGCAAGTCCTCGCTGACGGTGTGCAGATGGTCGGAGCCGTTGATAAAAAATTGAAGTTTCTGCGCCGTGTTCCGGTCGATCCCTTGACGAACTCGACCCAATGGGGCCTGCGCTCTTATCAGGATGATCCGAAGATGGACTCCTGGGGCGGACAGAATGTTTTCGACGTCTACACCAAATCGGATGGAACTGCTCTGGATGGAACGAAGTATAAAACTTGGTAAAAGAGGTTTCACGCTGCTGGAATTGATGATCGTGATCACGATCATCGCCATCCTTGGGGCAATCGCCATCCCGATGTACCGCTCCGTCGTCCTTACCGCGAAGGAAACCGTACTGAAGGACAACCTTCGCGAGATTCGCAGGGTTATCGATCAATATACGGCCGACAAGAAAAAGGCGCCACTGTCCCTCCAGGACCTCGTGGATGCCCGGTATTTCCGGGAACTGCCCCTGGACCCGATCACCGGGTCCAACGGCACCTGGGAAGCCGTGATGGACACATCCGTCAGCTCTCCGGACCAATCCGAATCCGGCATTGTGGACCTGCATAGCGGCTCCACGGCAATCTCATCGGAGGGAACCCCGTACAATACCTGGTGAGGGATAATGGGGACAGACGGGACAGACAGTGGATACATTCCGGATGCAATGAAGTCATGTGGAATATGTTTCTTAATTGGCTTTTGAGCGCACTCAGTCTCGTCATCGTCGCACATGTGGTCCCAGGCTTTGACGTCACGGGCTTTGGCGCGGCATTGATTGCGGCGGTTGTCATCGGATTGGTTAATGCCACGGTAGGATCCGTTTTGAAGATCCTGACGTTTCCCCTGACCCTGATGACGCTTGGGGTCTTTTGGATTGTGATCAATGCTCTGATGCTGAAGCTCGCTGCGGCCCTGGTGACCGGCTTCACCATTCGAGGTTTTCTTCCAGCATTCTTCGGCGCGATCGTATTGAGCCTCGTGAATGTTTTCCTACGGCTGCTCACAAGCGGACTGAGAGAGCGGCGAACAGCCGGAGATCGTTGATGACGGACTATCCCCGAGGTATCCCCGCGGCTCAATTCTCCCCCAAGCCCAGGGTACGCAACGTCTCCTCATCGTCACGCCAGTGTTTTTTCACTTTCACGTGAAGCTCGAGAAAAATCTTTCTGTTAAACCACGACTCCAATTCGCGGCGCGCCGCTATCCCGGCGTCTTTTAGTTTTTGCCCACTTTTGCCGATTAGAATCGACTTTTGCGATTCACGCTCGGCGTAGATTGTCGCGTAAATTCGGTAAAGATGATCGCTCTCCTCGAACCGGTCGATCACGACCGCCGTCGAATATGGCAGTTCCTCTTCGGTCAGCAGGATAAGTTTTTCGCGGATGATCTCCGCGGCGATCGTCCTTTCTTGCTGATCGCTGATTTGGTCCGGCGGATAGAACATCTGCCCTTCCGGCATATGTTTGAAAATCTGAGCCAATAAATTTTCGACGTTCTCGCCGGTAAGCGCGGAAATCGGAATGATCTCTTCGAAACTACTCTTGGAATAGCGTTCAATTATGGGAAGAAGAGTGCTCTTTTGGACCCGATCGATCTTATTGAGCAGCACAAATTTCTTCGTGCTCACTGGGCTCAACAGCTCAAGCGTGAACGCATCGCCGCGACCAAAGGCAGCGGAGACATCAACGATGAGGAGGATCAGATCGACCTCGGCCACCGCGCCGCGGACGGATCTCATCATCCGTTCGTTCATCCGGTGAATTGGTTTGTGAATACCCGGCGTGTCGAGGAACACGACCTGGCCTTCCGGCCTGGTCACGATCCCTTTGACAACACGACGGGTCGTCTGAGGCTTGTTCGTAACAATAGAGACTTTCTCGCCAACAAGGCGATTGAGAAGCGTGGATTTTCCGGAATTCGGGCGGCCGACAATGGAAGCAAATCCGGACTTCATTGCGGGAACGAACACAAAGACACAAAGACACGAAGACACAAAGAAAGGCCGCAATAGGAACTTCCCGGCCTTTCTTTGTGTCTTCGTGTCTTTGTGTCTTTGTGTTCCATAATCCCTCCTAACTGGTCATCCGCTTGGGAACAAGCGTTTTTAGACGCAAACGCTGGATTCGACGGCGGTCCGCATCGAGGACTTCGATTTCAACTCCGCCGCACTCGATTTTCTCACCAGGTAAAGGCAGCCTGCCAAAAAGCTCGATGACGGCGCCCGCCACGGTCGTGCACTCCGTGGCCGGGACCAGCGGCGTGCCGAGCCTCTCCTCAACAATTCCCAACTCGAGGCTTCCCGGCACGACGAATACACCCTTACTCTCTTCGACGACTTTTTCCCCATCCGATTCCGATTCATCGTGGATCTCGCCAACAATCTCTTCGATCAAATCCTCCATCGTAATCAAGCCGGAAATACCACCGTACTCATCGACAACCACTACCAACTGGTCGCCCTTCTTCTTCATTTCTTGAAGCAGATCATCGACTGGCTTGGTTTCGGGCACAAAGTAGGCCGGCTTCACGAGTGAACGAAAGCTCTCGAGCTTGTCGCCTTTCTGATAGACACGCAGGAAATCACGTTCATGCACGATTCCCTCGATATTGTCCAGGTCATCCCGATAAACGGGAATGCGCGCGTGACACTTAGCCGTAATCAACTCCAGCAGCTTCTCCACCGGCGAGTTGATATCAACGGCCACAATCTGCATGCGAGGTGTCATCACTTCCCGTGCGACCTTATCACCAAAGTGAACAATCGACTGGATCATCTCGCCCTCGCCACGCTCGAGAATTCCATCTTCCTGACCCGATTCTATGAAGGCCTGGATTTCATCCTTTGAAGTTTCCTCTTCCGTCGCTGGCTCGATCTCTTCTTCCCATTGGTGGAAGTAATTCAATGCTGCTGTGAGCGGCCGCGAGAAAGGCCGCAACGTGAAATGAGCGACCTTAAAGATTGGAAACAGTCTCAAGAACACGATCTCAGGGTTCCGCATCGTGATGATTCGAGGAATCAAATGGCGGCAAACCAAGATGACGAACATCATCAGGATGACTGTACCCAGCACGGAAGGAACGTATGGGATGTTCCTGCGCTCCAATGCGCCGAACAGCAGTATAGCGCCGAAGACGAGCAGCATCTGGATCACGATATGAATCGACATCAGAACCTCGGCCCGGGTCTTGAGCAGGGCCGCAAGCGCGGGGGCCGCTTTTGCGTCCGGATGATCGCCCAGCCGGCGCACCGAAGCCTTGTTCACGCTCGTGAACGCGACATCGATGATGGACATTAACAAGAGAGCGGTAGTGAAGAAGGCAGCAATAAGAATTTCAGTTCCACTTAGCATTGGAACCTTCGGCGCAGACGGCGTTCGAGAGCCTTCATCTCTCCGTTGTCGCTTGCGTGGTCGTAGCCCATCAAATGTAAAAGTCCGTGCAGGATGAGGCGCTGAACATTCACTTCAAAGGTCAACGTTTGCGATTTGCGTGCCTGATTATATGCAGTTTCCGATGATATGAGAATATCGCCCAGATATCCGTCCTCGCCAGGAAATGAAAGTACATCCGTGGGCTCGTCCAAGCCGCGATATTCCCGGTTGTATTTGCGAATCCGGCCGTCCGTGATGAAAACAACGGAAAATGGAAGTCCTTCAACCCCCAGGTTCGCCGACAATGAGGCGATGAACGTTCGAACCTCAGCCCCGTCGATGGAATGCTTGCGCTGACGGTTGATGACAAGATAGTTGCTTCGAGATGCAGGCTCCATAATGAATGCGGCGCCTAGGCCTCGCCGTTTGCCGGCTGTCCGAATTGCAACGGCTGTTGGCGTGCCGTGTTCTGTGTTGTGTAGGCTTCGTAAGCTTTGACAATCCGCTGCACGAGAGGATGCCGTACGACGTCTCGTTCATTGAAGTGGATGAAAGAGACTCCTTCGACGCCGGAGATCACGTTTCGAGCTTCGATCAGTCCCGATAATTTTCCGATCGGAAGGTCGATCTGTGTGATGTCGCCGGTAATCACCGCCTTGCTGTTGTAGCCGATTCGGGTCAGAAACATCTTCATCTGTTCCGGGGTCGTGTTCTGCGCTTCATCCAGAATGACAAATGAATCGTTCAATGTGCGGCCGCGCATGAAAGCGATCGGCGCGATTTCAATGACACCTCGTTCCAAATGACGATCCACCCGTTCAACGTCGAGCATGTCATAAAGCGCATCATAGAGAGGCTTCAAGTAGGGGTCGATTTTCTCCTGCAGCGTTCCCGGAAGAAACCCGAGCCGTTCGCCGGCCTCAACTGCCGGACGCGTGAGGACAATGCGGCTGATCTTCTTCTCCAACAAAGCGCGGACGGCCATGCTGACGGCGAGGTAGGTTTTGCCGGTACCAGCCGGTCCGATGCCGAAAACCATGTCGTATTTCTCAATCGCTTCCAGATACAGCTTCTGATTGAGCGTCTTGGGCGCGACATTTCGTTTCCCGGCCTGAAGATTTTTCGTGCTGGAAACCACGCCCCTCAAGCTCTGCGAGGTGTCCTCGGAAATGATGCGGATGATGGATTTCAAATCGCCGTTGGTAAACTTCACACCCTCGCTGCGCAACTGAGCGTAGTCCTCCACGAGACGTTCGACCAACTGAACATCATGGTCGCCGCCATCAATGGTTATATTGTTTTCTCCGTCGATGTGAACTTGGACTTTTAGGAGGGACTCGAGATATTTAATGTTGCCGTCGTGTGTTCCGAAAAACTCGGCGATCCCGTCGCCGATGCGGATGCTTTTCTTCATTCTTCGTTATAAACCTAAGAAGATTATAACATGGGGACTAGACGCGTTGACCGGGGCCTCCGGGCGCTGGTATCATCTTGATTTTCCTAAGGAGTCTCGATGTCAAACCATCCATCGGCAATCAAACGGTACCGGCAGAGCCAGCGCCGACACCTGATCAACCAGATGAACCGGCATAAGCTGAGGACGCAGATGAAGAGATTGAGGGCCGCGATTGTCGCAGGAAAAGCGGCCGATGCGAAGACGCTTCTGCCCCCGACATTCAGCTTGATCGATAAATCGGTGCAAAAGGGCGTGATCAAGGAGAATACGGCTCGCCGGTATAAATCCCGCCTCACGAAAACCGTGAACGGTTTGGCGGCTTAGTCACGGGGCTAATTCGCGGACAGACGTATAAATCACCTAATTACGATTCAAAACGTCTGTCCCCGAATTAGCCCGTCAGTTTCCAAAGCATCGCGTCGAAATAGCCCTCAGGATTTGGCGTCGACGTTTTGAATGCGCGATCGGCAAAAAGCAACACGCGAAAACCGCCAGCGATTTGTTTCCAGTCGAACTTTTTGCACGAGCTCGCGAAATCGGATGCTTTCCAGACCGGCACCAGTACGGCAGCGGCCACATCCTTTGCGCTTCTTTTTCCAACAAGCGATTTTCCGACAAAAAGCTGCCGCCAGACCCGCACGATGCGAGACAAGACGATCAGCGGTTCCACCCCCTCGTCCAACATCGCGCCAATGACCTGCGCGGCCTTCTTGCAATCGCGCCCCAAAATCGCGTCATCTAGCGCAAACGGGCTGAACTGTTCGGAGCGAAGAACGAGAACATCGACATCGCGCCATTCGATTGGGCGTGCATCACCGGCGTAAGTCCTCAATTTCTCGATCTCACTGTGAAGCTGATAAAGATCGGTCCCAACATTGTCGGCCAGGTATCGTGCAACCTCCGGAGTGAGCTTGTAACGGTCCACTATCCATCGGGCAACATCAGCCGGCTTGAGCGCGTCAATTTCGATGACAGGAAAAGCCTTCGCCATGTCGATGGATTTACGCGCGCCCATTACAAGGACGATTTTGAGAGAAGAATTGGCGACTTTTTGAAGCGCACTTAACTCTTCCACCCGCTTCTTGGTGAGTTTGTCCGCACTTGTCACAATAAATGCGCGATTCTGAGCAAATAAGGAAGGCGTTAACGCATCATCCATGAGGCGGCCCGCAGGAATCTCCTCGAACTCCTTCGCCGCACATTTCGCAAAAATCCAGCTTCCTCCAAAGATCCGTTGCCATTCGATTCTGGACTCCTCCACAAGAAAATCGTCTTCACACACGAAAATGAAAACGTTTTGGTCCGGTTTAGGCGGAGTCTGTCGAAATTCGGAGAACTTCACGGTTTTGAATGCAACACGGATGCTACCAACGAAGACGCGAAGCGGCGTGCCAGCCGGTCGGTAGCTGCGGTATCCTCAAGCACGAACTCATTGGAGTTTTGCGCGAGTTCAAACACGTCACGAAATGTCCAACGGTCATTTTGGAACAGGACCATCCCCGTCATGGTATCGGTGAGCCGGACATTCAAATCAACCAGAATGCTATAAGACGAACCGCGCCCCTGCTGATTGAAAATGATGGGTACCGCAGTGAAACTCAGGACCTCACCAGTAACGACTAGATCGCCGGCTTCCACCGGCACAACCTTGAATCGGGTCCGCCGGACAAACTCCCGCCGTACCGCTTCTGTAAGCCGCTGCTCAATCCGATAGGTCGTTGTTCGATTCGCAAACGTGGGAATGGCAACCGTGCGACCCTCACCATTGTTGAGATTCTTGCCGGCGAGACGATAACCGCATCCCGAGGCGGCCACTACGGATAGAGTAAGAAAGATACTGAAGATGAACTTCCGCACGAGGCCGTATCATAGCATGTGAATGCGGCAGGATCGGGAACACAAAGACACCAAGGCACGAAGCGCGTGAACGAGATTTATCTTCACGCTCTCAAACTTCTACGGGCTCGCGATTACACTGTCGTGAAACTGAGCGAGAAACTTGAGGCGAAATTTGGATCGGCGCCGCAGGAAGTCATCGACGAACTTGTTCGAAGGCAGTTTTTGAACGACCGCCGTTTTGCGGAGAACTATGTGGCCAACCGCAAGAATCGAGGAGTGCCGCTTCTGCGTGAGCAGTTGCTGACACGTGGAGTTTCAAGCGCGCTCACCGACGAAGTTCTGTCTCAGACCGACTGGCCCTCGCTTAAGGATGCGCTCACGGCTAAATTGAAGGACTGGGAATTGCGTCTCCCGCTTCAATCCCGCGATGGTGCTCGTCTTTTTCGAGCTCTGCTTCGTCTTGGATACGATGAGGAGTCCATTCGAGAGGAAATAAACCACCTTCATGAATAGCAACGAAATCCGCCGGCGATTCCTCACGTTCTTTGAGGACCGCGGCCACACGATCGTTCAGAGTTCCTCTTTAATTCCGGCCCAGGATCCGACTCTACTGTTTGTGAACGCCGGCATGAACCAGTTTAAGGATGTTTTTCTCGGACGCGAGTCCAGGTCTTATCAGACGGCGGCGAGCGCACAAAAGTGCGTTCGTGCCGGTGGTAAGCACAATGACCTGGATAACGTGGGCCACACACGCCGCCATCAGACATTCTTTGAAATGCTGGGAAATTTCTCCTTCGGCGCGTACTTCAAGAAGGAAGCCATCGACTACGCCTGGACTCTGCTGACAAATGAATTCAAGCTGCCTGTCGACCGGCTCTGGATCACGGTCTTCCGCGAAGATGATGCGGCCGAAGAGATTTGGGCGACCGGCTCGGGTGTGTCTAGAAACCGCATTATCCGTTTGGATGAGAAGGATAACTTCTGGCAAATGGGCGAAACCGGTCCATGCGGACCGTGTTCTGAAATCCACTATGACATAGGTCCTGACGCAAGCGAGCTCGGCCACCGGAACTGCGCATTTCCATGCGATTGCGGCCGGTATGTGGAGATCTGGAATCTCGTCTTCATGCAATTCGATCGCGATCAGGACGGACATCTGTCTCGGCTCCCCAAACCCTCCATCGACAGCGGGAGGGGACTGGAGCGGATGGCTTCCGTTCTTCAAGACAAGAACAGCAATTATGAAACTGACCTGGTTGGGGCGATCAGCGACCGCACCTGTGAGATTGGTAACGTGCACTAGGGGGGCTGGAGGGCGACCGATGTTTCATTGCGAATCATT
>Ga0066709_100005287_pt1 | contig 10583 bp, 12 predicted proteins | sample GraSoiAngelo_158_FD_79665 | JGI IMG/M metagenome (GOLD analysis project Ga0066709, IMG submission 79665) | Grasslands soil microbial communities from the Angelo Coastal Reserve, California, USA - 14_1009_16_30cm | ecosystem: Environmental > Terrestrial > Soil > Grasslands | place: USA... | reverse complement strand
GCCCTGCTCGCAGGCCACATGCAGCTTGGTAGTCCAGCCGCCCCGCGACCGGCCCAACGCGTGATCGTCGGGCTCGTCACCGGCCACCCCACCCGGCGGTTCGACCTGTAGATCCGGCCGCTTGCGAGCACCGGCGGCGTGCTGATGGGCACGGGCGATGGTCGAGCCGACGCTCACATCCCAGGTGATCAGACCCACCGCATCGGCCCGGCCCTGCAACGCGGACAGAACCCGCGCCCAGGTGCCATCACGCTGCCAGCGCCGGTACAGCCCGTACACCGAGCGCCAGTGCCCGTAACAGTCCGGCACGTCCCGCCACAGCGCCCCGGTCCGTACCCGCCACCTGATCCCGTCGATCAACTGCCGCTTACTCCACTTCGGCGGCCGACCTGGCTTCTTCGGCTTGGGCAGCAACGGCTCCAACAGCGCCCACTGCCCGTCGGTCAGGTCGAACCGCCTCGTCACCGCTACGCTGGCCACGAGGTCTCCGTGCAGAAGGTTGTCTTGGTCGACAAACCATCTACCGGAGACCTCGCCCCATATCGAGCACGACACGCCCTCGGTCAGCTCAACATGACTTCTGAAACACGGCCTAGGGCTCACGCCGCTCATACACGCCCGGTGCGATTCGTTCGTAGCGGGTTTCCAGGCCACGGACCGGGTGGACGAGTCCGGAAAGGTACGCCCGGGTTTCCGCGTCCGTGGAGTAGATCATCGTTCCACGCATTCCACGCGTCAGCAGCACCTTGTACGTGTTGCGGATCAGCCGATCGGCCGCTGCGTCGCTCGTCGCCTTGCCCTTGAGCGCCGGATCCCGGGACTGGTCGCGCCGGGCGACCAGCTGGCCGTCCCGCGCGACGAGGTCGGGGCCGATGATCACGCCGGACCATTCGTACTCGAAGCCCTGGGCGGTGTAGACGCACCCGACCTGGCCGAAGCCGGCCGGGTCGGTCGCCCAGTACGAGCTGCCCGGCGCCTCGCCGATGCTGCGGTCGCTCTTGACGTTCCAGGGCCGGCTCCAGGATCCGATCTGTACGTCGGGCACGAGTGACCCGTCCGCTCTCGGATCGCTCCAGGGCCAGCAGAACCCGGCCGAGAGCCGGGCCGTCTCACCGTCCGCCTGCCGGCCGGCGAGGAACGCCTCCATCTCCTCGGGTGAGCCGGCCAGCCGGAGGTCGACGAACCCGTCGCCCTGCCAGACCAAGGGCCCTTCGGAGCCGAGGCCGAGCAGGCGTACCACCCACTGCTCGTACTCCTTGCTGCCGCCGCACCGGAACTGCCCGTGCAACGACACGATGTCGACGGTCAGGCCCAGGCGGTTGGCGTGGTTCCTGATGACGTCGACGGTACCGGTTTCGCCCGGCCGTACGACCTGGTGCTCGTCGAGCAGGAACACCGGTACCCGGGCGGCCGAGATCAGCTCGTCGACCTGCGGCCGGCTGCGTTCCCGTACCTCCCGCCGGGTGTACCGGTTGGCCGACGTCTCCCGGATCCGGTGCGCCTCGTCGCAGACCAGCACCTCGATGCCGTTGCGCCGGGCATCGACGAAGTTGTTGAAGTACTTGAACAGGTTCTGCGTCCTGGTCGAACCGCGACCCGCGTACCTGCGCAGGGTCTGGGTGAACGATCGGGAACCGGTGGCGTGCAGGACCGGGTACCCCTGGCGGGCCATCTCGCCGAGCATGGTCAGGGCGATCACGCTCTTGCCGCTGCCCGGTCCACCGGTCACCACGACGACGCTCTTGCCGTCCTCGTCGCGCGCGCGTTCCACGGCGTGCAACACCAGCTCGTACGCGACGCGTTGTTCGTCGAGCAGGGTGAAGTGCGCGCGCTGCCGCATGATGTCGGCGGCGTACGTGAGCAGGTGCTGGCTCGGGCGTACGGAACTGGCCAGGAACCGGTCCGCGGCAGCGGCACCCGGCTCGGGGGACAGGACGCCGCACAGGAAGTCCAGGAACTCGCCGCGGCGCTGGCTGGTGAACAGCCGGCTGTGCTCGGTGGCCGGCACCGCGAGCAGGTCGCGCACGCCGTCGTCGCTGGCGTTGTGCAGGTACGCCGCGCCGCGGATGAGGCCCGGCGCCTGCGCGGCGACCCCGAGAAAGTCGGCGAGATACTCGCAGTACCCGCTGACCTGGACGCCGGGGTGCAGCCGCGGCCCGGCGACGTGCTCCACCGACACCAGCGTTGACAAGCCCTCGAACGACCAGGCCCGGGACCACTGCTTCAGCTCGACCACAACGTAGGAGTCCGCACCGGTACGGGGATGCCGTCCGGCGAGTACGACGTCGGCGCGCTTGCTGGTCAGCGGCAGCTTGTACTCGACGATCACCTCGACCCCGGCGAGCCCCGCGTCGGACAGGTCGTGAGCGAACCCGGCGAGGCTGCGCGACCAGGACACCCGCTCGCCGGGGCCGACGCCCGAGCCACTCATCCGGACGTGTTCGTCAACCCGGTCGACCAGGGTCCCATTCTCGGCCAGCCGTAACAGGCTGGCCGCCGAAACGCGGAACGCCGACACCGCTGAATGCCCCCGGGCAGCACGAAAGGCTCGTGCGGATGGGGGGCGTATCCAGCATTTGGAAGCCCGTCGGACCGCTCTGTGACAGGGGCACTCTAGCGCGGAGCCTTCGCCGCCGTACCACGAGCCCGATCCACCGGGTACCGGCGAGCCGAGTCGCGCAGTTTCGCGGTAGCCGCTACCACGAGGTCGATGCCGAGCACGTCAGCGAGCCGCGTCAGGTAGATCATGACGTCGCCCAGTTCGGCCCGGACCCTGGCGCCGGCGTCCGGATCGGCCATCACCGCCGCCGATTCTGCCGGGGTCAGCCACTGGAGTTCGGCGAGGAGTTCCCCTACCTCGGCTGCCAATGCCATCGCGAGGTTCTTCGGGGTGTGGAACTGTTCCCAGTCGCGGTCAACGGCAAAGGCCCGCACCGCTTCGGTGAGCGCCGTCAACCCCGGGACCGGTTCCGCAGCATGCTCCATGACGGCAATTCAAGCATTTCCCGCGACGGCGACCCGTCGGTGCGCAGGTCGTCACCATCCCCACTCGGGCTGGCCGATCACCGCGTGGCCGACCTGGGCGGCCAGCCACGAGGCACGCCGTTGCTCCTCCTCGCGGCCACCGACGTGGACGTACACCGTGTGGTCCGGGGCGGGATGCAGCTCGTCGATGTCGCGGCTGTTGAGGGTCAGCTGGACGTGTGCGTGCTTGCGCTGCTCGAGCAGGTCCAGTTGGGGCAGCGCCGGCCAGCCGGGCAGCCACCAGGTCACGGTGGCCCGGTCGGTACCGGCGAGTTCGATCCAGCGCAGCGGATCCGCGCCCGCGATGGGCTCGCGGGCCAGCGACACCTCGGCCACCAGCGGTGGCAGGTCCCGGGAGCAGGTCGGCAAGGGGTACCTCGTCGGTGCGGGCGGTCGTCACCATCAGCCCGTCGCCGGACCACGGGCCGATGCCGTCGTAGCCCGGCAGCAGCGCGCGGACCTGCTCCGCCAGCGCGGCCGGTACCTCGACGTTGATCACTGCGAGCTGCGGCGCCGCCACCTACCGGGCCAGCCCGGGATGGCTGAGGGTGAGCGCGCGGAAGTCGACCTCGCCACCTGGTACCTCCGCGAGGCCGATCAGGCGCTGGGCGATCCGGTACGCCTCGTCGATCCGGTCGGTCCGGACGATCGGCCACGCCTGCGAGTTGCTCATGGCGCCCGAGTATGCCGGTGGTCGATCGCCGGCCGCACGTGTAATGCTGGCAGCCCACCCCGATCGAGGAGGGCGCCGTTGTCAGCCACAGAAGCGGTGCGGACCCGGCCGGCCCGGCGGTCGCTGCGGTGGATGCGGTTCGCCGCAACGATCACCGGGATCCTGGTGCTGTTGTTCGGCCTGCCATGGTGGACGGTCGTCGGTGCCGACGCGCGGTGGCCGGTGGCGGTCGCGGTGACCGGTACCGTGCTGTTCGCTGGTGGGCTGCTGGCGTTTCCGGTACTCATGTATCTGGGGCATGGCCGGCGGCACCGCGACCGGGCGGCGGCGACCGGCGACACGATCCTCGGCGTGATCTGGGTGCTGTTCTCCTGGGCGTTGCTCGGCAACGTCGCGAAGCTCGTCCTCGCCCTCGCCGGGGTCGCCGATCCGGTGCGGTCGCGCATCGTCGCCGCGGCGGTGGCCGGGGTGTCGGCGGTACTGGTGGTGTGGGGGTACGTCGAGGCGATGCGGGTACCCCGGATCCGGCGCGTCGACATCGTGCTGCCCCGGCTGGATGCCGCGCTGGACGGCCTGCGGGTGGTTCTGCTGACCGACACCCACTACGGCCCGATCAACCGGGCCCGCTGGTCGGCCCGGATGGTGGCCGCGGTCAACGGGCTCGACGCCGACATCGTCTGCCACACCGGTGACATCGCCGACGGCAGCGTGGCCGAGCGGCGGGCCCAGGCGGCACCGCTGGGCGAGATCAAGGCCCGGCTCGCGCGCACCTACGTGACCGGCAACCACGAGTACTTCGGCCAGGCCCAGGGCTGGCTGGACCATATGCGGGAACTCGGTTGGGCACCGCTGCACAACCGGCACATCGTCGTCGAGCGCGACGGTGCCCGGCTGGTCGTCGCCGGCGTCGACGACGCGACGGCGGGCGGGTCCGGCGTCACCGGGCACAAGGCCGACCACGCGGCGGCACTGGCCGGGGCGCCCGGTGAGGTACCCGTCGTGCTGCTCGCCCACCAGCCCAAGCAGGTTCGCGACGCCGTCGCGCACGGGGTCGACCTGCAACTGTCCGGGCACACGCACGGCGGCCAGATCTGGCCGTTCCACTACCTGGTCCGGCTGGACCAGCCGGTCGTGCAGGGACTGTCCCGGCACGGCACCGGTACCCAGCTGTACACCAGCCGGGGCAGCGGGTTCTGGGGGCCGCCGCTGCGGATCTTCGCGCCGAGCGAGATCTCGGTGCTGACGCTGCGGGTGCCGGCATGAACCTGACCGGCGTGGTGACCGAGGCGTTCGACCGGTTGCCCGACCTCGTCCGGTCCGCGGTCGAGGGGCTGAGTCCGCAGCAGCTCACCTGGGCACCCGCCGAGGGCGCCAACCCGATCGGGTGGCTGGTCTGGCATCTGACCCGGGTACAGGATCACCATGTCGCGGAACTGCTGCGGCGCGAGCAGGTCTGGGTGTCCGGTGACTGGGCCGGCCGGTTCGGGCTCGCGACGGCCGATCCGGGCAACACCGGGTACGGCCACTCGCCGGCGCAGGTGCGCACGATCCGGCCGGACGGCGCCGAGGTGCTCGTCGGGTACTACGGGGCGGTCGCCGCGCGCACCCGGGAGCTTATCGGCGGGCTGACCGGGGAGGACCTCGACCGGGTCGTCGACAAGCGCTGGGATCCGCCGGTCACGCTCGGCGTGCGGCTGGTCAGCGTCCTCACCGACGACCTTGAGCACGCCGGCCAGGCGGCGTACGTCCGCGGCCTGCTGCCGGCCGGCTGAGCTACTCGAACAGCGAGTCGTGCTGGCCGGGTTCGCGACGGTGGCGCTGCACCCGACGGTACTGGACAAAGATCATGTTCACGGCCGCCACCAGCGCGACGGCGGCGGCGACCCACCCGAGCGCGGGGAAGCCGGCCCAGAACAGCCCGACCGCCAGCGCGGCACAGCCGACGAAGCCGGCGCCGGCCAGGGCCAGGCGCAGGTTCAGCGCGCTGCGCGGCCGGTCCTGCGGTCCGGTCACGACCCCTCGCGCTTCTCCAGCCCGACCGCGGCACGCAGTTCCTCGTAGTCCTCACGCAGCTCCGGCCGGTCCGCCGCCACCTTCTCCATGAGGTCGGCCAGGCCGTCGGCGATCGCGTTGAGCTTGTGTTGCAGCGCGGCATCGGACCGGGTCTGGGTGTTCTGCAGCAGCGCGACCAGCAGGAACGTGACGATCGTGGTCAGCGTGTTGATGATCAGCTGCCAGGTGTTGACATCGCGGATCAGGACGAACGAGGGCAGCCAGATCACCACGAGCAGCACGCAGAAGGCGAAGAACCACGCACCGGACACCACCCGGTCGGCGGCCGAGGCGAAGCGGTCGAACAGCGACAGGTTCCCGCTGACCTGGGAGGGCATGTCGGACTCGCCTGCCGGCCCGGCGGAACCGGCCCGCGGCTGCACGGTACCCGGAGAAACCATGCCGGCACTGTTCCCGCCGCGCGACCTTGCCAAACGGCACGGTCCGGAGGCGTCGGCCGAGCAGTGCGGCGGGTAGCCTGCGGCATGGCCGATCGTCTGTTCCAGGACCGCCGCGACGCGGGTCGCGTACTGGCCGGCCGGCTGGACCGGTACCGGGACCGCCCCGATGTGGTGGTCCTCGGCCTGCCGCGCGGCGGCGTGCCGGTGGCCTACGAGGTCGCGGCGGCGCTGCGCGCGCCGCTGGACGTCTTCCTGGTGCGCAAGCTGGGGGTACCGGGTCAGGAGGAGCTGGCGATGGGGGCGATCGCCAGCGGCGGGGTGGTCGTCCTCAACGACGACGTGGTCCGCGCCCTGGACATCGGGTCCGCGGCCGTCCACCGGGTCGCGGTCGACGAGGGCCGGGAGCTGGCCCGGCGGGAGCAGACCTACCGGCAGGGCCGTGCGGCGCCGGACCTCGCCCGGCGCACCGCCGTGCTGGTCGACGACGGGCTCGCGACCGGCGCGAGCATGCGCGCGGCGGTCCTGGCCGTGCGGGAGCACGCTCCGGCGACGGTTGTCATAGCGGTACCGGCGGCACCCGCCTCGACCTGCCGCGAGCTCGCCGCGCTCGTGGACGAGGTCGTGTGCGCGACGACACCAGAGCCGTTCTTCACGGTCAGCGCCGCCTACTGGGATTTCACCCAGACCACCGATGAAGAGGTACAGGAACTGCTGCGCGCGGCTGCGGTGCGGTAGCTAACCGATCGCGTCGAGGCGGGCGATGTTGGCGGCCTCGTCCTGGTCCGGCTCGGTCGGGTCGAGGAACGCCTCGACGACCTCGACGGCGACGTCCGGGGCGAGCCGCTTGAGGCTGAGCGCCAGCACGTTGGCGTCGTTCCACCGGCGGGCGCCCTTGGCGATCCACGGTTCCCAGGCCAGCGCCGCCCGTACCCCGGGTACCTTGTTGGCGGCGATCGCCGTGCCGGTACCGGTCCAGCACAGCACCACGCCGTAGTCCGCTTCACCGGACACCACCGCGCGGCCGACCGCCTCACCGATCTCCGGCCAGCTTTCCGACGCCGTGGCCGGGACGACCTCGTGGCCTTTGGCGTTCAGGTAACCGACGACCGCCCGGGTGGTCTCGTTCTCGTCGTCGGCGCCGTAGGCGATGCGCATGCCCCGAGCCTATCGAGTTCCGGCGCCCGGGAGTTCCGCTGGACAGGGACGCATCGTCCGGTGTCAATGGGCACATGAAGCGCGCCGTCATCTGCGTCGTTCTGCTGGCCGCGGCCCTGGTCGCCGTACCGCAACTGGCCGCCCGCGCGGCCACCACGCGGCAGTGGCAGCTCGGCGGGCCGGGCGGTTCCGGTCCGGTGGCGACCGTCGCGCTGGACGGGAGCGGGAAGCTGTCGCTTGCGGTACGGCGCGGTACGACGCAGGTGCTGCAGGCCTCGGCGGTCGGCATCCGGACCGCGGCCGCCGACCTCGGTACCGGGCTGGCCTTCACCACCCGGGCCGACGCGCACGTCACCGAGCAGTACCAGACGCTGGTCGGCCGGCGCCGCAGCCACACCACCGACGCCAACCAGACCACGCTGAGCTTCACCAAGGGATCCAGCCGGCTCGATCTCGTGGTGCGCGTCGCCGCCGACGGGGTGGCGTACCGGTACGTCGTGCGGCAGTCCGGCACCGTGACGGTGACCGGGGAGGCGAGCGAGTTCGCGGTACCCACCTCGGCGGCCGCGGTGCTGCTGCCCTACGCGGACGGGCGCAACGACTACGAGAACGTGCACGTCCACACGACCGTCGGCGCCGCGGCCGCGACCGAGTACGGGTACCCGTCGCTGTTCCACGTCGGCGACACCTGGCTGCTCATCACGGAGTCGGACCTGAACGGCAGCTACGGGGGTACCCGCCTGGCGTTCAACGGCACCAGCCACCGGTTCCGGGTCACCCTGCCCGACCCGCAGGAGACCAACCCGCGCACGCTCACCACACCGTGGCGCACGCTGGTGATCGGCGACCTGGCCACGGTGACCGGCAGCGACCTGGTCACCGACCTGGCCGCCCCGGCGAAGGTCGCCGACACGTCCTGGATCCGGCCGGGCCGGGCCGCCTGGTCGTGGTGGTCGGACGGCTCGTCGACCGGAAGCCTTACGGCGCAGGAGAAGTACACCGACTTCGCCGCCCGGATGGGCTGGGACTATGTGCTCGTCGACGCGGGCTGGAGCGCGAGCTGGGTACCGACGTTGGTGAAGTACGCGCAGGGCAGGCACATCGGCGTGTGGATCTGGACGCGGCAGCCGGACATCGACACCCAGGCGAAGATCAGCGCCGCCTTCTCGCTGTGGAAGTCGTGGGGCGTGGTCGGGCTGAAGATCGACCACATCCGGTCCGAGCAGCAGGTGCGGATGAAGTGGTACGACCAGGTGCTGGCGACCAGCGCGCAGGACCGGCTCATGGTGGACTTCCACGGTTCGACGATCCCGCGCGGTACCGAACGCACCTGGCCGCAGGTGCTGACGATGGAAGGCGTCCGCGGCGCCGAGGCGATCCACAACAAGCCGGGCCGCAACCCGTTCCCCGCCACGCATTACACCGACCTGCCGTTCACCCGCAACCTCGCCGGGTCGATGGACTACACGCCGGTCACCTTCGGCGCCAAGCGGACCAACACCGACGCCGCGGAACTGGCCCAGTCGGTGGTGTTCGAGTCCGGGCTGCAGAACTTCGCCGACAGCGTGGAGAGTTACGACGCGCATCCGGTGGCGGAGCGGTTCCTGCGGCAGGTACCGAACGTGTGGGACGAGACGAAGCTGCTCTCCGGTGACCCGGACAGCATCGTGGTGCTGGCGCGCCGGCACGGTACCGACTGGTTCGTCGGGGCGATCACCGCGGGACCCGGACGCACGATCGTGGCGCCGCTGGCTTTCCTCGGTACCGGTGACTGGCTCGCCGACGTCTACCGCGACGGACCCGGCGGCCTGACCGTGACGACGCAGCGGGTGACGAGCGCGACCACGTTGACCGTGACCGAGCCGACCAACGGCGGCTTCACCGCCCGGTTGTGCCCCGCGACAGCGGGCGCGACCAGTTGCGGTACCTGACCGCAACCGCACCGCAACCGGCCCGGGTCCGGGCAACCGAACGGCACCGCCGACGGACCCGGGCCCGCTCTTGCCGGCCCGTTTCCTGGTACCCGTCACCGCAACTCCTCACCAACGGGCGGTCAGTTGATGTCTTTCACGGGTCTCGTCAAGGCGCTGTTCCTTCCGGCCCTCGCGGGTGCCGCGCTCGCCGCACCGCTGCTGGGCGCCACGCCGGCGTCGGCCGCGACCTGCCAGGCCGACCCGTACAACGGGGTCTGCGTCGCCACCACGAGCTACACCGTGAATACCAAGGTCGCCGTGCAGCGCACGCCGAAGACCGGCAACGTGAGCCGGTACGTCGCCGCCGGCTCGGCGGTCGCGGTGCTCTGCAAGGTCACCAACGGCGGTACCGCCGACGGCCTGACCAGCACGACCTGGGACGCGATCGTGGGCGGCGGCTGGGTCTACAACGCCTACGTCAACGTCTCCCCCTACACCCGCGTGTGCGGCACCGCCGGCCCGGCCGTGACCTACAGCGCCACGGCGTACCCGTGGCAGGCGGTGGACACCTTCGTCAGCGACGGGCACGGGTACTACCAGGGCGAGTGCGTCTCGTTCGCCGCCTGGGCGGTGCGTACCGACGGCCGCGCGCACACCAAGTCCCCCGACTTCATGATGAACGACTACCAGTGGACCGGCGCGTACGTCGACGCCACCCCGCACGCCGGTGACGTCGCGCAGTGGGACGCCGGCCGCAACGGCGCCGGCTCGTCCGGGCACGTCGCGTACGTGACCGCGGTCAACGCCGACGGTTCGGTGACGGTCAACGAGTTCAACTGGGGCAACTTCCACCGCTTCAACGTCCGGACGTTCGCCCCGAACACGCCGAGCCGGTACCTCCACTTCTGATACCGCCACGTTCTTCGCGCTACCTCGTTGATCCAGTGCCCGAGTTCGGCACTGGATCAACGAGGTTGTGACGTATACATGATCAAGATTGGCAGTGGCCGCGCGGCGCGGCGGGGCATGGTCGGCGTCGCGGTACTCAGCGCACTGGCGGTGACGCCGGGCCTGGCGCACGCGGCCCGGCCGGCCCAGGAGGTGGCGGTCACCGTCGAGCCGGGTGGCGGGGACGGGCTCCTCGGGAGCGGGTTGGGGCTGCTGTCCGGCCCCACCGGTGGGTCCGGCTCCGGGTCCGGTGGCTACGGCTCCGGCTCGGGGTCCGGGGGCTACGGCTCGGGTTCAGGCTCCGGCGGGTACGGCTCCGGGTCCGGCAACTACGGGTCCGGCTCGGGGGGCTACGGGTCCGGCTCGGGCGGCTACGGGACGGGCTCGGGCAGCGGCTCGGGCTCCGGGTCCGGCGGG
>Ga0066709_100005286_pt1 | contig 10585 bp, 7 predicted proteins | sample GraSoiAngelo_158_FD_79665 | JGI IMG/M metagenome (GOLD analysis project Ga0066709, IMG submission 79665) | Grasslands soil microbial communities from the Angelo Coastal Reserve, California, USA - 14_1009_16_30cm | ecosystem: Environmental > Terrestrial > Soil > Grasslands | place: USA... | reverse complement strand
GAAGCGGCTGTCACCACCGCGCCTGCGGAACCGGCTCACGAACGATGGTCCGTGGCCGCCCGCGACGATGATCGCATGCGTGTCCGTGTGAGTTTCGATAGCGAAGCCCTCAGCGACCTTCGTCTCGAGAAATGCATCGAGTGCGTGCTTCCGTTGTCCGAGCGGATCGATTTCTCCAGCCATCGCGCCTCCCTTTCAGGCCGCTACGTGCGACCGTGACATCGATCATCTACCTCCGAGCATCGAAGACGCTGCCGTGCGGGCGAGCGACCGCGCCGACCGATCGTTTCCGCTGCTGATAGCACGGCGACAATTCCATTCTGAAAGAGAACGGCAGTTGCCGATTGCAGGTCTTTTCTATGGGCGGAACTTAGCGTTGGGCAGAGGGTCGTGCTCTGGTTCAACGACCATGACGACGGCTACGCGGGCGACCCGACGTACTTCTTGCTCGACGACGTCGCCCTGAATTGACGTGTCGAGCTGGCGTTAACCGGCCTGACACGGGGTCTCATGCACGGACGGGAGCCACGGTTGGCGGCGAGACCGCGGCTGCGTGGCCGCGCCGTGACCCGAATTGTCTCGCCCTGGAGGCGTCCTCCGCTCTGGATCAGGCTGCGCCCGCAGGGTAGGCAGTAGAGGTACATGCGATAGAGGCCGGGTCGCACGATCGTCGGCACTCTGAAGCTGAAGTCCTGCGTCGCGTAGAGGCTCGTCGTCTTCCTGAGCCGGCCGAGGAACGTGAACGGCGCGCCTGGCGCATGCCGTGCAGTCGGCTCGCAGATTCCGTCGCCGTGGCACGGGTACCGCTTCGGCCCGAGCTTGGCTGGGACGAGATAGACAGCCCTTCCCGAGCCGTCGCCCGAACCGCGGATCACTCCGCCGGGCGGCACGATCTTGGTCGTGGGGTTGACGCCGACGTCGGCGCGAGCGCTCGCTGGCAGGAGCAGAGCGAGCGCGACGACGGCTGCGAGTCCGAGCCTGCGGGCCACGAACCTGTTACGGCAGGCTCGTGTCGCTAAGTCCCTACACCTCGAGGGAGACGGAGCCGGTTCTTCGGTCCTAGTCGCTAGACCGGTCGAAGGCGCGTCAGAATTCGAGCGCGCGTTTTGCGACTCCTCGACCCACTTGCGATCCTCTTCGAGCCGGCGCAGATGCAGCCTGATCGCGCTGCGGCGGCGCCGTTACGCCGCGCGGCGATCAACGCGGATAGACGACGGCCCCGCTGGAGTTGCGAGGCCGTCAGCGCGGAGCGAGCACTTAGCTGGCGAGCTTCCCCGGGGCCAAACGCGGCACAAGTCCCGGTGCGAGCCGCCCCGCAGCCACACAGTAGGCGTTGTTGCCAAAATGCGCGAGAGCCCATTTGGGTCGCTTTGACAAGCGGGCTCGCGGCCGAACGAAACCCCACGACCGCTCGCCTGCGAACTCAGTCGACACGCGCGACGCCGAACGGACCGCGGGAGATTCGGATCAATGCCGCGCGGCCTGGATCGGGTTCGGCTCTGACGTCATCGGACATGTGGACCCCGAAACAGGCGCGGTCGAACAGATCGCCGTCTGGTCAGTCAGTGGCTATGCCGACGGGGAGTCCTTCGAACGGATCTCTCGTATCGACGCGCGGACACAGACGGTCACAAAAAGTCCCTTCTGCCAACGTCGGCATCGACCAAGGCGGGATTTACGAAATCGAAGCCGGGCCAAACGGTATCGGGCAATCAGCGAGAACGACAAATCGAGCCTGGAAGATCGACCCGGACGTCGCCCGAGTCGTCGCCGTGATCCCGGTCAATCATCCACCCGCGGACGTCGCCGTTGGTGCGGGAGCGGTGTGGATCGCAAGTGATGACGGCACGCTCTCGCGACCTTCCGCGCTCCCGCGAATTCTTGCCGCGCTCGGCGACCGCCACATCGGAGACCCGGTATACAGTCGTAGTACGCATCGCCGCGCGGCCCGTAGGACCTCGGACCCAAGCCGATCCCGTGACGATCTCCAGCTTCTCCTGCCGCGCGCTCGCGAATCGTGTCCCCCCGCCGCTCGGGTCTACCCGTCAGCCATGGCGGGGAGGTACCTCTCCCGCTCCGCCGGCGAGAGCAGGCGCGAAAGCGCTGTGAGCCGCCGCTGCGCGAGAGCGAGTAACTCGTTGATACCTCCACAGATCTGACAAGCGTAGGTGCGGACCGTGCCATCCCTGCTCGACGTCAGGATTTGGTGGCCGTCAGGCGAGAAGGAAGCGCTCGTCAGGGGCTCCGTGTGGCCGCGGAGGTAGGTGAGCAGGTGGCCGTTTGCGACTTGCCAGAGTCCAGCAGTCGTGGGCCCGGCAGTGACGACCCAGCGCCCGTCGGGGCTGAAACGAGCGCCGAACACAGGGCCAAAATGGCCGCGCAGGAGCGCCGTCATCCTGCCCGTGGCGACGTCCCAGATGCGGCCGTCGTGGTCACGGCTCGCGGTGACGAGCAGCCGTCCGTCGGGGCTGAAGCTGACGTCGGTGAGCGCGTCGGTGTGGCCGGTCAGCGTCCGCACGAGCGTGCCTGTCGCCTGCCAGATCCGTGCGGCTCCGTCGTCGCCCGCGGTCGCGATCAAGCTTCCGTCGGGACCAAAGGAGGCGATCGTGAAAGGTCGTCCGCGCCGCAGCTCCTTCTCGAGCGTAAGTGTGGTCGCGGTCAGAATCCCGATCGCGCCAGTTTTCTCGGGCACGGCGAGGAGGCGCCCGTCAGGGCTGAGCGCAAGCGGGCCCGAGGAGACGTCTCGCGCCGTACGGACGCGCGCGCCGGTCTGTGTGCGCCAGATGCGCAGGCTGCGCTGGACGTCGTCGCTGAGGACGAGCGTACCGTTGGCGCTGAAAGTCGCGCTTTCCACCGCGTCCGGGTGATCGAGAACGTGGAGGGGCTTCCCATTCGCGCTGAGGATCCGCGCGGTGCCGTCGTCGCTCGCCGTCAGCACGAGCCGCCCGTCACGGCTGAAGGACGCGGCACGAACCGGTTGCCGGGCTCTCGCAAGGAGGCGAAGCTCGGGCGCCGTGCCAGGATCCCAGATGCGTGCGGTTCCGTCGGCGCTTGCCGTCGCTACAGCCCGCCCGCCGGGGCTGAACGCGGCCGCGACGACCGCGTCGGTGTGGCCGCGGAGGACGGTCTCGAGCCGGCCGGTCGCGGCTTCCCAGACCCGCGCGGTGCCGTCGGTGCTCGTTGTGACGAGGAACTTGCCGTCGGCGCTGAACGAGGCGCTGTTTACGGCGTTGACGTGACCGAGCATCAGCGCGACGCGCACCCCGGTCCGGACGTCGCGGACGCGGGTTGCGCCGTCTGAGCTCGTCGTCGCGACGAGCCTGCCGCCGGGCCCGAAGAGGGCATCAGTGACGCCGCCCTGGTGGTCGGCGAAGAGATAGAGCCGGCGGCCGCTGTTCACCTGCCAGACGGCGGCGGTGTGATCCTCGCCTCCGGTAACAATCAGACGCCCGTTAGGGCTGAATGCGGCGACCGTCACCCCTTGCGCCGGAAGTTTGCGCATCAGTCGGCCGCTCGGCAACGCGAAGAGTCGCGCGCGCAGATTCTGGCCGTTGCGATCGCTGCTAACGGTGACGACGACGCCTCCACCGTTGCTGAGCGAGGCGGTCAGGACCGGGCCATGGAGCTTGAGAACGCGTACCGGTATTCCGTTGGCGGCCCTCCAGACCCTTGCAGTCCCGTCTTCGCTCGTCGTTACGACGAGCTGACCGTTCCGGCTGAACGAGGCGCTCGTGACCGGGCCACGGTGGCGCAGGATGGCGATCGCTTCGCCGGTAGCGACCCTCCAGATCCGAGCCGTCCCGTCTGCGCTTGAGGTAAGCACGAGCGTCCCGTCGGGGCTGAAGCTCGCGGCCGCTAACGGGCGGCCGCGCCCGAGCGTGCGCAGCAGCGTGCCATCTTGTTTCCACAGGCGCGCCGAGCCGTCGGCGCCTGCCGTCAGGACGAGGCGCCCGCTCGGGCTAAACGCGACGGCGCGCACCGGGCCATGGCAGACGAGTATCGCCCGCTCCCGTGCCGCGATCAACGCTTGCCGGAGCACGTCCTCGCCCTCGCTAGTGCGCTTCAGGCGGGCCGAGTCGATCCCGAGGGCGAGGCTCTGCTGGGGATCGACCTGCAGCTGCGACACGGCGGTCGCGGCCAGCTCGCGGGCGCGCGCGACCCTCGCCTGTGCGCGGGCATGGCTGCGCTGCGACAGCGCGAAGACGGTGACTCCGGCCATGACAACGAAGGCGACGACGCTCAGCGCCAGCGCCCGCAGCAGCTTACGGTGTCGCTTGTCCGACTCCTCCCGCTGCCGATCGAGCCGCCGACGCGCCTCGTGCTCGGCCTTCCAGGCAAGCACCGGCTCGGCGAGGACGTCGTGGAAGATCTCGTAGCGCGCACCGTCGCCCCCGGCGCCATCGACTGCACGCACAATTCGCTCCCGGCCGAGGGTAGAAAGGACGGGGTCGAGCTCGCCGCGACCGACTGCCGCGTACTCCTCGAGGTCGCTCACCCGGTGCGCGATCTTCGTTCCGGACGGTGTCACGAGGTGATCGAACATGCTCACGGCCACGTCCCTCTCGGCAGAGTCGAGCGAGTCGAGCGCGCGCTGGAGATGGTCGCGCACGATCGCCTCCGCGCCGCCGAGCTCGCGCAGGGTGGCGAGACGGAGCGTCGCAGAACCCGCGGCGCGCTCCGCATCCCAGAGCCGCTCCATGACGAGCTGCAGGAAGGGCGCCTCGACACGTGCGTCACCCTGCGGCTCCTCGATCGTCCCGCGCCCGGCCAGCCCGATGTCGAGCTTTCCCGCCGCGGTCTCGTCAAGCACGGCCTCGACGAGGCCCGGCTCGACCGTGAACGGCTGCGCCGGCTCGACGAGGTCGTTCCAGCGGTCGACGGGGCCGACGATCGCCGCGCGGCCGCCCGCGCGGTCGAGGTAGTCGAGCCGCAGGTAGTTTCCGAACAGGTTCGGGATCCGCCCCTTGAACGCGTCGAGCCGCGCGAGTGCATCCTCTCGGGTCGCGAGCAAGACGTTGACGCGAACGTCGCGGCGTAGCAGCAGCTCGGGCAGCTCCCACGCAAGTGTCCCTCGGCCGTCGTCCTCCTCGTGGTAGAGGAAGTACTCCTCGAATTGGTCTAGGACGAGATACAGGTCCCCGCCAGCCTCGGCTGCCGCGCCGCGCAGACCCTCCACGAATGGCTGTCCCGCGTGGGCCGCCTCCAGGATCCCGGCGATCGGATCCCCCGTCCACGAGTCGAACACGACGACGCCAACGCCGGTCTCCCGCCTCAGCCCGTGCGCGACGCCAGCGCGCAGGATCGAGCTCTTTCCGACGCCTGTCGGTCCATAGAGGACGGTCAGCCTCGCCGCCATCAGGTTCGCGACGATCACGTCGCGGTCGCGCTCGCGCCCGAAGAAAAGCAGCGCGTCGAAATCCGAATCCTCGAACGGCGCCAGCCCCTTGTACGGACCAGCCGTCATCCGATCGTCGCGGGCTCGAGGCCCGCATACCGGGCGAGCGCCTCGGCGTAATCATCGAGCGGCTGCTCAAGCACGTCGACGTCGCGCCGGCGCCAGAACTCGCGCTCCAGCGGCTTCGGCTCCGGCTGCACCGCCCACGATCGGTAGCTGAGCGGATTGTCGCCCCAGAGCCGGTTGAGGATCACGCGCAGGTTCCAGTCGGCCATCGTGTAGCCGAGGAAGAGGAAATGGCTGCGGCGCAGCTTCGCGGCCAGCGTTACCGGGACGATGTTCGAGATCTCCGTCTGCGCGAGGTAGTCGATGTAGTCGTCCTCGGTGACGACGAAGCTCTCCCACTCCCGCTCGGCGCCGGGGTCGACCTGCCCGTGCAGCTTCAGGATCACGGTGCGCCGCTCAAGCGAGAGTTCCTCGGCATACGTGTTCGCCACCTCGATCAGCGCCCCGCTCCGGTCCGGCGCGAGGTGGCAGAACTTGCCGCGATGGCGACCGGCCGCAATGTAGGAGACGACGTCGAACTCCTCGCCGGCGTCGAGGAACGCCTGCTCAACCGCATGGTCGTAGCTCGTCGTCACGATCAGCTGGTGGGGCGCGCCGCGATCGCGCAGGAGCGGCGGCAGCGCTGCGAACAGCCGGTGGACGGCAGTCGGCACCGCCGACGCCGCGAGGAGCGTGTGAAGCTCGTCGTAGAGCGGCCCTGACCCCTTCATCACAGCCACGTACTGCGAGACGCGCGTGAGCTGCGCGTCGTCGTCCTCCGGATACTGGAAGTGCTCGGCGAGCTGAGCGGCGAGCGCCGCGACGTCCGAGCCGAGTACCGGCACGAGACGCCCAGCCAGGCATTGCTTCAGCACCTCAGCATGGTGATCCTCGACAGCAACCGCCGGCGCGCGCGGCGCGAGTCCCGCCGCCTGGCGAAGGATCTTCGCGTGCAGCTCGTGCAGGACCGGGCTCGGCTCGATCCCCAGCTCTGCAACGAGCGCGCGGCGAGCGTCCTGGTAGACCTGCAGCGCCTCGGCCTGCCGGCCGCAGCGGTAGAGCGCAAGCATCAGCTGCGCACGGAGGCGTTCCCGGAGTGGCTGCTCCCGGACAAGCGTCTCGAGCTCCGCGACGAGGTCGGCGTGCCGACCCACTTCCAGCTCGGCGTCAACGCACTGCTCGAGCGCAGTGAGGCGTAGCTCCTCGAGCTGGGCGATGTCCGTCTGCGCCCACGCCTCGTACGCGAGCTCCGGCAGCGGCGATCCGCGCCAGAGCGCGAGCGCCTCACGTAGCTGAGCCGCAGCCTCGGCCGGCGCGAGCGTGCGCGCGTCCTCGACGAGCGCGCGAAACCGTGTGACGTCGATCTGCTCCGGCGGGACGCGCAGGACGTAACCGGGCGTAAGGATCGTCAGCGCGTCCGAGCCGACCAGCTTACGCAGCTGCGAGACGAAGTTCTGGAGCGACGTCGCGGCCGTTCGCGGGGGCTCGGCGCCCCAGAGCGCATCGATGATCACGTCGGTCGAGACGACGCGGCCGCCGTTCAGTAGGAGCAACGCAAGCAGCGTGCGCTGCTTCTGACCGGTGGGGGTGACGACCTCACCGCTGCGAACGACCTCAAGCGGTCCGAGCAACCTGAACTCGAGCACCTGCCTGTTGTAACACCGCGCGGGAGCGCCTACCAGGCGCCGTTGGCGGCGGGTTGGCACGGCGTGAGGGCCCGATTGGGGCGTCGCCGGACGGTGGCCGCATGGCCACCAACACCGCTCATCTCACCGTCCGCAGCGCACTGCTGTGCGCCGCGGCCCTCGCCGCCGTCACCGCGGCCGCGACGACGCTCGCCGGAGCGTCCGTATCCCCTGCCGCCCGTGAGCACGCGGCGGACGAGCTCGACTGGGACGAGATCCAGCTGATGGGCAACGCCGGCAGCGTCCCGGACTCGAAGAAGCCGAAGCTGACCGCGTACTTCCCGCGCGAGAGCTACCCGCGCGGCGGCTCGGCGCGCCTCGTCATCACCGACGAGGCAGCCAACGTTTCGCTACAGATCTTTCGAGCTGGCGGCGAGACCGAGCCGACGATCCCGCACGACGTGATGCTCGGGACGCCGGTGACGCCGGTCACCGACGTTGGCAAGGTCCACGGCCGTCGCATCGTCCGCGTCGCCCTCGGCCACTGGCCGAGCGGCGTGTACTTCGCGCAGCTGACCGCCGCCGGCTCGCGCGTCGGCTATGCGCCCTTCGTCCTCCGCCCTGCGCACCTCGGCGAGCACCACATCGCGGTCGTGATGCCGACGCAGACGTGGCAGGCGTACAACTTCCGCGACGACAACGGCGACGGACATCCCGACACTTGGTATGCCGGCTGGAAGACGCACACCGCCCGCCTTGTGCGGCCGTTCCTCGACCGCGGCGTGCCGCCGCACTGGAAGCAGTACGACGCGCCGTTCGTCCGCTGGCTCGTCCGGACACATCGTGACGTCGACTACCTCTCCGACGCCGACCTGCGCTCCGCCCGCAACGGCCGGCAACTCGCCGACGCGTACGACCTGATCGTGTTCTCGGGTCACCACGAGTACGTCACGACACACGAGTACGACGTCGTCACGCGCTACCGCGACCTCGGCGGCAACCTGATGTTCCTCGCAGCGAACAACTTCTTCTGGAAGATCGACCTCCGCAACTCCGTGATGACTCGCGTCGCCGAGTGGCGTGATCTCGGGCGGCCCGAGGCGGCGCTGATCGGCGTCCAGTACCGCGCGAACGACCGGGGCGGCCACCGCGGCGCGTGGATCCTGCGCCGGGGTGCCTCCACGACGCCGTGGTTGTTCGCGGGAACCGGTCTGAGTGCGCCGGATGGGTTCGGCCGCGGCGGTATCGAGATCGACTCGACCGCTCCGAGCTCGCCCCGCAGCGTCAAGGTCCTCGCGGAGATCCCGAACCTGTACGGCCCGGGCTTCACGGCCCAGATGACGTACTACGAGACGCCGGCCGGCGCGAAGGTCTTCGCCGCCGGGGCGTTCTCCCTCGCCGGCTCGGTCTGGAAGCCCCAGGTCGAGAGGCTGATGGGGAACCTCTGGAAGCGGCTCTCGGCAGCCTAGACGGTGTCCGGCTGACCCGGCAGGGTCTCAGTCATCCGATTGGGGAACATCCTCATTCCTGCGCGGATCAACAAGAGCCGGGGGCCGAAGCCGATCCCGCTCGCGCGCATCGAGGTTCAACTCCTACGCGAGCGGCTACTCGTACGCCCACTGGGCACGCACGTCGTCTTCGCAACCGAGAAGGGCGGCGTCTACAGCCACTCTGGCTTCCAATCGATCTGGCTGCCGGCGCTGCTCGCCGGCGGCCTCGCCCACGAGGAAGAGAACGAGCGCGGGCGCACGATCGTCGTTGTCGATTTCCGCTTCCACTGGCTCCGCCACACCGCGATCTCGCTGATGGCACGCGCCGGCATGAAAGCCGAACTGATCGCCGAGCATGTTGGCCACAACGACGGCGGCGCGCTCATCTATCGCCGTTACCGCCACCCGTTCCCGAGCGAGGTCCGCGAGGCCGTCTTGATGCCCGACCAGATGGTCGCCAGAACAACCGAAAACGCCGAACTCGGAGGCTCGACGAGTGATCAATAGGTGGTCAGCCGATACCTCCGCTCTGCGCAAATCCGCATGGTTGAGCGGAGAAAACGATGGGCGGTACTGGGCTCGAACCAGTGACCCCAACTTGTCGGCCGGCACGTACGTTCACGCCCGCTCGCGGGGACTTTCCTCGTTTTCGCTTCCTTGCAAGGGACTTCACGCTCCACGTGAGGCCGCGTTCCCGGCTCTTCGCACCCGCTCCTCTGGGCTCGTGGTAGCACGTGGTAGCACGATAGGCGTCTCACCGGCGCACGACCGAGAGCCCTGAACCCTCGGCCAACCTCCCCTCGAAGCCTCCGTGACGGACGCCCGGCTCAGACAGCTGAACACCCCGGCCGGCCATCGCTCCGTCAGTCCACGAATCCCAACTGTCGAGACTGGAGGTCGAAGAGACGATCGCCGCCAGTTGACGCCGGTCATTGCCACTATCCAGGCACTCCGTGCCGCCTGAGGCGCGTCATGACACCGCTCGGCCCCTCGAGCCCATCATCTTCAGCGCCAGCGCCGTCGCGAGCGCGACGAAAAGGGTGATCCCGAGCATCATCACGACCGTCGCGTTGATCGACGGGCGCAGCCCGAACCTTACCGACGACAGAATCACCAGCGGCCATGTCTCGTTCCCGGCACCCGACGTGAACAGGGAGATCAGCACGTCGTCGAACGAGAGCACGAAGACGAGCGCGGCGGCGGCGAGGATCGCCGGAACCAGCCTCGGCAGCGTCACCTGGCGGAACGTCGCCACCGGCCCCGCGCCGAGGTCGGCGCTCGCGTGCTCGAGGTCCGACCCCATGCCCGCGAAGCGCGCACGGACGATCAGCATCGCGACCGACGTGCCGAAGACGGCGTGCCCGAGCATGATCGTCGTCGTCGAGAGCTGCACGTTCAGGCGGACGAAGAAGAGGAGCAGCGAGATCGCGGCCACGAGCTCGGGAACGACCAGGGTCAGGAACACTGCCGCGTCGAACGGGACGCGGATCGACAGGCGCGCCCGAGTCACGGCCAGCGCGGCAGCCGTGCCGAGCACCGCTGAGATGGCCGCGGCTCCGAACGCGACCCGCACCGAGCGGCCGACGGACGCCGTGATCACGGGATCCGCGAGCGCCTCGCCGAACCACCTCGTCGAGAAGCCCTGCCACGCGCCGGCGACCACACTGCCGCTGAACGCGTACACGACGACGACTACGATCGGCAGGTACAGCGCGACGTACACGAGCACGCTGTAGCCCATCAGCAGCCGCGGCGCTGACAGGCGGCGCACGACGACGACCGCCAGGCCGCTCGCGACCGCCGCGGCGAGGACAGCTCCCCAGACGACGCGCCCGTCCGCGAGCCCGACGACGAGCACCGCCCAGGCGGGCAGCGCGGCAACGACGCACAGCGCGGCGGCGACCGCGACCAGCAGAGCCGACGCCCTACGCACCGTACTGCTCCTCGCTGCGGACGCTGAGGACGATGTAGACGGCCAGGAAGACGGCCAGCGCGCCCATCATCAGCAGCGCCGCGGCCGACCCGACGGG